>JAABUN010003660.1_pt1 | contig 23135 bp, 24 predicted proteins | sample 5559311 | NCBI WGS metagenome assembly JAABUN01 (sample SAMN10711877, study PRJNA513370) | rock metagenome | isolation source: Antarctica rocks | place: Antarctica: Victoria Land, Siegfried Peak sud
CTGGACTTCTTCGCAGGGTCGGGCACGCTCGGAGCGGTGGCGGGCAAGCTCGGCCGACGTTTCGTCTGCGTCGACCACAATCCGCAGGCCATCGAGGTCATGCGAACCCGCCTGGCGCCCTGGACGATGGCCGTCGACGCAGGCTGACCGAGACGACGAGGCCGGGGACTAGTTCGCCGGGGACACTAGGTTGCCCGCGTGCCCGTCGCGAGGCCGGTAAGGGCGTCGAGGGTCTCGCCGGAGGTGACGTTCTCGCCGAGCCGGTTCGGCTTCCCGCTGCCGTGGTAGTCACTGGATCCGGTGACGAGCAGCCCGTTCTCCCGCGCGATCGTCCGCAGGTGCACGCGCGCCTCCTCGGGATTGTCCCGGTGCTCCACCTCGAGGCCCAGCAGTCCGGCGTCGATCATCTCGTTGATGACGGCACCGCCCACAACAGCCCCGCGGTTGAAGGCTGACGGGTGCGCGAAGACCGGCACACCGCCGGCGTCACGGATGAGCGCGACGGCGTGGGCCGGGTGGGGCGCGTAGTGGCTGACCCAGTACGGCGACCGCGCGGTGAGCACGCGTTCGAAGGCCTCCGAGCGCGTCTTCACCGCGCCGAGGGCGATCAGCGCATCCGCGATGTGCGGACGCCCCACCGTGGCGCCTTCGGTCACATGCCGTTCCACGAGTTCCCAGGTGATGGGGAAATCCTCGGCCATGAGTTCGACCATGCGCCGGGCACGGGTCAGGCGTGCCGTCCGGGACTTCTCGATCTCCTCATACAGACCTGTGTGCAGCGGGTCGTGCAGATAGGACAGCACGTGCACGCTGATGCCGGTGTCCGTGCGGCACGAGACCTCCATGCCGGGTACGAACCCGATCCCGAGCCTGATCGCGGCACTCCGCGCCCGGTCCCAGCCGGCCGTCGAGTCGTGGTCGGTGAGCGCAACGGCGTCCAGGCCCGCGGCTGCCGCGGACTCGATGAGGACGTCGGGGTCCTCGGTGCCGTCCGAGACGTTGGAGTGCGTGTGCAGATCGATTCTCACCGGAACCAATCTACGCGCCGACGGCGGTCCCTCCGGTGTGCGGCACAGGCACCGGGCGATTGGTGCGCAAACGCCGACCCCACCTCACAGCTGCTGCCCTGCATGGCCCAGGGCCGTCAGCTGCCGGTCCGGGTGTCCTCGACGACGAGGACGAGCTTCCCCGCCACCTGTCCGTCCTCACCGCTACGGCCAGGTCCCCCGTCGGAGCGGAGATGGCATCGATCGCTCCGCGAGGAACTTTGCCCGTTCAAGGCCCCCGTCCCCGTCCGTCGTCGGCACCATCAGTAGTTCACCATGGGCAGCTGGTGGACGAAGGTGCGGTCGCCGAAGGCTGCGATGGTTGCCATGATTCCGCCCTCGTATATCGGCGGACGGTGTCGGGACGTCGAGAGATTCCTCAGGTTGTGAACGAATTTCGGGGCCGGGATTTTCCCGCGACACGGCGACGGTGAGACGATGACGGGGTGAGCATCGATGACCGAGCACCCGCACCCCAAAACCCCACCGACTCGCCCGAGGGCCAGCCCCTGTCCCACCGCAACGAGAACAGGTCGCAGCGGCCCGACTCCGATGCCTTCAAGGCCTTCATGGCCGGCGACTGGGCAACGGCATCCGATGCCCTCCCCGCCGAATCCACCGTCGCGCCGCACGCGGCCCGCCGTCGTCGTGCCATCTCCGACCGCTTCCCGGGCGAGCGTATTGTCATCCCCGCCGGCCCGTTCAAGGTCCGCTCGAACGATACCGACTACCGCTATCGGCCACACTCCGGATTCGCGCACCTGACCGGTCTCGGCCTGGACCACGAGCCCGACGCCGTCCTGGTCCTCGAGCCCGTCGACCCCGGCACCGGCGACGACGGCGGCAACCACACAGCCACCCTGTACTTCCGCGAACTCGCCGGACGCGACAGCGCCGAGTTCTACGCGAACGCCCGCTACGGCGAGTTCTGGATCGGTCAGCGCCTCTCGATGGCGCAGATCACGGCTCAGCTCGCCCTCGAGACCGCGGACCCCGGTGAACTCGAGGTCGCCATCACGAAGAACGCCGGCGTGTCCGGGATCGGCGGCCTCAGCATCCGCCTGCTCCGCGAGGTGGACCTCAACGCCGATGCACTCGTCGACACCTCGCGCATCAACACCGGAGTGGACCTCGAGAAGGCGGATGCCCTCGATGCCGTCCTCGCCGAGGCGCTCTCCGAACTCCGCCTGATCAAGGACGACTGGGAGGTCGAGCAGATGGAAACCGCCGTCGCGGCGACCGTCAACGGGTTCCACGAAGTGGTCCGTGCGCTCCCCCGGGCGATCACGCATCCACGCGGCGAACGCGTCGTGGAAGGGGCCTTCTTCACCCGGGCACGCGAGGAAGGCAACGACCTCGGCTACGACACCATCGCCGCGTCGGGCAATAACGCCACCACGCTGCACTGGATCCGCAACACCGGCCAGGTCAGGGCGGGCGAGCTGCTCCTGCTCGATGCCGGCGTCGAGGCCGAGAGCCTCTACACCGCTGACATCACCCGGACCATCCCCGTCAACGGGCGGTACACAGAGATCCAGCGCAAGGTCTACCAGGCCGTGCTCGACGCAGCCGACGCCGGCTTTGCAGCCGCGCAGCCCGGACGCAAATTCCGTGAGGTCCACCTCGCGGCGGTCACGGTCCTCGCGGAGAACCTCGACGCATGGGGACTGCTGCCCGTCTCCCTCGAGGAAGCACTCGCGGACGAGGGCCAGCACCACCGCCGCTGGATGCCGCACGGCACCAGCCACCACCTCGGCATGGACGTGCACGACTGCGCCCAGGCCAAGCGGGAACTGTACCTCGACGGCGTCCTGACCGAGGGCATGGTGTTCACCATCGAACCCGGCCTCTACTTCAAGGCCGAGGACCTCGCCGTCCCCGAGGAGTACCGAGGTATCGGCGTGCGCATCGAGGATGACATCCTCATGACCACCGACGGACCGGTCAACCTGAGTGCGGCCCTCCCCCGCGATCCCGACGACGTCGAGGACTGGATGGCGGGCATCTGGGGCAGTACGGGCCAGTAGGCACTCCTTACCGGCGGGCCGGTAGGACCGCTCCAGGCCGCCCGGCTCGGGACAGGACGACGGCAGGAACCCTCGGGTCCTGCCGTCGTCTAAGTCGGAGCCGACTTGCTACCGCGGGCCTCCGGCGGCGGAGGAACCGCCGCCGCCGGCAGGCCTGTCCGCACCGGCGGCGTCCCGCTCGTCCGCGGCGCCGGCCTGGTCAGCCGCAGGAGGATCGGCGGCGGGCTGGTCCTCGACGCGCTCGCCGTACTGCGGCCGACCGTCCGGGAGGTCGGGAAACTGCCCCCTCCGCGGGCCGGTAGTACCCGGACCGGCGGTCTGGTCCTCTGCCGTCTCCGGCTGCGAGGTCTGCGGAGTCTGGTGCTGCTGACCCGCGTCGGGATCGTTCCACGATGCCGGGCGCTCGGGCGCCTGCTGCTGGGGAGTCTGGCTCGGCGCCTGACCCCACGCGGAGGGATTCGACCCCGGGTGCTGGGCCTGCCCGTTCATGGGAAGCTGCTGCAGCAGTCGGCGCGCCTCTCCCGCCAGCGTCGGGTCCACGAGGACGTCGTAGCTGGTAGCGATGACCTGGCTCGTGGAGGTGAAGTCCCGCTTGCCGCGCTGGAATGCATATGTGAGCACGCCGAAGAGCAACCAGAAAATGGCACCGAGCGCGATCGAGGAGGGCACGGTGCTCACCATGTCGCTGTTCGCGAAGAGACTGAGGATCAGCCCCACGAAGAGGCCGAACCAGGCGCCCGTCGCGGCGCTGCCCAGGGCCACGCGCGGGTAGGTGAGCCGCCCCGTGACCCGTTCGACGGCCTTGAGGTCATTTCCGATGATCGCGACGCGCTGCACGGCGAACTTGTTGTCGGCGAGGTAGTCCACCGCTTTCTGGGCGTCGAGGTAGCTCGTGTAGCGGCCGATGGTCTCGCCCGTGGGCAACACCCGGCCCGGGTCGCGGGAGGCGGTGGTTCCAAGTGGTGTCGACATGCTTCCCATTCTCGCCTACTGCCCTGATCGATGGGAGTGCTATCGCCAGGGGTGAACTCCCGACTCCCTGGATGTTCGCCGGCTGGAAGCTGGGAGGGCCTTCTCGAAGCGTCCTGATCTCCCCTCACCTCCTCGCGATGCCGTCCCAAGGAGCTCCGCCCGATAGCCTAGAGCGGTGACCACCAATCCGACCCGCGTCTTCGTCGCCCGACTGCTGGGCCTCGATGTCTTCGACCCGCTCGGCGACCGGCTGGGCCGCTTGCGTGACGCCGTCGTACTGAACCGTGGCCCGGTCAAGGTACCGCAGGTCGTGGGTCTCGTGGTCGAGGTCCCCGGGAAGAAGCGCGTGTTCGTGCCGATGACCCGCATCACGTCCATGGACCCGTCCCAGATCATCTGCACCGGCCTCGTCAACCTCCGCCGCTTCGAGCAGCGCGGCGCCGAGCTGCTCGTGGTCGCCGAACTCTTCGACCGCCGTCTCACCCTGCGCGACGGGAGCGGCAGCGCCGTCGTCGAGGACATCGCGATGGAGCGCAACCGCACGGGCGACTGGCACGTCTCCCAGCTCTTCGTGCGCCGCGGTGGCTCGACGTCCCCGCTGCGGGGCCTCCGCCGCGGCGGGGAGCGCCTGATCATCGACTGGCTCGATGCCTTCCACGGCACCACGGACGAGCCGCAGGGCGCCACCCAGTTCGTCGCGCAGCACGACGACCTCAAGGCCGCCGACTTCGCCGATGCGCTGCACGAGATGAACGACAAGCGGCGCATCGAGGTCGCGGGTGAGCTGCAGGACGACCGCCTCGCCGACGTACTGCAGGAACTGCCCGACGACGACCAGGTGCAGATCCTGACGTCGCTGACCCGGGAGCGAGCGGCCGACGTCCTCGAGGAGATGGACCCCGACGACGCGGCCGACCTCCTCAACGAACTGCCCGAAGCGCAGAAGGAGGAGCTGCTCCAACTGATGGAGCCCGACGACGCCGAGGACGTGCGCCGCCTGCTCGAGTACGAGGAGGACACGGCGGGGTCCCTCATGACAACGGTGCCGGTCATCCTCCCGCCCGAAGCCACCGTCGCGGAGGCACTCGCCCATGTCCGCCGCGAGGAGTTGACCCCTGCCCTCGCGTCCTCGATCTTCGTCTGCCGTCCGCCGCTGGAGACACCCACAGGCCGCTACCTCGGCGTCGTGCACATCCAGCAGCTGCTGCGGTACCCGCCGCCGGAGCCGCTCGGCAACATCATCGACACCGACCTCGAGGCCGTCGGCGACCAGGCGAACGTCAGCGAAGTGTCGCGGATCCTCGCGACCTACAACCTGAATTCGCTGCCTGTCGTGAACAGCGAGGGACGCCTCGTCGGCGCCGTGACGGTCGACGACGTACTGGACCATCTGCTGCCCGACGACTGGCGGGCACAGGACGATACACCGGGACCGAAGCGAGGTGACCGCCGTGGTTGAGAAGATCAGGTCGAATTCGAGGGGGTTGGACACGCCCCGCGAGAGCCGCAAGCGGTTCCTGCCGCGCCTCCGGCCTAATCCGGACCGGTTCGGCAGCGGCACCGAGAACATCGCCCGCTTCATGGGGACGCCCCAGTTCCTGCTGTACATGACGGTCTTCTGCATCATCTGGCTGACATGGAATACGTTCGGGCCGGAGAATCTGCGCTTCGACAGCGCGGCGCTCGGGTTCACCGCCCTGACCCTGATGCTCTCCCTGCAGGCCTCCTACGCCGCTCCGCTGCTGCTGCTCGCGCAGAACCGACAGGACGACCGCGACCGCGTCTCGCTGCGGCAGGACCGCCAGCGTGCCGAGCGCAACCTGTCCGATACCGAGTACCTGACGCGGGAGATCGCCGAACTCCGGATCGCCGTGCGGGAGGTGGCGACGCGCGACTACGTCCGTTCCGAACTCCGCTCGGTCCTCGAGGAACTCCTGGAGACCGCCGACGGCCAGGAGCTGACACTGCAGAAGCGCAAGGCTCGCAAGCCGTCCGAGAACACCGTGACGCTGCCGAAGGTCAAGCCCGCCGGGAGGAAGCCGTCCCGGTGAGCCGTGACCTGCCCACCGAGGAGGCCGTTCGCGCCGCCCTCACCACCGTGATCGACCCCGAGCTCCGCCGTCCGATCACCGAGCTCGGCATGCTCGAGTCCGTGACCGTCGAGGAACGGACCGTCCGCATCCGGGTTCTGCTGACCATCGCGGGCTGTCCACTGCGCGACACGATCTCGCAGGACGCGGAAGCGGCGCTGTCCGCCGTCGAAGGCGTCGAGCGCGTGGAGGTCGAGCTCGGCGTGATGACCCAGGAACAACGGGACACGCTGAAGGAGCAGCTGAAGGGCGCGGGCGGCCGTCGGGGCATCCCCTTCAACGACCCCGCCTCGCTCACGCGCGTCTATGCGGTCGCGAGCGGCAAGGGCGGCGTCGGCAAATCGAGTGTGACCGTCAATCTCGCGGTCGCCATGGCCGCACGGGGACTCCGCGTCGGCATCGTCGACGCCGACGTCCATGGTTTCTCGGTTCCCGCCCTGATGGGCATCACCCAGCAGCCCACACGCGTGGACGAACTCATCCTGCCGCCCGTCGCCCACGGCGTGAAGGTCATCTCGATCGGCATGTTCGTCGAGGGCAACCAGCCCATCTCCTGGCGTGGACCCATGCTGCACCGTGCGCTCGAGCAGTTCCTCACCGATGTGTACTTCGGCGACCTCGACGCACTGTTCCTCGATCTTCCCCCGGGCACCGGCGACATCGCCATCTCGGTCGCCCAGTTACTGCCGTCGTCGGAACTCGTGGTCGTCACGACGCCGCAGAGCGCGGCCGCCGACGTCGCCGAACGAGCCGGCGCGATGGCCGCCCAGACCGGGCAGGGCGTCGCCGGGGTCATCGAGAACATGTCGTGGCTCGAACTCCCCGACGGCAGTCGACTGGAGCTCTTCGGGGCGGGCGGCGGACAAGCTGTCGCCGAAAGGCTCTCGACGACGCTCGGCACCGACATACCGCTGCTCGGCAGCATCCCGCTGGACGTGGCGCTCCGCGAAGGCGGGGACGCCGGGACACCGCTCGTGCTGGGTCGGGGAGACTCACGCGCGCGCGATGAGCTGGCGTCGATCGCGACCACCCTCGCCCGCCGGCCTCGCGGATTGGAAGGCCTGAAGCTGCCGGTCAGCGTCCGCTGACGCCGTCGGTCCGACGACGGCTGAGGGGCAGGGGCGGGACTAGGTCGCTTCGAGGTCGTAGGGTGCCGACTGCCCTTGCTCAAGGCGCGGGCGCACCGGGACGGACAGAGCCGGTCCGGTGGCGCCGAGTGCGGCTGCGGCCGTAGCAGCGGAGGCTCCGGCCGGGACGGGCGTCGGTGCGCCCTCGCTGACGGGTTTGAAGACGTCCTCGATGTCGTCGAGCAGGGCTTCCTTGATGATGCGGCGGGGGTCGTACTGGCGGGGGTCGAGCTTGCGCCAGTCGACCTCGTCGAGCTCCGGGCCGACTTCCTCGCGAAGTTGCTCACGCGCTCCGTTGGCCATGCGCCGCAGTCCCTTGACGAGTCGGGCAAGCTGGGCAGCGTACTCCGGAAGACGCTCCGGGCCGAGCACCACGACGGCGATGATCGCCAGGACCACGAGTTCGAGGCCGTTGATTCCCAACACGTGAAAAGACTACCTTCCCGGCATGCGCCGATCACACTCTCCCGTGGTGTCGGGTCGGCTTGTGGACAGCGGGCGCCAATCCTTCACCCCCACGTCACCGGCCCGTCATCTATCCGGCGTGCTCCTGCGGCTGGGTGATCTTTGACAGGCCCCGGACGATCCGGTCCAACATCGAATCGTCCTGGCCCTGCGGAGAGAGCGACAGCTGTGCGTGCTCGGTGGTGACGAGGTAGCTGAGGGTTTGCGGCATCGACGCCGCGGGCAGGTCCGAGACCACGGTGTACGTGACCGACGGAGAGTCGAGGACCACCTGCCACGGAGCGCCGGAGAGCACCCAGACCTGCCTGTCCGCGCCGCCGATGTGCTCGAATCCGTCCGTCCTGACATCATTGCCGGTCACGGCGTTGAGTGGCGCCGCGCCGTCACGCCCGGTTTCGGTGACCTTTCGCTGTTCGTACACCGTGACCGTGTCGCCATCGTTCTCGAGGACGAGCTCCAGCGTCGGCCTGCCTGCCACGGTGATGCCCTCCGCACTCCGCAGGGTGAAACCGAGCGCTTCCAGTTCCGGACAGTACCAGCCGCCGGCACGGAGTGCCTCGAGTTGCTCGGAGTCTAGGTAGGTGGGCGTCTGGGGTGCCACAGAATCCCATTGCGCGCGCAGGGCGGCCGTCCCCGTGCCACGCTCCGCCGTCACCGAGCGCGTCTCGGAGCCGACGACGTAGGCGCTGGCGAGGAGGGTGGTCACGACGAGCGCTGACCCGCCGGCCGCAGCGATGACTGTCCGACGACGCCGGGGGGGCCTCGTGCGCTCGTGCTGAGCACGGATGAGGGCCGCGCTGGAGCCCGAGCGGACCTCGTGCGTGGCGACGGCGGGAACGATGCCGGGAGACAGCAACCTGCGCTGGAAGTCGGGATCCGGGGACGGCTTGTCAAGGCCGAGCAGTGCAATCTTGAGACCGCGGAGCCGAGTGACGACCGCGGTACACCTCCCGCAGCGGCAGACATGGCGTTCCACGACGATCCGACGCCGGTCGGACAGTTCGCCGTCGACGAGGTCCTGGAGTGAGCGTCGGGGATGGAGCATTGTTCCTAGCCCAGACCGGCGATCCGTGGAACGCCCAGGGCAGCACCGCTTCCACCGGAGGTTCGGGGGTCGCGGTGGGCCAGCTTCACCCGCAGCATGGTGCGGCCTCGATGGATCCTTGAGCGCACAGTACCCAGCTTGACCCCGAGTACCTGTGCGACCTCGTCATATGCGAGTCCCTCGAGATCGCACAGCACCACCGCGGCGCGGAAGTCCGGCGGCAGCTCCTCGAGGGCGGACTGCACGTCGATGTCGAGGTTGTTGAACTCGAAGCTGCGCTCGGGACCGGGATGTTTGCTCGGCAGGCGACTTTCCGCCTCGTCGGTGAGGCCGTCGAACCGGATGCGCGTCTTACGCCGTGCCTGGTCGAGGAAGAGGTTGGTGGTGATGCGGTGGAGCCAGCCGTCGAGGGTCCCGGGCTTGAAGTTCGCCAGCGACCGGAAGACCCGGACGAAGACTTCCTGCGTCAGGTCCTCGGCGTCGAACTTGTTGCCCGTCAGCCGGTAGGCCAGGCGGTAGACCTTGGGCGAGTAGTTGGTGACGACTTCTTCCCACGACGGCGCAACCCACGGGTTGCCGTGTTCGTCGAGGATGGGCGCGTCCGTTCCGGGAACCGCCTCCACGGCGGTCTGTGCCGCCTTCACGCTAGACATCATCTACCCCTTCTCGCCGCGAATCCCCTACAGGTCCTGCCGGTGGCCCGGAGGCCGTGCAGTGGTACCAGGTATTCGGGGCTGTACTCATGCTGGATGCCCCGAGGAAAAAGTCTTTCGCAAGAAGCTGGGAACCAGCTGGCAGGTCTGTGCGTGTTGCACCCTCGTGCGGCCCAGGCTCGGCTATCCTCCGCCCCGCCGCCCGAGCTGTGCGCATGGAACCGGATGCACGCCGCACAGTAGTGTTGGGGCGGGGCTCCGGTCCCCGACAGCCCGCATATCTCCCGATACCTCCCGCGAATCACAGAACGGATGTCCATGGCCGCCGACAAACACAGCAGCTGGTCCTACACGGAAGGGCTTCCCGACGAGGACGACATCCTCCTCAGGGCTCGCGACCGGTCCCACGAACTGGGGGTCGCTCCGGTGACGCCGGCCGTCGGTGCCGCTCTCACCGTGCTCGCCGCAGCATCCAAGGCCACGACGGCTGTGGAGGTGGGAGCGGGCGCTGGTGTCTCCGGCGTCTGCCTGCTGCGGGGCCTCGGTCGCAACGCCGTCCTGACGACCATCGACTCCGACGTGGACCACCTGCGCACCGCTCGCGAGGCGTACTCGGAGGCGGGCATCCCGTCGAACCGCACGCGCACCATCTCGGGACGCGCGGCGGACGTGCTCCCGCGACTCACCGACGGGGCATATGACCTGGTGTTCATCGACGCCGACAAGCCCGGGCTCCCGGTGTACGTCGAGCAAGCGACGCGCCTGCTCAAGGACGGAGGCATCATGATCGTCAACGACGCCCTCGACCAGGATCGCGTCGCGGAGCCGGCCGTGCGGGAGCAGTCCACCAATACCCTGCGCCAGGTGGGCAGGATGATCCGTGAGAACGAGGCCCTCGTATCGGCCCTCCTGCCCACCGGTACCGGGCTCCTGCTCGCGGTCAAGCAGCGCCCCTGACGACCAGCGCCCCTGACGTCGATGCAGGGGCCGCACTGTGGTGCGGCCCGGAGCGCGACGCCGGTCAGCAGGTGGGACGCCGCCGATCAGCACGTAAGACGCTGGTGGGGTGGTCGCGACCTAGGTCGTGACGGTCAGCAGACAATCCTTGAGCTTGCCGGCCTCTTCGGCGTTGAGTTCGACGACGAGGCGACCGCCGCCGTCGATCGGCACCCGCATGATGAGACTGCGCCCCTCCTTGGTGACTTCCATCGGTCCATCGCCGGTACGCGGTTTCATGGCAGCCATGGGGAGTGTCCCTTTCAACAGGGCGCGGCCGCGATCAGCGGCAGCGCGACAGTAAACTGTGCCCAGTCCGGCGGCCCGATGAAAGGTCCGGCGGTGCACGTCATCCCCTTCATTATTCAGCACAAGGCCTGCACCTGCTAATTCTGCTGCGGCGTGGATCACACTCAGGGTGGGTAGTCCCCGTCCGGCCCCGACGGGGTCCAGGCCCAGAGCCACTCCACCCACAGGAACTGCAGCGCCACGGACACCGGCAGGAGCACCCAGAGGAGCCGCCTCTCGCGGACGCTCGCGATGGCGAGAGCCAGCGGGAACATCGGCAGCAGGATGCGCCACGTGCTCGACTGCGGATCCCAGAATGCGGCGAGGTACAGCAGGTAGCCGATGCACCAGGCGATGAGGACGATCCCGAGGGAACGCACGGACCGGGCGAGGAAGAGCCCGAGCGCACCCAGCACGAGGACCGCGACGACGAGCGCTCCGGCAGCCGGACCCAGGATCGCGGCCGGTGCGTCGAACCATGGTCGGAAGGGAGCCAGCGCCTCACCCCTCCACGCGGTCTCCGTCGCCACGTAGGCATCGCGCCGACCTGTGGTCACCCAGACGATGACAGGCCAGGCGACGGCGCCGAGTGACGAGACCACCCCGAGCAGGGACAGCGGCAGCACCCGGCGTGCGGTCTCCCCGCGTCGGTCACGTCGACCTCCATCACGGCGCGCCGTCCAGACGGCGTGGAGGAACAGGATGCCCACTGCGATGGCGAAGGGCACCCCGGCCGGACGTGCCAGGCACATGAGCACGACGACGGGCATCGCCAGGTAGTACCGGTACGTCGACACGAGGTACAGCGCCGACGCGAGGAGCAGCAGGTGCACGGACTCCGCGTAAGGCACCTGCAGGATCGCGGCGACGGGGGCGAAGGACACGACGGTGACACCCGCGAGGGCTGTCCCGTGGCCGGACCGCAGCCGGAACAGCCGGTAGATCACGAGCATTGCACCGGCGGCCGATGTGATCGAGACGGCAGGCGCGAGGACACCCCAGCCCAGCCCGGTGACGAGGTCGAGGAGCCGGACGAGTCCGGGATAGAGCGGGTAGAACGCCCACTGGTTGTGGCTCACGATCCCGAGGGCGTCCACAGGCAGTTCCGACGGATACCCCTCGATGAAGATGCGCTCGTACCAGCCGCCATCCCAGTAGTTGATGAACGTGCCGTAGCCCGGGGCCGGCCCGGACCACGGGCTGGTCCCCTGCCGGGCAGCGACCAGAAGGAGGATCGTCGTGGACACGACCCGCCCGGCAGTGAAGACCGCCAGCACCTGAATACTCCAGTGAGCCGACCGGCGCGTGGAGCGCCGCGTCACGGCAGCAGCCGCACGGCTCACGGGAGTCCGGGGCCGGGCACGACGACGGCGCCGGACGAGCCGTCGGCACCGGCATCGGCGTCAGCATCGGCGCGGGCATCGGCGTCAGTATCGGCGCGGGCATCGGCGTCAGTATCGGCGCGGGCATCGGCGTCAGTATCGTGAGCGGAGGCGGCACGGACCCAGCAGTCGACGAGGTGGTCGTCGGTGTAGCCCGTGGCCTGCATCATCGCGTAGGCCGTCGTCGGGCCTACGAAGCGGAAGCCGAGCGCACGGAGGTCGCGCGCCAGGGCGGTGCTCTCCGGCGTGATCGCCGGGACGTCCGCGAGCGTGGCGGGGGCCGGGCGCTGCGCAGGGCGACGGCCGTCGAGGACCGACCCGAGAGTGGTCCCTTCAGGGAGCGCGAGCAGCGCTCGCGCATTGGCGATGGTCGCCTCGATCTTCTGCCGGTTCCGGACGATACCGGCGTCGCCCAGGAGCCGCTCGACGTCGTGCGCGTCGAACGCCGCCACCTCTCCGGGGTCGAAGCCTGCGAAGGCCCTGCGGAACGCCTCCCGCTTCCGCAGGATGGTGATCCAGCTCAGCCCGGACTGGAAGGCCTCGAGGCTCAATCGTTCGAAGAGCGCTGCCTCTCCGTGGACGGACCGGCCCCATTCCTCGTCGTGGTAGCGCTCGTACTCCGCGCTCGACACAGCCCAGCCGCAGCGCAACCGGCCGTCCGAGCCTGCCACAGCGCCGCTCATCGCCCGGCGCTCTCCGTGAGCTGCGAGCGCAGGTCCCTGATGACGGCGTCACGTTCCTCGAGGGTGACGGCGAGACGATCGAGGACCTCGTCCACCTGGTCCATGCGGTAACCCCGCAGCCCGAGGCCGAACCGTACCGCGTCGATGTCGCGGGCACTGGGAGACGCGGGCAGGAGGACGGGCGGAAGGCTCGCCACCGGCTCGACCAGCCCGAAGCCGTCATGGGTGGCAGGCAGGCCCTTCCCGCCGTCGTCCTCCGCGGTGTGCTGAGCTCCGGGAGCTTCGGTGGCCCTATTGGGTACCGCTCCCGGCCGCTGGCGCAACGCCGGTGGGGTCCGCCCTGAAGCGAGCAAGGCGATTCCTCCCACCAGCAGGATGGCGAGGATCACCAGGAAGATAGTCACACCGCCATGGTGCCAGAGTCGCGCCCGCGCGAGGCTCAGGACGCGAGGCTCAGGAGGAGTGCTCGTGGCCCGCCGACGCCGCGACGATCCGCACGGCCTCCTCCGCGGTGTCGACCAGCTGCAGCAAGGAGAGGTCCTTGTCCGAGACGGTGCCCTCGGAGAGCAGCGTGCCCTCGATCCAATCGATCAGCGGCCGCCAGTAGTCGACGCCGATGAGGACGATCGGAAACGAGGTGACTTTTCCCGTCTGGACGAGGGTCATCGCCTCGAACAGCTCGTCCAGCGTGCCGAAGCCGCCGGGCAGCACCACGAATCCGCTCGCGTACTTGACGAACATCGTCTTGCGGGCGAAGAAGTACCGGAAGTTGATCCCGAGGTCCACCCACTCATTCATGCCCTGCTCGAACGGCAGTTCGATACCGAGTCCCACCGAGACGCCGCCCGCCTCGCATGCACCCTTGTTGGCGGCTTCCATCGCACCCGGGCCTCCACCGGTGATGACGGCGTAGCCCGCCTCGACGAGCCGCCGCCCCACCTCCTCGCCGATCCCGTAGAAGGACGAGTTCCGTGCCGTCCGCGCCGAACCGAACACGCTGATGGCCGGGCCGAGGTCGGCGAGCGTACCGAAGCCCTCCACGAACTCGCTTTGGATCCGCAGCACGCGCCATGGATCGGTGCGGGTGAACCCCCCGGTGTCGTCGGCGTCGAGGAGCATGTTGTCCGACTGCGGCATCTTCGCCTGCCCTCGTCTCAGCTCCACGGAGCCCCTGCGCCGGGTCTCCCTTCCCGATCCCCGAGCATCAGCCGCATCCGCATCCGCATCCGCATCCGCATCCGATGCAGCCAATGCAGCCGGCCCATCGATTCGATCAGGAACACCGAGCGGCCCCCCGACCGGCGGGGCGGACGCTGGGTGTGCGGCGTCGTCGTCGTGCTGGGAGGAGCGCCGCACGTCGTCGCCGGCTGAGGGGTACTGGGAGGGAGACATTTCCCTAGGCTAGTCAACTCGACGGGCCGCGAGGGTTTTGGTTGCTCTTGAATCACAATCAGCACCATTCCGCGGCTGTGTATTGCTGGAGCGGAATAGTTCGCTAGATTTCTCCCATGACAAGTGAACCGCAACCGACTACGCCCGCGTCCTCGGGAGGCCCCCTCGTCTCGCTCAAGAACGTGAACAAGCATTTCGGTGACCTGCACGTCCTCCGGGACATCACCATGGAGGTCGCCCGCGGCGAGGTCGTGGTGGTCATCGGTCCGTCCGGCTCCGGGAAGTCGACCCTCTGCCGCGCCATCAACCGCCTGGAGACCATCGATGACGGCGAGATCACCATCGACGGCAAGGTGCTCCCAGCCGAGGGGAAGGCCCTCGCGAAACTGCGTGCCGACGTCGGCATGGTGTTCCAGTCCTTCAACCTCTTCGCTCACAAATCGATCCTCGAGAACGTGACGCTCGGTCCCATCAAGGCCAGGGGCATGAAGAGCGGCGAGGCCAAGGACCTCGCCATGTCCCTGCTCAAGCGGGTCGGCGTCGACAACCAGGCACAGAAGCTCCCCGCTCAGCTCTCCGGCGGCCAGCAGCAGCGCGTCGCCATTGCCCGCGCCCTGGCCATGCAACCGAAGGTCATGCTGTTCGACGAGCCCACTTCGGCCCTCGATCCCGAGATGATCAACGAGGTCCTCGATGCCATGGTCTCTCTCGCGAAGGAGGGTATGACCATGATCGTGGTGACCCACGAGATGGGCTTCGCGCGCAGGGCGGCCGACCGCGTGATCTTCATGGCCGACGGTCAGATCATGGAGCAGGCCACTCCCGAGGAGTTCTTCACCAACCCGCAGAGCGACCGCGCCAAGGACTTCCTCGGCAAGATCCTCTCGCACTGACCCCACCCACCAATCGCACCACCCGCATCCCAAAGGGCCTCGTGAGGCCGCAACGCAAGGAGAACCAATGCAGAAGACCCGATACGCAGCAGCCGCGGTGGCTGCGGTGGCCGCCCTGACGCTGTCCGCCTGTGGTGGCGGTGGCGACACCGCCACCGGCGGGAGCAGTAGCGGCGCCGGCGGCGAGACCGTCCGCATCGGCATCAAGTTCGACCAGCCGGGCCTCGGCTACGACGAGGGAGGCTCCTACTCGGGCTTCGACGTGGATGTCGCCAAGTATGTGGCTGGGGAACTCGGGTACTCCGAGGACCAGATCGACTTCGTGGAGGCGCCGTCGGCGAACCGCGAGAACCTGCTCTCCAACGACCAGGTCGACATGATCTTCGCGACCTACTCCATCACGGACACCCGCAAGGAGACGGTGGACTTCGCCGGACCGTACTTCGTGGCCGGCCAGGACCTCCTCGTCCCCACGGCCAGCGACATCACCGGCCCTCAAGACCTCGAGGGCAAGAACCTCTGCTCCGTCACCGGTTCCACCTCCGCGCAGAAGATCAAGGACCAGTACCCGGGTGTGCAGCTCGTCGAGCAGCCGGGCTACGCCGAGTGCGTCACGGCGATGGGCGGCGGCCAGATCGACGCCGTCACCACCGATGACATCATCCTCGCCGGTCTCGCCGCGCAGCCGGCCAACGCCGGCAAGTTCAAGGTCGTCGGCAACACGTTCTCCGAGGAGAACTACGGTGTCGGCCTGCCCAAGGGCAGCGACCGTTGCGAGGACATCAACGCGGCCATCACCAAGATGATCGATGACGGTGCCTGGGAACAGGCGATCACCAGCAACACCGAGGGTGCCGACTACACCTACAACGCGGAGCTCAACCCGCCGACCCCGGCGCCCTGCGCGTAGCATCACCCGCATTGGTGGGGTGGTCCGCACGGACCGCCCCACCAATGCCATGTTCCCCACCAGGAAAGAGGTGAACCGTGGAGAACTACCTGTCGCTGTTCGAGACCTATGACGTGCCCGCCGCGTTCTGGGTCAACATCCAGCTGTCGTTCTGGGCGGCCATCTTCGCGCTCGTCATCGGCACGGTGCTGGCCCTGTTCCGCATCTCCCCGATCCCGAGCCTGCAATGGTTCGGCGCCGCGTACGTGAACATCTTCCGCAACACACCGCTGACCATCATTCTGGCCTTCGGCTTCCTCGGACTGTTCTCGGTGATGCAGATCAGTCTCGCCCCCGAGTTGAACGTCAGTCTCTTCCGGATCGCGATCGTCGGCCTCGCGCTCTACCACGCGGCCTTCGTCTGCGAGGCCATCCGCAGCGGTGTCAACACCGTGCCGCTCGGCCAGGCGGAAGCAGCCCGGGCGATCGGCCTCAGCTTCCTGCCGGCTGCTCGCCTCATCATCCTGCCGCAGGCGTTCCGCGGAGCCATCGCGCCGCTCGGCAACGTGCTGATCGCCCTCATCAAGAACTCGACGGTCGCCGCTGCGGGCTCCGTGGCCACCGAATCGTCGAGCCTCATGAAGACCATGATCGAATTCCGCTCGGACCTCGTGATCCCGATCTTCCTCACCTTCGCCCTGGGCTTCGTGATCCTGGTGATTCCGATCGGGCTCCTGACCACCTGGGCCTCACGGAAACTGGCGGTGGCACGATGAGCGCGCAGCAGGTCCTGTTCGATGCGCCGGGCCCCCGAGCGCGCAGGAACATCCTGGTCGGCAACATCGTCGGTGTGCTGATCGTCCTCGGCATCCTCGCCTGGGTAGTCTCGGCGCTGGCCGGCAAGGGGCAGCTCGCGGCGAGCATGTGGACGCCCTTCCTCGAGTGGCGGACCTGGGAGTTCTTCATCCTGCCGGGGCTCCTCAACACGCTGAAGGCTGCAGCGATCGCCATCGTCACCTCAGTGGTCTTCGGTCTGATCTTCGGTGTCGGCAGGCTCTCGCACATCGCCCCGATCCGGTGGATCGCTGGCGTCGTCGTCGAGTTCCTGCGAGCGGTGCCCGTGCTGCTCATGATGATCTTCTTCTGGCTGGCCCTCGGCAGCTCCGGTGCCGTGAAGCCCCAGGACGCCCCGCTCATCGCGGTGATCGTCGCCCTCACGCTGTACAACGGCTCCGTGATCGCCGAACTCGTCCGCTCCGGCGTGCACGGCCTTCCCAGGGGCCAGCGCGAGGCGGGCATGGCGATCGGCCTGACGAGGAACCAGTCGCTGCGCACCATCGAAGTACCGCAGGCACTCATCGCCATGCTGCCGGCCCTGATCAGTCAGTTCGTGGTGATCCTCAAGGACTCCGCGCTGGGCTTCATCATCACCTACCCCGAACTGCTGCAGTTCACGCGACGCCTCGGGGTCGGCGAGGGCAACGTCATCCCGTCGCTGTTCGTTGCCGCGGCGATCTTCATCCTCATCAACTTCGCGCTGTCCACCCTCGCGACCCGGCTCTCCGTCCTCCTGAGCTTCAGGACGAAGGGGCGCAAGCCTGCCGCGACGGGCGCGATCCTCATGGACGCGGCCTCTACCTGAGGGTCCCGTTCGGACTGTGTCGGACTGTAGATGACGAGGGCCCGGTATTCGCCGGGCCCTTCGTCGTCAGGGTTGGCCCGCCGTCAGGACAGCCAGTCCACCAGCGCCCGGAGGCACGCGCGCACCGCGTCGGCGTGCACGTGCTCGTCGTCAGTGTGCGCGAGGAGCGCGTCACCCGGTCCGAAGTTCACCGCCGGGACTCCGAGGGCGCTGAAGCGCGCGACGTCGGTCCAGCCGTACTTGGGCTTCGACTCCGCGCCGACGGCAGCGACAAAAGCGGCGGCCGCCGGGTGCTGCAGCCCGGGACGCGCCCCGGCGGCGGCGTCGGTCCGCTCGACGTCGAAACCCTCGAGCAGCGACCTCACGTACTCCTCGGCCTGCTCCGGCGTCTTGTCCGGGGCGAAGCGGTAGTTGACCTCGATCACCGTGCCGTCCGGGATCACGTTGCCCGCCGTTCCGCCGGAGATCTTCACGGCGTTCAGGCTCTCCCGGTAGTCCAGTCCGTCCACGTGCACCGTCAACTGCTCGTGGTCGCGCAACCGCACGAGGATCTCCGCTGCACCGTGGATGGCGTTAACTCCCATCCAGGCGCGCGCGGAGTGCGACGCCTTGCCCGTGACGCGCACGTCGAAGCGCGCCGTACCGTTACAGCCACCCTCCACTGTCCCGTCCGTCGGCTCCAGCAGGACGGCGAAATCCGCCACGAGCCAGTCCGGGTAGGACACGGCCACGCGCCCGAGGCCGCTCAGCGACGCTTCGACCTCCTCGTGGTCGTAGAAGATGAACGTGACGTCGCGGGTCGGCTCCTCGAGGGCTGCGGCGAGCGCCAGCTGGACCGCCACCCCACCCTTCATATCGGTGGCTCCCCGTCCGTACAGGACGTCACCGTCCCACGAGGACGGGACCGTCCCCCTCGAACCGGGCGCGGCCGGGAGCGGCACGGTATCGATGTGCCCGGCGAGGATGACCCGCTCGGCACGGCCGAGCCGCGTCCGCGCCATGACGCAGTCGCCGTCGCGGACCACCTCGAGATGGTCCAGCGCGTGCAGCGCCTTCTCGACGGCGTCGGCGATGCCCGCCTCATTCCCGGAGACGCTGTCGACGTCGATCAGCCAGGCTGTCAGGTGTGCCACATCGGAGGTCAGGTCGAGCTCCGTGGAGGGTATCTGAATCATGCTGCAACACTAACGCTCGGTAGACTGCTCCCCATGACTCCTTCCCTGCCCAGCTCATCCGTGCCCGGTGCCACCCCGCGCGCGGCCGGCGGTATCGGCCTCGCCACCGTGGCCTCGGACGGAACGGTCCTGGACACCTGGTTCCCCGCGCCCTGGCTCGGCAAGGATGACGGAGCCACCGTTGATGTCCGCGACACACTGGCGGCCCTCGCGGAAGCAGGCGTGGACAACGCCCGGAAGGTGACGCAGCACGTCGTCGACATCACCGTGGACCTCGATACGGCGCCCACGGGAACGGAGGACGCCTATCTGAGGCTCCACCTCCTCTCCCACCGGCTCGTCCAGCCGAACACGATCAACCTGGACGGCATCTTCGGGCAGCTCGCCACCGTGGTGTGGACGAATCACGGTCCCGCTCCCGTCGAGGGGTTCGAGACGGTCCGCGCCGCCCTGCGCGCCCGTGGCGCCGTGGCGGTCTACGGCGTCGACAAGTTCCCCCGCATGGTCGACTACGTGGTGCCGGCCGGTGTCCGTATCGCCGACGCGGACCGCGTGCGCCTCGGAGCGCACCTGGCGGAGGGTACCACGGTGATGCACGAGGGGTTCGTCAACTTCAACGCGGGGACACTCGGCCACTCCATGGTCGAGGGCCGCATCTCGGCAGGAGTCGTCGTCGGGAACGGCTCGGACATCGGCGGAGGCGCCTCGATCATGGGCACGCTCTCCGGCGGTGGCAAGGAGCGCATCACCATCGGCGAACGTTGTCTGCTCGGCGCGGAGGCCGGGGTGGGGATCTCCCTCGGGGACGACTGTGTGGTCGAGGCCGGCCTCTACCTCACGGCGGGCACCAAGGTGACCCTCCAGGACGGGACTCTCGTGAAGGCGAAGGAGCTCTCAGGTGAGTCCGGCGTCCTGTTCCTGCGCAATTCGGCGACGGGAGCAGTCGAAGCCCGCCCGCGTACCGGGGAGGGCATCGCCCTGAACCCGGCCCTCCACGCCAATTAGCGCGTGTCCCCCAGGCCTGCCTCCGCCACCGTCCGACGCCGCCGGGTCCGCACCGGTACCATGCTCACCGCGCTGGCAGCGGTCGTCGTCGGAGGGGTCGTGGTCGCTGTCAACCAGCTGGACCGGAGCGAGGTGCTGGTGCGGGAGCGGTGCAGCGCGACCGTCGGCGCGGACACCTTCGAGCTCACCCCGGAGCAGGCGGGCAACGCCGCCCTGATCTCCGGCGTCGCCGTGAATCGCGGCCTGCCGGCCCGCGCTGCGTCGATCGCCATCGCGACGGCGATCCAGGAATCGCGGTTGGAGAACATCGATTACGGGGACGACGCCGGCCCCGACTCGCGGGGGCTGTTCCAGCAGCGGCCCTCGCAGGGCTGGGGTTCGGAGGAGCAGATCATGATGCCCCTCTATGCGGCCGGCGCCTTCTACGACGCCCTGGTTCAGGTGCCGGGCTATGAGACGCTGCCCATCACCGAAGCCGCCCAGACGGTACAGCGGTCCGCCTACCCTGAGGCGTATGCGGACCACGAGCCCGAGGGCCGCGCCTTCGCCTCGGCACTGACGGGCAACACACCCGCCGGGCTCGACTGCACCCTCCGCGAACCGGACGGCACCGGCGACGCCTCCGCCGTGTCGGCCGCTGCGGAGGAGGTCTTCGGACCCCTGCGCGGCACCGTGGACGGGACCCGCCTGACCCTGGAGGCTTCGGGTCCCTCCGGATGGGCCACTGCGCAGTGGGCGGTGGCGAACGCCTCGACCCTCCACATCACGTCCGTGGCACACTCCGGGCTCGAGTGGGTGCGGTCCGACGGCGGCTGGAGGGCCACGACGTCGGACCCCGGCACCGTGACCATCACGGTCGCGGGAGTCACGCCCTGACGTCTCGTCGCCGTCCGCGGTGCTGGAGACATCCGCAGTGCTCTCGCTGGCCGCGGTACTGACGACGTTCAGGCCAGCGTCCGAACGACCGGCTCCACATAGCTGCGGAACGATCGCTCGTCGTCGAACAATTCCTGGCACATCAGCAGCGTATGCGGTTCGACCCACCAGGCGCGGTGGACGCCGAGCGGCAGCTCGACGATCTGGAGCGTGAACCGCCGAGCGGTGCGGCCCAGTTCGAGTTCACGCTCGTGGATGATGCGGCCCAGCAGGTAGTCCATGCTGTCGGCGCCCCTCGATCCCGCGTGCAGGGCGTAGTCGGCGCACCGTTCCTCGGCCCATGCCATCGCCGAGTCGGAGTGCGCCCTCATCAGCGCCTTGAGTGCCTCCATGCCGTTCAGGGCCTCGAAGAGCGGCGGGACAGGCAGCACCGCATCGCTGATGCTGTGCGCGAGGAGCGTGTGCCACCATGCCTCCCACTCCACCCGCAGAGCCGCCGGTCCTCCGCAAGGGTCCGTCAGGCGCCTCGTGTCGACCGGTCGCACAGCAGGGATCACGGGCGGGAGCGCCGGCCGTCCTGCACCGCACGATCCGGCGAAGTCCCGCAGGTAGAGCGCCATGAGGAGCACCTAGGAGGTGTCCACGGCGAAGTAGGCGCTGTAGCCGGAATCGGAGTACGACATGGGCCTCCTTCAGGACCAGTCGGGCTGCTCCTACAGTAAACCCTGGACCGGCGGTGCTCCAGAGGTTCTGCCCGCCGGGGCCGCGTCGCGGCGGCTGCGCGAGATGGCGGCCACCCTAGGATGGAAGCATGAAGATCCTCGTTACCGGCGGCAGTGGCTACATCGGATCGCACACCGTCCTGACCCTGCTCGTCCACGGCCATGACGTCGTCGTCGTCGACAACCTCCTGAACTCCACCGAGACGTCGCTCGAGCGCGTCGCGGCACTCGCGGGCCGCACGCCCACCTTCCATCGGGCGGACCTCCTCGACGAACCGCGCCTGCGCACGATCTTCGAGGAGGAGAAGGTCGACGCCGTCATCCACTTCGCCGGTCTGAAGGCCGTGGGTGAATCCGTGGAGAAGCCCCTGTACTACTACCACAACAACGTCGGCGGCACCTTGAACCTGCTCCGGGTCATGGACGACGCCGACGTACGCACGCTCGTGTTCAGCTCTTCGGCCACCGTGTACGGCGCCTCCGAGGAAGTACCCCTGACCGAGAAGCTCCCGCTCGACGCCGTCAATCCCTACGGACGCTCCAAGGAGCAGATCGAGGACATCCTCTCGGACCTCGGCGCGGCGGACCCCCGCTGGAACATCGCCCTGCTGCGCTACTTCAACCCCGTCGGCGCGCACTCCTCGGGAACCATCGGCGAGGACCCCACCGGCGTCCCCAACAACCTCCTGCCGTTCGTGGCGCAGGTTGCGGTGGGCCGGCGCGAGAAGGTTCTGATCTTCGGCAACGACTACCCCACCCCTGACGGCACGGGCGTGCGCGACTACATCCACGTCGTCGACCTGGCCCAGGGACACCTCGCCGCCCTGGACTACCTCGTGGCTCACGGCGGAGTCCACACCTGGAACCTCGGCACCGGCAACGGCTCATCCGTCCTGGAGGTCCTCGCCGCGTTCTCCGCGGCCGTCGGCCGTGACATACCCTACGAGTTCGCTGCCCGCCGGCCCGGTGATGCCGCCGTCAGTTACGCCGATCCGTCGTCGGCCCTCGCCGATCTAGGGTGGTCCGCCACCCGGACGCTCGCCGAGATGTGCAAGGACCACTGGCGCTGGCAGAAGAACAACCCACGGGGCTACGCCACGCCGGCCGGCGGCTGAGCAGGCTCCGGAACGACGACGGCCGCCCACCTGAAAAGGTGGGCGGCCGGCGTCTGTTGATGCGGGATGGACCCGGATCAGCGCGCGGGGTAGTGCCGCTCGCCCTCGCCCGTGTACAGCTGGCGCGGACGCCCGATCTTCGTCTGCGGATCCTTCATCATCTCGCGCCACTGGGCAATCCAGCCGGGGAGGCGGCCGATTGCGAACAGGACGGTGAACATCTTCTCCGGAAAGCCCATGGCCTTGTAGATCAGGCCTGTGTAGAAGTCGACGTTCGGGTAGAGCTTCCGCTCGATGAAGTAGTCGTCGGCGAGGGCCTTCTCCTCGAGCCGCAGGGCGATGTCGAGGAGCTCGTCGTTGCCGCCGAGCTTGCTGAGGATGTCATGGGCCGTGGCCTTGACGATCTTCGCGCGCGGGTCGTAGTTCTTGTAGACGCGGTGCCCGAAGCCCATGAGCTTCACGCCGTCTTCCTTGTTCTTGACCTTCTCCATGAAGTCCTCGGGCTGCATGCCCGTGGACTTAATGTCGCGCAGCATGTTCAGCACGGCCTCGTTGGCGCCGCCGTGCAGGGGGCCGAACAGCGCGTTGATGCCGGCGGACACGGACGCGAACATGTTCGCGTTCGAGCTGCCGACCAGGCGCACGGTCGACG
>JAABUN010003661.1_pt1 | contig 23132 bp, 28 predicted proteins | sample 5559311 | NCBI WGS metagenome assembly JAABUN01 (sample SAMN10711877, study PRJNA513370) | rock metagenome | isolation source: Antarctica rocks | place: Antarctica: Victoria Land, Siegfried Peak sud
TAAAGCCCAAAGCTATCGTGCTGACGCATGGGCACTTCGACCATGTGGGAGCGCTTCACGAACTTGCTGAAACTTGGGATGTCCCTGTTTACGCGCACAGGCTCGAGCACCCCTACCTCGACGGCACCTCTGCCTATCCGCCCCCCGACTCGTCAGTCGGGGGCGGGATGATGGCGCGTATGTCCGGCCTCTATCCGAAAGCGCCGGTTGACGTAAGCCGCTGGCTCAAGCCCCTGCCGGAAGACGGCAGCGTCCCTGAAATGTCGGGCTGGCGATGGTTGCACACGCCCGGTCACAGCCCCGGACATGTGTCGCTCTGGCGCGAGGCTGACCGGCTGCTCGTCGCTGGTGACGCTTTCGTGACCACGAAAGCCGAGTCCTTTTACGCGGTCGCTGTCCAAAAACCCGAAGTTCACGGCCCGCCGATGTACTACACGCCCGACTGGGTGTCGGCTGAGGCGTCGGTCAAAAAGCTGGCAGGATTGGGGCCCGAAACCGTCATCACCGGACACGGCCCCGCGCTGCAAGGTGCCGAGTTGCGCCGAGATTTGCACGCGCTAGCCGACAACTTCAAACGTCTCGCGGTGCCCTCACAAGGTCGCTATGTGGGCGCGCCCGCACGGGCTGACAGGCGCGGGACGCGTTACGTGCCGCCGAAACAAGGGTCATCTAACACTGCGCTTATAGGAGCGTTTGCGGCACTCGCTGGAAGCTGGTTTCTCTACAGAGGGTTCAAACAGCGTAAAACCGTCCGAAAGAATGACCAACGCAGTCAGAACAGCTACAGCCGTGGTGAAGAAGGGGTGCAGGAACCGGACGCGCCGGAAGTCGAGCGTTCGCTTACGGTCGGGCGCTCCGCTGAGGAGCTTTACGGACTCTGGCTCGAGCCCACCACGTTACCGAAAATCATGAGCCACGTTGCTGAAGTACGTCATGGAGCGGACAATCAAACCCATTGGCAAATACAGTTACCTTTAGGCCGAAGCCTCGAGTGGGACACACACGTCAACGAGGAGCACCCGAACGAACGCGTTCACTGGGTTTCAACAGAGGGCGCTGCGCTGCCCAACGAGGGCTTTGTAAGCTTTCGCCCCGCGACAGGCGACCGGGGCACGGTGGTGACGTTAAAGCTCGAGTTCAACCCACCGGGGGGTGCGCTCGGGAGTGCTGCTGCCAAGTTGTTTGAGTCCGTCCCCAAAAATCTGGTCAGCAAAGCGTTACGCCGGTTCAAGAGTTTGGCTGAAACGGGCGAAATCCCAACACTCGAGTCCAACCCATCTACCCGTGGACACGGCGATAACGTCTAAAGGAGAACTATGCGAGCCTTAGTATGGAACGGTATCAACGACCTGCGGGTCGAAACGGTACCTGACCCTGAAATCGTCAATCCAAAAGATGTCATTCTACGGATTATCATGTCCACCACGTGCGGCTCAGACCTGCACCTGATTGACGGCTTTATTCCCACGATGCGTGAAGGCGACGTTTTAGGTCACGAGTTTATGGGTGAAGTTGTTGAAGTCGGGAGCGAGGTCAAACGGATTAAAAAGGGCGACCGGGTGGTCGTGCCGTCGTTCGTTTCGTGCGGCGACTGCTGGTACTGTCAGCAAAACCTCTACTCGCTGTGCGACAACACCAACCCTAACGCCGAGTTGCAAGAACCGCTGCTCGGCTATCCGACCGCCGGGATTTACGGCTATACGCACGCGTTCGGTGGTTACGCCGGGTCGCACGCCAACTATATCCGGGTGCCGCACGCCGATGTGGACTGTTTTACGGTGCCTGACGGTTTACAGGACGAGCAGGCGCTGTTTTTGTCCGATGCTGGCCCGACCGGGTACATGGGCGCGGACTTTTGCAACATTCACCCCGGCGACACGGTTGCGGTGTGGGGCGCGGGCGGCGTCGGCTTGATGGCGATGCAGAGCGCGTATTTAATGGGCGCGGAGCGGGTGATTGCCATCGACCGGTTGCCGGAACGCCTGGGCATGGCAAAAGAACACGCCGGGGCGGAAACGCTCGACTATTCCAAGGAAAGCGTGCTCGAGGCCCTCCGCGAGATGACCGGCGGGCGCGGCCCCGACTCGTGTATCGACGCGGTAGGGATGGAAGCGCACGGCACGGGCGTCGGCTACGCTTACGACCGGGTCAAGCAAGCGCTGAGGCTCGAGACCGACCGCGGCACCGCCCTCCGCGAGGCAATTTTGGCGTGCCGTAAAGGGGGCACGCTGTCGATTCTAGGCGTGTACGGCCTGATGGACAAGTTTCCAGTTGGAGCCATTATCAACAAAGGTTTAACCGTTCGTGCCGCACAGCAACACGGGCAGGCGTATGTGCCGCGCCTGCTAGAGCACGCCGTAAAAGGCGAACTCGACGCATCATACCTAGCGACGCACACGTTTTCTTTAGAAGATGCGCCGCGCGGGTACGAGATGTTTAAGAACAAGGAAGACGGCTGCGTGAGAGCGGTGTTCGTTCCGTAGCTGGAAGGGAAAACATGAGCGTTAAACTCAAAAAACTCAACGAACAGACCATCGTCATTACCGGGGCAACGTCGGGAATCGGCTTGGCAACAGCGAGGCTGGCGGCGAAGCGCGGCGCGCGTCTGGTTTTAGCGGCTCGTAACGAGGAGGCGTTAAAAGACCTTGTGATTGAGTTGGAGCGCGAAGGTCACGAAGCCGTTTACGTCGTTGCCGATGTCGGTCAAGAAAGCGATGTTGACAAGATTGCACAAACGGCTCAGGAGCGGTTCGGCGGGTTCGATACTTGGGTCAACAACGCAGGGGTCGGGATTTTTGGGGCATTGCTCGAGGGTAAGGTCGAAGACTACCGTAAACTTTTCGACACGAACTTTTGGGGTCTGGTTTACGGCTCTTTTGCGGCGGCGCGGCAGCTTAAAAGTCGGGGCGGCGCACTCATCAACATCGGGTCGGCCCTGTCAGACCGCGCCATCCCGTTACAGGGGATGTATTCGACTTCCAAACACGCCGTAAAAGGGTTTACGGAGGCGCTGCGGGTTGAATTGGAGGCCGATAACGCTCCCGTTTCGGTAACGCTGATTAAACCTGCAAGCATTGACACCCCGTATCCGCACCACGCGAAGAACTATATGGACGAAGAACCGACTCTGCCCCCGCCTGTATATTCGCCTGAAGTGGTCGCTAAAGCGATTTTGCACTGCGCCGAGACGCCTGAGCGCGACCTTATCGTCGGCAGTGCCGGTAAGCTCATCTCCGCGTCGGGGCGCTACGCCACGCGGCTTGTAGATAAAGGGATGGCAACGCAAGCTTTTCTTAACCAGCAAAAGTCGGGCGACCCGGTGCAGTATCCTGGTGGTTCGCTGGACAGACCGACTTCAAATTTGCAGGAGCGCGGTGATTATCAGGGCCGCGTTCGGGGCTCGAGCCTCTATACGAGTTCCTCAACGCATCCAATGGTATCTGCCTTTGTCTTGACCGCTGGGCTGGTGGCTGCAGCGCTTCTGCTTCAAAGTACGAGACACGACTAGAAGCCAGCTTAAGAACGCCTAAGCAGTAATTTGATGCAGCTGGGCTGAAGAAAGGCTAGGAAGTTTTGGGAGTAGCGTTTATAGCGAACCACGAAGCGACGAAAGTTACTCAGAACCTGTCTCAAAAGCGCGGCGCAAAGCGCCTTTGCCCCAGCGAGGTAAACCCGCACACTGGCCGACTACATGGTGTCGTTTTTACCCTTCACCGGTTTACGGGCCTCGAGGTCACGAACCCACAACACCCCGGCGTTACGGCTTGGCCTCAAAAGGGTCTCGCTCTGCCAATCGTTGAGCAACACCCTGACCGCTCGTCGGTATGCCGATAAGGTATAACTCGAGACCCGTGCGCCCGACGATCCGTGCAAGGTCGGCAACTGCGCGGGTACGCTCGACAAGGCTCGAGCCTCTGGTTCTGACAAGCGCATTTTTCGGAACTATATCCATGTGCTTAGAATAACATAACCCCTTACATAACGGATGTTATGTTAAATATCAAACGCCAACTTTCACATGAAGATGGAAGAGCGTATGATGACAAATAGTATTCCTGTGTTCATCGCTATTAAGCATAGTTAGATGATTTTGTATCCCATTCTTATCTACGTCGCCGTCATCACTTGCAGTGTATGATCAGGTGATAAAAAACAAGTCCAGTGAGGAGCAAGAACATGCGTACAACTATTTCTGTAGATGAGCAAACATTCGAGACGTTGATGCACTTGGCGGGTACCACAAACAAGACGGAAGCGGTGAAGGTAGCCATAGATGAGTTCATCCGCCGAGAGCGACTCAAGCGTTTCAAAGCGTTACGTGGCAAAGTAGACATCATGAGCAATGAGGAGATCGAGGCGGCGCAGCTGGAACGGGCCGAACTGCTTGCTGGTGAGCTTTGAACCTGGTGTTGGTGGACTCGAGTGCGTGGATCAGTTATCTCCGCTCGGGTGAAGGAAAGCTCTCGACATCTTTAGAAGGGTTACTCGACGAAAATCGGGTCGCGCTCTGTGGCATCGTTCTCACAGAGGTGCGGCAAGGACTGCGGTCTCATGAGCAGAGGGAGGTTCTCGAGCTGTTCGAGACCTTGCCCTATTTCGAGACGACCCGTGACGATTATGAACGTGCGGGCGCACTGCTCGCAGGGTTGCAAAGGCGAGGGATGACCATTCCCACCCCGGACGGGGTGATTGCTGCGCTATGTCTAGAGCATGAACTGGAGTTACTCGAGTTCGACAAGCATTTCGAGCATATCGAGGGTTTGGAACGCTATCCCTGGCGTGAATCGTAAACGACCTAACCCGCGCCCCGTCGCTAAGTTTGCTTGAGCGCACCCGCTTCCGTAGGGGTCGAACTCGCGGCTGCCAAAGCGTTTTATGCGGCTCTCAGATGGTCGGGGGCGACCGATACCGCACCCTTCGCCGATGTGCGAGCGGCGGTCGACAAGACACCTGCTTGGGAAAAACGCAAAGCGTATACCCAGACCGAAGTGCATTGGTTAGAGCGTACAAGCGAGTCTTAAGCCTAGATAAGTCGAGCTAAGCTCAATTCAAGAGCACACGAAGCGACGGCGCGGCGACCCGCACCTCCCCGACAAAGGTTTTCCGGGCCTCCTCGCGGCTAGCGTCGCTGTGCGCGTAGTCTGTGAGGTGTGTGAGAATCAGGGTCTTTGCATCCGCGTACCGCGCTAACGCACCCGCCTGTGCTGCTGTCATGTGACCATGCGCGAAAAGGCCTGCGTCGCAGTTTGAGAGGTAGGTCGCTTCGGCCAGCAACGTGCCTGAGCCTTTTGCAAAAGCGTACAAAGCATCCGTCAACGCACCGTCTGAGGTGTAAGTTAAACCGAGGTCTGGAAAGCTCAGCGCCAACGTTTCGACGGGGTGAACCATTTTGAGCGTTCTAAGCTTAATGCTCTCGACGTTATGGGTAGCGTTTGCCGTTAACGCCGTAAAAGGCAGTGCAGTACCGAGGGGCATATTCAGTTCGGGTAAACTCGGAATGCCAAAAACGTGGTCCAAGGCCGTGAGAGTAGCGTTGAGTTCCGCAGGGCCATAGAGGGGCAAAGGCACCATATGCGTTGGGAAGAGTCTGTGGTAGGCGAGCGCCACGAGGTCGGCGCAGTGATCCGCGTGGCCGTGCGTGACAATCACGGCGTCTAGCTTTTGGATGAGGTTTCGCTTCGCCAAGCTCGCTACCACCCCCGGCCCACAGTCGATGAGGAGTGTTTTGCCCTCTGCGAAGAGGACGTAGCCGGAGGCGGGGCTCTCGCCACCCGGCGACCCCGCCCGGCAGCCGATCACGAGCAGTTCAGCCATGGCGTTGCCCTACGAAGACCACGTTGCAGTCCTCTCGCAATTTGACGTGTACACGCTCCCCTAACGCGGGCCGCGTCCCGCTAAAAAAGTGTAGCCTCGCGCCGCTGCTGTGCTTCCCGGTCACCTGATACTGTCCGCCCGCGTACTCGACTGCTATTACCTCAAGGACTGCTCCTTGATCTGAAAGCACGACGTCTCCTGGGCGCAAAGCGATGCTCGGCGCGTCCGCACCGCGGCGGCAAACGCGGAGCCCCGGTATGATTTCGACTTCACCTTCCGACACACGTTTGCTCGGCAGCACCGCTGCGTTACCAATAAACGAAGCGACGAAGGCACTTGCCGGTATTTGCCAGAGGGCTTCGGGCGTGCCGAACTGCTCGAGCCGCCCGCCGCGCAGCACCACCACCCTGTCAGCTAGGGCTAACGCTTCTCCTTGGTCGTGCGTCACGAAGAGCGTGGTGACGCCGCTCTCACGCAGGAGCCGCTCTAAACCCGAACGAAGCTCTAAACGCAATTGTGGGTCCAAAGCGGCGAGCGGTTCATCCAAAAGGAGTACGCGCGGTTATATGCGCTCGTGAGGCCGCTGGGTTGGAGCCCCGTGCAGCTCGCCGTGGTGGCCCTTTTCGCCTTCGACGTGGCGGGCGGGGTCAGCGTCAACGCCTCACCCAGCGCCCGCCGCTGGTGGCACCGCCCCGACCAAGGCAGGTGGGCACCCCTGCGTTTCGTGCTGGCCCACCTGCACCCTTTTGTTCTCGCGTTCCTCTTCCCAGCGTTCACCTGGGTCAGCGCCGCACTCCTCTACGGCTACGTGGTGGCCGCCGCGCTCGCCATCGTGCTCGCCTCCCGCCCCTTGCAGCGGCCTCTGGCTTTCATCCTTTACGCCCTCTCGCTGCTGCTCGCCCTCTACCTCATCCGCGTCCCGGCGGGTCTCGAGTGGTTTGCCCCGCTCTACCTCCTCAAGCTCCTTCTGGCGCATACGCCGCCAGATCCCGCACCACTCAACACCGAGAACGACAGCCAAACCGCACGATAAGGGCGATTATCGACCATTTCCGCCGTGCTCGCGCTCAACCAACGCATAATGGTCAGCCTCAGGGGCTACGACGAAACAAGCTTGAAGTTTGACATTGGCAGGAACGAGCTGATTTCGACTGTTCAAGAGTGGGTAATGAGTTCGCTGTGTAGTAGCGACGCCTTCACCTCTGCTACAATCAAACCGATGGGTCTTTTATGAGCAAGGGTGAGCGTACACGAGAACGCATCATCCGGCAAACGGGGCCGCTTTTCAACGAGCGCGGTTACGCCGGGGCTGCACTGTCCGACATCCTCGAGGCGACGGGTCTAAGAAAAGGTGGCATCTACAACCACTTCGCCAGCAAAGACGAACTGGCGCTCGCCGCCTTCGACCACACCTTCGAGCTGGCGTCACGGCACGTCGTCCGTGCCCTTGAAGGGAAAGAAGTGCCTGTCGAGCGACTTTCAGCGCTGCTCGAGGCGTACCGGACGCTGCTCGAGGAGCCCGCCTTGCGAGGGGGTTGTCCGATCCTCAACACCGCCGTCGAGAGCGACGACACCCACCCGGCGTTGCGCGAACGCGCTCGCGCCGCGATGGATAGGTGGCGTGCCCTGTTTCGCAACACCATCGAACGAGGCATCGCGTGCGGCACGGTGCGAGCTGTGGACGCCGATGAGGTCGCTTCTGTCATGATCTCGACCATCGAAGGGGCGGTGATGATGAGCAAGCTCTACAGCGACCGAGTTCATTTGGAGCGCGCCATCAACCACCTACAGCGGTACGTAGAGGAGGACCTGGCTTGCTAAAATTTTTTGTCATAAGAACAGACCGAACGGTCTTAAGGAGGTGCTTTCCTGTGCGACTCACGGAAGGAACGGCATGAACCGGGTGGTAGTCACCGGGCTCGGACCAGTGACGTCCATCGGTGTGGGCCCAGAAGTATTCCATCAGGCACAGCTTGCCGGGGAGAGCGGCGTCAGACCTATCACCCGCTTCGATGCGAGTGACTTCCCGACACGCTTTGCCGGGCAAGTCGATATCGACGTAAGTGCGTGGATAGAGCCCAAAGCCCAGAAGCGCACCGACCGCTTTGTGCAGCTCGCTCTCGTCGCGGCAGAGCTGGCGCTGCAAGACAGCGGGTTCGAGCTAGAGCAAGAAGACAAGACCCGGATCGGCACGCTGATCGGCAGTGGCATTGGGGGGATGGCGACGTGGGAGGCGCAGAGCCGGATCGCGTTCGAGAAAAGCCCGCTGCGGGTGAGTCCCTTTTTTATCCCCATGATGATCGCCAACATGGCCTCGGCGCAGGTCGCCATCCGCTACGGCCTGATGGGCGCGAGTTCCACCACGGTCACCGCCTGTACCACCGGGTCGGACGCCATCGGCAGCGCCTTTAGGATGCTGCAAATGGGGGAAGCGGACGTGGTCCTCGCGGGTGGGAGCGAGGCCATCGTCACCCCCTTAAGCTTCGGCGGTTTCTCGGTGATGAAGGCGCTCTCGACCCGGAACGACAGCCCGAAGACCGCCAGCCGCCCCTTCAGCGCCTCACGCGACGGCTTCGTGCTGGGCGAGGGCGCGGGGGTGCTGGTGCTGGAGACGCTCGAGTACGCACAGAAGCGGGACGCTCGCGCCTACGCCGAGGTCAAGGGGTTCGGCCGGAGCGCCGACGCCTACCACATGGTCGAGACGCACCCGGACGGTGCAGGTGCGGCGCTCTCGATGCAGGCCGCCTTGCGTGACGCCAAGTTAGATCCTGAAAGTATTGGGTACGTCAATGCCCACGCGACCTCGACCCTGGTCGGCGACCGTTCGGAGGTGCGGGCGTTCAAGAAGGTCTTCGGGCCTCATGCCGATAAGCTAGCCGTCTCCTCGACGAAGTCGATGATCGGTCACCTGCTCGGCGCAGCCGGGGCAGTGGAGGCCATAGCTACCGTTCAGGCGCTCTGCTCAGGCGTGCTCCCGCCCACCATCAACCTGTTCGATCCCGACCCCGAGTTAGACCTCGACTTCATCCCGAACGAAGCCCGGGAGACTCGCGTTCAGCACGCGCTGTCGAATTCCTTCGCCTTCGGCGGGCAGAACGCCAGCCTCGTCTTCGGGCGGGTGTGAGATGGTCTTCGCCCTCACCTCGGATACCGACCCGACGCTTTTCGCACCTGATGACCTGCTCTCCGGGCAGACCTATGAGCTGTACGCCCGGATGATGTTTCTCGAGCTCTTCGAGCAGGACCAGGCGCTCGTGCCCCTGCTGAACGTGGGGTACACACCCAACTTCGCTCTGGTCCACCTCGAACACTATGACCTGGACGGGTTCTTCGACCATGCGCACGCGACCCTGCGCCTCGAGACGCTCGGTGATACGCCGTTTCTTTACACCGTTCGGTTCTCCCGCAACCGGCGGCTCGTCACCACCGCCGTCCTGACCGGGCGGCTGCAAGGAGGTGTGCATGAACCACGTCGAACGGGAACTTCAGGCCGATAGAACTAGAACCATCACCTGGCACGACCCCATGATCGGTGCGGAGGCCGCCAAGGGCCTGGCGGGGCTCGAGTACCTGCTCGCCATGAAGCGTGGCGAAATGCTGCCACCTCCTTTCATGACGCTCATTGGTATCGGCATGGGCGACGTGGAAGCGGGGCGCGTGACGTTCACCCTTCAGCCCGCCGAGTACCACTACAACCCTATTGGCAGCGTGCATGGGGGCATCATCAGCACGCTCATGGACTCGGCGATGGGCTGCGCTGTCCACTCCCTCCTCCCGGCGGGTACCGGATATACCACGCTCGAGCTCAAGGTAAACTTCCTCAAGTCCCTAACGCGTGACACCGGGGAGGTCGTCTGCGGGGGTAAAGCCATCCACGTGGGCGGGCGAGTCGCCACGGCGGAGGCGAGGCTGACGGACGCCGCGGGCACCCTCTACGGTCACGCCACCACCACCTGCCTCATCCTCCGGGGAGGAAGGTCATGAACCAGAGCACCCTCGTCTTCACGTTCGGCACCTTGATAAGGGTGCCTGCACCTACTCACAGCTTTTGGATGACCCACAAGACGCTTTCCATCTGCGGGAAGGGTAAGGACGCGTGGTCGTCGCCTCGGACTTAGAGGGCACCTTGACCACGGGCGAGACCTGGAAGGGTTTGGCTCGCTACTTGACGCGCCACGGTCATGCCTGGCCGTACCGGCGCTTTTTCGCCGTACGCATGCCTGGCTATGCCCTTACCAAGCTGCGTGTGCGCGACTACCAAAGCTTTCGGGAGCGCTGGATCGCTCAGATGCCAAGGCTCCTCGCGGGCTTTAGCACCGCCCACGTGGACGAGATAGCGGCGTGGGTCGTCGAGAACGAGCTGTGGCCCAAGCGACGCCCCGCCGTTGTTGCGGAGCTGGAGGCCCATCGACAGTCGGGCCGCCGCGTGGTGCTCGTGTCCGCCACCTACCAGCCGGTGCTTGACGCCTTCGCAGCGAAGCTCGGTGTTGAGGCGGTCGGGACTCCCTTAGAGGTGGTTGAGGGTATACTGACCGGTCACACGCTGTGCGGCGTCAACTCGGGGGGAAACAAGCCCTTAAGGCTTGCTGATTCATTAAACCTCTCACACCTCGAGGTCGCTTACGGCGATACCGCGGCGGACATACCTTTCTTGGAACTGAGCAGAGCGCCCGTGGCGGTGTGCCCGGACCGTGACTTGAGGGCGCATGCCGAGCACTACGGATGGCGCGTCATCCAGTTGAGATAATATCTTGGGGGCTGGCGCAGAATGGGGCGGTGTGGGTGCTGACATTATGCGGTTGTCGAGCTCGACAACCGCATAATGTTTTTGCCCTAAACGCGCTCAATGACTGCATAAGGGGTTCAGGATGTGGTGGTGGTCCAACCCCAACCGATAAGCTAGGGAATGGTTAGTATAGTTTTGACGTGCTATCACTGTGGTAGCGACAATTTGGTCAAGAACGGACACGATCCCAAAGGCAAACAACGCTACCTGTGTAAGGATTGCAAGCGAGCAAGCTTGGACAATCCTGATTACGGTTACAGCGAAGCCAAGCGAGACGAGATCCTTAGAGCGTATCAGGAGCGTTCGAGCTTACGGGGCATCAGCCGCACGTTTGGCGTGTCCAGAAATACGGTGACGGCGTGGCTTAAAAAAAAGCCCTGAACACGCCGCCGCTGCAAGACACCCTGCTCGAACCCGACAATCCCGAAGCGGTCGTGTTGGAACTTGACGAGCTGTGGTCGTTTGTACGTCACAAAGGCAACCGACGCTGGCTATGGCTAGCCTTGTGCAAACACACCCGGCAAGTTGTCGCGTGCGTTATCGGTGGACGGGGTGAAGCTACCTGCAAGCTGCTCTGGAACACCATTCCTGCTAACTATAAACAAGGCGTCTGCTACACCGACTTCTGGCGGGCTTACCAGGCTGTTCTGCCCGCCGAACACCATCAAGCTGTGGGCAAAGACAGCGGCCTTACCAACCATGTTGAACGCTTTAACTGTACCCTCCGCCAACGCTTGTCCAGATTTGTCCGCAAGTCCTTATCGTTCTCCAAGTCCGACCAGATGCATCTCATCTGCTTACATCTCTTCTTGGTTCGCTATAACCTCGAACAAACTGCTATCAGTCGGTGTTGAGCCACTACCAGCAGCATGAAGGGTTGTACGCGTAGTTGAAGTCGAGCACGATGTTTCCTGCCTCCTCCCCCAAATCCGCACCTTTAACGCTGTCGAGGAGGTAGCGGCCACCCCCGTAGGTCTCGTAGGTGTTGGTGGCGTCCCGAAAGGGTAGAAACACCCCGCCACCGTAACCGCCAACCCAAAAGAGGGAGAGCGACACGGGTGCGCCGTGCAGCTCGAACTGCACCCGCGCAAAGCGCTCGAGGCGCAGCAGCCCGTCATCACGAAGCGGTACCTCGAAGGTCTCGCGCTCGACGTCCAGGTCGAGTGGCAGTACGAAGCGAAGCGCAGAATTGTAGGGGAAATACTCGAGCCCGCTGAAGCTGCGGCGCTGCGCGCTGCCTAGAGGCGACTGCGGATGCTCGGCAAAGAGCAGATCGCGCACTGCCTTAAAGCGTCCGAAAGCGTCGGGGTGGGCGCTGCCACGCTCTCGCAGCTCGGCGTAGAGGGCGGCGACCTCACGGCGGTAGCGGAGCAGGTCGGGATAGGTGGCGGGTGAGTTATGCGTCGTCATCTTTTAATCGTAAAGGGTGCTCAGGGTCGTGACCGTTTTGAGCAGAGAGGTACAAGCTAATAGCGGTAGCCCGAGACCTCTTCCGGCGAAACCTCCACACCGAGCCTTAGCGCAATGCGGTTGACGAAGTTGAAGTAGCTCGTGATCAGGTTGAGGTCGAGGACATCGCTGTCCTCGAGACCCTGTGCGCGCAGCGCCACCACGTCCGCTTCCGTCACCGTCTCGGGGGCGCGCGTAAGCTTGACCACGTACTCGAGCATCGCCGTTTCTCGCCGGGACAGTCCGGCGTGGCTTAAGTCTCGCGTCAGGCGCTGTACCCGTTCCGAATCTTTCCAGTAGCTGTTCAGGGCTTCCACGTGATGCTGAACGCAGTAGGCGCAGCCGTTGGTCGCCGAAACCACCACCGCGATCAGCTCCCGCTCCGCACGCTTGAGCCCCGAGTGGCCGAACATCACGGTCAGATAGAGGTCCATGTGCGCCTGCATGCCGCGCGGGTTCAAGCTGTGCACCTTCATGATGTTGGCGACTTTGCCCCGGTTCCGTAGCAACTTGTCGTAGACCTCTTTAAGCTCGCCGGTAGCAGCTTGCTCGTCGACCGTGTCGATAAAAGCCATTGCGCCTCCTCCAGGTTGAACTAGCGTACCGTGCGCTCCTGAACTTGGGAGGGGGACGGTGCCAGGTTGCGCTGCGGGCGTTCAGTTTTCAAAAGCAAAGAATCAGAGGGTGCGGCAAGCTCCCACTTACGATGCAGGTGCGTCTTCCTCGAGCGCAGCCTTCAGGTCGATGACCGCGCCGATAAAAGCGGCATGAACGAAGGTCTGAGGAAAGTTGCCGAGCATCTCTCCCGAGGCTGGGTCAGCCTCTTCCGCGAAGAAGCCGAGGTCGTTTGCGTAGGCGAGGGCCGCGTCGAAGATCCTCCGGGCACGCGTTACGTCACGCATGATCCAGTACTGCGCGACCCAGAAGGTGCCTGCCAGAAAGGCCCCCTCACGCGCCGAGTCGAACCGCTCCAGGTGGCGGCGGTACAGCTGGCCCTCAGCGAGGTCGCGCTCTATGGCCCGCATGGTGGCGAGCATTTCGGGTGCATCGGGGTCCGTGTAGGTCCAGACGGGAAAGAGCGCGGCGGACACGTCGACCGCTTCTCCCCCCGCAACCGCCGCGTAAGCACCCTCGGATGTCAGGCACCTCGCTTCCACGAATGTCCGGATCTCCTCGGCGGCTTTCCGCCAGCGACGTGCCTGCGCCTCGTCCTCCGCATAGGGTGCGATGAACTCGAGGCCGCAGGCGGCAATCACCTTGCTCGAGGTGTACTGACGCTTGTCGCGCTCCTCCCAGATGCCGTAGTCGGGCTCGGCCCAGTTTTCTGCCAGGTAGTCGGCGACGCGCGCCACCAAGGGCCAGTGTTCGCGGGTCTCGAAGCGACCGTAGATAAGTTTGGCGGCGAGCAGCACGTTGCCGTAGGCGTCGAGTTGCAGCTGGTCGTTGGCCCCGTTGCCGATCACCACGGGCTGACTGTTGCGGTAGCCCGCGAGCTCGAGCGTCTCTTCCTTAGGGGCAGCTTCGCCGTCGAGGGTGGTGAAAGGAGCCAGGGGAAGGTCCCCTAGATCCTGGTTTGTCGCGCAGATAAACTCGAGAAACCGCCTTTCTTCCGTACCGTCGCTGCCCGCACGGGTGAGGGCGCTCACGATCATGCCGGCGTCGCGCAGCCACACGTAGCGGTAGTCGTAGTTGCGCTCGCCGCCGACGACCTCAGGCAGGCTGGTGGTGGGGGCTGCGATGATGCCACCGTTGTCCTCGAAGGTGAGCAGGCGCAATGCGCGCAAGCTCGCCGCCACTTCGTCCTCGTAAGGACCCCGGTAGGTGGTATGTGAGGCAACCTCGCGCCAACCCGTCAAGGTCTGCGCGAGCCAAGCCTCTACCTGCTCATGGGAGGGGGCATCGACCTCGCCCTCGAGCAACGCGGCCCAGCCCCTCTCACCAGCGGGCACCGTCCAGCGGACGGCACCCTCCACCACGTCCAAGGAGTGAGAAGCGTGTAAAACGTAGCGGTCATCGATCTGCACCGCTTTACCGGCTCCCTGGAGGGTGGCCTGCCGCCGCGCGTAGTCCGGGGCAGGGTGCAACGAGAAGGTAACGTCGCTCGGAGCAGGTGAGAGGAGGCGGCAGATGCCGTTCGGTGATCCGTCGCCGTACGGCATGAAGTCGGTCAGGGTGAGGGGGCCGTCCGGCGTTTTAAGCTGCGTCTCCAGCACGCTACTGTCCTCGATGTACCGCCTTCCGGTGGGTTCGGCCCCAGGCAGCTCGAGCCTCCAAGCTCCACCGCGCTCGGTGTCCAGCAGCGCAGCGAAGAGCGACGGCCTGTCGAAGCGGCCCGGGCAGTACCACACCACGTCGCCGTGGCGGGTGAGAAGGGCGGCGGTGCGGCGGTCGCCGATCAAAGCGAGATCGCGGAGGCGCGGGTGCGTCATGAGGCGACTATAGCAAGCACCGGTGGCACTGCCGTCAAGCGGTTGACCCAGCCACTACGTCTCCTCCAAAAGCGCCTCGAGCGCAAGCACGTCGATTCGGTAACGCCCTCGCGCACCTTTGAGCATACCGGCGCGCCTCAGTTCGCCGACCGCTTTGGAGACGGCCACACGGGTCGCCGTGACAAGTGCCGCCACATCTTCATGGGTCAGGTGCGTGTCGAGCACGTACCGGCCCGGCTCCTCCGAGGTCGTCCCGAAACTCATCGCGTAATCCAGAAACACCTTGGCGACCCGCAGCTTGACCGGGTCGAAGCCGCCTCCGAGCAGGGTCCGGCAGCTCGCGAGCTGATCGGCCAACACCTCCGCGAAGACCAGCGCAAAGGTCGTGCTCGCTCCGGTCAGCTCGAGGAACTGGGCACGGCTCATGGCGCAGGTGACCGCTGTGGTCGCCGTAACGGCGCTTGCCTGATGCCGCTCAGAAACGTCTCTCCAAGGAGATCGCCCGGACCGCACAAGGCCAGGATGCGCACTTTGCCCCCCTGCGTGGGCGCAACCAGCTTGACATGCCCCGCGTCAATCAGGTGCAGAGAGACCGCCGGGTCGCGCGCATGAAAGATGCAGCTGTTTTTGGACAGGCGGCGCGGCGGACAGATCCTCTGAAAGAGGGCACGATCAGCCGCTGTAAGGCGTTTCTGGAAACCCGTTCTTTCGGTAAACCACGGTCGCGTCATGGGTCGTTCTCCGCTTTGCGTTCGTCACTTGTATACCCCATGCGCGCGTCGCGCAAGAGGTGAGCACGTACTTAAGGCGTGCGTAAAACAGTTTACGGAACACGGGGGATGGGCAGTGTACACTCCGAGGTGTTGACCTAAAAAATGGGTGGCGGTTACGCAGGCAGGGTGGGCAGTGACAGGCCGGTTGCTCCCTCTCTGAGGTCAGCAAAAGAGTTGCTGCTGCCGCACCCGATAGCTTAGGGAGACAAGATGACCCCATTTCGTCGAACGTACCGCCACCTGCCGATAGCTGTCGCACTTGTAGGCGCCTTGACGCTCGCCGCCTGCTCGCCGCGCGCTCCGGAGCCGACGCCGACTCCAACACCCACTCCAACACCCACTCCAGGACCCGAAGGGGTAGTGCTTCCGGAAGGGTTCGAGCTCGAGCGGGTCGCTACGGGCCTCACCTTTCCGACTTCCGCTGCGTGGGACGACCAAGGCCGGTTATGGATTGCCGAAGCGGGCGGCGGTTTTCAACCCGAGCAGCTCGAGCCCTCCCGCCTGCTGCGCCTAGAAAACGGCAACGTCGCCGAGACCATCGAGCTGAGTGGCAGTGTAGTGCCGCCTGTGGTGGGCCTGACCTTCTACGAGGGCAGCTTCTACATCACCCACCGCGACCCGGCCGATATGACGGGGGCCGTTTCGCGCGTCGGTATGGACGGCAGTGTGGAGCAGATCCTGACCGGCTTTCAGGACGCGCGCGCCGAGCACTTCATGAACGGCATCGAGGTCGGCCCCGACGGTCGTCTCTACTTCGGCGTCGGGCAGGCAGGCAACGCGGGGATGATGAGTGAAGATATCGGCCCCTTTATCGAGATGAATCCCGATCTGCACTCGGTCCCCTGCGAAGACCTCACCTTGACAGGCCTTAACGCCGAGACCGAGGACTTTCGCACCGACGCCGTGGTCGACATGGTCCTGACCGGTGCCTATGTGCCCTTTGGTGAAGCTACACAGCCGGGCGACGTGGTCGAGGGCGAAGCCAAATGCGGCGGCGCTGTGTTCTCGTTCGACCCCGCAGACGCTGAGGGCACGCTCGAGCGCTACGCCTGGGGTATCCGTCAACCCATAGGTATCACTTGGGACGACGCCGGGCAAATGTACGTCGGTGAAAACGGCTACGACATCCGCGGCGCCCGCCCCGTCAACGACGAGTTCGACGCCACCCTGCGCGTCCAGCAGGACACCTGGTACGGCTTCCCCGACTTCTCCGCCGCCAGAGAACCCCTGAGCGACCCCAAGTTTGAACTGCCCGAGAACATAAAAGAGGAATTTCAACCCATCGTTTTCGAAGGAACCGACACCGAACTCGGCAGAAACCTCGACTTTGTGATCGATCACGAGGCGAGCGGTCTCAGCGCCCCGCCTCAGGAAGACGTGGTGGGTCGTCACCCCGTCAACTCGTCCCCCTCGCAGCTCGACGTTGCACCAGCAGCGTGGGGCGACTTTGCCGGTCATCTGTTCGTCGCCGAGTGGGGCGACCTGGCGCCGCCCACTACTCCCCTGCGCGAAGAGCCGGCAGGCTACCGGGTAGTTCGCATCGACCCGGCTACAAGCGAACTGACGCCCTTTGTTAGCAACGCTCAACCGGGTCCCGCCTCGGCGCAGGGCCTCGGTGAAGGCGTGGAGCGGCCCTTCGACGTAAAGTTCGGGCCGGATGGTGATATGTACATCGTTGATTACGGTGTGGTGGAGATCGATATGGCGCTCATGCCCCCCTACGACTATAAAGCGGGTACTGGGACGATCTGGAAGGTTTCGCGTACTCAGTAGCGTTTAGATGCACCTGAACGTTTAGATGCAGCTAAAGCCGAAATACGCTTGGCTTCGGGGGCTAGATGCGGGGAAACCGCTCTAGCCCCTTGATGTTTAAACCCCAAAAGGAGACACCGTGAAAGAAACGAATCGCAAACCCAACCCCAGAGGCGGAGAAGCTACCTACTTATCAAAAGGGCAGGAAACCGTCACCTTTCCCCCCGATAGAACCGCGCTGCTCGTCATCGACCCGGTAAACGACTTTCTCTCCGAGGGTGGCGCTGGTTATGAAATGACCAAGTCCACGCTCGAGATGGTGAACGTCATCGAGAACTTAAAAACCGCCATCGAGGGGGCCAGGGAGCGGGGCATTCCGGTCCTCTACGGCCCTATGGCTTATACCGAAGAGGACTATAAAGAGCACCAGTTGCACCGCCGCAGCGGCATCAACCGCGTCATGTTCGAGCACAAGATGTTTCTGGCCGGCTCTTGGGGTGCCGACTTCCACCCCGACTTGCAGCCGCAGGAGGGCGACATTGTTCTGCTGCCGCATAAGACCTGTGACGTCTACGAGACCGACCTTCCCGAACACCTCGAGCGCTTGGGCATAACCCACTTAGTTATCGCCGGGATGACCGCCAACTTGTGTTGCGAGAGCACCGGTAGGCACGCCATGGAAAAGGGTTACGACGTCACCTTCCTCGCCGACGCCATCGGTTCGACCAGCGTCCCCTCTTACGAGGCTTCCGTCCACATCAACTTCCCAATGCTCGCCAACGGCGTCATGGAGGCTGAGGAGTTTTTGGGAGCCCTCGACGCTTCGGCTGAAGCTCGAGTCACAGCTCAGGAGGGTGACACCGTGCTCGGTTCGGACCACGGTGAAATAGGTACCGTCAAGGAGATCGTGTCGGCAAGTCCCGACATTGAGGGCTACCTGCTTGTGCCTCAGGGGATCTTGAAGTCCGACATCTATGTTCCTCTGGAGGTCGTAGTAAGGCGTTCGGGCAGTACCGTTTTCATCAACGTACCCAAGCTGGTGATTGCAACGATGCCCTGGAGCGAGCCGCCCACAAAGGAGACCACCGAGGAAAAGAGTGGGCCTCGAGCTGGTGAAGTCGATAAGCTCTACGGCTCCTGCGCTCCCACAGCCCATAGGCCCTCCTCTCAGGATGAGGGCTAGAGACTAAAGAGACAAGCTAGAAGTGTATCTACCGCATCCTTAGCAAGGGAACTAGCAACTATCCTGGGCTAGCGCTTAAGTGCAAAAGTCAGCTGAATAAATCGGTAATACTTAACAAGTAAGGATAAGGCCGCTTGTTAGCGTAAGTATGGTTGCTCAAGCGCTTTTTTGTCCCTGCGGCACTTTGGATCAGGTCGTCAAGAATGGCCACATCCATAACGGCAAGCAGAACCATCGTTGTAAAACCTGTGGCAGGCAGTTTGTCAAAGATCCGCAGTGACCCGCCCCCGTGAGGAGGTCCGGCTTGAATGTTAGCGCATTAGGATGTCGGGGGTTGCAAGGGGTATGGGTAGCACTCGAGGGAAGAGGGTTGCTTCGGGTGCCGGCGGGCGATAGCCCAAGGCACTGTGGGGCCTGACGCGGTTATAGTGATAACGCCAATCGGCGATAAGCACCTTGGCCTCGAGCAGGGTCGTGAAGCGTTCGCCGTTCAAGAGTTCATCCCGAAGCTTGCCATTGAACGATTCGACATACCCGTTTTCCCAGGGGCTTCCGGGTTCGATAAAGAGTGTCTTGACCGCCAGGCGATGGAGCCAGTTCTTGACGGCTTGAGCACAGAACTCGGGACCGTTGTCCGAGCGAAGATGCTCGGGTGGACCCCGACTGACAAAGAGCTCGGCGAGGGTTTCGAGCACATGGCTCGAATCAAGCTTGTGGTTGACGACAATAGCGAGGCATTCCCGGGTGTACTCGTCTACCACCGTGAGCATCCGAAACGCTTTGCCTTGGGCGGTTCGGTCAGCCACGAAGTCGTACGCCCAGACGTGATCTTTGTGCTCGGGACGGAGCCGGATGCAGGAACCGTCACCCAGCCACAGCCGCTCCCTTTTCGGTTGTTGGGCAGGGACTTTAAGGCCTTCCTGACGCCAGATGCGTTCGACCCGCTTGCTGTTGACGTGCCAACCTGCTTGTCTGAGCAAGGCGGTGGTCCGGCAGTAGCCGTAGCGGCCATACTTCGTGGCCAGTTCGGTGATAGCTGCTGTCAAGGCCGCTTCGTCCGAGCTCACCTTAGGCAACCGGCGTTCTAAGATGCAGCCTGTTATCGGTACGATGAACGTGGGTCGTTTGCAAGACTGCTGCAAGGCTAGTGAGATCCATCTCTCTCGAGAAGAGTGGTACAGCGTCTTCCTTGCGGCGGGTAATACCCTGCCTTGATCGGCAAACACCAGTGTTGTCTCAGGTGCTTCCAAAACGACGAAACTTCGGTGCGAGTAGGAGAAAAGGAGGTACCCTGCCCGTATCGTTGAGCCGTTCATCAGAAGGATTTAGCCCTCAATACTCTCACCCTCCCCTGCCCCGTACGGATTGCTAAAACCAAAGCGTTCTGTCACCCCGGCGTAGAGTGTTTCAGGCTTCACCTCACGGCTTAAAGTCGGGGTCATCCTTATCCCGCCAGATTCAACCCGGCAAAAGACCGTCGGCCTCGCCCTCGAGCCTGCATTATCTTCGGCAACGAGCGTCAGCGGTTCCTCAAGCGCCCTCGGCTCGAGCTGTAAAAGCCCGGTCAGCAGTGTTTTGGCGAAGTTGGTACTAAAGCCGGTCTGGATTACATAGTCCTTGTCGGCTCTTATCTGAACATTGAGTTTAGGTACCGCTTCCCCAGTTGTGTCGTCTCCCCTGTCGAAACGCCAGATAGAGAGTAGATAACCGGTTAGGTCGCGTTCACGGATGGGGACGTTCTGACCTTCTTGTTTATCACGTGAATACCAGAAGTAGATCTCGCCGCCCATTTCATGATGACGCACAAAGACGTAGGTCGGTCCCACCTTTTTGCCGAAGCCCAGGGGTTGTGAACCCTCGAGCGCCTCGCGGATACGCCTGAGCCCGAGCAACATCCTCTCGCCAACATCGCTCATCTGCCCGCCTCTGCTTTCCATAAACGTATACGCTGTGCTCGCTCGGCATTTTGTCTAGTCGTCCTCGAGCTCACCTGCGAGCTCGAGCCCACGTCTGTAGACCTGTTCACTGAGGTAAAAGCCTACAATCCGGAGCGCGTCAAAAGCGTGGCGTACTTCGGGCAGGAGTCCCTGCTGCTTACCGTCCAAAAGGAGGCCGACTACCCCCACTGTCCTCAGTCCCAGGCGCTGCGCCGCGTGACGCCCCTCGCGCTCGTCCATGAGCACCAAGTCAGCTTCAAGCTCGAGTGCCAGTGCGATGGTTTCGGCTTCCCCTTGATCAAGATCGCGCCTGAGCGCCCCAACCAGCGGGGTGTTGCGGACCGTATGGCGGCTGACCCAGGTTGCGGCGGCAACCTCCTCACGTCCTGGCCAGACGTGTCCAAAGGCGTTCAGCTCGCTCCATACCCCTTCGGCGATGAAGACCCGACCGTAAAGCTGTTCGAGCAGCCCGAACCGGCTGATGGCGGCGAGGTTAGTCAGCGGTGAAGTATTGGAAACAACGTTCACAACCGCCCGAGGGCGCGTAAGGTTGCCAGATCCTCCTCGAGGTCGGAAACGCTGAAGTGGGGAAAGATGCCGCGAGCGGCGAGCAGTTGGCGAAAGGCCCAGAGGGACATCCCGGCGAGTTCACGTGCTTTTCCAGCCGACAGACGCTCTTGGGCGTAGAGGCTTACGGCGAGTTCTTGCTTGGCTTCCTGAACGCTGAGGCGGGCAGACTCGAGGACGTCACGCGGGAGGGTAATAGTCAGATCGGTGTCCATTGCTCTCGTTATTGTAGTACGGCGGGCGGGTATGGTGCTGTTGGCAGTTGCCGGGTCTGACGCTTGCCGAAACCGAGGGGTTGAGACCCGTTAAACGCTTCACGGATACGCCTGAGTTCGAGCAGCATCCTCTCGCCTACGTCGCTCATCTGCCCGACTCTTGCCAGTCCCGCTCGAGGCCGTACGAGGGGTCGGCGAACACACCATGTCGTATTACGACGCGCAGGTATGGGCAGCAGCCAAACTCAATCAGGTACCCGTGGTGCTCAGCGAAGACTTCCCGAACGGCGCAACCGTTGAGGGCGTCACCTTTCTTAATCCACTCGAAGCCGATTTTGACTTGGGTGAGCTCTCATGACCGACCTTACCCGCGCCCCCTCCCTGAGCCTGTTAGAGCGCACCCGCGACCTCGCCACCATGAGCGAAGACGAACTCAAACGCTTAGCCGCCGAAGCCGCTCGTGACCGTGATGAAGAGGCATTATGGGCGTTGCTAGTGGCCCACCTCATCCTCCACGGTTCAGCCGGTTCACGAGTATCACGTCATACTCTGGCAGCGTGTCGCCGTGGCCTGAAAGACTTGCTGACAGCCTGGCAAGGTGAGAACCTCCTACGCCCCCGGATAAACGCAGGGATTCTGTGGGCAAGGAAACTCGAGGGGAGGTTAAAGCCCGCGTCGGTGGGGGTCAAACTTGCTGCTGCCAAGACCTTTTATGCTGCTCTGAGAGGTTCCGTCTGTATAACAAGCTGAGGGTGTTGCCCAGGTTCCGTCAGCCCAGACAGTGTGGCCATAAGTTGATCTGCACACCCTCACCCATGAGTGGGGCACGGCGCATCGCCGGATACCAGGCTGCCGATCCATTGGCATGATCCGTTCAGACATGCGCACGCCGTGCCTGCCTCATCATAGGAGGTGTAAGGCAGCATGATCACCATTGGTCTCGATCCCCACCCAGACAGTCACACCGTGGCAGCACTCGACGAGAACGGCACGACACTCGCGTCTTTGACTGTCTTGAACGATGCCGAAGGTTTGGCGCGGCTTCACCAGTTCACGCTTCCATTCCCGGAGCATCGCTGGGCTGTCGAAGGCGCAGCCAACCGTTTCATCCTGCCGTTCGTAGGTGAGCTGCTCAAGCAGGGAGAAACGGTCCACCACATTCCCCCGAACCTCACCAGTCAGTACCGTGCTCGCCTGAGTCGGAAGAAGAACGACGTTGTGGACGCTTCAAATGCCGCCAGGGCGCTACCGGCTAATCCTGAACTGCCAGCCTTTCGACCTAGCGAAGGACAACGGGCGTTTCAAGACCTCACCAGAACACAACGACGCCTGTCCGAGCAACTCAAAGCTAATCGGATGGCCTTGCAAGCCCTCGACCCGAGTTCTTCTGCCCGGTCTGCCTTGACACAAGTCATTCATGTTCTGGAGGAGCAACTGGCCAACTTGTCCAAGCAGATGAAGACGCTGGTGAAGACGCTCGCCCCCACTCTGCTGGAACTTCTGGGTGTAGGACCCGTCGTAGCCAGCGTCATCTTGGGTGAGGTGGGCACGATTGAACGTTTTGCAAATGAAGGTCAGTTTGCCAGTTACTGCGGTGCTGCTCCGGTCGAGCGAGGCAGTGGCAAGAACAGTCGAATGCAGCTTAACCACGGCGGTAATCGTCGGTTGAACTGGGCGCTGCACATCGTAGCGTTGACCAGAAGTCGCTGTGACGAAAGGACGCGGACCCTGCTGGCTAAGCTTAAGGCGCGTGGAAAGACACAACGAGCTTCACTGCGCATCCTGAAGACCTACATCGCTCGTGAGATGTTTCGATATCTCAAGTGCTCTCCTTCACCTGCTTTGGTTGCCGTCAAAACTTGACAACGATATACCAGGATCAACTTAATTCAAGTGAGGTAGGCTGCTAGGGTGTTCACCTCAACCGAGTGTCCGAAAGGCTACCGTTTTCCAAAGGCCGTAATCTCGTACGCCGTTTACCTCTACCACCGCTTCTTGCTCTCTTACCGCGACGTACAGGAGCTTTTTTTTGAGCGAGGCGTCAACGTCAGTCACGAGACCATCCGGGCGTGGTGTGCTAAGTTCGGCCCCGATATCGCTGAAGCCCTGCGTCATCGCAAGCCCAAACGAGGCCGGAGCTGGCATCTGGACGAGATGCGGGTCATGGTTGGCGGTGTGACGCAGGGTCGCAGTTGGTTCGGCTTGGCCGCTCGAGGTGGCGGATCGA
>JAABUN010003662.1_pt1 | contig 23125 bp, 22 predicted proteins | sample 5559311 | NCBI WGS metagenome assembly JAABUN01 (sample SAMN10711877, study PRJNA513370) | rock metagenome | isolation source: Antarctica rocks | place: Antarctica: Victoria Land, Siegfried Peak sud
CCTGCCCGCGAGACGAATCACGGGCTGAGAGCACCGCGCCACATGGGGAATACCCCGCCAATCATCCTGCACCCTGCTCTAAGCTTCATAGCCCACCCTCCACGGGTGCCGCAGCCTTACTGCATACCGCTTTTACGGGCGCGGGGCGGCGGGCAGCGCGTCGAGGTGGACTGCACGTTTCGAGGCACCGTTCGCGCCGTTCGTGCTGTCTGCGCCGCTTGTCGCGTTCAACTCGCGCCACTTGTCGGTGTAGAGGCGCACGGTGGCGGCGTAGGCGGCGTGGCTCCATGTTAGCGGCGAGACCGAGAGCGGTGCGCCCGTGTACGGATGCACCTGCTCCGCCAGCACATCGCTCGGCAGGGCGTGCGCCGCCACCCACTCGATCAGTTCCGCCGGTCGCTTGAGGTCGTCCGGCGTGCGGGCCGCCTGAATGGCGTAGTCCGCCACCCAGAGCGTGCAGATGAACCACGGGTTGCCGGGAACGTTTGCCACGTCCCCCGACACCCGCTGGTAGTAGTCGTCCTGATAGCGGGCGTAGCCGCCCACGTCGGTGCGCACGCGGGTCGCCTCCTCCACGGCCCGCATCGTCGCCTCGATGCGCGGGTTGTGGGGGGCGTACATGCCGAAGTTCACGAGGCCGATGACGCTGCCGTCTATCGTCGTGTCCTTCTCGATGGTGCCGTCTTTGTGGACGATCACCCGGCGCAGGAAGCGACCGCGTTCTTCGTCCCACAGGTGCGCGTCGCAGGCGCGGCGGATCTCCTCTGCGGCCTCGCGCCACTGGTGCGCCTGCGCGTGCTGCCCGAACGCCGCCGCGAAGTTCGCCGCCGCCATCAGTCCGGCCCACACGGTACCTACGGTCCATGCGTGGATGCCGTGCCGCTCCTCCCACAGGTCGTAGCTCGCTGCCGGGAGGCCCGTATGCGGCTCGCGGAAACGGGTCATGAACTCGGCCCCCGCCCGCACCACCGGGCGGTAGAGCGGCGACACGAATTCGACCTCGCGGTACGTGCAGAAATGCTCCCACAGGGCGGCGATCACGAGGGCGGTCTCGTCCTCCTGAATCGGCAGTTGGGCTTCGCCCTGCGCGTCAATGAAGGGGTGCCATGTGCTGCCCATCGAGCCGTCCGGGTTGTACTTGTGCAGCAGATGCCCCTCGTGGGGGATAATCTCGCCGATGAAGCGGAAGAAGGCCCGCGTGATGTCGGCATAGCCGTTGCGGATGAGCGAGAAGGCGACGAGTGCGCCGTCGCGGGGCCAGACGTAGGCGTACGTGTCGAGGCCGAATTGCTGGATGTCGGCATCGGTCGCGGCGATGATCGCCCCGTTCTGGGCGATGTTCGTGCGCAACACGAGCAGGCTCCGGTTCGCGCATTGCTGCGCCCGTTCACTGAGGTTCGCGTAGTCGCGGCTCTCCTTGTTGAGCCAGATGCGCCAGTAATCTTCGGTGCGGGCGAGATAGGTGTCCGGGCCGCGCTCGCGCATCCGCCGGTTCAGGTCGGCCACCACACCGATGCGGTCGCCCGCCGCCAGCCAGAAGTGGGCGATGGCGTCCCTGCCGCCGGGGACGCGCACCTCCACGCCGCCCACGCCGTCCACCGAGCCTTGCGCCACGGGGTTGCCGCCGAGAACCCCGTCTTCGGCGTCGCGCCACGTCCCTTCGCGCCCGCCCGTTCCCTTCTGCCCGATGGCCCACTGCATCAGCCCCGTGTCTTCGCCGATGCGAGCATTGAGCAGGAAGTACCGCTTGGCCTTGTAAAAGATGATGCCCCGGCTGCGCGGGTCGTAATAGCCCGTGTCGCCGATGTTGTTGCCCCACAGGTGCGCGTCGAAGTGGAAGAACAGCCGCACGGTGCGCTCGTGATCGCGGTTGTTGCGGACGACGACTTTCCTGATGTACACATCGCGGTTGAAGTCTACCGCGTCCTGTATGTGCAGCGTGATGCCCATCTCGGCGTGGCGCATCTGCACATTCGTGACGAGGGTTTCCGGGCGGTAGCGCAGCGTGCGTTCCCAGCCGTCGCTGTCCGTCCACGCGAACCGCGCAGCGCCCCCGTCGGGGTTTGCGACCCAAACGCCGAAGCGGTTGCGCCCGCCGTCGGTGTGGTTCTCCTGCCCCGGATAGGGGTAGTACACGTCGCGCAGCGTCCCCCGGTCGTCGAAATTCACGAGCAGGCGTCCGTTGCCGACGGGCAGATCGCGTGGCATGGTCTCATGCTCCTTCGGGGTATGCGGCGGAAAGGATCGCTATCCCCGTAGCGCAAGGGGCGTACCACTCGGCAGGGATGCGCCCACCCCCCCGGCCCCCCTCCCCCGCAGGGGAGGGGGGAGAACTGCTGCAACATCGGGGCTTACAAGGAACGCTCGGTGTTCGCCGTGGCTCTCCCCCCTCCCCCGCAGGGGAAGGGGGCGCATTCCCCCGTCTACGCGATCTTGTTCGCCGTCAGCGGCTCGATGTGGCGTTGCGCCCCGCCGACCACGTCCAGCTTGATGAGGTTGCCCGTGGCGTCGCGGACATTCGTGGCGGCACTGACGATCACGATCAGGTCGCCGGGGGCGAGCAGCCCCGCCGCGACGAGCGTTTCCTCGGCGGTGGCGACCGCCGCGTCGGTGTCCGACTCGAACGGGGCCACGGTCGCATGGACGCCCCACCAGAGCGCGAGCTGGCGCACCACCTCGGCGTGCGGCGTGACGACGTAGATCGGCAGCGCGGGCCGGAGCGAGGAGACGAGGTGCGCCGTGCGCCCCGTGCGCGTGAAGACCACCATCGCCCGCGCCCCGACGCTCGTGGCGAGACCGACGGCGGCCTCCGCGATGGCGTGCAGGTGCGTGATGCGGCGGTGTGGCGCGGGGGCGGGGCGTTCCGGGAGAACCTTTTCCGCCTCGCAGGCGATGCGGCGCATCATCTGTACCGTGGCGACGGGGTACTTGCCCACCGCCGTCTCGCCGGAGAGCATCACGGCGTCGGTGCCGTCGAGGATGGCGTTGAAGACATCGCTCGCCTCGGCGCGGGTGGGGCGCGGGTTCGCCGTCATGGATTCGAGCATCTGCGTGGCGGTGATGACTACCTTCTCGCGCTCGTTGGCGAGGCGGATGAGCCGCTTCTGCACCCCCGGCACGCGCTCCGGCGAGAGTTCCACGCCGAGATCGCCTCGCGCCACCATCACACCGTCCGCCGCGTCGAGGATACCGGGCAGGTCGTCCAGTGCCTCCGGCTTCTCCACCTTGACGATCAGTTGCGCGGTGCTGTTCACCTTACGCAGGGCGGCACGGGCCTCGCGCAAATCCGACGGGCGGCGCACGAACGAGAGCGCGACGTAATCCACATCGAGCGACGCCCCGAACGCGAGGTCCTCGCGGTCCTTCGGCGTCAGGGCCGGGGCCGACACCGCGACCCCCGGCAGGTTCATCCCCTTCGACTCCTTGAGCATCCCGCCGTAGATCACTGTGGCGACGACCTCGTTCCCCTCCACGCCCTCGACGCGCAACTCCATCAGGCCGTCGTCGAGCAGGATGCGGTCGCCGGGGCGCACGTCCCCCGGCAGTTCGGGGTACGTGGTGCCGACGCGCTCCGCCGTGCCGACGATGGGTTCCGTGGTGATGCGCAACGTCGCCCCCGGCACGAGTGCCACGGGTTCGCCCCCCGCGAGCTTGCCGGTGCGAATCTTCGGCCCCTGCAAGTCTTGCAGGAGGGCCACGGTGCAGCCCATTTCCGCCGCCACCTCGCGCACCGTGCGCACCTGTGCGGCGTGATCGGCGTGGCTGCCGTGCGAGAAGTTCAGGCGTACCACATTGACGCCCGCCGCGAACAGGCCGCGCAGCGTCTCGGCGTCGCGGGTGGCGGGGCCGAGCGTGGCGACGATCTTCGTGCGCCCTTCGGTTGCGGAGGCGGGGGCAATGTGCGGGGCGGCGGTCGTCGCCGGAGCATCGCTCGTGGGGGCGTCGGTTACGGGGGTAATCGTCGGGGTGATCGTGGGTGCCGTCACGCGGACACCCCCTTGCCGCCGAGCACCGCCGCGACCGTCGCCGCCGCGTGGCGCGTCAGGGCTTCCATGTCCCCCGCCGCGACCATCGCCTTCGGTGCGAGGTCGGAGCCGAGGCCAACCGACCGCGCCCCGGCGGCGAGATAAGCGGCGGCGTTTTCCCGCGTCACGCCGCCCGTGACCATGAGCGACACATCCGGGAGCGGGCCGCGCAGGTGCCTGATGTACGCGGGGCCACCGAGCGAATCGCCGGGGAACAGCTTCACGTAGTCCGCGCCCGCCCGTGTCGCTGCGACGATCTCGGTCGGCGTCAGGCCACCGATGGCGACCTGCGCCCCCGCCTCATGCCCCATCGCCACGAGCCACGCATCGCCCACGGGCGAGACGAGGAACCGCGCCCCGGCGGCGAGGGCGGCGTCCGCCTGCTCCCGCGTCAGCACGGTTCCCGCCCCAACCACGACTTCCGGCGGCAATTCGTCGGCGGCGGCGCGGATGATCGCGGCGGCGTCCGGCACGGTGAAGGTGATCTCGATGCCGCGCACGCCCGCACGGGCCATCGCCCGCGCCGCGAACAGGGCGTCTTCGGGGCGGTCGGCGCGGATCACGGCGACGAGTCTCAGGCTATCGGGGGCGAAGGGGGTGTTCACGCGCTCCTCCTCGTGCTACATGCTGCGTACTGCGCATTTGCGCATTGCGGCGAAAGATCGCGTGCGTCCGGAAAGGCCGCGCACGCGCCGCGCATACGGTAACACACGCACCGGCGGTGTGCGGGGTGTTCCGAGGCGCATTCCCATTTTGGCGTACTCTTACGACAACGAATAAGCCACGCGGGGTGTCCAGATTCTGCACAAACTGCGAACAGGGATTGTATTCGCGCACCGCGTCACATTTCACCCTGTGCGTCGTTCAGAGTGATGAATAACCGTACCGGGCGAGCGGCAGGGACACGCGGCGGGGAGCGACGAAGTGGACATGATCGAAAGCGGCACGCAAACGCAGGCTCTCCCGTGGTGGCACGACCTGCGGGATGACGTGTGCGTGATCCAATTCGACGAACGTGCCGACCTCGCGGACGGGGCCACGACCTTCACGGGGGTGGAACGCCTGCCCGACGGGGCCGAGGTGTTGTGCTTCGACCTCTCCCCGCCCCGCTCGCTGCACGAAGGGAGCCTGCCGGAAACGGTGCGCCTGATCGTGCTCACCGATGCGTCTTCCACGGTCTTCCACCTGCGCGTGCTGCGATACAGCGACGCGCAATTGCGCGTACTGGCGGAACCGCTCTCGATCCAGCGACGCCACCTGCGACGTGCGCCCCGCGTGTCGTACCACCTCGGCCCGTATCCGGCGGTCGTCCACGCGGCGGACAAAGAGTTCCGGGGTGTGCTCGAATTGTGGCTGCTCGACGTGAGCGAGTACGGCGTCGGCTTCAAGGCGGAGTTGGGGCGGGCGTATATGCTCTGTGTGGGCGACCTCGTGCGCTGCCCCATCGTGCTCCCGGACGGTCGCCGGACGTGGATCGAGGGCAAGGTGACGTGGCTCGATCCGAACGGCTCCGGCGGCATCGCCACCCACAAGCCCCCCGTGTGGCTGCCCGCCCCCGCCCCCGCCCTGCACGCCACCTCCGCCTGAACAGCCCCGCTTTTGGCTGCCCGCCCCGTTCGGTACCGAGACACCGGGCAGGGCATCTCTGCGTCAACTCGCTTTTGACATTCACATAGTACAGCGTCATAATGTGGTGTACTAACAGCCGTGAACGGCGGTGGCGATATTCCTGTGTCATAGGGTGGATCACGCCACCAGTTCGCGCCCGACCGCGAACGCCTCGTATGCACGCTCCTCGATAATCGCCCGGAGGTGTTGCACCGCCCGCCAGCACTCCTCGTACGAGGTGTAGAGCGCAACCGGGGCGAGGCGGATGATATTCGGCGGGCGGAAATCGGGGACGACGCCCCGCACCTTGAGGGCTTTGGTGATCCGCGTCCCTTCCGCGTGTTCCACGGCGACGTGGCCCCCGCGTCGGGCGTGGTCGCGGGGGGTGCCGATCCCGTAGCCGTAGGGCGCGTCCGTCAGGCCTGTCGCCTCGATCAGGCCAATCAGATAGTCCGTGCGATCCAGCGATCCGCGCCGGATCGTCTCGATGCCCGCTTCCGCGAACATCGCCAGCGAGCCGTGCAGCGGTGCCGCGCTGAGCAGGTGTGGCGTGCCGACTTGCCACGCCCCCGCGCCTTCCGCCGGGGCGAAAGTGTGGCGCATGTCGAACTGCGTGGACTTGTCGCTGCCCCACCAGCCCGCCAAGCCGGGGGCAACGCCGAAATGCCGTCGGTTGATGTACAGGCCCGCCACACCGCCGGGGCCGCTGTTCAGGTACTTGTAGGTACACCAGAAGGCGAAATCCACGCCCCAGTCGTCGAAGCGATGCGGCACGAGGCCCACCGAGTGGCAACCGTCAATGCCGATCAGCACGCCGCGCTCGTGGGCAGCGGCGGTCAGGCGGGCGAGGTCGAGCAGTTGCCCACTCCGGTAGTAGACCGCCGGGAGAATTACCATTGCCACATCGGGCGTCAGTGCCGCGATGATGTCCTCCTCCTCGATCAGCCGCCCGTCCCGGCTCTCCACGACGACGAGATCACGCGCCGGATCGCCGCCGTACAGCCGAATCTGGCTCTGTAAAGCGTAGATGTCGGAAGGGAAATCCAGTGCCGTGGCGACGATCTTCCGCCGCCCGTCCGCGAGCGCACGCGGGTAGAAACCGGCGACGAGCGTGTGCAGGTTGGCGGTCGTGCTCGCCGCGACGATCACCTCGTCCGGTTCCGCGCCGACGAGCGGGGCCATCAGCGCACCGAGCGACTCGGTCAGCGTGAACCACGGCGGATCGGCGTGCAGCCACGCCTCGATGCCGAGCGTCTTCCACTCCTCCAGCACGCGCAGCAGCGTCCGTTCCGCGTCGCGGGAGAGCAGGCCGAGCGAGTTGCCGTCCATATAGATCGTGTCCGGTGGCACGTAGAAACGGTCGCGGTACGAGCGGAGCGGATCGGCGGCATCGCGCTGTCGTGCGGCATCGCGGCTGGTGTCCATCACGCGGGATCCTTTCGGTGAAACGGTCGGCACCGGGCTTCAGGCACCGGGCGAGGCGGAGGCAGGGGCAACGACCGACGGACGACCATTCTAGATGAGCGCGAACGCGGTGCAAAGCCGCAGCGATGCATGTGCAGGGCCGAAATGCGCCTATCCCCCCTGCCCCTGCCCCCCCTGCCCCTGCCCCCTCCCCCAAAGGGGAGAGGGAGCGTACGGCGAGATCGAGGCGTACGGGGAAGATCGCGGTGTCCGTACGCTTCGCTCCCCCTTCCCCATGGGGAAGGGGTTGGGGGTTAGGTGCATCTGGCGAGAACGCACGCGACGGCACGCGACGGCACAATCGCATTCGGGCAAGTGCGGGAATACACCGGCCCGCTTCTTGCTTATCAAGCGATAAGGAGGCGCGAAGGTGATGACGGCGACGATGCACGACCGCGACGACACGGAACGGGCGATTCTCGCGGCGGCGCGGGAGTTGTTCATGACGCACGGCTATCGCACCGTGACGACGCGACAGATCGCCGACGCCTGTGGCCTCACGCAACCCGCGCTCTACCACCATTTCAGCGGCAAGGAGGCGTTGTACGTTGCGACGTTGCGCAGCGAATTGGCCCAACACGAAACGGCCCTGACGGGTATCGCCCGCCGCGACGCCCCGGTTGTCGCCCGCCTGCACGATGCCGTGCGCCATCTGCTCCGCACCGACAACCCCGGCTTCGAGCAGATGCAGCACGACATCGCCGTGGAGGTCAGCGCGGCGGCGCGGGAGGAGATCGGCGCGGCCTTCATCGGCGGCATGGTGATGCCCCTCGCCGCCATCGTCGCGGATGCGCAGCGGGAGGGCATCATCCGCGCCCCGGACGCGGGTGGGATGGACGCCCCCGCCGTGGCGATGCTGCTGCTCTCCATCGAGTCGCACTTCAGCCCGACGCAAGCCGAGGATGCGACAACGCCGTGGCGCACCGGCACCGGCGACGCGGATGCTCTCGCGGCACGGATCGTGGACGTGCTGCTGCACGGCGTCGCGTCGCGCTGAACGACGGTTTCTTTGTGGCCCGCGCTTATCGTTTGATAAGCGGAGAGATCGAATGAGGAGGCATCGCATGGCGACCCTGACCGACACGACCTCTGCAACGGCACCGACGGCACCGACGGCACCGACCGCAACGGAGACGATCCTGCGCCTGCTGCGCACCGACCGCTACCGCTGGTACCACACGGCGGCGTTCGGGCTGCTCGTCAACGCGGTGTCGAGCACGGCGTTCGCGGGCAAGAGTGACGACGATTACTACGACCACGCGCTGCTTTCGCCGCCGTTCGCGCCGCCGAGTTGGGCCTTCGCCCCCGCGTGGGCGATCAACAACATCGGCACGCTCTGGCACAACCTCCACCTGCTGAACATGCCCGCCGACACGCCGCACCGCGAGGCGATCCTGCGGATGCAGGCGGCGAACTGGGCCTTGTTCTCCACCTTCTCCACGGTGTTCTTCCGGTTGCGCAGTCCGGTACTCGGCGCGGTCTGGACGGTGGCGTCGTTCCTGCTGATGCTCGCTTCCGCCGTCCTGACGCGGCGCACCAGCCCGCGCCTGCTGCTCGGCCTCGCCACCACGGTCGCGTGGCTCGCGCTCGCCTCCGCCGTTTCCGGCTACATCGCCCTGCGCAATCGGGACGAACTGTTCGGCACCCCGGCCCCGTTGACGGGGCGCGACCGCGCCGCGTCGCACGCCGCATAACTCGCCCACGCACCGCAACGAGGAGTGAACACGATGCACGACGACCGGGAGTACGACGCGCTCGCTACCGAACGCGGACGCGGAACCGCCACGGCAGAGCGCGAGGACGCGAATGCAAACGCGGAGCGCGTGGCGCACGGGGCGCGTGCGGCCTTGCGCATCCTCGCCCCGACGGGCGCGGACGAGGCGACGCTGCGCGAGATCGCGGCGCGGGCGGGTGTCGCGGTGGACATGCTCCGGCCCGACGCGAGCGTACTCCCCGCGCCGCCGCGCCCCGTTCCCGCCGCGACTGTCGCACCCGTGACAAAGCCGAAAGTGACCGATACGGGGCCATCGCGGGCGACGCGAGGCGCGATGCGGCAGAACGCGACCGTCGCCGCCGACGTGTCGCAACTGGCCCTGCTGATGCAGCCGCCGCAGACGCGGGGCGAGGGTGGCCCGCCGCTGACGGAGAGCTTCGCCAGTGCCATGCGCAGCCTGAACGCGAACAAGATGCGGGCGATGCTGACGATGCTCGGCATCATCATCGGCGTCAGTTCGGTGGTGATCCAGTTGGCCATCGGCAACGGGCTGTCGGGGTACATCCGCGAAGACTTCGAGCGGGGGTTCTCGTCGGTGGTCTCGGTGCAGGGAACCGAGCAGCGCGTCAATGGTGTCGCCACGGTCGGGCGCACACGAGCCTCACGGTGGAAGACGTACGCGCACTTGCGGCCCCCGGCGCGATCACCGACCTCGTGGCGGTCTCCGCCGAAGTGCGTGGCAAGGGGCAGGCGACGTACGGCGGCGCGAACGCCTCCGTGAGCATCGTGGGCGTGCTGCCCGCCTACCCCGCGATGAGCGATTATAAGATTGCGCACGGCGATTTCATCGCCGACGCCGACGAGGAGCGCGAGGCTCTCGTGGCGGTACTCGGGACGGGGGTGGCCCGGACGCTGTTCGGGGAACGCGACCCGGTGGGCGAGACGCTGTTCGTGGGCGGCAAGGCGATGCGCGTGATCGGCGTGATGGCGGAGCAGGGGGCCGGGAGCGGCGGCGGCGGGAGTGGGGACGATTCGGTCTATCTGCCGCTCTCCACGGCCCTCAACCGCGTCCTCGGCAGCACGATCACCGCGAACCGCATCAAAGCCGTGGATGGCATCAGCGCGAAGGCAACGAGCATCTACACCGTAGCGTCGGTGCAAGCGCAGATACACCAATTGCTCGACGCTCGCCATAGCGTTGCGGCAGAGACCCGCGACTACGAGACGAAAACCTCGCTCGCCATCGTCACGCAAGTGTTGCGCATCATCGGCGCGATTGGCGTGGTTCTCGTCGTGATCTCGTGCGTGTCGCTCCTCGTCGGCGGCATCGGCATCATGAACATCATGCTCGTGAGCGTCACCGAGCGCACGCGGGAGATCAGCATCCGCAAGGCGGTCGGGGCGCGGCAGGGCGACATCCTCACGCAGTTCATCGTGGAGGCGATCTTCATTAGCCTCGTGGGGGCGATGATCGGTCTCGCGGTGGGCGGGTTGGGCGTGCTCGCCGTCAATCTCGCGTGGCGACCCGCGCCCGTGTCGGCGGCGGGCGTCGCGGGGTCGGTTCTCGCGGCCCTGCTCACGGGGATGATCTTTGGCGTCGCCCCCGCCCGCCGCGCCGCCCGCCTCAAGCCCGTGGAGGCGTTGCGTGCGGAGTAGCCATTCTCTCCCGTAGGGGCGGTTCGTGAACCGCCCTGCCCCGGCAAGCATTATGCTTGGGGGCAAGTACCGGAACGCGGCGAGATGGGCGGTTCACGAACCGCCCCTACGAAATCTCGAACACAGGAGGCACCACCTATGCGCACCCGCGACACGCTCCGACAACTCGCCAACGCCGTCGGCATCCCGCTCGGCATCGTACTCAGCGTCCTGCCGTTCGCCAGCGGGCGGAACTCTGGCGACGCCGCCGGGGCGGGACTGCCGACGGCGGTGGACGCCGCAGCCTACGCCTTCGCCATCTGGGGGCTGATCTTCACATGGCAGATCGCATACGGCGTCTACCAACTGCTGCCCGCGCAACGCGAGAACGCGACGCTGCGTCGCGTCGGCTGGTTCACGGCGGCGAACGGCTTCGGCAATGCACTCTGGGCTATCGCGGTGCTGAACCGGCAGATACCCCTCGCGGCGGCGATCCTCGTGCTCGTGATGCTCGTCTCGCTCGTCGCTACAGAGGCGCAATTCCGCGAGCCGTTCCCGGAACCGGGGGGCCGCGAGTTCTGGCTCGTGCGCGTGCCGTACAGCATCAACCTCGGATGGATCTCGGTTGCGGCGATCATCAGCATCGCGGGCGTGCTGCGCGACGCGGGCTGGAACGGTGCGCCCTTCGCGCCGCAGGTCTGGGCGGCACTGATGATCGCGGTCGCGGCGGGCCTCGGCGTGGCGATGCTGCTCACACGCGGCAACATCGCTTATGCGGCGGTGATCGTCTGGGCACTCGCCGCAGTGGCGGTGCAGCAATCGGGCGTGCCTCTCGTGCCGCTGGCGGCGGTGATCGGCGCGGCGAGCGTCGCCGTAGACATCATCGCCACGGTGTTCGCACGGCGCGGGGTGGCGGGGCGGGCGGCGTAGGGAGACCTCAACCCCCCTGCCGAGAGGACATCCTCCGGGCAGGGGGAGGCGGAAGGATGCACCACAGAGACACGGAGAACACAGAGCAAAGAGGATACAGAGAAAACCAGTTTCTCGATTTTTTGTTTCCCCCTCTGTGTTCTCTGTGTCTCTGTGGTACATCCTTCCGCCTCCCCCTTGGCGTCCTTGCGGGGTTCTCCGGGCAGGTGGGGGTCAGGTGCATGTGGCGAGAACGCATACGCCCTGCTCCGCTCGACGAGAGGAGCCGGGGGGTGAGATTCCCTTGTGCTATCATAGCCGGGGTCGCAGTAAACCGGGGGAGGGAACGATGCGGGCGTTGCGGGCATGGCGCGTGGTGTGGGTAGCGTTGCTGCTGGTGCTGCTGGCACCGTCGGGGTGGACAGGCGCGGCGCAGACCGCCACGGCGCGGGGTGGCATCGTCCCTACCGCCGCACCGATGAGCGCGGCGGGCGCGACGGGCGCGGTGTCGCCCCCCGGTGGCTTCGTGCGGCGCGACGGCAGCCGCCTCGCCCTCGCGGATGGCGCGACGTACCGCATCCGGGGCGTCAATTACTACCCGCGTGACCACGCATGGTCCATCTTCTCCGAGTGGAACCCGAAGCAGGTGACGTACGAACTCGGCGTCGCCTCGCAACTGGGCGTCAACACCATCCGCACCTTCGTCCCGGTCTCCGCGTTCGGCGGTGCCGCCGCGAACTGGCAGCAGCAGGCGGCGTTCAGGGAGTTCCTCGCGCTCTGTGCGGAGCGGCGGATTCGCGTGGTCGTCGGGCTGTTCGACAGCTACCGCAAGTGGCCCGCCGCCGGTTGGGATGCGTGGCCCGCCCCCGACACCGCCGCCATCGCCCCCGACGAGGCGTATCTGCGGGCGATCATCCGCCCCTACGCGAACGACCCGACCATCCTCGCGTGGGATGTCTACAACGAGGCCGACTGGGTGACGAACGACGAATGGATGTGGGACGCGCACGCCGAGCAGCGGTTGCGGTGGGTACAGCGCATGGTGAATATCATCCGCGCCGACGCCCCAAACCACCTTGCGATGGTCGGCACGATCTTTCCCGCCTCGACCACGGTGCGCCGCGCCGACTTGCCCACCCTCGCGGAGATGACCGACATCGTCAGCATCCACTACTACGCCCACGCCTTTCCCGGCAGCAGCCTCGCGGAGCAGTTCGTCCTCGCCCGCCAGACTACCGACAAGCCGCTCCTCGCGGGCGAGATCGGTTTTTCGAGCTTCGGCAACAAGGAGGCGGAGCAGGGCGCGTTCCTTGCCGCCGCCCTCACCGACGCGAAGAACAGCGACGCGGCGGGTGCGATGGTCTGGACGCTCGTGGACTTTGCGAAGGTCGGCACGGGGCCGGAGGCGGAATTCGGCCTGCTGCGCACGAATTACACGATGAAACCCGCCGCGCAGGTCTTCGCCGCCTTCGCCTATTCCTGACGCCATCGGGCGGACGGCGAAGTCGTGGCGGTGGCGGGTGGTACATCGCGTCTATCAGCGGCTCCTACAGGTGTTCACCTACGACGTGAAGCGGCACATCGTGGATGCCCCCACGGTGCGAATCGCCCCGGCGACCGTGCTTACCGCCGCGCAGATCGGGCGGTTCCTCACCTTCGCCGCCGATGACGGCTACGCCCCCCTGTGGCTGCTGCTACAGACCGGGCTACGGCGGGGCGAAGGGTCGGGGCTGCGGTGGCAGGATATAGACCTCGATAAGGGGAAGTTGTCGGTGCGGCAGTGCGTGGAGGCGATAGGCGGGCTACCCCGCATCCAGACACCCAAGACCACCGCCGCCCGCCGCACGATCAGCCTCTTTCCCTAAAGCGTCGCCGCCCTGAAAGCACACCGCACCCGGCAACTGGCACGACGGCTACAAGCCGCATCGTGGGAAGGTGGCGACCTCGTGTTCTGCACCGACACAGGTAAGCCCCTAACCCTGAGAACGTGCTACGTACCTTCTACGGCATCCGGCGGCGGGCGAATGAGGCGGCGGAAAAGGACGAAGCCGAACCGCTGCCCGCCTTCCGCATCCACGACTTGCGCCACACCCACGCGACGCACCTTATCCGCGAGCGATGGGATATTGTCACCGTGTCGCGCCGCTTGGGACACGCGAACCCCGGCATCACCATGACGATCTATGCTCACGCGCTGTCAGATGTACCGGACGGCGACCTCGTGACGCCCGCCGCGTTCACCTTGCCCGCCCCGCGTGTGGCGGTGCAGTAGTGAAGGCCCGTGTACTAACCGTGTACTAAACGCCGAAAACACAAAAAACGCCCCGTGACCACAGGGCGTTTTTCCTCACTGTATAAGGGAAAAGGGTGGTAGCGCGTAGGGGATTCGAACCCCTGATATCCACCTTGAAAGGGTGGCGTCCTGGGCCACTAGACGAACGCGCCACGAGAAACCTTGCCAAGTATCCCACACGGCAGGCCGCTTGCCTACCCCTACCCCCACAGGAGGACGCCGACGAGCGCGAGCGCGAGCGTGGCGACGAACCCGCCCGCGCCCCACCGCGCCGCCCGCGTCGGCACCCATTCGTGCCGCCCCGCTCGCCACCTCGCCGCGAGCACGACGAGTGCCGGGACGAGATAGCACGCCACGGTGAGGGTGAAGCCCGGTTGCGGCAGGGGAACGCTGGCGAACGGCACCGCCGCGCCGAAGCGGATCATACGCAGGAAGAGCCACGCGGGCAGCGACGCGACTGCCCCCACGGCCTCGCCCACGAGCGGCACCGGCACCCCGCCGAACACCGCCGCCGCCGCCCCGGTCGCCATAATGAGCGGCACGAGCGGCTCGACGACCACGTTCACGAGCGGGGCCACGAGCGACACGCGCCCGAAGGCGTGCCACGCGAGCGGTTCGGTCATCAGTTGGGCGGCGAGGGTCACGGAGAGGGGCGCGGTCAGCCACGGCGTCGCCCGCCCGATGGCGACGCGCTCCATCTGCCGCAGGAGCCACGGGGCAACCACGAGCACGCCGAACGTCGCCGCGAGCGAGAACAGGAAGCTCAGACTCGCCACCACGGGCGGGTGCAGCAGGGCCATCGCCGCCGCCGCGAGGGCGAGCGAGGCCAGCGGATCGGCCCGCCGCCCGACGAGCGGCGCAACGAGGCCCGCCCCGCCCATGATCGCCGCTCGCACCACGGGCGGCTCCGCCCCCACCGCGAAGGTGTATGCCGCGATGCCCGCGAGCGACGCCGCCGCCCACAGCCGCCGCCGATTCCCCCCGATGCCGCGCCCCGCCGCCGCGAACAGCCCCGCCACGAGGGCGATGTTCCACCCGGAGACCACGACGAGATGCGTCGTTCCCGTGGCGTTCAGGGCGTCGCGGGTGGCGGCGTCGGGCGCGGCGCGTTCGCCAAGCAGCATCCCGACGATCAGGCCGCTCTCCGGTGGGCGGACATGCGCCTCCACGCGCCCGCGCAACCCGGTCGTGATCGCGTGGCGCAGGTCGTCGGGCGTGAGTCGGCGATTCGCCCGCTCCACGCTGGCGAAACGGGCGAACAGCACGCCATCGCGCTCGCTTTCCCTCTGTAGCCGCACAGTGCCGCTGAGGTACACGATATCGCCCCGCGCCACGGGCGGATACGGGGGCAGGAAGGCGGTGAGCGTGGCGTCCGCCTCCTCCCACGGGCCGTCTGCGCGGGCCGCGACGATACGCACCGGCGTGCGGGCGTAGCGGTCGCTCAACACGGGCCACGCGAGTACCACGCCGCGCATCGTCTGCACCTCCCCGGCGGGCCATCGAACCGGGCGCGGCGCGGGCGGGGCCGCGTGCCAGAGCGAGACCCCGAAGGCGAGCACCGCGAACGCCGCCGTCCACGCCGCCCCGCTCCGTAGCATGGACGCGAGGGCAAGTGCCACGAGGGCGAAGGCGACCACGACGATCCATGCGTCGCCCCGCGTCGGGCCGGAGGCACAGCCGAGCAGGGCCGCGCCGCACACCCACACGAGCGGCGGCACGCCGAGCGCGGACGCGGGAATGCCCCGGAATACCGGCATGGGCGGCACGGCGGGCGCGACGATAGTGGGCGGGTGGGCGGGTGGGGCGGTGGTCATCCGGGCTACACCGTGAGGCGGTCGCGTAGTTGCTCCACGGTGCGGGGCGAGATACCCCGCACGCGGGCGAGGTCGTCCACGGTGCGATACGGGCCGTTCGCGGCGCGATCTTGCAGGATGCGGTCGGCGAGGGCGGGGCCGATGAGCGGCAGGGATTCGAGTTCGGCCCGCGTGCCGGTGTTGAGATTGACCCGCGCTGTCGCCCTGTTCGCGGTGGAAACCGAGGTCGCGGTCGCGGTGACCGTGGCGGTCGGGCCGGGGGCGACGGTGTTCGCGGCGATGCTTGCGGCGGCACTCGCGGCGCGGTTCGCTTCGGATGTGGGCATGGGCATAGGCACGGGCGCGGGCGGCGGCGCGGGGAGCGAGAGCGACGCGGCGGCGGTTTGCAGGCCCGTCACGGCGGAGCCGGGTGCGCCCGATGTCCCCGATGGAGCCGACACAGCCGATACGACGGACGCGGGCGAGGCGGCGCGGGCGGACGCGGCGGCACGAACGGTACTCGTCGCCGCACGAGGGGCGGGCGTCGGCTGGAGCGGCACGGTGTACGATTGCCCGTCGCCCACGCAGGCGGCGAGGTTCAGTACGTCGCGGTTCGCGGACTCGGTGTAGCCCCCGGCGGCGGCGATCACGTCCGCGAGGCGGGCGTCGCTGCGCAGCGCGTAGGTGCCGGGAATCATCACTTCGCCCGCCACGGCGACGCGCACCTCGCCCGCCCATCCCTCGTCGCTCTGCACCACGAGATCGGGGACGGCCCGCTGTCGCGCCACCGCGATGCCCGCCGCGACCACGAGTGCGATCAGTGCGCCCGCCATCGCGCCCCGGTACGACGCCGTTCTGGTCCTCGCCTCGCCGCCCGTCGCCATTGTGCCGCCTCACGCCTCGTTTCACTGACTATCATCGCGGGTAGTGTAGGTGCGGGTCGCGGGCATTGTCAAACGCTCCGCGTCCCGGCCTTGCCGAGGGCGGGGAAATCTGATACTCTACGGTCTACGATGGCGGCATGGCCAAGTGGCAAGGCAAGGCTCTGCAAAAGCTTCACCCCCGGTTCGAATCCGGGTGCCGCCTCCAATTTCCCCTTTTCATCAATCACCGATGCACCAATGCCACGAAAGGAAGAGAGCGATGCCCGACGCCGACGCGATCACGCCGGATGTAACGTTGCGCTCCGAAACGGTGCATGACGGCACGTTGCTGCGCGTGCGCGTGGACACCGTGCGCTTGCCGAGCGGCAACGAGAAGGCGCGGGAGGTCGTGGAGCATCCGGGGGCCATCGCGCTCGTGCCGCTGCTCGACGACGGGCGCGTGGTGCTTGTGCGGCAGTGGCGGCACGCGGTCGGGCAGGTGCTGCTGGAAGTCCCCGCCGGCACGCGGGAGGCGGGCGAAGAACCGATCACCACCGCCGCCCGCGAACTCGCGGAGGAGACGGGCTACACGGCGCGGGAACTCGTGCCGCTCGGCGCGTTCTACACCGCCCCCGGCTTCTGCACCGAGAACATCCATGTCTTCCTCGCGCTCGGCCTGACCGAGGGCAACGCCACCCCCGAAGACGACGAGGGCATCGCCCTCACGCGCCTCCCCCTCGCGGACATCCCCGCCGCCATCGCCCGTGGCGACCTCCGCGACGCCAAGAGCATCGCCGCCGTTGCTATGACGCAGCACTACCTCGCCACGCACTGAAACCGGGGGCGAACCACGAAGACACGATGACACGATGACACGAAGACGCAAAGAACAAAGGTTTCCCTTGTGCCTTCGTGCCTTCGTGTCTTTGTGGTTCGCCCCGGCTTCAGTCCACGCGCAAAACGATCTTGCCCGTGTTGAGGTTCGCGCCCATGCGGCGGTGGGCTTCGGCGGCGTCCGCGAGTGGGTAGACGGAATCCACCGCGACCTTCAGGCGACCGTCCGCGAAGCGGGGCAGGGCGAACGCGGCGAAGGCCCGCGTGAGGGCGACCTTCTGCGCGAGGGGGCGGGCGCGAAGCGTGGTGCCGATCACCTGCGCCCGCTTGCGCATCAGGGTGCCGAGGTTCGCGCTCACATTCGCGCCGCTCAGGGTGGAGATGACGACGATGCGCCCGTCCATCGCCAGCGATTGCAGGTTGCGCTCCCAGTAATCCGCGCCCACGAAATCGAGGATGACATTCGCGCCCCCGCCGCCTGTGGTCTCTGCGACGACCTGCGCGAAGTCCTGCGTGCGGTAGTTCGCGCCCGTCGCGCCGAGGGCGACACACGCCGCGACTTTCTCGTCGCTGCCCGCCGTGGCGATGGCGGTCGCGCCCCACTCGCGTACGAGTTGGATCGCGGCGGTGCCAACGCCCGACGCCCCCGCGTGGACGAGGGCGACGCCGCCCGCCTCCAACCCGCCGAGCGGAAAGAGGCCGAGCCACGCCGTCAGGAACGCCTCCGGCAGCCCGCCCGCCTCATCCCACGTCAGGTTGTCCGGCACGCGCATCGCCATATCCGCTGGAAAGGTGACGTACTCCGCGTAGCCGCCGCCGGGGAGCAGGGCCATCACGCGCTCGCCCGTGTGCCAGCCGCTCACCCCGGAATCGAAGGCCACGACCTCGCCCGCCACTTCGAGGCCGAGCGTGTCCGACGCGCCGGGGGGCGGTGGGTAGTTCCCCTGCCGCTGCGCGAGATCGGCGCGGTTGATGCCCGCTGCCCGTACCCGCACGAGCAATTCCCCCGGCCCCGCTTCCGGCGTCGGTGCCTCCCCTACGCGCATCACCTCCGGCCCGCCCGGTGCCTCGATCACGATTGCCTGCATCCTCGCCTCGCTTTGTCGTCGCGGTAGTCACGCCGATGCAAGTTTACGCGAGATTGGATGCGGCGCGATGCGAATGCGGAGTTGGTAGTGTTATCGTTGGGGCAAGGCGGACGGCGAGGGCAACGAGGGTGCGTGCGAGGGCGAGGCGCACGCGACTGGGAGTAGGCGGCGGCAGTTCCCAACCCTGTTCGTTCATGTGACCGATACGCGACTCATACTCCGCCCGCTTCACCAGCGGCATCATCTCGTCGTACATCGTTCTGCTCCTTCGCGGCAGTCGTGCCTTCGGCGGGGGCAAGGATGCCGTACTGGTTCTCCTCCCACACATAGGCGGACTTGCCCATCTCGCGCTGCGTCTCGTCCCGAATGGCGTTTAGCACACCGAGCGTGGCGAGGATGCGGGCCGCGATACCGTCTCGGACGCGGGCGAGACCGAGCAGAATGTGTTCGGTGCCGACGGTGAAACCGTCCAGTTTTTCCGCTTCTTCGGTTGCGTACTGCAACGCTCGCTTGGCACGCGGAGCGAGCCGCAATTCTGCGAGTGGCGGCACCGCACCCTTGCCCTGCTTCAGATGCGTCTGCATGAACGCGAGAACACGGGCATGATCTGCGCCAAGGTTGCCGAGAACGCGGGCCGCAATCCCTTCCTCGATCTTGAGAAGGCCAAGCAGCAGATGCTCGGTGCCGATGAAGTTGTGGTTGAACTGCACCGTCTCCGCACGGGCGGCATCGAGGGCGGCAAAAGCGCGAGGTGAATAGTGCGAGGTGTCAACCTGAGCGACGAGGCCCGGTTGGTGGGTTGCGAGGCCTGCATCAATGATCTGCTGCGCAACGCTCGCAACGGTGCGATCTTCGTCAATGGCTATTTCGACGAGGCGATCATGCAAATACGTGGGGATTTCCAAACGCTTCCGGTCCGTGCTCGACGGCATAACGGCGACTCCTTTCGTGAAGCGGCACGACAAGGAGTATATACCACCGTAAATAGGGTGGTGTCAAGCAGCTTGTGCTATTCCTGCGGTATCTCGCGGGCGGCGATGTCGCGGCGGTACTGCACGCCGTCGAAGGTGATACGCTTGGCGGCGGCGTAGGCGCAATCGCGGGCGGCAGCGAGGGTCGGGGCGGCGGCGCACACCGTCAGCACGCGCCCGCCGCTCGTCACGGTCTCGCCCGCGTCGTTTGTCGCCGTACCCGCGTGGAAGACGAGGGCGTCCGCACTCGCGGCGTCCAGTCCATTGACCGGGATGCCCGTGTCATACGCGCCGGGATAGCCGCCGCTTGCCAGCACCACGCCCGCGCACGCGCCGGGGTGCCAGCGCACGGTGTCCGCGACCGCCGAGAGGCTGCCCGTGGCGGTCGCGTGGCAGAGGGTGAGCCAGTCGGCGTTCAGGAGCGGCAGGATCACCTGCGTTTCCGGGTCGCCCATGCGGCAATTGAACTCGATCACCTGCGGGCCACTCGCCGTGAGCATCAGCCCCGCATAGAGCACGCCCTGGTAGGCGATACCGCGCTCTGCGAGGGCGCGGGCGGTCGGCTGCAAGACCTCCGCGAGGATGCGGGCCTGCATCGCGTCGTCCATCAGGCGCGTGGGGGCGTAGGCGCCCATGCCGCCGGTGTTCGGGCCGGTGTCGCCATCGCCCACGCGCTTGTGGTCGCGGGCGGGCAGGAGCGGCACCACGGTCTCGCCGTCCACGAGGGCGAGCACGCTCACCTCGTCGCCTTCGAGGTAGTCCTCGATGAGGATGCGCATCTCCGCCTTGCCGAATAGCCCCGCCTCCAGAATCGCGCCGATGGCGGAAGCCGCCTCCCGCCGCGTGGCGCAGACCGCGACGCCCTTGCCCGCCGCGAGGCCGTCCGCTTTGACGACGATGGGATAGTTCGCCTCGTCGAGGGCGGCGAGGGCGTCGTCGAGTTCGGTGTATACCGTGGCCCGTGGCATGGCGACGCCTGCGGTCTGCATGAGCGATTTCGCCCACGCCTTGCTGCTCTCAATCGTCGCGCCCGCCTGCCCCGGCCCGAAGGCGGGGATGCCGCGCTCCGTGAGGGCGTCCGCCAACCCGCGTGCCAGCGGTTCTTCCGGCCCGATCACCGCGAGGTCCACACGCTCGGTCTCCGCGAGCGCGACGAGGCCAACGATGTCGTTCACCGAGACCGGCGCATTGCGGAAGGCCGCGCCCGTCCCCGCATTCCCCGGCGCGACGATGATCTCCCCGCAACGCGGCGACTGCGCCAACTTCCACGCGAGGGCGTGTTCCCGCGCCCCGCCCCCCACGATCAATACCCGCATACCCGCCCCCGATTGCTCCGCCGTTCCCCGCACGGGGACGCCCGCCGTATGGGGGCGGGTTCCTCGCGTCGTTCATCTAAGTAGGTCCGCAACTGATTCTGGACGGGATAGCGGCAGGTGAAAGCCCGCCGCATCGGGAGAAACCCGCAGGCGAAAGCCCGCCGATTCCGTCCAAATCTCGCTGCCGACCTACTTAGTGTACACAATGCGTACAACCATCGCCACGAAGTGCTCGTGTGGCAAAACAAATAGAAGACGTATGCATGTGTCTCGAATGTTGTTGCTGCGCCGGGGAACCTTCCCGCCCGGAGGGTACCCGCTCCCCCCCCTCTCCATGGATGCGGAGAGGGGGAGAACCTTTGCACGCCGAGAGACGAAGGTAACATACGGTTACACCACGTCAACTGCGTACGTCCCGAAATAGTACGGGGCGGCGAAACGGGTCACTCCCACTCGATGGTGGCGGGCGGCTTGGGGGTGATGTCGTAGACGACGCGATTCACGCCCCGCACCTCGTTCACGATGCGGTTGCTCATGCGGGCGAGCACGTCCGTGGGGATACGCGCCCAGTCGGCGGTCATCGCGTCCTCGCTCGTGATGGCGCGGATGGCAATGACCTGCGCGTAGGTACGCCCGTCGCCCATCACACCCGTGCTCTCTACCGGCAGCAGCACCGCGAAGTACTGCCAGATTTCCGCCGCCAGACCCGCCGCCTCGATCTCTTCGCGCACGATGGCGTCCGCCGCCCGCAGAGCGCGTAGCCGCTCGTCGGTGATGGCACCGAGGCAGCGCACCGCCAGACCGGGGCCGGGAAAGGGCTGGCGAGCGACGATGGCTTCGGGGATGCCGAGGGCGCGGCCCGCTTGCCGCACCTCGTCCTTGAACAGGTGACGCAGCGGCTCCACGAGCGTGAATTGCATGTCCGCAGGCAGACCGCCGACGTTGTGGTGCGTCTTGATCTTCGCGGCGGCCCCCGCGCCCGACGCGGTGCTCTCGATCACGTCCGGGTAGAGCGTGCCTTGCGCGAGGAATTGGAAAGGGCCGTGGTTGCGGGCCTCCGCCTCGAAGACGCGAATAAAGGCTTCGCCGATGATCTTCCGCTTGCGCTCCGGGTCGGTGACACCGCTCAGGTTTTCGAGGAAGCGTTCCGAGGCGTCGGCGTGGACGAGCGGGATGCCGAACGACTCGCGGAAGGTGCGCACGACCTGCTCCGCCTCGCCCTCGCGCAGCAGGCCGTTGTCCACGAACACGCAAGTCAGCCGTTCGCCCACGGCGCGATGCACGAGCACCGCCGCGACGCTGGAATCCACCCCGCCGGAGAGGGCGCACAAGACGCGCCCGTGTTCCCCGACCGTGGCGCGGATGCCCTCGATGGCCTGCTCGACCACATTAGCACTCGTCCAGTTGCCGGTGCAGCCGCAGGTGTCGTAGAGAAAGTTGCGCAGCAGTTGCGACCCGCCCCGCGTGTGTACCACCTCCGGGTGGAACAGCACGCCGCTGTTGCGCCCGTCGGTTGCCGCCGCCACGGGCGCACCGCTCGACGTGGCGATGGTATGCCACCCCGTCGGCGGGGCGGCGATGTGGTCGCCGTGGCTCATCCACACGTCGAGATATGCGGGCAGCCCCGCGAAGATGCCCCCCGGTTCCTGCACATCCACCGTGGCAGGGCCGTACTCCGAATGCCCCGGTTGCACATCGCCGCCGCGTTCGTAGGCGAGCCGCTGCATCCCGTAGCAGATGCCGAGCACGGGCGTATCGCCCGCGTGGAGCCACGCGGGCAGGGCGGGCGCACCGGGGTCGTAGACGCTCGTGGGGCCACCGGAGAGGATGATACCGCTCGGTGCGAGGGCAGCGATTCGTTCCGCCGGGGCGTCGTGCGGCACGAGTTCGCTGTATACGCCCAGTTCGCGCACGCGGCGCACGATCAGTTGCGCCGTCTGCGACCCGAAATCCACGACGACCACGGTGTCAATATCCACGGCGGGCGCGTGCGACGGCGAGGCAGCGGGGACGGTACTCATGCACGCTCCTCCTTGGGGGTGTCATCGGTGGCGTAGCGGCGCAGGCGGGGCCGCATCCATTCCTCGGTGTGGTTGCCGAGTGCGTTACCCACATCCGGCGGCGCGTCCGGGTTCAGAGCCTGCCGCCCGCCGTAGCCGTAGAAGCGACGGCTCGCGGCACCTTCAACGTCGAAGAACACCCGCAGGCCGGACGCGACCTTGCCCGCAATCTTGCCCATGATGCGCGATAGCCTCTGCAACTGGGGAGCCTCCCGCCCGTGTGCCTGTTCCGCCGCGTACGCCATTCGCCCCATAATACACCACGTCCGTGCAACGTATCCCATGCGTCGCACCCACTACCGGGGCTTATGCGTTCTCCTGTCGGCGGTCGTTGCGGGGGAAATGCGCCCACTCCCCCTGCCCCCTCCCTGCGGGAGAGGGGGAGAACTGTTGCAAGATCGCGGCGTACGGGGCAGATACGAGCCTTGCCGTACGCTCCCCCTCCCTCGCAGGGGAGGGGGCCGGGGGGGGGCGCATTTCGAGACAATAGAGTAGCTCTCAGAGACGTTGGCGGCATCGGTGACATTTATGTGGCGCGGGCGTAAGCCCGTG
>JAABUN010003663.1_pt1 | contig 23109 bp, 20 predicted proteins | sample 5559311 | NCBI WGS metagenome assembly JAABUN01 (sample SAMN10711877, study PRJNA513370) | rock metagenome | isolation source: Antarctica rocks | place: Antarctica: Victoria Land, Siegfried Peak sud
AAAAGTCCCGTAATTGACTCCGACTAATCGGGTAAATTCAGCGGGACGTTTCGATTTGTATTTTTCAAACACGCTCATTCTGTTAAGTTTATCAGAATAAGCACTTATTTAGGAAAGTTGTCTATTAGTTTTTACGAAAATTTTTAACGGAAGATTTAGCCGCAAACTGCACGAATAAAAAACTTTAAATGGTGAAAAGGTGAAAAGGTGAAAAGGTAAGTTCAAAGCCTTTAAACTTTTTCACCTCTAATCTTTTTCACTTTCTTATAATTCGTGTTTATTTGTGTTCATTCGCGGCTAAAATCTTTTCCGTTTAGCTTCGATGAGCGGCTGATTTTTCTTTTCGCTGGTTGCGAAAACGGATTTTCCGTCCAGAGAATAACAAACCGCTTCGCCCTGCTCGCGCGCGCCTAAATCGATTATCAACGGCGTTTGCTTCCAAATCTCGTCAAAGTTTTTCGCCTCTTTCGGCAATATTATTTCGTAGCCGTTGAAATAATCGCAGAGGATTACGTGCTTGCCGTCGGGCGAGATGTCGCCGCCGGTTAAAAGTCCGTTGGGAATTGCCGGAACGCTGAAATCGGCAATTTTTTTGAGCGTATTGGTTTTATTTAAATCGTAATTTGCGTGGAGTTTATAGACGCCGGACGGCTGACTGAAACTTTTCGACAAAACATAAATGTCGCCGGTTTGCGGGTGAATCATCAGCGTTTCGGCGTCGCGGCGCATATCGGGATAATCGAATTTTATCCGTTCGGCGGCTTCGGTTGCGATTGGATTTTTTTTGCTCGAAGATTTATCCGCGCCGGAAACTTTCGGCTCTCTGACTTTATAAATCGTCATCTCGCTCTTTAATCTCTCGTTGTTGCCGGTGTCGCCGACGTATAAAAAACATTCGCCTTTCGCGTCTTTAAAAGCAGCGATGTCTTCCCAATCGTTATTTTTCGCATTTGTAACTTTCCACGTTCCGAGCTTTTCGCCTTCGGTGTTTATCGCAAATAAATACGCGGCGTCGCCCGAATCGTTGTGCGTCCACAAAACATTTTCCGTGCAGCGCGAAGCCGCGATTCCGCTGCTTTCGTCTATCTCGCCGGACGTGATTCGCCCGACCGTTTTCGGCTTTTCATAATCAATCGAAACATTTTTATTGTTATTATCACTGTCGTTTTTCCCGACGCTCGACGAAACGGGCGAACACGCCGCTAAAGTCAAACAAAAAACCGCTAAAGATATGACAATGACGCAATTTTTGGTTATAGTTTTTCTCGACATAACTTCCCTGTTTTGAATTATAACGCAACGGTAGTTTGCAGGTTAGAACTTTCTCATTTTTGCAGAAGCCCGCACGGAAGTTCGGGCGAAGAACACACTTACTGACGTGCGGGTTTCCGCATTTTGGGAAGAGATTTTCGGGTTACAAAATGATTGTCGGAATCGAATGGTTGATTGAAGCCGAAGGTTGCAGCGCGAACGCTCTGCGCGACGCAGGAGTTTTGCGCGCCGTTTTTTCGCGGCTTGTTGCGGATTTGAATTTGAAAACAATCGGCGAAGGCGTATGGCATAAATTTCCCGAAGAAGGCGGCGTTACGGGTTTAATCGCTTTGACCGAATCGCATCTCGCCTGTCATACATATCCCGAACACGCAATTGCGACTTTCAATCTTTACTGCTGTAAAAATCGTCCCGAATGGAATTGGGCGGAAAATCTAAAGGAATTAATCGGCGCAAAAGTTGTAACCGTTCAAAAAATCGAACGCAGAAGCGAATCTTTTTCCGGCGAATCGGAAAACCGAAATCCGAAATCCGAAATCGCGCGAGGTGAAGTTTGAGCGTTTTGCAGGCAAATTGTCCGTCGTGCGCCGCGCCGCTCGAATTTAAATCCGGCTCAACGGTTGTCGTCGTCTGTCCGTTTTGCCGTTCGGCGATTGCCAGAGCTGACCGCGCCGTTGAAGATTTGGGCAAAGTCGCCGAGATTGCCGAATCGGAATCGCCTCTGCGAATCGGCTTAAACGGCGAATTTCGCTCGAATCGTTTTGAGCTGACCGGACGCGCTCAGTTAAAACACGAACTAGGCGGATTTTGGGACGAATGGTATGCGACATTTGCAAACGGCTGGACGGGCTGGCTCGCCGAAGCGCAGGGCAAATTTTACCTGACCTTTCACAAACCGCTGCCGGAAAATGTTTCGCTTCCCCGTTTTGAAACGCTCGCCGTCGGCGAAACGATTTCAAATCTCTCGGCTAAAACTTCCTTTGTCGTCGCCGAAAAAGGAACGGCAACGTATATCGCCGCAGACGGCGAAATTCCGTATCGATTAATCCCGAATGAACGAAGCGATTACGCGGATTTATCGGGCGCGAACCGCGCTTTTGCGACGATTGATTACGGCACAAATCCGCCGCTTATTTACGTCGGCGAACAAGTTTCGCTCGATGATTTGGGACTTGCGGACGCCGAATCAGCCGAACGAAAGGCGCGGAAAGTTTCCGCCGAAGCATTGAGCTGTCCGAATTGCGGCGGCGCGCTCGACTTAATCGCGCCCGACAAAACCGAGCGCGTAACCTGTCCGTTCTGCAATTCTTTGCTGGACGTAAATCAGGGAAACTTAAAATTTCTGCACGCTTTGGACACGTCGCCCGCCGACGATTTCGTTTTGCCGGTTGGCGCGGAAGGCGCGTTTAAGGGCGATGCAAAATATAAAATAATCGGCGCGGTTACGAGAAGCGTCAACATTGAAAACACAAACTATTACTGGCACGAATATCTGCTTTATAACGCGCGAATCGGTTTTCGCTGGCTGGTTCAATCGGATAATCACTGGAATTTTGTCGAGCCGCTGAATGTCGCCGATGTTGCCGCGACGGAAAAAACCGCGACTTTTAACGGCGAAACTTTCAGGATTTTTCAGGACGCGCCCGCGCGCGTCGAATACGTCAAAGGCGAATTTTACTGGCGCGTCGAAGTCGGCAAAACCGTGCGCGCCGTCGATTACGTCAACGCGCCGCTGATGCTTTCGCGCGAGGCGAGTCGGAACGAAATTAACTGGTCGCTCGGAAAATATTTAACCGTTCCCGAAGTCGAAAAAGCGTTCAATGTCTCGAATTTGCCGAAACCTTACAACATCGCGCCGAATCAGCCGTTCACCGGCGGATTTTACATCAAAGCCGGTCTCGCAATGCTCGGCTTGCTGTGCGTCATCGCGCTTTTTATGATTCCGCTGGGCGGTTTGTCAAGCACCGCTTTATCGCAGGAAATCGTTTTACAGCCGACGGCGAGCGCGGCGGTCGCGCAGACGATTTTTTCACAGCCATTTGAACTCAAAGGCAATCGCAACGTAAAAATCACGGCGTCCGCGCCCGTCAGCAATTCGTTTGCCGAACTGGATGTCGATTTAATCAACGAACAGAACAACGAAGTCGAATCGGTCGATATTCCGATTGAATATTACGCGGGCGTCGAAGACGGCGAAAGCTGGTCGGAAGGCGGGCGAACTTCCGACGTAACGATGTCGTCGCTGCCCGCCGGAAGTTACACGCTTCGAGTAGAAGGCACAAAGGAAAACGCCGCCGCAACTTTGCCCGTTTCGGTCAAAGTCGAACAGAACGTAACGCGCGGCGTAAATTTTATTTTGTCGTTTATTCTGCTGTCGATTCTTCCGCTGTGGGCTTTGATTCGCAAAATCACGTTTGAGTCGCGTCGCTGGAGCGAAAGTATGTTCGGCGGCGAAAGTTGATAGAGTTTATGAGGTTTATAGAGTTCATAGAGTAAAAGAAATTCCTTCAAATCTATAAATTCCATAAACTCTATAAACTAAAAAAATTTTATGATAAAGAAAATTCTCTTTTTGGCGTTCGGCGCGAGCGTTATCTTATTTTATGTAACTTCGTCGTGGTTCGGCTGGGAGTTTGCCAATTCGGGGCGAAATTCACGTTTCGGGATGCCGTTTATTTACGGCGGTTTTCGTGGAGGAAAATAATGTTAAATTTTTTATCAAGAACAATTTCGCCCGGCTTTATAGTCAAGTTCGACGAGCTTTTGCCGGTTCTGGCGGCGACGATAATTTTCGTTCTGCTCGGTTTGATAGTTTTTGCGGCGGCGTTTTTTATCATCGTCCGCGTCGTGCCTTTCTCGGTCAAAAAAGAAATCGAAGACGACCAGAACATCGCGCTGGCGGTTTTAATCGGCTCAATGATTATCGGCATCGCGCTGATAATCGCGGCGGCAATTCAGGGAAGCTGAAAAGAAAGGATAAGGGATAAAGGATAAATAAATTTTTTTATTCCCGGATTTTATCCTTTATCCTTTATCCTTTTTTAAAGAATGAACCGCACGCCTTTACTTTTTCTTAACGTCTTTATTATCGCAACTTGCGGCTTGATTTACGAGCTGCTCGCCGGGACGCTTTCCTCTTACGTTCTCGGCGATTCGGTTACGCAATTCTCCTTGATTATCGGCATTTATCTGTTTGCGATGGGCGTCGGCTCTTATTTGTCGGAGTTTATCGAAAAACACGTCGCCGAAAAATTTATCGATGTCGAATTCGCCGTTGCAATTTTAGGCGGATTCAGCGCGCCGCTGCTGTTTTTCGCGTTTGCCAAACTGAGTTATTTTTCAATCGTGCTTTACGGCATCGTCTTCGGCATCGGCGTTCTAGTCGGTCTGGAAATCCCGCTGCTGATGCGGATTTTGAAGGACGAGCTTGATTTTAAGGATTTAATTTCGCGCGTTTTAGCCTTCGATTATATCGGCGCGCTCGCCGCGTCTTTACTGTTTCCGCTTTTTCTTGTTCCGAAATTGGGTTTGGCGCGCACTTCGCTTTTGTTTGGAATCTTAAACGCGTCGGTCGGCATTTGGGGAACGTGGCTTTTGCTGCCGCTGATAAAGAAAAATGTAACTATTTTACGCGTTAAAGGTTTTATAATTATCGTTCTGCTCGCCGCCGCATTCGTCAAAGCCGACACGCTGACATCTTTAGCCGAAGACGCGCTTTTTACCGACAATATAATTTACGCGAAAAGCTCGTCGTATCAGCGCATCGTCGTTACAAAAGGCAAAACCGGCTACTCGCTGTTTTTGAACGGCAATTTGCAGTTTAATTCGTTTGACGAATACCGCTATCACGAAGCGCTCGTTCATCCGGCGTTCGCGGCGTTTGGTAAAGACGCGAAAAGAATTTTGGTTTTAGGCGGCGGCGACGGTTTAGCGTTAAGAGAAATTCTAAAATATCCGACGGTTGAAAACGTAACTTTAGTTGACCTTGACCCGGAAATGACCGCGCTTTCAAAACATTTTCCGGCGCTCGGCGAGTTGAATAAACATTCGTTTGACAACCCGAAAGTTCACGTTACAAACGCCGATGCTTTCGTCTGGCTCGATTCGACCGAAAGCGAACCGTTCGACATCGCAATCGTCGATTTTCCCGACCCGAACAATTTCGCGCTCGGCAAACTTTACACGACGCGCTTTTACAATCTTTTAAAGCGGAAACTAAAACCCGATTCGGCAATCGTCGTGCAGACGACTTCGCCGCTAATGGCGCGAAAATCCTACTGGTGCATCATCAAAACGCTCGAAGCCGCCGGTTTTACCGTCAAACCGTATCAAACGACCGTTCCGAGCTTTGGAATCTGGGGTTATGCGCTGGCAAAATTACAGCCGTTCGACGCGCCGGCGAAACTGCCCGAAAACATCGAATTGAAATTTTTGAACGACAAATCTCTCGCTTCGATGTTTGAATTTTCCGCCGACATTTCTTTGCCCGACGAAGCGATTGAAATCAACCGCCTCGACAATCAGGCGCTCGTCAGATATTACGAATCCGAATGGCGGAGATTTGAATAATTTAGTGTAAAATTTATTCAAATCAAGGAGATTAAATTATGCCGCAGACAGTCGAAGAAATTTACCGGCAACACATCAAACCTTTGCCTGATGTCGAAAAATTGCGCTTGATTACAAAAGTTGCGGAGAGTTTAGCCGAAGAAGCGCGACCGAAGCGCGATATTATGGAACTGCACGGACTCGGCGCGGAAATCTGGAAAGGCGTAAACGTCGAAGAATATATTAACGAAATGAGAGACGAGTGGGATAATCGCCCGTGATGAAACTTGACGACGCTCTGCAAAATGTAACGAAACTCGGTTTCGACACCGCGCCGGTAATTTATTTTGTCGAAGCCAATCCGAAATACGACATCCTGATAACCGCCGTTTTCGAGAAAATTTCCGGCGGAAAAATCTCCGGCATCTCTTCGGTTATTACTCTGAGCGAAGTTCTTGTTCATCCGATTCGTCAAAAAGATTTATATTTGCAGACGCAATACCGCGAGCTGCTTTTGCGAAGCCGAAATTTTCTCACTAAACATATCGACGCCGACATTGCCGAAATCACTGCCGAACTCCGCTCAAAATACAATCTGCGAACGCCCGACGCGTTGCAAATCGCCGCTGCGCTGGACGCCGGATGCGAAGCGTTTCTTTGCAACGACGCCGGTTTGCGCCGCGTTACGGAGCTGCGCGTTTTAGTTTTGGATGACATCGAATTGTAATGCAGAAATTCACGCGCCGCGAAATTTTAACCGCGTTTTTAGGCTTGCCGTTCGCGCTCGCGGCGTGTAAATCAAACGCGACAAACGATTTTCCCGACGGCGAGATTGTCGGCGCGAATGTTAATATCGGACATATTTTGCGCGAAAATCGTCAGCCGGAAGTTCCCGCAAATAACTGGGAAACGATTAAGATTGCAATTATCGGCGGCGGCGCGGCTGGACTTTCGGCAACTTGGAAACTGCAAAAAGAAAATTTTAACGATTTTGTTTTGCTGGAACTCGAAGATAAAATCGGCGGCACGGCGCAAAGCGGTCAAAACGATTTTATCGGCTATCCGTGGGGCGCGCATTATTTGCCCGTGCCGTTTAAGGAAAATGTCGAATTGATTTCCCTGCTCGACGAAATGAATTTGACCGAAGGCACGAATCCGAACGGTGAAATCATTGTTGGCGAACAATATTTATGCCGCGAGCCGGAAGAACGGGTTTTTTATAAAGGTCGCTGGTATGAAGGCTTGTATTTGAACGCGGGCGCGGGCGACGCGGATAAATTGCAGCTCGCCGCGTTTCAAAGGGAAATCGATTTCTGGACGAATTGGAAAGATGCAAAAGGCAGACGCGCATTTGCTTTGCCGGTCGCAAACTGTTCGATTGATGCGGAAGTTACGGCGCTCGACAAAATAACGTTTGCCGATTGGCTGAAGCGGAAAAATTTCGATTCGCCGCGCCTCGTCTGGTATTGCGATTACGCGTGCCGCGACGATTACGGTTTGAGATTGGAACAAACTTCGGCGTGGGCTGGACTTTTTTATTTCTGCTCGCGCGTGCGAATTTCGGGCGAAGAAGCGCAGCCGTTTATCACATTTCCCGAAGGCAACGGCAGATTCGTTAATTTCCTGCACGACAAAATAAAAGATAAAACACGCTTGAGAACAATCGCGCTTGAAATAATTCCAAACGAAACAGGCGTTGACGTAATTTATCTGAACACGGAAACAAATGAAATTCGCGGTCTGCATTGCGAAAACGTCATTTTTGCCGCGCCGATTTTCACATCGAAATATTTAATCAGAGATTTCAGAAATGAAGCGCCCGCGTTCGTCAAAGAGTTTGAACACAACGCCTGGTTTGTCGCCAATTTATTCTTAAAAGACCGCCCGAAAAATCAGTTCGCCAAAGATTTCCCTCTCGCCTGGGACAATGTTTTGTATGAAAGTCCGAGCCTGGGCTACGTCAACGCGACGCATCAGAAAGGCATCGATTACGGACAAACCGTTTTGACATATTATTTCCCGATGTGTTCGGCAGACGGGCGCGCCAAACTTTTCGGCTTAAATTGGCGCGAAATCGCCGATGTCGTTTTGTCGGATTTATCGACGGCGCACAAAGATATTAGAAATTTAACGACGCGCATCGACGTGATGCGCTGGGGACACGCGATGATTTCGCCGCGCCCGAATTTTCTGTGGAACGGCGCGCGTCAAATCGCTTCAAAACCTTATCGCAACATTCATTTCGCGCATTCGGATTTGAGCGGCATCGCGCTTTTTGAAGAAGCATTTTACCAAGGCGTCCGCGCGGCGAAGGAAATTCTAGGAGCCTGTTTGAAAATTAACAGTAAATGATTGGAAGCGGGAAAATTAACCGCAGATGAACGCGGATAAATGCGGATAAGAACCGATAAATCATATAAATATCTGCTTTTATCAGATGAGCATCGGCGTTCATCTGCGGTTAAATACGATTCTAAAAATCGACATTTTTATTTTCCAAACACGCTCTAAAGTAATTTTTATCAAGAGTAGAGATTCATCGGACGAGTGAGCAGCGCAATCGGGTCTTCGACATTCAACGCTTCGCGCACGAAAAACGGTTCGCCTGCCGCGACGTTGATTAACGAGCCGAAATAACGCGAGCGGTTTTCGAGTTCGTCAATGAAATCTTTGCCCGTCAGACGCGTTTCCAATTCGTTCGAGTCGGGGTTGTAAAACTGCGATTTATGCGCCCTGATAGCTTCGGTTTTCTGTTCGACAAATTCCGAAATATCGACGATAAACGACGGCGCGACGCGCAGGGAAAAAATATTGTGCGCGACAATCGGCGCATTTGTGCGTTCCTGTCCGAAATCGACATCGTATTTCTGCATCGAGGCGAGCCGCGCCGCTTCGCGGACAATCTGAACGATGTGATTGTGGTCTGGATGCGGGTCATCCGTTTGGTGTGTCAATAAAATTTTCGGCTTCAGACGACGCAAAACTCTGACTAATTTCGCGCGCGTTTCTTCGGAAAGCCAAACGTGTCCGTCGGGCAGTTCGAGATTTTCGCGCACGTCTAATTTTAAGATTTGAGCCGCTTCATTTGCTTCTTCGGCGCGAACTTCCGCGCTGCCGCGTGTTCCCATTTCGCCGCGCGTTACGTCAAGCGCGCCGGTTTTGTAGCCGAGAGATTTCATCTTCAAAAGCGTGCCGCCGACGGTTAATTCAACGTCGTCCGGGTGCGCGAAAATTGCGAGAACGTCGATTTCACTCATAAAAAGAATTTACCACAAAAGAAATTCAGCCACGAACAAACACGAATGGACACGAATAAGCAGGCGGATTTTTCACTTTTATATTTTATTTTACTTTCCTATTTCCAGATTTTTTTATTTGTATTTTCTTTTTCGTCTATTAAAGCGTGTTCTTCGGCGGCTAATTTTTTTGCTATTATTGATTTATGAAATTTATCGTTCTCGGTTCAGGCACGGCGATTCCCCACGCGCAGAGAAGTTCGTCCGGCTACTGGCTGGAAACTTCCGGCGGCTCGATTCTGCTCGATTGTTCGGCTTCGGCGGTTCATCGAATGGCGCAGGAAAATCTCGATTGGGCAAATCTCGACTCAATCTGGATTTCGCATTTTCACCTCGACCACTGCGGCGGACTCGCGCCTTTTCTGTTCGGCACAAAATATGCCGACCAAACGCAGAACAGAAAAAAACCTTTGCGAATTTTCGGCGCGAAAGGATTGAAAAATTTGATAAACGCTTTTGATAAAGCGAACGATTACGATTTACTCGAACAGCCTTTTCCAATTGAAATTATCGAAGTCGAACCGCTCGAAAAGTTCGAGATTCTACCGCAAATCGAAGCCGTCGCCCTCGACACGCCGCACACGCCGGAAAGTATGGCGATTCATATTCGAGATGCGAACAACAAGACATTTGTTTATACGTCGGACACGGGTTTTGATAAAAGTCTGGGAACTTTTGCGGGCGATGCCGATTTACTCGTTATGGAATGTTCCTTTTTCAAAAACAAGCCTATCAAAACGCATCTAGAACTGAGCGAAGCGATGTTTTTGATTCGTTACGCAAAACCGAAACGAGCTGTTTTAACGCATTTTTATGCTGATTGGAAAGACAGGGATTTTCAGCAAGAGGTTGCAAATTTTTCACCCCAATGCAAAGTTATCGAAGCTGTAGATGGTTTGAGATTAGAAATAAATAAACATTAACCCCAAAAACACGCACCGCTGCGGTCATAAATTAAATGTTTGAGTCCGATTGTGCTTTTTTTTAATTATGCCCTTGATGTCTGTAAAGAACAAGAAAATGTCGTTTGAAGTTTGGGAAAATTCAGATTAATGGAATTCATACTAAAAATTGGATTTTTTTTAGTCCATTGATACCGCCAAAAAGTGGAATATATATATATTATTGAGAACAAAGAAGTTAGTTTTGTTAGATGCAAATATAAAGCGTGGCTTTATATTTGCATCTTTGACTGCAAATTGTCTGCTTATTTAAAGGCAATCGAAAAATTCACAAAAAATTGAAGGAGCAATACATAATGATGAAACAACTTAAATTTATCTCTTATCTGTTTCTCTTTGTCTTCGGGTTATCTATGGTAACTTTCGGACAGGAAACAGTAGGAGATATTGAAGGGACTATAAAAGACCCGTCGGACGCTGTAATTGCAGGTGCAACAGTTCAGGTAACCGGCGTCAATCTCGGTTTCAACAGAACCGTGACGACGGACTCGAATGGTAATTTCCGGGTTTTGCAAGTCCCACCGGGAAACTATAGAGTCGTAGTTAATGCTACGGGCTTTGCGGCATCGACCACCGATATAATTGTTAATTTGGGACAAACCTCTATTGTGAGACCTGTATTGACGGTTGGCGCGGTAGGCGCGACGGTTAATGTTACCGGCGACGACTTTGTGCCGATTGACACAACCAGCAATACTATTAATACAAGTATCACCGAAAGAAAGGCGGAATTGACACCGAAAACGAGTCCGAACTTTGCAGCTTTGCTTCGCATTTCACCGGCAGTTCGTGAAGAACCTCTCGGAGCGGGTTTTCAGATTGACGGTTCGAGCGGTGCTGAAAATACTTTTATCGTTGATGGTTTGGAAGTAACAAACTTCCGCACCGGTCAACTTCGTAACGTTCAAAATATTCCTAACTCATTTGTTAGAGAAGTTCAGGTTAAAACCAGCGGATTTAACGCCGAATACGGCGGCGCTACCGGCGGCGTTATCAACGTTGTTACCAGAGGCGGCGACAATAAATTTCGCGGCGAATTAGGCACACAATTTGAAATTAGCCAACTTAACGCGACAACCAGACCTAACGCGATAACCAGCCCGTTTTTGTCCGCCAATTCCGGCGCTGTAGAATTTATCAGACCGGGCACTGGCGGCTCACTGCTTAATCCGCCGAAAGATGAATTTACGAATTTCTATCCGGTAGGAAGATTCAGCGGTCCGGTCATCAAAGATCGTCTGTGGTTTTTTGCGAGCGCCGCGCCGCAATATTTTACTACAACCAGAAACAGTGTGTTTGGCAACGGCACAAGTCGACCGGAAACAGTTCAGCAAAGAAATGATTATTATCTTGGCAGATTAGATGCTCAAGTCTTCAGCAGACTGCGTTTAACGGGAACATTTACATACAATCCGCAAACGGTTCGCGGTCGGCTCGTACCCTTCAATACTTCTACCGACCCGGGTGATTTCAGTCAGCGCGGCGGTAGAGTAAATTCCAATAACACGACCTTTCAAGGGTTTTATACACCTACCTCGAACTTGATTTTCAGTGTTCGCGCGGGGCGGGCTTATCTGAATGAAAAGGACGGCGCGTATGGAATTCCAAATGCTACTCGCTTCCGTTGTTTAGGAAATGCAACCGTTCTGCGAACTAACTTCTCAAATTTCGGTTGCGGCTTTGGAGACGACACCGGAGATAATTTCCTTACGAACAAGGACATTTCAATCCGCAATACCCTGGACACAGACGTGTCGGTGATTGCTCCCAATCTTCTGGGACGACACATTTTCAAATTCGGTTATCAACGCAACGCAATCAAAAACGATGTTGACCAGGGATTTTTTAATACGGGTCGTATCGACTTTCGCTTCGGTCAATCCGCATTCGGACAAGGTTCTGCCAGTACAGGAAACGTCCAATTGACCAGATTCGGAACGGTTGGATTAGCCAGCAGTACCAACACGGCTATATTTGCTCAGGATAACTGGCAGATTGCCCGCCGTTTAACGCTCAATGTGGGTCTTCGCGCCGAAAGAGAAAATGTTCCGACATTCTCCGCTACCGGAGTTCCGATCAAATTTGGCTTCGGCGACAAACTGGCGCCGAGATTTGGTTTTGCATACGATGTTTTCGGAAACGGAAAAACCAAAATTTTCGGCAGCTTCGGCTATTTCTACGACAGATTCAAATATGAGCTTCCAAGAGGTTCTTTCGGCGGCGACCGATTCCTGAGAACATTTCTTGCTATCCCCGCCGGAGCGAATATCAGTCAATTTACGGTTCAGAGTATTCTTGCCAATCCGGCAGGTGTGACTATAGATTTCCGTGTTCCGTCGAATGACCCTTCGGACAACCGAATTGACCCGGATTTGAAAGCTCAGCGTCAAACTGAATTTACTGTTGGAGTCGAACGCGAATTGTATAAGGACTTAGTTCTCCGCAGTCGTTATACGCGCAAGAAACTCAACACGGCAATCGAAGATGTCGGTTTCATTGATAATGATCAAAACGAAAACTTTTTTATTGCGAATCCGGGACGAGGCATTGTCTCGCAGTCGTTTGCTACAGGTCTTCCGGCGACTCCGAAAGCAGAGCGACAGTATGACGCTTTTGAAGTAAATGTGGAAAAAAGATTTGCTCAAAATTATTTCGTTGACGCGACTTATACTTACAGCCGTTTGTTCGGAAACTTTTCCGGTCTTGCAAGCTCTGACGAACGCGGTCGTTCATCGCCGAATGTCAATCGTTTCTTCGACTTGCCGTTCTTAGGTTTCAATACTAACGGAGTCCCTGACAACGCTAGATTGGCGACCGACCGACCGCACGCCGTAAAGGTTTTCGGCGGATACACGCTCGATTACAAAGGAAGATTCTTACACGGCAATTCAACGGATTTCACCGCTGCGTTTATCGGTCAAAGCGGAACTCCGCTCTCGACTCAAATCTCCATCTTTAATGCCAACACGTTTTTGTTCGGTAGAGGCGATTTGGGCAGAACGGAAAGATTTACTCAGACGGATCTCGCTGTTACACACAGATACAGATTTGGAAGAGACAACCGTTTTGGTATGGAATTTATGGTAAATGCCACGAACGTCTTCAACCAAAATCACGTTGTAGATGTGTTCACGAGTATTACAGCTAACGACGTGAGCGGGCAGCAAACTTCAATCTTTACAAGAGAGAACGGAACTCCTCTTATAGTTGGAAGAACGGCTACCGGAACTCCTATCTTTGCCAGTGGACCTATAGATCAATTCACTAATTGTCAGGGCGGAGTTTGCAGCGAGTTGAATGTATTCCGTGCAATTTTTGCCGGCGGATTACAAACTCAATTAGTGAATCTGGTTAATAACAACGTTGTACTCAACAGTACCAGAACATTTACGGATGAAAACGGCAATCGAGTTGTTGGTAGAGCTACCGCTACAGATAACCTAACTCGTGATGCAAGATATTTGCAGCCGCAAACTTTCCAGGACGGAAGACGTATTCGTTTTGGGTTTGCTTTCAACTTTTAATTAAAATTGAAAGTATTTATAAAGCCCGGTCAGAAATGACCGGGCTTTTTTTATTTTGGCGGAACCTGATTTGCAAATTTCATTTCGTCAAATTTTCTCTACAACCTTTCCTGAGATGCGGCTGAATTTTAACAAAAACCTTGATAATCCGTTGAATTTTGATTATTATACTTGCACACATCTCGGCGTTACAATTACTACTGATACGAGCATTTAGGATTGCTTTTTGACTGACAACTTTCAAACATTGTTTTTCAAGAATGTTGGAGACATAACTTATCGCGTCTTTTTCGTTAGCAGGCAAGACTATTTTTTTGCAAAGGAGCATAAAATTATGGCAGTGCAAAAAGCATTCGGAAAAGTTAATTTTGCAGTTGTTTTCCTGATTTTGTTGTCCGCGTTTATTGTTTTTCCAAGGGTTGGCTGCGCTCAAAATGACATTATCCGTATTGACACTAACTTAATTACAGTTCCGGCGACTGTTTTAGACCGCGACGGGCGATACGTTACAAATCTAAAAAAAGAAGATTTTCAGATTTTCGAGGACGGCGTAGAACAGGATGTCGCGTTTTTCGAGCCGACGGATGCGCCGTTCACGATTCTTTTTTTGATAGACGTTAGCAGTTCAATGTCTTCTCACAAGGAAAACCTGTCGGTTGCCGTCAACGCGCTTTCCACACGGCTTCGCCCGAACGACCAAATAATGGCGGCGGGATTTTTTCAATGGACGGACTTGCTGATTAAGCAAACCAAAGTCAGCGAGTTGACTGAAGGTATTAAATTTAAGGTCAGGAGCGATTCGGATTGTCCCGGTACTTATCTCTACAATGCAGTTGACGATGCCTTAAATCGAATGAAAAAGATTCGCGGGCGCAAAGCAATCGTTTTGCTTTCCGACGGAGACGGAGGAGGTTTCGGCATTTCGGCGGAAGACACATTACGCAAAGCCGAAGAACAAAAAGCGATAATTTACACTTTTAAGTTTGAAACTGATTTCTCAAATCCGGCGGCTGATGTACACACAAAACAATATTACAAAATAACTGAAGAACGCCGCGGCTATATGCGCGATTTAGCACGGAAAACCGGCGGACGCAGTTATTTGACGAATGAGATTACAGATGTAGAAAAAACATTCAGTTCAGTTATAAAAGAATTGGGTGAACAATACACAATAGGTTATTACCCGAAAAAAGCGCCGGAGGCGAATCAAAAAAGACAAATAAAAGTAAGAGTAAATCAGCCGAATTTAGCGGTTCGAGGGCGTGAAAATTACATTGTTGAAGCGTCGAAGTTAAAACAGAAATAAGTAGTATAAAGTTGTCGTTAGCGCGCCCGTGTCAATTCGGTCGTTAAATGGAAAGGAAGTATCAAGATGAAAAATTCAAAAAAAAATGTGTCGGCTTTAACGAAACTTGTGTTTAAGAATTCAGTTATATTTTTAGCTTTACTCTTTTTAATCGCCGCTAATAAAAATATAAGCGCAAAAACTCTCGGAGCGCTGAAAAATCCTCCCTTTTTAATCAATACAATTAGCGGAACGGTATTTAGCGGAAACCGAAGTCCGGTTTCTAATATTTTCGTTGAATTACAGGATGATTTTTACCGCTCTATAAATCGAGTAAGAACTGACGGCGCTGGCAGATACAGCTTTGCGGGTATGCGTTCAGGCAGATACGTTATTAAAGTTATTGCATCGCAGTTGGGTTATGAAGCACAAACGGTGGAAGTCGAAGTAGTCAACTTCGGTTCGACAGACCCCTCTGGAAGGTCTATCACGAGTAATGACAATGTTCAACAGGATATTTATTTACGGGCAAGAAAGATTTCGTCAAATTCTGAGCAGGTAACCGGAGTTATTTTCACCCAGGAGATACCTGAAAACGCTCAGCTAAAGTATGAGAAAGCTATTTCACTTATCGAAGAGAAAAATGAAGCCGAAGGATTAAAATTTCTTCAGCAGGCGGTGGATACATTTCCAAATTATTTTTTAGCCTTGAATAGATTGGGTTACGAATATTTCACGCAGGAAAACTTTACAAAAGCGAGCGAAAACCTTGCAAGGGCGGCTGATGTGAATCCCAGCGAACCGACAATATATTTACTGTCCTATTCACTATATCTGGGGAAAAATTATGATGTAGCCGCAAAAGTTCTGAATAGCGCGGTAAAATTACATAATTCTTCACGATTATATACAACACTCGGAGCATCTCTGAGGTTAACAAAGAAATTTAAAGAAGCCGAAGATGCGCTAAAAAAAGCACAAAGTCTCGATGGAAAATATCCAGAGGCACATTGGCAGTTAGCGTTGCTATACGGAAACAACTTAAACAAATTCGGAGAAGCAGCGAAAGAACTTGAACAGTTCCTCAAATTACAGCCCGGCAGTAAAGATGTAGAAAAAATCAAGAAACTCATTCAGCAGTTTAAGGAAAAGGAAAAAAAATAAAAATGTTTTCTAATTATTTGCTCATATCAAGTAAATGACCCATTTTTTCCTTTTTGGTTCGCATATAATGCGCCGCCGGTTCTTCCGATTCGACTTCAATCGGGACGCGCTCGACGACCTGCAAACCGGCGTCTTCGAGCGCGCGCATCTTGTCGGGATTGTTCGACATTACGCGCACTTTGCAGAGTCCTAAATCGAAAAGAATTTCGGCGCATTGCTGGTAATTTCTGGCGTCAATCGCAAATCCGAGTTTTTCGTTCGCTTCGACCGTATCCGCGCCTTCGTCCTGAAGCGCGTAAGCACGGATTTTATTGATGATACCGATGCCGCGCCCTTCCTGCTGCTGATAGACGATTGCGCCGCGCCCTTCGATTTGGATAAGCTCCATTGCCCTGTGCAGTTGCGGTCCGCAGTCGCATTTTATCGAGGCGAAAACGTCGCCCGTCAAGCATTGCGAGTGAATCCGAACGAGCGTCGGCACGTCGGCGCGCATTTCGCCCTTGATTAAAACGACGAATTCTTCCGAACTCGTTAGGGAACGATAACCGGCGATTTTAAAATTGCCGAATTGCGTCGGCAGTTTGGCGACCGCCACTTTTTGAACCGAAACCTTATGGTCTGCCGGTAAACAGTTTTGCGAACTTTTTGTCAAGATATTAACTCCGAATGACTGCTGCTGAATATTTAACTCGATTATAACTCTTAAGCGGCAAAATTTATAGAAAAATTTGCCGTTCATTTGAAGAATTTTCTTTGCGCTGATAGTAACAAAAATCGACTGCTCAAAATAATCGAGACAGCCGATTTTTCAATTTTGAAACTATTACTCAGGACTTTCCCGACCGGGAGCGCGGGCATCCTGCCCGCAAAGATTGCGCGAGCAATCTAAAGTAAGCCCGATAAAGTTAAATGTTGATTTTTATCTAAACTTTGGGCGAACGCTTGGGCGTTCAAGAGCGGGCAGGATGCCCGCGCTCCGACAAGGACGCTTCTCAAATTTGAGAAAGTCCTGTTACTATTAAATAAAAAATAAATAAAAAACTAACCGGCGCTTCCTGATTCCGAAGCCAACTCCAGATTCGGTGCTGATGAATTATGAATTTTTTCTTCGACATACTGCAATTGGTAAAGCCGCCAGTAAAGCCCGCGTTCCGCTAAAAGCTCGTTGTGCGTTCCGGCTTCGCGCAGCTCGCCGTGGTGAAATACTAAAATTCTGTCGCATTTTTGAATCGTTGAAAGCCGGTGCGCGACGACCATCGAAGTTCGGTTTTGCATTACACGCTCGACGGCTTGCTGAATCAGTTGCTCGGTTTCGGTGTCGATTGAACTTGTCGCTTCGTCCAATATCAAAATCGTCGGCTCGAACGCTAAAGCGCGCGCAAATGAAATAAGCTGTTTCTGTCCGACCGACAAACCCGCGCCGCGTTCTCTGACTTCCGACGCGTAATTTTCCGGCAGTTTTTGAATAAACTCGTCGGCGTGAACTTCACCCGCCGCCCAGAGAATTTTTTCGTCGGTAATTTGTTTATTACCAAGCCGCACATTATCGGCAATCGAACCGGAAAACAGAAAAACGTCCTGTAGAACGACGGCGAAATTTTCGCGCAAATCGCTTAAATTCCAATCGCGCACGTCAACGCCGTCGAGCAGGATTTTCCCGCGCTGCACGTCGTAAAAGCGCATCAATAAATTGGTTACAGTCGTTTTGCCCGAACCCGTATGACCGACGAGCGCGACCGATTCGCCGGCTTCGACCGCGAAGGAAACATCTTTCAAAACCCAATCTTCGTTTTTATACGCGAACCAGACGTTTTGAAATTCGATTCTGCCGACGGCTTTTCCTGTTTTTACAGGTTTTTCCGGCGTCAAAATTTGAATCGGCAAATCGAGCAGTAAAAAGATTCGGTGCGAAGCTACAATCGCGGCTTGCAGGACGTTGAATTTGTCGGACAAATCCCGAATCGGCTGGAAAAGCTGCTGCGAATATTGGATAAAAGCGATGACGATGCCGATTGTCAGCGCGTTTCCGTTCGCCGAAACGTCATTCAAAATCTGGTAGCCGCTAAACCAGATGACGAGCGCGATGCCGATTGCGCCGATAAAATCGACCATCGGGTAAAAAATCGCGTAGTAATAAATCGTCTCGATATTCGCTTCGCGGTAATCGTCGTTGATGTCGTGAAATCGTTCCTGTGTTTTCGCTTCGGCGTTAAAAAGCTGGACGGTCTGCGCGCCCGAAATATGTTCCTGCAAAAAGGCGTTGAGCGTCGCCATTCGTGTCCGCACTTTGTCGTAGCCGACGCGCGCGCGTTTGCGAAACCAGTTTGTCGCCGCGAAAAGCAGCGGAACAGTGATTAACGAGACGAGCGCCAGTTTCCAATCGAGCCAGAACATCATTCCGATAATAGCGAAAATGATGACCAAATCGCCGAGAACATCAATCACGCCCGAAGTAAAAAGCTCGTTGAGCGCGTCAACGTCCGAAGTAATTCGCGTAATGACGCGCCCGACCGGATTTTTATCGTAATAAGCGACTTCCTGATTTTGCAGTTTGGTGTAAATCTGAGTCCGCAAATCGAACATCACCCGTTGCCCGACGACGTTCAATAAAATTTCCTGCAAATAACTGAAAATAAAGCGAAACAGAAACAAGCAAAAGAACGCGAACGCAAACAGCCAGATGCCGTCAACTTTTTTCGGCGTGATGAAATCGTCAACCGCCATTTTCGTAAAATACGGCTGAAGACTGATTAAAATATTAGTTACAAAAGTTAAAACCAGCGCGACCGCCGCCAGTCGCCAATACGGTTTCAAGTAGCGCAGAAGCCGCCACGTTACGTGCCAATCGTAAGTTTTCTCAATCGCTTCTTCGTATGTTTTCTTTGTTTCTTCAGCCATTCTGATTTTAGATTTTGGATTTTCGATTGATAAAGCGATTTCGCAGATAAAATTTCAGTTCGCCGCGCCGAGCAACAAAGCGCGAAATCCGGCTTGAACAAAGTGTTTGTCGCTCGTCAGCGCGTCGGTTATATTATTTTCCTTCATTACGACAAACGAAATGCAGTCAACCAAACCCCAGGTCTTATCAGTGTGAGTTTTGTAGAGTTCAAACGCTTTGTTGAAAAGCGATTCATCGAGCCGGATAATTTCGACTTCTTCCGACTCGAAAAATCCTTCTATCGCTTCAACCGATTCTCGCTTAAAACGCCTCGATAAACTGTTGCCGATTTCAAGCAGAACCGCGTCCGTAACAATCGTTTGTTTTCTATTAAAATCAAAAGAAAGTTCAGTCGCTTTGTGGTGGTCTTCATCTTTTTTATTGACAAGAGCGACAACGAACGAAGTATCAATCAATGTTTTCATCAATTTTTTTCTCTCCGCTCATATAAAGGTCAACATTGCGGGAAAAATCGGGCGGCGCGTCAATCTTTATCTTTCGCAATCGCTCCATCAAACCTGGTTTCCTTTCCTTTTCTACGAATTCTTCGATGACTTTATAAAACTCAGGCAAGCGATTTTCCGGTATTTGCCGGATTTTCTCAACGATTTCTTCTCTGATATTCATAGTTTTTACCTTTTTTATGATTGCATTATCTCACAAACAATCGATTTTTACATTGCCAATCGAAAATCCGAAATCTACAATCTAAAACCACGATGAGCCGTTTTATCGACAATCATAAAAACAACTGGCAGCGTCTCGAAGATTTACTTTCGCTGACGGATTTGCTGTCTTTAAGCAAATTGTCAAAGGCGGAAGTGCGCGAGTTCGGCGAGCTTTACCGGCGCGCCGCGTCCGATTTAGCGATTGCGCGAAGCGAGACGCGCGACCCGAAGCTGATAAATTATCTCAACAGTCTCGTTATTCGGGCGCACGGAAAAATTTATCGGGCTGATAGTCAGGGTGCAAGTATCGCGCGGCAGTTTTTCGCGCACGATTTTCCGCGCGCGTTTCGGCGAACGCTGCGTTACACGACTTTAGCGTTTGCGGTTTTTATGCTGTTCGCGCTGGCGTCGTTTCTGCTCTGCTACACCGACGCCGATTTCGCCGGGCGTCTCGGTCTCGACGATGTTCGCCTCGCCGCGCAAAGCAGCGAGCATTGGTGGTTGTCCTTAAACGAAAATAATCCGAGAGGTTCGAGCGCGATTTTGACCAATAATATTCTGGTTACATTTATGGCTTTCGCCTACGGCGCGCTGTTCGGCGTCGGGACGCTTTATGTTTTAATCACAAACGCGCTGAGCATCGGCGGAACATTGGGCGTCTGCTACAAAACCAATCCAGAATTCGGCAACTCGCTCGTAACTTTTATGGTCGGACACGGAGTTATCGAGCTGTCGTGCATCTTTTTTTGCGCGGGCGCGGGTATGATGCTCGGTTACGCGCTCGTCAATCCGGGCGATTTAACACGCGCCGAAGCCTTGAAAAAACGCGGTCTCGAAGCCGTCCGCGTAGTTTTCGGCGCGGCGTGTCTGCTCGTTATAGCCGGAATCATCGAAGGTTTTCTGTCGCCGTCGAATCTTCCGCCAATCGTCAAATTCGGCACGGGAATTTTAACCGGAATCCTGATGTATTCTTATTTATTTCTCGCCGGCAGAGAAAACCGGGAACATCCAAAATTAAATGTCGCAAACAGCTAATCGAAATCGTCCGCATTGGTCTGACTTTTCATTTAAGAAGATTTTTCTTCTCGTATTCAAATTTTTCGGCTTAAAATTATTCGCCGGTTTGCTGGCGGCAATCGCGGCGGTTTTTCTGTTCGGCTGGCTGGCGGAAGACGTTTTTGAAGGCGAGACGATAAAATTTGACTCGATTGTGCGAAACGCGGTTCACGAATCGGCGACGCCGCTTCTGACCGAAACGATGAAAGTTTTCACGTTTCTTGGTTCGACCGTGTTTCTGGTCGGGCTTTTCGTCGTTATCGCCGCCGCGCTTTATTACCTGAAACACAAACGCGCCCTCGTTCTTTTCGCGGTTACGATGGTCGGCGAAGTCATTCTTTTAACCTCGCTCAAACTGAGTTTCCGCCGCGTCCGTCCCGAACCGTTTTTCGATTACGTTCTGCCTTCGTCCTTTAGTTTTCCGAGCGGTCATTCGCTTTCGTCATTCTGTTTTTACGGAATTCTGGCGTGGCTGATTACGGCGCGAATGGAAAACCGCAATCTGAAAATTCTCGTCTGGACGCTCGCCGCCGCGCTCGTTCTCCTCGTCGGTCTATCGCGCGTCTATCTCGGCGTTCATTATCCGAGCGACGTTGTAGCAGGTTACGCCGCCGGTTTCGTCTGGGTCGTAACGGTCGCAACAGGAGATTTTATTCTCAAACGGCGCGTTGAAAAATCAACAGCAGATAATACGGCGGAAGTTACGCGTTTTGATGCAGAAACGCGCACAAAATAAGTGTGCAGAGGCTTTACAGACTTACGAGCGCGCGTGTTTCTACAAATTGAGTGATAGATATTGATTAAATTTGCGAATCACAGCAAACCTCTTTCCTTAACGCGCAGGTAAGTTTCGAGCAGACGCGGCGCGAGCGTGTTTGCCGTTACGTCGAGCGCCAGACCGCCGATTGTTTCGACAAGGCGCAGAGCCGATTCGCGCTGGTGTATGATTTCTTCCGCCGCCGACTGGACGAACACGTCTTTTAGTTCTTTCGGAATCTCGCCGACGGTTTTGTTTAAATCTCTGTCGCCGATTGTTACAACCAGCGGCAGATGACGCGGGCGCAGCAGTTTCAGAGAAGTCAGCAATTCTTTTGAGCTTTCCTTATCAATAAGGTCGGTCAGAATCACGACGAAGGCGCGTTTTTTCGAGTTGGCGGCGATGAATTGAAAAGCGCGGGAATACGACGGCTCAATAAGTTCCGGCTCTAAATCGTATAAACTTTCCAGCACGGCGTCCAGATGTTCGACTCCGCGCTTCGGCGGCAAATATTTTTTAACTTTTCGCCCGAAAACGAGCAAACCGCAATTGTCGCCGCCGCGCGCCGCCGCCGACATCAGCGCGAGAGAAGCGTGAATCGCCGTGTCGAATTTCGTCTCGTCGCCGATTCTGCCCGTCATCAATCGTCCGGCATCGAGCGCGATTAAAATCGTCTGGTCGCGTTCGATTTGATATTGGCGAGCGGTTAATTTACCGCGCCGCGCCGTCGCCGTCCACGAAATATGTCTGAGTTCGTCGCCGCGCACGTAATCGCGCAGCGATTCAAACTCGCGCCCGTCGCCGCGCCGGATTGCCTTTCGCCGCATCGCCAGAACGGAATTCGCGCCGAGCGCTTTTAATTCCATTTCTCTGGCTCGCCGCATATTCGGATAAACTTTCACATTTTCCGATTCGTTCAAATAATCCTGACACCAGACAAGACCGAAACGCGAAAAAAATCTGACGGCGGTTCTGCCGAATTGATATTTCCCTCGACGCGGCGCGGTTAAATTATAGGAAAACTCGGCGCTTCTCTGTCCTTCGATTGTAAATTTCGCCTCGCGCTTCTCGCTCAATTTCATTTCGGGCGGAAATTCGTCTTTAATGTTCAGCAGAAAAGTTTTCGCGCTTCGGTTTTCGACGCGCAAAGTAATTTTACTCGCGTCGCCGATAGCAAAACGCCTGTCGAATTCGCGCCGGATTGTCAGTTCTTCCGGCAGTTTGCGACTGACGAAATAATCCGTAATCGCAAGCAGAACAAGCAAAATATCATAAACAAAAACCGCCGTTCGCAGTTCTGGAAAATTCCACGAGAGCGAAAGCGGCACAAAACCAATCGCCAATAAAATAAAAAACCGGCGTGAGAAAACAAAGCGCATAAGATTTCGAGTAATCGAACAGTTTATTTTATAAGAATTATTTAACCACAGATGAAAAGGATTAACTCTGATATTTTTTTTGATAAAACCGGCAAAAACTTTGACCGCTTTTTTATCCATTTTTTTACTAATATGCGAATCAGTAGTTGAAAACGAGCAAATAGAAAGCGACTGCGAGTTTTCCCCAACAATGTAGCATCAAGCCATCGGTGGAACGAACTTTACTGGCTTTTTGAATATGAGTTTTCTCATTTATC
>JAABUN010003664.1_pt1 | contig 23105 bp, 24 predicted proteins | sample 5559311 | NCBI WGS metagenome assembly JAABUN01 (sample SAMN10711877, study PRJNA513370) | rock metagenome | isolation source: Antarctica rocks | place: Antarctica: Victoria Land, Siegfried Peak sud
ACGACCGACCGGGACGGCTTCCTCAAGGGCCAGATCCGCACCCTCAACCTCGACGCCTCCGTCTCGATGGAGCCGGTGACCTCCGACAAGGAAGGCGCGCCCGCCTACCGGCTCTTCGCGGGCGACGTCGAGCTCGGGGCGGCCTGGGCCAAGACCGCCCGGGAGAGCGGACGGCACTACCACCAGGTCCGGCTGGACGACCCTTCCTTCGCGGCCCCGGTTTTCGCCAACCTGATCGAGGACGTCGAGACCGGCAACTACACCCTGATCTGGAACCGGCCGAAGCGCCCAGCCAAGCGCCCGACTGCCCGCCGGACCCCGAGCCGCCACTGAGCGGCTCACCCCAGCCCCGCCCGACACAGGGCGGGGCTTCCCTCTAACCCGGCCCGTCTCCCATCGCGACGATCGCGGACCAACGCCGCTCACGAGCAGCGGCACCGCGTCGGGGAACGTCAGGACGCCCGTCACCGGCGCACCGCGCCGGCTGGTCCCACCAGAACGGGCGAAGCCTGCTGAGGATCCGCCGATGCCAAGCATCGGTGGACAGCAGGCGGAGGGCGGGGGAGGGGAGGGAGCCCACCCGAGGGTTCAGTTCACGGCGTCTCGGCGGTTCGCGGGGCTCTCGCCCGACGAACTTTCCTCTCGCGGGCGAGGCGGCTCTCGGCCTCGCTGCGTTTCGTCAAGGCGGAGGTGAGGGCGTCATAGCTGACGCCGCTGCGCTTCAGGGCGCGACGCGCATCCTCGACCTCGAAGCCGAGAAGCTCGAGCACGCTCATGTTGAGGCTGGCGGCGATCCGGTCCAACGTTTTCAGGGTCGGGTTCCCGATGCCCCTGAGCACCTGGTAGTAGGTGCCGCGCGCGAGCCCGGTCGTCTTTAGGAAGGCCTCAACGCCGCCATTCTCGATTTCCAGCTGCTGCAGCCTGACGGCGAGCATCTCGTTCAGGATCGAGGTGTCGACGGCCTTCGGCTTTCGGGCGGGCGGCATGGCGACAGGAACGATCTCAGGGTAGTGCGAAGCGCGTAACGGGCCGAGCGTGTCCTGTATACTGTACGTAACCAAAATAGACAAAGTCGAAGGGCCATGTCGCCCGGCTATCCAGTCGCGGAGCCACCGGAGCGAAGCGGAGCAGGTCCGGAGCCGGACCGCGCTCCCACATAGCGCCGTAAGTTCGGCGGAGGACCTGTGATCAGGCGCCCTCGGGTGGCGGAAGGCGACCCGCTCGCTTCAGGTGGTCGTGAAGGATCCGGTCGACGATCCGAAGAGGATGGGTCCGCTCCTCGGCCGCCATCTGGCGGAGGACGAGATCGATCGCGTCCGGCAAACGCAGGGCGTACGGGCGAGACGAGGAGCGTTCGCCGTAAGCGTCGAAGGGATTGCGCGGATGGACTGCCTTCGCCCGGACGGGCCGGCGGGTCGCCGCCGTCCCAGACCTCGTCTGGGTTTCCGGCTGCGCCGTGGGCGCGGCGGTCGCCTCGTCCTGGTAATCCGGAGTGATCACGACGGGCGCGGGCGCGCTGACTGCCGCGAGCCGCTGCGGCCGGTAAGAGTCGCGGGGCAGGGGAGGGCGCTCCGATCGACCGGCATCGATCCGATCGCTCACGCTGCCGCCTCCGCCGAACCAGCTTCCTGGCTCGCCGCGAGCAGCTCGCGGACGACCTGGTCGGCGTTGTAGCGCGCCTTGCGGACTGACTCGTCCTTGTCGCTCATCTGGTAGAGCGTACCGTGACCGCTGGTCATGGTGCGGAAGGTCACGCGGCGGTAGAGGGCGTTCGCGCAGACGGCCACGCGCTCCGCGTCGAGATAAGCCACGACCTCGCGGAGCGGGCGGGCGTTCCGGTCGAGGCTGTCGTACTCGTTGAAGAGCACCCGGTGGGGGCTGATCGGCAGTGTCATTTCGGCCGCGTGCCGCTCAAGGTTGCGGATCGTGCGGACCACCTGCGAGGCGTCGAAGGTGTGCACTTTGCAGGGCAGGACGACCAGGTCGGCCCGGAGCGCCGACTGGATCAGGACCTCGCCGTAGTAGCCCGGCGTATCCACGACCACGACATCATAGGCGCCGAGGCTGTCGACGGCTCGAGCCAGAGCCTTCTCCTCGGCGGCCCGGACCAGGTCGACGCCGTCCGGGTTCAAGCCCCTCGCGACCGATGAGGCGTGCCACTGGTACGAGGACCCCTGCGGGTCGGCGTCCACGATGGCCGTCGAATAGCCGTGCTTCGCGAACTCGCCGGCCAGGATGATGGCGACGGTGGTCTTGCCGCTCCCGCCCTTCGGGTTCGCGACGGCGAAGATGCTCGGCATGCCATGTCCGCAACAGGGTTGGGTGGGAACGCAGCGGCGCGGCCGCCGTTGCCGGCGAGAGATACACTATAATGAATGTTGTGCAAGGCTGCAGCTTGGTGTTGCGGCATTGTCGGGATGCGGGAGAGCACCATTCCCGGATCACCGCAGGAGCGAGTTGACGACGTGCTGACTGGCGGCACTGCCTAGATGCAGAGGTACGGCGGTGCAGCACAGTGGGAAGCGGCGATGCCGTCCTGCGTCGATGCTGAGATGCGGCGTTACCGGTGGACGGCAACGTTGGGTTTCCGCAACGCGGCATTGTCGAGCTCTCGCATTCGTTCAGGACCGTGTTGCGGCGATGCCGGACTGCGGTGTTGCCGCGGCGGGTGGGCCGCTTCGCGGCATTCGGATGGGTGATCCAAGCGGTCTTCCTCGGACTGGCGTGAGCGCCATTCGTGCGGAAGCTCCTCTATCTGTTTTTTTAGTGTATGTTGGTTGACAAGATACCGGTTTGTGGGCCAAACCGGGGAGGCTGCTGGACGCAGCCGGCGGCGCGGACGCGCCGGTAATGCCGATCCTGGGCGGATCGGCTTAGCCGTGGTCCCGACTTCGTCGTCGGGTGATGACCGGAAAGGGAGGGCGCCTTGCCGCGTGCGGTCCGGACACTGAGACGCAAGCCGCGGCTTCGTACGGAGTTGTCGGATGCCGACGAACGACACCTGCAGGACGCGGTCGCCCTGTTCGGGCTGCCCAAGGCCGAGGTCCTGCGCCGCCTGATCAGGGGCTCTGTCCAGGCCGGGCCGGCGCTTTCGGCCGAGAACACGCGGGCAGTCGTGGCGCTCGGCGGCCAGGTCCGAAGGGTCGGGCGCAACCTGTCGCAGCTGCTCAAAGCCATCCACCGCGGGCAGGCGGTGCGGATCGAGGACACAGAGGCCGTGTGGCGGGGGCTGCATCATGTGATCGCCGCGATCAACGACGAGCTGACCGAGATGACGGTCGCGTACGGCTCGAAGCTGCGGCGCGAGGCCGGTCTCAGCTTGCAGGGCGAGGGGAGGGCGCCTTGACCCGCGCTGCCCAGATCGGCTGGTGGCTCGAGCAGGTGGAGGAGACCCGGCGCGCCGTCGACGCGGCACGCGAGGAGCGTCAGCGGCCGCGTCAGCGCGGGCTCGATGACGAACCGCGGGCGAGGGCAGGACGGGTCGCGCCCCTGCCGAGATCAGCGCCGGCTCATACGATCCTCCGCGGTGCGACGATCACCGGCGGCCAGGATGAGGAGCGCCGCCGTGTACTGCCCGGATCGTTGGGCGGCGGTTCGCCATCGACACTGCCGTCACCCTCCGCGTCGGCTTCGCCGCCCACCGCAGGCAGGTTGTCCGGCGGTGGGGCAGGGCAGGGCGGAGCCCTCGGCCGAGCACGGCAGATCGCGGCGGGCTATCAGCCGGCGGTGATCAAGGTCGTGTCTTACGCCCGCGGCGTCGCCCGAGCGACCGCCACCGGCCAGTACGTCCAGCGCGAGGACGTGGCGCTCGAGACCCACGACGGTCGGATGCTTGCTGACCGAGAGGCTGTGGCGGAGGAGATCAGGGCGTGGTCGACCGGTTTCGCAAAACGAGCCGAGAGCCAGGACATCGTCGCGATGCGGCTGACCCTATACGGCGTCCGGGACACACCCGAGGGCCGAGCCGTCTACGAGAAGGCGATCGCCTCCGGGTTCGCCGGACACCGCTATGTGGCGCGCCTCGATGCGCTGCCGTCGGGCGAGTTGGAAGCCCGGCTCGTGGTCGCCATGGCGGGCGCCGGGAAGGAGCGTTTTCGGGTGCGCGAGGAACGGATCGGCGACGGGGAGGAGGGTTTCACTCAGCGTCGGCTCGATGCGGCTTCCGAGGCCGCCGTGAAGGCCAGGATCGTGGAAGCGACCGGCCATCCGGCCCACGCGATGAGCGTCGTTCCCGGCACGACGAACCACGGCCGGGACGGCGTCACGTATCGGCTGAACAAGCTGATCGAGAAAGGGTCGGCGATCGACGACCGTAGCAAGGCGATCACGAACGTCGCCGAGACTCGTGTCGCGGCGCGCGAGTGGGGGCCTGCGCTTCGGTCGCAATCCTCGCGCGACACCATGCACCTGATCATCTCGGCCCGGGCTGGCACGGACGTCGTAGCCCTGACCGATGCCGCCCGCGCCTTCCTCCATGACCGCTTCGCGGACCACAGGTTCATGTTCGGCGTCCACACCGACAAGGAAGCCGAGGGCCACATCCACGCCCACGCGATCATCACGGTGAGGAACGAGGCCGGCCAGAAGATTCATCCCAGCCGCGACACCTTCCGGGACTGGCGGGAAGCCTATGCCGAGCACGCCCAGGCTCAAGGATTGAAGATCGTTGCGACGGGAGCGCGGGAGCGGGCATCCTCCCAGAGCTACGGCCCGAGGGACAAGGCGATCATCGAGATCGCCGAGCGGCCGCGTCCGGCCCGGGACGCCCGTGATCGTGCCTACGCGGCCGATCCGGCGAACCAGCGCCTGATCGACAACGCACGCCAGCGGATCCGCACGGCACGCAGCAAACCCATCCGGCTGCCGGTGACCGAGGTCGGTCGGCAGGCGGTCAACGACAGCGCAGCGACCTGGCGCGTGGTGGCTCGGGAACAGCCGGGCAATACGGTCGCGCAGGGCATGCTGGCGCGGCTGACCACGGCCCAGACGATCGGCGGTATCCTGCATACGATCGGCAGCCGGGTGGATCATCTCATCAGGACGGAGGAGAGCATGGCAATCACGTCGGCGCAGATGGTCAAGGACCTCCGCTCGATGAACGAGGCGGTATCCCGCACGAGCGATCTCCTGGACGGGCAAACGAAGCAGCAGTTCCAGGAAGCCTCGGGTCGCTATCTCGAGACGCTCGCCAACCGGCTCGACCTGCAGCGCGCGCAGGAACGCGGCGTCGAGCAGCTTTCGCGGAAGGAGGTCGAGGCCCTTGTGGGCGCGAATGCAGACCGGCTGATCGCGCATGCTCGGGAGGTGCAAGACACGGAGGCGCGCGAGGCTGCGTCGGCGCAGCGGTTCGCTGATCGCGCCATCGAGGCGGAGCGGCGCCAGGAGGGGAGGGGTGGCAGGGACCCCGAGGCGCAGCGGGAGCTCCGAGGGGAACGAGCCGTGGTCGCCGGCTCGCAGCAATCGGCCGCTCGTGAAGCACGCGAGGCTGCGGCTGCGGTTGAGGCCGCGCGGGTGCTGGCCGACAATCCCGCCCAGCCGCTTCCGCCGGGCCTCATCCAGACCGATGCCTTGGCGAAGCTCCGGGCCGAGCAGGAGCGGGTTCTTCGCGAGATCGAAGCCGAGAGAACGGAAGCGCAAGCGATCAAGGGTCAGCGGATGACCTGACGTTGGAAGTAGGCGGCCCTTGCCACATGCCGGTCCATCACGCGCGTGAATTGGTCAGACCTGCGCTTCGGAGGACCACGACCTGGCGATTGTGGATCGGCGCAACGTCGGGGCCGGGCTCCGTCGTCAGCATCGTGAAGGAGGGCGGCTGGTTGCCGGCGCCGTCACGCCAAAGGCCGGCAATCGCCATGACGCTCACGTTCCCCTTCAGCGTGAACCGGTGCTTTGCCTTCGGGTACTTCTTGCCCGAGAATTCGGGGCCTTCATGATCGAGCGCGCCGGCGCCGAGGTCACCCTCGGCCTTCTCTCCGGGCTCGCCGCGCTCAACGTCGTGCTCGTCGCCGCGTTGTGGGTAATGCCGCGGCGCGGGCTCGAAGCCCGCGCGCGTTCAGGCTGTCGAGGATCGCGCCGAGCGCGATCTTGATCGCCGACGACGAGACGAATGCCGCCAGGAAGGTTTTGAAAAGCGCCCCGAGGACAGAGCCCGCGGCCATCGGCAGGGCGACATCCGTGATCGCGCCGCGTGATGGCAACCGCCCGGCCGCCCGGTAGCGCAGGAGCCAGGCCGAGACGACGCAGATCGAGATTACCAGGCTCGCGGTCCCGGCCGCCTTCACGTCGAGCCCGTGCATGAACACGAGCGTCGGGATCAAGAGCTCGCCACCCGCGACACCAAGCAGGGCGGCGACGACGCCAATCACCCCGCCCAGCATGAGGCTAAGGACAAACCGAGCGAACCCCTCCGCCGGAAACGGAACGCGGAATCCCTCGCTCAGGAAGCCCTCGGCTATGAGGAGCAGCCCGATTCCGACGAGCAAGACGACGCTCGCCGTGTTCAGGGTCTCGTTCGAGAGTCGGGCGACGAGACCGCCGGCAAAGAACGCGGCGAGGAGACCGCTGATCGCAAGAGCCGCAGTGTCCAGCGAGATGCGGAGCCAGAGGCGCGAGGGAGAGGGAGCTGCTGCGGAACGCGAGCGAAGCCAAGAGCGTCGCCTTCGAGATCACGGCGTTGAGCGGGATCACATCGCGCGCGTCCATCCGGAAGCGGTGGATCAACACGGGGATGCTGAACTCGCCTTAAGTCAACAACTGGGGCTTATACCTTGTCCTTCAGACCATCGAGCCAGTGCCTAGCCACGCCGTAGCGGACGATCTCAGCCCTGCTTCTGAGCCCGAGCTTTTCTGCGGCGCGCGACTTGTAGGTCTCGACCGACTTGACGCTGAGTTCGAGTCGTCCCGCGATCTCCTTGTTCGAGTAACCTTGGGCGGTGAAGCGAAGGACGTCCGTCTCCCTGGGGCTGAGCTCGGCGTTCGCGGCCACGACGGCTCGGCCGGATGGCGACGGATTGCAGATAGCGAGGCCCGCGATGGCGGGGTCGAGATAGATTCCGCCGCCCGCGACGGCCCGAACTGCCCGCACCAAATCTTCAGCAGCGGAGCGCTTCAGAAGGTAGCCGCGGGCTCCGCTCTGCAAGAGCGGCTGTACGTAGGCGCGGTCCTCATGCACCGTCATCGCGATCACCCGGACGCTCGAGCACTCCTCGGCAAGGCGACGCGTGAGCTCAAGACCGTTCATGCCGGGCATGGAAATGTCGAGAACCGCCACATGCGGCAGCAAATCCTTGATGATGGTGAGCGCCGCGAGGCCGTCGCTCGCCTCGCCCACCAGCGCGATCTCCGGATCTGCCCGCAGCAGCGACCTGATCCCCGCCAGCACGACCGGATGGTCGTCGGCGAGCACGACCGTGACGCGCTGGCTGCTGTCTCCACCGGCCATCACGTGCTACCGTCCGATGGCGGTGGCGGTCGATCGAGTGGAATCATGGCGAAGAGGGTGGTGCCTCTGCCGAGCCCCGCTTCGACCTGCAGCGCCCCACCGAGCAGGTGCAGCCTTTCGCGAATGCCGGATAATCCGAGCCGCGCTCTGCCCTTGTTCGGCGCCGCCCCATCATCGGGATCAAAGCCTTGCCCGTCATCCTCGATACAGACCCGAAGCTCATGGCTACGCTGCTCCACCACGATGCTGACCGCGTGGGCGTTCGCGTGCTTTAGAACATTGGTGAGCGCCTCCTGCACGATCCGGTAGGCGGCGGTCTCGATCTCTGTGGAGAAGCGGCCCACCTTCGCGCCGACGAACTGAACCTCGGCGGCGAGTCCGTAGCGGCGGCTCCAATCCGCCGCCAGCGCCGAAAGCGCACCTTCAAGGCCCAAGTCGTCCAGCGCCGTCGGCCGCAGGTCGGCGGCCGCACGGTGAATGTCTCGGCCGATATCCCCGGCGAGACCCTGCAGCCAGCGAACCGTCGCGATCACATCGGACGACCGCTTCGGCTCGGCGCCCGTGCTGGCCGTGCCCTCCACATCCGACATCGTCCGCTCGAGCCCTTTCAGCCCCAGGGAAAGGCCGGTGACCGTCTGCCCGACCTGGTCGTGCAACTCGCGGGCAATACGGCCCTGAACCTCTTCCTGTGCCCCGGCCAGCCGTCTCAGGAGGTGCAAGCGATTCTGCTCCGCCAGCTTCTCGACAGTGATATCCGCGACCACGCCCATGACGACGCCGTCATTGTTCCCGAGCGCGCGTCCGCGGACGCGCAGCCATCGTTGGCTGCCGTTCGCACCCAGCATCGCGACAATGGTCTGAAAGCTCTCACCCGTGTCGCGGGAATGTCGAGCGGCCGACCTCACGGCTTCCCGGTCGTCTATCTCGAGCGATCCCAGGAATTCGTCCGCCGACCACTCCAGTCCCGCTCCCGGCAGGCGCTCGCCAATCAGCATCGTCCGGCAGCGGGCCGATCCGGAGACCCGGTCCGTGCCGAGGTCCCATCGCCACGTCCCGAGCTCCGCCGCCTCGATGGCGAGCGCGCCGCGCTGCTCGCTCTCGCTCAAGGTGGCATCGGCAAGGCCGACCTCTGCCGCACGCAAACGGCTGATTTCCCGGGACACGAGGCCGGCGAGACCTGCCGCGAGCGCGAGGCTTGCAACCATCCCGGCGCCGACGGTCAGGAGCGAGCGTGCGATGGGCCGGTTCAGCTCCTCGATCGGAACGCCCAGATGAACGGACCAGCGCCCCATGTCCTCCGACAAGATCCGGAAGTTCACCTCGCAGTCGACACCTTCGAGGGTGCGCCCTGGATAGGCGCCTGACGTCGCGCGACCGATCTCGAGCCGGAGATCCGGGCTGGCAGGCTCGCCCAGCGTTGCCTCTTCAGCCAAGGTCCGGGCGATGACGTTGCCTCGCCCGTCCACGACTTCCCCGATCCATCCCTCAGGAACGCCGGCGCCTCGGAGGATGGCGCTGATCGCATCCGGCGCAAGGGCGACCGTCACTACGCTCTGGAGCATTCCGCCGCGCATCACCGGCGCGCGGAGCGTCACCAACCGGCGCTGCGAGACCGGTCCGACCGGCCCGATCCCGCCCGCGACGGGGCGCTGAGCTTTGACGGCACGTTCGAAACTCTCGCGGTCTGCTGTCGCGCCGAGATCGCTGCCGAGCGGGCGCAGCAGGTTCATGACCTGTCGCCCGCTCGGATCGTCGAGTTCCACCGTGTACCAGAGCGGTCGCGCCTCCCTGAGACGCTGCGCCTCGCGATAGAAGACTGCGAGATCCGGCTCGTCCAGGGCTGCCGATAGCGCCAGCGTCGCGGCCACTTGCATATGCGCCGAGAGCTCCGCCGCGACCCGCTCGACGACCCGGTCGACCACTTCCCGCGCGGCCGCTCTCGCAGCACTGCGCTCATCGTTCGCTGTCCGGAAGCTCATCCAGCCGGCGAAGAGCAGGATGGGGATCGCCGCGGCCATGACGATAGGGGCGACAGGCCGGCCGAGAGCCGACGTAGCCGCCGCGAAACGAAGTCGCGAGAAAAGCCTACCTGCCATCTGCGCCATGTACGAGGGATCTCGTCTCCTTTGACTCGAGGAGGGTATCGGGATCGGCGCCGGCACAGAACGGCTTCCTTCGCTCCCGAGGTTGAGAGATTGTTTGCCCGGCACGAGCGGCCTGTCACGTCGGGCTAGTCCGTCGTGGGCGTCAGGTTTTTCCCGACAGTGTTGCCGCATCTCCCGACTGTCGAGCTCCGGTCGCGACCGCCACGTTATGAGCTGTGATCGCCGCCGTTCGGCGAACCATTAGGAACTGGGAGATAGGAAATGAAGAAGGTCGTCCTTAGCGCCGTGACGCTGTGCTTGCTCGCCGGCGGCGCGCTCGCGCAGACTACGACGGCCCCCGCACCGAGCACCACGGTGCCCGCCCCGACACCAACGGCTCCGACGATGGGAACCGCGCCGATGGCGTCCACTGGGGCCGACGCGTCTTCGATGGGCTTGAGAATGGCCACGAGCGCGACCGTCGCCGTCAAGTTCGTGACCGTGAAGCCGGCCGACTTCATGTCGTCGAGGCTCGTCGGAGCCAACGTCTACAACAACCAGAACGAGTCGCTCGGCGAGATCGACGATCTCGTAATCGAGAACGGCAAGACGGTGACGGGGCTTGTTGTGGGCGTCGGTGGCTTCCTCGGGATGGGGGAAAGCTACGTGGTGCTCGACCCTGCGACGGTTGTGCTCACCCAGAAGGACGGGACGTGGCGCGCGTACGTCGACACCACGAAGGACACTCTCAAGAACGCGCCGAAGTTCTCATACACGAAGATGAAGAAGTAGGCCGAAGCAGGCCGAAGCAGGCCGCCAGCTCAGTGCTGATCCTGCACTGTGACCCGTTCACAACCAGAGAGGAACCGACCATGAGAAGCATCTATCTGTCACTTGCCGCAGCCGCCCTGTTCGGTCTGACCGCGGGCGCAGCACCCGCATCGGCCGTTCCGCTGGCCCCTGCGGGCGTCGCATTGCCTGACAGCGGGATCGGCTCTGCACGCATGTCTCGCCGGGAGATGCGCCGGATGCGCATGGAGCGCAGCCGCATGAGCCGGCGTGCGGCGAGGCGGCGGGACAGCGGCAACGCCAGAAACCCGTCTCGTCCGGTCCGGCAACAGCAGCAGGGCCAAACCTCCGGTGGCCCAGCGCGCTGAACCTTTCTCGCTTTTGGGATACCGGAACCCTGCAGGCCGCGCTCGGCGGCCTGCAGTTTTTGCCTGTTAAACCCAAACTCTGCGTGAGAACTGAAACGTGCGGTGCGTTGCCCCGCGAACCGAGCAGGATCGGAACATGTCCCGCGGAACGATAAGACGAGGGGCTTGGCTCCTCAATCTTCCGAGCGCCGTTCTCTTCACCGTCTTCGGTGGCGTCAGCCTCGCCGCGCAGAGCGCGAGCTATGCGAAGGTGACCGGCCTGCCAGTCGGGCGAGTCATCTGGGTGAGATCGAAACCGTCAGCAAAGAGGGTCGGTTTCCTGCCCGCCACGGCTCGCCACATCCGGAGCTATGGCTGCAGGCGTTCCGTCGCGAGCGGCTGGTGCCAGGTTCGCTACCGCGGCACGCGGGGTTGGGTGTCGAAGCGATATCTGAAGCCGGACACCGCTCAGCGCGTCTGACAAATGGCGCCCCGCGGGCCCGAGCTTTCGCGGCCCAGTCGCCCGACCCGTAGGCGTCGACCCGATCGACTCGCCCAACGCCGGCGCCTAGGCAAACGATCTGACTTCCGCCGCAGCCAGGGGCCGAGATGAACGACGCTGTTGAGCCGACCGTGCGCAAGGTCGAGAGCTACATCGACGGCTTCTTCTGGATCCTGCCGAACCTTGGCCTGGCGGCCGTGGTTTTCCTGCTCTTCCTGGGCGGGGCCTGGGCCGCCAAGCAGGCGGTCATCGGCGTGGCGCAGCGGCGCGATCGGGGCAACCTCGGGACGCTGCTCGGCGGCTTCGTGAAGTGGGCCGTGATCGTACTGGGCCTCTTGGTCGTGGCGACGATCGTGTTCCCGTCTGTCAAGCCGGCCGACGTGCTGGCGACGCTCGGTATCGGCTCGGTGGCGATCGGGTTCGCGTTTAAGGACATCCTGCAGAACTGGCTCTCCGGCCTCCTCATCCTCTACCGGCAGCCGTTCCGGAGCGGCGACCAGGTCAAGTCGGGCGAGTTCGAGGGCACGGTCGAGCGCATCGAGGCGCGGGCGACCCTCATCAAGACCTACGACGGCCAGCGCGTCGTCATCCCGAACACCGACATCTATACGCGGGCCGTGGTGGTGCGGACGGCGTTCCCGATGCGGCGCTCCGAGTACGACGTCGGCATCGGCTACGGCGACGATGTCGAGGAGGCGTGCCGGGTCATCCTCGGCGCCATGCGCAGGGTGGAGGGGGTCGGGAGCGACCCTGAGCCGGAGGCGTTCGCCTGGGCGCTCGATGCGTCGAGCGTCAATATCAAGGTCCGCTGGTGGTCGGATTCGCAGCGGGCGAGCGTCGTGCACGTGCAGGGACGGGTGCTCACCTCCGTCAAGCGGGCGCTCTCGGAAGCCGGCATCGACCTGCCGTTTCCGACCCATGTCGTGCTCCTGCACGACCAGACGGAGGAGAGCGATGGCGACCGGATCCGGCAGCGGGAGGGTTGGCCCAAAGGCGACAGCCCGCCCCGCCCGCGTCACCTGAACGAGCTCAGGATCAGCCGCGGCGGAGCTCGCAACGGCGCGGCCGACGACCATGAGGCTTCGTCGGCAAAAGGCGGTCCGAACGCCCGCGAAGGCGACAACCCGGGTCGCGGGTGGCTTCGCCCGGCGCGGGCCGACGCAGGTGGAGGCGGCGCCGCGTGAGCGCGGGCGCGATCGGCTCGATGCTGTTCGATTCCTGGAGCGGTATCGGGCGAGTTCTGATCGTCGGCGTGCTCGCCTATGCCGCGTTCATCGCCATCCTGCGGATCTCTGGCAAGCGCACGCTGACGAAGCTCAACGCCTTCGACCACGTCGTGACGGTGGCGCTCGGCTCGACGCTGGCGACCGTGCTGCTGAGCAAGGACGTGGCGCTCTTCAAAGGCTTGATGGCCATGGCGGTGCTCGTCTTCCTGCAATTCGCAATTACCTGGCTGTCCGTGCGCCTCCCGTCCATCAACGGCATGATCAAGAGTGAGCCGACGCTTCTCGTTCCTCACTGCGCTTTCCTGGATGGCGCCCCGCGATCTCAGCGTGTCACGCGCGCCGAGGTCCTCTCCGTGCTGCGTGGCCAGGGGTGGCCCGGGTCGACGAGGCCGAGGCCGTCGTCCTCGAGACGGACGGCTCGTTCACCATCATGACGGATCGCGCTGGCGGATCGGGATCGAGCACGCTGGCGGACGTCCCCGGCGGCACGAACGCCGACAGCAGAGCCTTCGCCGGATAATGAACGCTCTGCCGCGGCTTCGTTCGAGGGAGAGAGTGCTTGCAGGCAGTCGATCAGCTCAACCGGGCTCCAGCCGCGGCAGCTCCGATCCGCTGGCGGTCGAATTCAAGGGCCGCCTGGCTCTGGCTGTCCCGGCAGATCGCTTCACTGAGGGCCACGATGGCTTGGCGCGATCTCGGCTGCGCCATCTGGCCCAGCGCGTCCATGGCCTCGAGAAGACGGGCGATCACGTCTGCATCCTTCAGGCCGTAGCGGGCGATCGCCGCGAAGGCGGGGCAGGCGAGCTCCTCGAGCGAGATCACGTCGGTGACGACGCGCAGCCCGCCCGACCCGTCGAACCGGCAGGGAGAGGGGATGTCTCGCTCGGCAAGCCGGCCCAGCGTGTCGCTGAGCCTATCGATGCAATAGAGCGCGGTGGTCGGGTCATTGATGCCGGGCGAGAGGGCGCGTTGCGCGATCTCGACGATCCGCCGGGTCGAGAACTGCAGATCCTGCTCGGGCGTCCGCTCCTGGCCGATCACGAACGCCCCCTGGAGCTGCCCGGCGCAGGCGTCCGAGACCTGCTTGGCGGGGTGGGCGCGGCAGAGCGCGTCACGCTTCGTCACGAACCGGCCGGGGCGTGTCGCGATGCGCACCACGAGGTCGTGCTCGGTCGCGAGCCGCAGCAACGCGTCCAGGTCGACACGCTGGACGTAGCCGCTCGCGTCCGCCCGCATGATGCGGGCGTCGCGCTCGAAGCCGCTGGGAACGAAACCCTCGGCCGCGCCAGCGTCCGGCGGCGAGTCCCTGCCGAGCCGCTCCGGGTAGAGGCGGTCTACGGCGGCGTGCGTTTCGGTCGCGAGCGAGGCGAGCAGCGTCTCGATTCGGATCGAGGTCGCGATGTGGTGGATGAAGTAGATCAGGACCGCGATGCTCGCGAGCGCGAGCAAGACGCCGAACGCGACGGCGAGGTGCGGCACGAAGCTCGAGCCCTCGGTTCCCCGCACCGTGCGCAGGACGAGGAGGCAATACACGAAGGTGGCGATGAAGGTGCCGAGGACGATCTGATTGCCTCGGTCGCGCATGAAGTTGCGCAGGAGCCGCGGCCCGAATTGGGAGGACGCGAGCTGGAGTGTCAGCATGGTGATCGAGAAGGTCAGCCCCGCCACCGTGATCATCGAGCTCGCGATGGCAGAGAGAAGTGCGCGCGCCCCCTCGGGCCCGAACGTGTACAGCCAGCCGAGGTCGCGGACCGGTTCGGCCCCGAGCCAGGTGTCGACCTTCAAGAGAACGAAGGACAGGGCGACGGCGGCGAACGCCATCGCGGACGGCAGGAACCAGAAGCTCGTCCGCAGGCGATCCCAAAAGCTGAGCAGACGGGCGGTTGACAGGAACAAAGCGATGCGGGCCTTCGAAGCGATGGTGCTCCGGCACCATAACGGGGGCGAGCGCGCTGTCACCGGTTGTCGACCTCGCGCCGTGGTCAGGCGACGAGCGTCGCTCGACGGCCAGTAGCCGATCGTGAGGCTTCACCTGTCCCACAACCTCGAAGAGCGATCACAAGGGGAGCGGTGGGGCCGTCTGAGTCTCACTGCGTCGCCGGGGGTTGATCGGCTTGAACGGGTCCGGTGTATCAGGGGTGCGCCGTAGGCGTCCTTGTGATCAACGGCGTCCTGCAGCCACATGCCCTCCGCTTTCGACCTCATCGCCATCCTGCTCGTCCTGACGGCCGCGTTCGGCTGGATCAACCACGTCGTGATCCGGCTGCCACACACGATCGGGCTGCTCCTTATGGGGCTCGTCGCCTCGCTCGTGCTGATCGGGATCGAGCTCGCGCTGCCGCAGGTGACGCTCTCCGGCGGCTTGGCCGAGATGCTCCGGCGCATCGACTTCCAGAGCGCCGTCCTGAACGGGATGCTGGCCTTCCTGCTGTTCGCGGGCGCACTCCACGTCGACCTGTCGCTGCTACGCCGTCGCGCCTGGGCCGTCGGGCTCATGGCGACGCTCGGCGTCGTCATCTCGACCGGCGTTGTGGCGGCGGGGCTGTGGTGGGTGTCGGGCCTCCTCGGCGCGCAGCTCCAGTTCGCCTGGGCTCTGGTCTTCGGCGCCCTGATCAGCCCGACCGATCCGGTGGCCGTGCTCAGCACGCTGAAATCGGTGCGCGTGCCGGCGACGCTGGAGGCCGACATGGCCGGCGAATCGCTGTTCAACGACGGCGTCGGCGTGGTCGTCTTCACCGTCGTCGTCGCCATCGCGGCCGGAACGGGCGGGGACGGCGGGGTCGATCCCCTGCACGTCGCGCGGCTGTTCTTCCTGGAGGCGCTGGGCGGGGCCGTGCTCGGGCTCGCCACGGGCTATCTCGCCTACCGGGCCACCCGGGCCATCGACAACTATCCGATCGAGACCCTGATCTCGCTGGCCCTGGTCACCGGCACCTACGCGCTCGCGGCGAAGCTCCACATGAGCGGCCCCATCGCCGTGGTCGTCGCCGGCATTCTGATCGGCAACCGCGGCCCGCTGGACGCGATGAGCGACGAGACGCAGCAATACCTGTTCTCGTTCTGGACCTTGGTCGACGAGATCCTGAACTCGGTCCTGTTCCTGCTCATCGGCCTGGAGGTGCTGGTGCTCCGCTTTGAGCCCTCCAGCCTTTGGCTGGCGGCCGCATGCGTGCCGCTCGTCCTCCTGGCCCGCTTCCTCGCCGTCTCGATCCCGGTCACCGCCCTGCGGTCACGCCAAGAGTTCGTGCGAGGCACGATCCCGGTCCTGACCTGGGGCGGGCTGCGCGGCGGCATCTCGGTCGCGCTGGCGCTGTCCCTGCCGGAGGTCGCCGAGAAGCCTGCCCTGCTCGCCGCAACCTACGCCGTCGTGATCTTCACGATCGTCGTGCAGGGCCTCAGCCTGCGGGCCGTTGTCCGGCGCACCGTCTCCTCGTAGCGGGCGCTGGGAACACCCAATGGCCGGGTCGGTTGCCCAGGACGGCACCGCCCGCGAGGAGAACGCCATGCACCACGTATCGCCCGAGACCGAGCGCTGCATCGACGAATGCCTGCGCTGCTACCAGACCTGCTTCGGCATGGCGATGAACCACTGCCTCGAGAGCGGCGGCAAGCATGTCGAGCCGAAGCACTTCCGCATCATGATGGCCTGCTCCGAGATCTGCCGCACGTCGGCTCACTTCATGCTGATGAGCTCCGAGCACGCCAAGCACCTCTGCCGGGAATGCGCGGAGATCTGTGGCCAGTGCGCCGAGGAATGCGAGCGCGTCGGCGAAATGCAGGACTGCGTCGACCAGTGCCGCCGCTGCGCCGAGGCCTGCCGCGCCATGGCGGGGTAAGTACCGGCCCGGTACTCCCGAAGCGCAGTCAAGACTCCCGATGAGCGCGGTCCACGCTGGGCGGCGACCGCGCACGATCTGGAGGGACGCTTCGGCATCGGTCACGCTACGCTGCAGATCGAGACGGGCGAGGACACGGCTTGCACGCTCGAGGCGGATCGAGTCGTTTGAGGGTGCCCTCTCGCGCGCGCCCATCGAGGAAAGGCCTCGGCCGTGGAACCAGTTATGCCCACCCTCGTCGGCGCCCGCGAGGTCGTCAATGGAGCGATGCACTGGATCGCCATCACGATTGAGGTCACGGGAGTCGCCATCATTTCGACCGGGATCGTCGTCGCGAGCGGCGTATTCCTGCGCGACAGCCTCGGCCCGCGAGGCTGGGCGGGAGCGTACCGCACATACCGAGCCAATCTCGGACGGGCGATCCTGCTCGGCTTGGAGCTCCTCGTCGCGGCCGACATCATCGGCACGGTCGCGGTCGGGCCGAGCTTCCAGACCCTTTGGCGTGCTGGGGGTCATTGTCCTGATCCGGACATTCCCAGCTTCTCGCTGGAGGTCGAGATCGAGGGCCGCTGGCCCTGGCGGCGGCCGCCCCGTGGCGACGACGGAGCGCTGGCCGAGGATCGTCTCTAGGCACCTTGCCTGAGGCCAAGCTCGGGCAGGTCACGAGTTCGACGCCCTCGGCTGTTCGTCAACGCTTCTCCCGCGCCTCCTCTCGGCCTTCGCGGATCGCCTCATCGGCAGCCCTCACGTCCTCCGGCTCAGGGAGATGGAGAACGCGCTCGCTCCTCGCGTCCGGCGCATGACAGAGCGCGGCGAAGACCGGGAAATGGTCGGATCCGGTGTGGTCGAGCACGCGAAGTTCCAGGAGCCCGAACTCCGGCTCGAAGAAGATGTGGTCAAGCGGCCAGCGCAGCAGGGGCCAGTTGGCGTTGAAGGTCGGATAGGGCCCGCGCCCGACGCGCGGGTCGAGGAGCCCGCCGACCTCTCGGAAGAGGTGCGTCATGCGCGACCAGGCCACGTCGTTCAGATCGCCCGCGACGATCGAGGGAGGGCGGGTGTCGCGAACCTCTCGGGCCGTCAAGAGCAGCTCGGCGTCGCGGCGGGCCGTGTCGTGCTGCGGCGGCGGCTTCGAGTGAAGGCCGTGGAAGTCGATCAGCGCACCGGAGGGCAGCCGGAGGCCGGTCCTCAACGACGGCACGTATTCGTCAATCAGGAACCGCACCTTCGGATCGACCAGCGCGAAGCGCGAGAAGAAATGCAGGCCATAGAAGTCGTCGCGAGGCTCGCTCACCACGTAGGGAAAGCGCGCCTTCAAGCCCGCGAGCCGCGCGTCCCACCAGGCGTCGGTCTCGACGAGGAGCACGATGTCGGGGTCGAGCCGGCGAACCTGATCGAGAAGCGGTTCGGCGGTCCTGTTCGTCATCAGCACGTTGGCGATGAGCAGCCGTACCCTCGACGCCGGGTCGCAGGAAGCCGCGACCGCCACCTCGTCCGCATGGAGCGGCGTGTACGGCCAGATGCGGACGAGCTGGTAGGCGAGCGCAAGGATGAGCGCGGCCGCGAAAGCCCACGTCCGCACCCCGCTCGATCGAGCGCCAGCGGCATCGCCAGGAGGACGAGCGCGATCAGGACGGCGACCTGGATGCGGGGAAAATCCCAGACGCGGATCCACCATTCGTTGCTGCGCACGAGCGGCAAGGCCGTGGTGAGAACGAGGAGCCCGCCGAGGATCGCGATCGCCGCTCCGGCCCGTTTCATGCTCGCACTCAGTTCCAGGACTGGGCATGGCGCTTGCCCGAGCGTCTTGCAACCCGTGACCGGACGATCGGGCGGGCTGTCGAAGTCGAAGGTGAGCGTGGTCTCTTCTCGCATGAGAGGCCCCGCGCAGCATTGTTGGCTCGGACAACTTAACGAGCCCCTCCGCTCGCGCGACAGCGTGTAAGGGCGTTGAAGGCGCAAACCGAGAGCGTCATACTCGTTGCATGACCGATGCAGATCACAAGCTGAGTGATGCAAAGCGCAAGGCGCGAGCCCTGAGCCGCTGGGCGAACGAGGGCGGCGCGCCCGCTCCGGAGGACCCAATCGGACAACCGGAGGGCGCCGCAACCGCCGACACCGCATGCGGGCCATCCGCGCAGACGGCAGAGAAGAAGGCCTCCGAGCCGCCGGACTGACGGAACGGGCTGTGCCGGGCGCGCTTGAGCAGGATCGATCACGCCGCCTTCGAACGGACCTCCTCCATGTTTCCCTTGCCTCAATGCGTCTTTCTCACCCGTGGTGTCGGCGTCCACCGTCACCAGCTGACCGCGTTCGAGTACGCGCTCCGGGAAGCCGACATCGAGCAGCAGAACCTTGTCACTGTCTCCTCGATCCTTCCCTCCGGTTGCGACGTGATCGAGCCGGGGATCGGGATCGCCAGCCTGCGGGCCGGCGAGATCACCTTCTGCGTGATGGCGCGCGCGGAGACGAGCGAGCCGGGGCGCCGCATCAGCGCCAGCATCGGTTTGGCCCGCCCGAAGGACCCGAACCTCTACGGCTACATCTCGGAGCATCACGGGTTCGGCATGACCGAGCGCGACAGCGGGGACTACGCAGAGGATCTCGCGGCCACCATGCTGGCCTCGACGCTCGGCATCGAGTTCGACCCGGACGCCGCCTGGAACGAGCGCAAGCGGGTCTACGAGATGAGCGACCTCATCATCGACAGCCTGTCGCTCACGGCGGCGGCCGAGGGCGACGCGGCAGGCCGCTGGACCTGCGCGGTCGCGGTGGCGGTGTTTCGCTTCACCAAGCTCGGCGGACCCGCCGCATGAGCGGGCCCGCGACCTTCGCGATCCCGCCGACCTTTCTGGGCATCGAGCGACGGGACCGCTCGGCTCCGATCTGCCTCGCCGGGATCCCGCTCGATATCGGCACCACCAATCGGAGCGGCGCCCGGTTCGGCCCGGCGGCCGTGCGGCAGGCGAGCCGCATGCTCGTCGACGGCGCCCATCCCGTGCATTGGGTCGACCCCGCGGCCTTCCCCGTGGCCGATATCGGCGACTTCGCGATCGCTCTCGGCGACATCCCCGAGAGCCTGCGCCTGATCGAGACCCAGGCGATCGGCATCGAGCACCTCGTCTCGGTCGGGGGAGAGCACGGCATCACCCTGCCGCTCCTCCGCGCTCTCTCGAAGAGGACCGGAGCGCTCGGCCTTATCCATTTCGACGCGCATGTGGACACCTGGCCCGACAGTTTCGGGCAGCCGTACGGGCACGGCTCCGTTTTCTACCACGCGATCAAGGAGGGGCTCGTCGATCCCCGCCGGATGGTCCAGATCGGGATCCGCTCCCCCGTGCAGCGCGAGGTCCACGACTGGACGATTGCCAAGGGCGTGACGATCCTCTCGGCTCAGGATGCGCACGAGATGGGCTGCACCGCAGTCGCCGAGCGCATCCGCGCCGTGGTTGCCGATGGCTCCTGCTACCTCACCTTCGACGTCGATGTCCTCGACCCGGCCTTCGCGCCCGGCACGGGCACCCCCGAAGTCGGAGGGCTGGCGAGCTGGCAGGCCCAGGCCATCATGCGCCGCCTCGCCGGCGTTCGGTTCGTCGGCATGGACGTGGTCGAGGTGGCGCCGGCCTACGATGTCTCCGAGATCACGGCGCTCGCCGGCGCGACGATGGCCTGGGAGTATCTCGCCCTGCTGGCCTTGAACGCGCGCGGCTCCTGATCGCGCGGCGCGCCTGGATCTCAGCGGGGCCGGCTGAGGTCTCGTCGCAAGGCCGCGATCTCCTCCCGCAAGGCGGCGATGTCGCCCGCGCCGACGATCTCCGCCTCCGGAGAGCCTGCGTCCCGCCCGACGAAGAAGCTCGCGAAGCTCGCGGTGATATAGCCGAAGACGGCGAAGCCGTAGATGGCCAGCAGCAGACATAGGAGGCGGCCCTCCGGGGTTCGCGGCCAGAACTCCGAGCCCATGCTCGTGAGCAGCATCGCCGTCCACCACAGGGCATCGGCATAGGACGTGAACCCGCCCTTGACCTCGCTGGCCGGCTCGAAGGCGAGCATGCCGCCGGCGCCGAGCAGCGCGATGACGACCGTGGTCGCGAAGACGTAGCCGAGACCCCGTCGCCCGAAGCTAGCCTTGAGGGCGCCCATGCCGCGGTTCGCCGTGCCGACGATTCTGACGAGGCGTATCGAGCGAGCCGCGCGGGCCAGCCGAAAGACGCGAAACGCCCTGAACAACCGGAAGGCCGGCACCGCGAGCGCGATGATGGTGATGACGTTGCTGCGAAGGAAGGCAAATTTCTCCGGCGCCAGAGCGAGGCGCAGGCCGAACTCGGCGATGAAGATGATCCAGATCGCGGTGCCGAAGGTCTCGAGGAGGCTGGAGACCCCCCACACGAACTCGGCCAGCATCAGCAGGAGCCAGACGAAGCTCAGGACGATCATCGGCGTCTGCAGCCAATCTTCGAGCTGGTGGAGGGTAGCCCAGCGCTCGTCCCGGTCGGGCTCGGAGATCGCCTTTTGAGACATGCGCGTAATCCTGCTGCGAAGGTGTCAGATACCGATAACGCGCGGACCCGATATCGACGGCAGACGCCCGCTGGGCTCCGCGGGACAGGCCGTTCGGCCGGAGCAAACGGGCAGGCGACCTTGCGCCGGATCGGGCAGCGTGCAGATCAGGCAGGGTTGTATCGTCACCCCGGCTCTTCGCGCGTTCCGGAAAAGAAATGAGAGCCTCATGGAGCCTGGGATCGTTAAATGGACGGCGATCGGGCTGCGCACGGTCCGCGGCAGCTGGAATGACGAGATCGGAACGTTGGCCGCCGGCGTCGCGTTCTTCACGCTCCTGGCCATCTTTCCCGGCATCGCCGCGGTGGCCCGGCAGGTCGAGAGCGTGGTCCATGTCGGCGCGACGTGGACCACGGACGCCCCGTTTCGCGAGACGGAGCGCGCGATCGAGGCCGCGCGGGCGCTCGGGGTGCTGGCCGTCGAGATGGAGGCGGCTGGCCTCTACGCCTTCGCTCGGGCGCGAGGCCGGGCAGTGCTCTGCCTCGCACACGTCACGAACGCCATGGCGCAGGCGGGCGACGATTTCGAGAAGGGCGAGGACAACGGCGCCCGCGACGCGCTCCGGATCCTAACGACGCTGGCAAACGCCCTGGAGCGCCCAACGCCTGGCGATTGAGGCCCAGCGCTTCGTTCGTGGAACAGAAGCGGGCTCTCGACGGCTCCGCGCCCGATCTTCCACATGCCGTCGCCCGGCTCTTCAAACGCGATCGGAGCCGGCCAGACCCTCACCGCCGCGACGCGAGATGGCGTGTCGGACCCTCAGTGAGGCCGCTTCGCGCCTTGGCCGTGGCCCTCGGATCCGCCATAGCCACGCAGCTCGCCATAACGCTGCCGCTGATCTGGGGTGAGCACCTCGACCGTCGCGAGGTGGAAGCGAAGATGCGCGAACCGGAGCGCGCCTTGTAGCCCCGCGATGGCCTCGGTGGCTTCTTGCAGGCTCGCCGGGGTGATCGCCCGGCCCGCAAAGAGGCGATCGAGGTCGGTCTCCCGGGCGACGATGCGCTCGCCGAGCGACATTGCTTTCGCCTTCATCTCGGCCACGAGCCGCCGCATCCGCTCGCCCTGGGCCTCGCTCAGGCCGAGCTCGGCCGCGAGTTCGAGCACGTGCATCGGACCCGGATACCCGTTGAGCTCGGCCGGAAGCGCCAGACCCATGCCGCGGCCTGCCTTGAGGTCGGCGATCTGCGCGTCCGAGAGCGCCTTCACGCTGCGCCCCTGAAGGCCGGCATAGGGAGGGGGCGCCGGCGCGTGCTGGGAACGGGCTCCCGTGACCGTCGCGGCCAGGATGACGATCGCGATCGACAGGCGATGACGCATAGCGGAGCACTCCTCGGCTCACCCTTAGGCCGAAGGGCGAGCGAGCCGCATGATCCGGATCATGTGCAGACCTCACGGCGAAGCGTTATACGGCGCCCGTCACGTGCGATCGCGCCGTCGCGCTCCAAGGCGGACAGGATTCGGTAGAGCGTCTCACGCGTCAGCCCGAGGTCGGCGGCGATGTCTTGGAGCTGCCCAGCATCCGCGACGACCCGGTCCGGGCCCGCCTTCATGTCCATCCAAAGCCAGACCCGCTCGCGGGCGGACCGAACGTTGCGCAGCTCGAGACGCCATCTCGCGTCCTGCAGCTGCTGCGCCATGGCCGCGAGCAGGCGCTCGGCCCCGGCCGGGTCGCCGCGGATCGCCCGCAACACCTCGGCCTTCGGATAAACCAGGATGCGGGCCGCTTCGAGTGCGGTCGCGTCGCAATGGTAGGCCGGCGCGAACAGGGATGCTTCGGCGAAAAGCTCCCCCGGGCGGCCCGTGTGCAGGATGACGAGACTGCCTTCTATCGTGCGCCGCTCAAGCCTAATCCGGCCTCGTTCGACGCGGTAGATCGCCGTCGAGACGTCGCCCTGCCTGAACAGGACCTCGCCCGCTGACAGCTCGCGTATCCTGGAGGAAGGTAGGCCCGCGATCAAGATGAGCGCAGAGTTGTGAGGGCGGGTCGGATCGGCAGGAGGACGTTTATGACGATCCCAGGCCGTAGGGAGGGCTGGCGCGACCGGCCCTCCCTCGCTCAGTTCGGCTTCGGCGCGTCGGGAGCGGTCGGCGGCGCCGGCGGGCTCTGCGGCATGCCGGGCATCCCCGGCATGGTCCCCATTCCACCGGGCTGGCCCGGTTGGGGCTGCATCATCGCCATGTTGCGGCAACACGAGCAGCCGCCGGCGGCGGATTGAGCGGGCGCGGGCTGCATGCCCGGCATCGACGGCTGCGCTTGCGCAGCCGTGGTCGGCCTCCCGCACATCATAGCGCCGGCGGCCGCGGTCGAACCTGTCGTAGCGGCCGC
>JAABUN010003665.1_pt1 | contig 23105 bp, 25 predicted proteins | sample 5559311 | NCBI WGS metagenome assembly JAABUN01 (sample SAMN10711877, study PRJNA513370) | rock metagenome | isolation source: Antarctica rocks | place: Antarctica: Victoria Land, Siegfried Peak sud
TCCAAGCCCGGCCAGGACTCCACCTCGCGGCCGCGTTCGATCAGGTCACCTCGACGCTCTAAACGGATGTCGCTCGCCCGCGCTGCGGGGTCGACACGGCTCGGGATCGACCAACGCAACAGAGCCCCGGGGATTGCTGCGATGTCGTCGTACGTGACCACCTGGTCGTAGCAACCGAGGCCCTCCACGAACTGCCGGTTCCCCGCACTCGTCAGGCCCACGGTGCGGACGTCGTCGAGCAGGAATGCGGTGCCGTAAGCCGTCTTGCTCGACGCGCTGCTCAGCACGACCGTGTCGCCACCGAAGCAACGGTTGTCGGTAATGAAGTCGGCGAGCACGAAGCTGGTCAGGAAGAGCGGCCGGTAGAGGGCCTGCAGGTCCTCGAGCTCGGGCCGGTAAGCGAGGTCGCCGGCGGTCGTCGTGAGGCTGTTGTAGACGGCTGGCAGGTGCTGGCGGTGCGGGGCAGCGTCGCGCAGGCCCTTAGGTCCGACGTGAGTCGGCTCGATCAGGAGGTGGCTGCTGGTCGGGACGTAGCCGAACAGCCGCGTGCCCACGTCGAGTTCGGGCACCTCGCTCTGCTCCACCACCGAGAACCCCCACAGCGGTACCCGGCCGTAGGCGACCCCGTCGCGTGGCTCGGTCGGGAAGAAGTCCCAGTACTGCATCGCATCGCCGAACACGGCGTAGGTGACGTTGTTGCTGGTCATGCCGACCCGGTCCACCCGCAGAACCGCCTGGCCGGGCCCGGCCTCGGGCGCCGGGCCCTCAACCAGCTCCGTGTGGGCGAGGTCGGCACGATCGATGAGCAGATCCCAGGGCATGACCCGGGTCTACCGCACCGGCGGCATCTGCGCTCGGGCGCGAAGCTGCGACACCTGAGCCAGTTCACGCGACTGGGGTGGGCGGCGGCGGCCGGATCTCCGGCGCTGGCCAGCTCGAAGCCGGACGAACCCGGTGGGCCGCGCCTCGCCCGCCTGCCCCGCACAGGCGAGCCCGCAGCCAACAGAGTTCGATGCTCGCCAGGGCCGGCCGTCGGGTTGAGCTTCCACCAGTCCCAACTCCACGAGCACAGTCGGCCTCCTCCGGAACCGCCGACGCGAACGACCACAGCGAAGAAGACGGCAACCGCCGGCGCTGTTGCATCTTGGGCGCGCCCAGCATGGTGGCCTGATGTGATGGGACGTCGGTGCTGGGGCGTGGCTGGCTGAATGAAGCGTCACCGTCCTGCTTGTCCGGTTGGCCAGCCAAGCTCGGCGTTCGCTGGCTTCCAGTTCCCGCCGGAGGTGTTCCTCCTCGTAGTGCGCTGGTACCTGCGATACGCACTGTCACACTGCGATCTCGGGGAGCTGTTGGCTGAGCGCGGCATCGAGGTTGACCACGTCACCCTGTACCGGTGGGTGCAACGCTTCACCCCACTGATCATCGACGCTGCCCGGCCATGCCGCCACGCCGTCGGGGACCGCTGGTTGGTAGATGAGACCTAGGTGAAGGTGGCCGGCACCTGGCGGTAGGTGTACCGCGCCGTGGACCAGCACGGGCAGGTCATCGACGTGATGATCTCCACCAAACGCGATGTGAAGGCGGCCACCCGGTTCTTCTCGCTGGTGATCGGTTCGCACGGCGAACCGGCGGAGGTGACCACCGATCAGTCTCCGGCTCTGGCCCGGAGGATCGTCGAGCTGTTGGCGGCCGCCCACCATGACACCACCCAGTACGCCAACCACGGGGTCGAGGCCGACCACGGGCCACTCAAGGCCAGGCTTGGACCGATGCGCGGGCTCAAATGCACCCGCACGGCGTCGGTCGTGATCGCCGGCCATGGGTTCATGCAGAACCTCCGACGAGGCCACTACCAACTCGGCATCGAAGCACTCCCAGGCATGACCATTCCTGCCGCCTTCGACGAACTCGCACGGGCGATCTGAATCGGGACCCTGGCCCCGACTCGTCGCTGACGCCCCTCGCGATCTGTAGACGCAACAGAGCCGTCGATGCCGACTTCGGTTCGACCTCCGGCGGTGCGGTGGTGGTCGAAGAACGACCGTGGCAGCTCGATGGTGCCGATGCCGTCGAAGTCGACGAGGAGCGTGTCCTGCTGCCGGTCCTTCGGGTGGGGTTGGAGGGCGACCACGGTGCCGAGTGCGCCGTTTCGGACGTAGGCCTTGCGGTTGCCGTCGGGGTACAGGTCCCGGTTCGGTGCCCGGGCGGTGACGCGGTCACCGACGGAGAAGCGGCGCTCTCCGCTGGCGATGATCTCTTCGACGCTGATCTCGCCGTTGACTTGGCGGAGCCGGTGGGCGAGGCGGTTGAGCTGGCGTCGGGTGGTGTTGCGCTGGTCGACCATGGGGTGGTCGAGGCCCCTCCGGTGGGCCTCCCACCAGCGGCCGAGGACGTGGCGACGTGGTCGTGCTGGCCCGGCTGTACCGCACGGCGCTCGAGCACCTCCGCGTCGACGGCATGGCGAAGGTGACCGGCAAGCGGGGCATCCAGATCTGGGTGCCGGTGCGGCAGGGGTACTCCTTCGCGCAGACGCGGGCGTGGGTCGAGACGGTGTCGCGGGCCGTCGGTCGGACCGTCCCGGAGCTGGTGAGCTGGTCGTGGCAGAAGCAGGACCGCGAGGGCCGGGCCCGGCTCGACTACACCCAGAACGCCATCAACCGCACGCTGGTCGCGCCGTTCAGCGCCCGGCCCGCCCCCGGCGCCCCCGTGTCGGTGCCGATCCGCTGGGACGAGCTCGACGATCCCGACCTCTCCCCCGACCGCTGGACCGTCCGCACCGTGCTCGACCGCCTGGCGTCAGCGTGGGACCCGCTGCTCCCCCTCATCGGGCGGCAGCAGGACCTGCCGCCGGTCTGACGCCGGTCCGCGGGTGAGAAGGCTCCTCGTCCAGTGGCACCTCCGCAACCTTGACGTTCCTGAAACTGAGGTTAGGATCGGGTTTCACCGACCGACAGAGGGGGAGCCATGACCCGAGGCAAAGGCTGGCTGGCCATCATGGCGGTCTTCGTCCTGCTCAGTGCCACCGCGGCCTGCGGCGACGACGGCGGCAAGAAGGCCACCGGCGGCAAGGGCGGGGCCGGTCGGGATGTCAAGACCGACAAGGGCGTCGATGACAAGGAGATCCGCGTCGCCGTGCTCAACGACTTCTCCGGCCCGGTGGCCACGATCGGTACGCCGGCCGCGGTCGGCACCGAGATCTACTTCGACCACGTCAACGCGGAGGGCGGCGTCTGCGGTCGCAAGGTCAAGGTGGTCCGCGGGGACACCATGTACGACAACCAGGTGACCATCCAGCGCTACCGGGCGGTCAAGGGTGACGTCGTCGCCATCACCCAGCTCCTCGGGACGTCCGCCACGCTCGCCCTGGCCAACGACATCGCGCGGGACAAGATCATGACGCTGGCCGCCACCGGGTCGGCGGCCGTCATCCCCCTGAAGAACGTCTTCATCTACATCACCCCGTTCTCGATCGAGGCGATCAACGCCGTGGCCTGGGCGGCCAAGGAACAGGCGGGCGACGACGGCAAGCTCCAGCTCGGGGTGATCTACCAGGCCGACCCCTACGGCGAGGAGGGGCTGGCTGCAGTCAAGTTCGCGGCTAAGGAGCTGGGCAACGTCGACGTCGTCGCCACCGCCAAGTACGCGCAGACAGACCAGGACTTCAGCGCCCAGGTCCAGGCTATGGAGGACGCTGGCGCCGAGGTCGTCTACCTCCACGACACGCCGGCTCAGACCGGCGGCATCCTCGGCGTGGCCGCCCAGCGCAGGTACAAGCCGCTCTTCATCGGCAACTCGGGAAGCTTCGGCAGCGCACTGGTGAAGCCGCTGGGCGACCTGTTGAAGGACTTCCGGGTGGTGACGTCGAGCGCCAACTGGGGCGAGGACGTGCCGGAGATGAAGACGTTCCTGGCTGCCGCCAAGAAGTACGCCCCCAAACTGGCGCCGGACAACTTCGCCGTGATCGGCTGGAGCGCCGGGATGGTCCAGCGAGCGGCCCTGGAGCGGGCGTGCAAGGACGGAGACCTGACCCAGTCCGGGGTGGCGGCGGCGATGGAGGGCCTCAAGGTGGACCTCAACGGGATGGGTCCGAACCTCTCCTACGGCGGTTCACCCGACGAGCGCATCCCCTCCCGCGAGGACCGGGTCAGCAAGATCGACCTCAAGACGACATTCCCGGTGCCCCTGACCGACTACTTCGCCAGCGACCCCGCGAAGGCCTACACCCTCCCCAAGGGGTGAGACGGTCCGGAGGAGGCCAGTCGCGGTGACGGTGCCGACCGACGAGCGGGTGCACACATCCCGTCTCGAAGAGACGCCGGCGACCCTCCCCCACTGGCTCGTGCACCGGGCTGCGGTCCACCCGGATCGGGTCGCCTTCCGCCACAAGAACCTCGGGATCTGGGAACCGCTCACCTGGCGCGACTACCGGGAGCGGGTCGAGGCCATCTGCCTCGGTCTCCAGGACCTCGGCGTCGAGCCGGGTGACCGGGTGGCGATCCACTCGGAGAACCGGCCCGAGTGGGTGTTCGCCGACCTCGCCGTGCAGGCGGCCGGGGCCATCACCGTGGGTGTCTACCCCACGAGCCCGGCCTCCGAGGTGGCCTACCTCCTGCAGGACTCCGGCGCACGGATCATCGTCGCCGAGGACCAGGAGCAGGTCGACAAGGCGCTGGCCGTCCGGGCCGACTGCCCTGACCTCGGACCTATCGTGGTCATCGACCCGAAGGGCCTGCGCCACTCCGACGACGCCGGCCTGATCACCTACGCCGAGGTCGAGGCCCGGGGCCGGGAGCGCGGCCAAGCCGACCCGGGCGCCCTCGACCGGCTGGTGGCGGCGACCCGGCCCGATGATGTGTCGTGCATCGTCTACACCTCGGGCACCACCGGCCCCCCGAAGGGCGCGGTCCTGACCCACGCCCAGTGCCTGGCCGCCGCCGGGTCCCTGGTCGAAGGCTTCGGCGTGACCGACTCCGACACAGTCGTCTCCTACCTGCCGCTGTGCCACGTGGCCGAGCGCATGTGGACGCTGTTCGTGTCGCTCCTCGTCGGCATCACCGTGAACTTCGCCGAGTCGGTCGAAACCGTGCAGCGCGACATCTACGAGATCGCCCCCACCTTCTTCGGCGCCGTGCCCCGCATCGCCGAGAAGATGCAGGCGGGCGTCGAGATCCGGATGCAGGACGCGGCGTGGCTCAAGCGCAAGAACTACGCCTTCTGGATGCGGACCGGGCGGCGGCTGGCCCGGCGCCGCCTGGCCAACGGCGGTCGCCTGCCGTGGTCGTCGCAGTTCGTCTACGCCGTCGGCTGGCTCCTGCTCTACCGCTCGCTGCGGGAGCGGCTCGGCCTGCGCCACGTCCGCCACTGCCTGGTCGGTGCGGCGGCGGTGGCCCCCGAGTTGATGGACTACTTCCACGCCATGGGCGTGCGGATGCGCCAGGCCTACGGGCAGACCGAGTGCGGGGGCGCCTCCCACATGCACCGGCCGGGCGACATCAAGTACGAGACGGTCGGGGTCCCCCTGCCGGGTTACCGGTGCAGGACCGACCCGGACACCTCCGAGGTGCTGCTGACCGGCGACGGCCTCTTCACCGGATATTGGCGCAACCCGGACGCCACCGCCGAGACCCTGCGAGACGGCTGGCTCCACACCGGCGACCTCGGCGAGATCGACGCCGACGGCCACCTCCGGATCATCGGGAGGATGAAGGACGTGATCATCACCTCCGGGGGGAAGAACGTGTCGCCCCAGGAGCTCGAGAACCGGCTCCGCTTCTCGCCGTACGTGAAGGAGGCCATCGTCCTCGGCGACGGGCGCCACTACCTGAGCGCCCTCATCGGCATCGAGTACGACACGGTCGGCCACTGGGCCGAGCAGCACGGCATCCCCTACACCACCTACCACGACCTCTCGGCCCGCCAGGAGACACGCGACCTCGTCGCCGAGTGGGTTTCGACCGTCAACCGGGACTTGGCCCAGGTCGAGACCATCAAGCGGTTCCGGCTCCTGCCCAAGGAGCTCGACCACGAGGACGAGGAGCTCACCGCCACCCAGAAGGTGCGCCGAGCCGCCATCGCGGCCAAGTTCGGTGACCTCATCGAGGAGCTCTACGCGTGATCAAGCTGCTCCAGCTGAGCTTCCAGGGGGTGAGCCTGGGCGCGGTCTACGCCCTCGTCGCCCTCGGCTTCGTGATCGTGTTCAAGGGTTCCGGGGTCTTCAACTTCGCCCACGGCGAGTTCGTGATGGCCGGGGCCTACGTCGTGGTGGCGGCCACGGCCACCCTTCCCTACGGCGTCGGGGTGGCCGTCGCCCTCGTCGTCATGGTGGCCCTCGCCCTGCTCGTCGAGCGGGTCATCCTCCGGCGCATGATCGGCGAGTCGCTGTTGGCGGTGGTCATGGTCACGCTCGGCCTCGCCGCCATGGTCCGGGCCGCGGTGGCGATGATCTGGGGCTTCCAGAACCAGGGCTTCGCCGACCCGATCGGCCCGGGCGTGGCCCGTCTCGGCGACCTGGTGCTGCCGAAGACGGCCCTGCTGACCATCGCCATGTCCGCCGTGCTGCTCCTGGCCCTGCGGTGGTTCTTCCAGCACACCCGATACGGCCTGGCCCTGCGGGCCACCGCCTCCCACGTCGAGGCGGCGCTGGCCCAGGGCATCGACGTGCGGCGCATGTTCGCCCTGTCGTGGGGCATCGCCGGCGCCCTCGCCGTGGCCGCCGGCATCTTCCTCGGGGCGTTCCCCCGCGAGGTCGGCCTCGGCATGGGCTTCGTCGCCCTGAACGCCTTGCCCGCCATCATCCTGGGGGGCTTCGACTCGTTCGCCGGCGCGGTGGTCGGCGGCGTGGTGGTGGGTGTGCTGCAGGTCCTGGCCGCCGGCTACCTCGGCGACTTCGGGGGCGGTGCCCTCCAGGAGGTCGTTCCCTACCTGGTGATGCTGCTGGTGCTGCTGGTCCGGCCGTACGGTTTGTTCGGCAGCCCCGACATCGAGCGGGTCTGATGGGGTCGGGCCTCTTCGCCGAGACCTACGGCGAGGACCTGCGCCTGCGGCGGGGCGCCGTCGCCCACCTCGGCCCGGTCGGCGTGGCGGTGGCCGCCCTCGCCTTCCCCTTCGTCGTCTCCGAGCGGCTGCAGGTCGTCGGGGTCTTCGCCCTCATCGCCGCCATCGGCGCCATCGGCCTTCAGATCCTCACCGGCTTCGCCGGCCAGGTCTCGCTCGGCCATGCCGCCTTCCTCGGCATCGGCGCGTATGCCGCCACCTGGCTGGGAGTCGACCATGGGCTGCCCGTGTGGGTGTGGCTTCCGGGCGCGGGGCTGGCGGCGGCGCTGGTCGGCGCCGTGGTCGGCCCGCTGGCCAGCCGCTTCCGCGGCCTGTACCTGGCCGTCGTCACCGTCGCACTCGTGTTCATCACGATCTACATCTGGCGGGTCTGGACCCCGGTGACGGGCGGACCGAGCGGGCGCACCGCGGTGTCGGTGTCGATCCTCGGCACCGACCTGTTCCAGGGCGTCAGCCTCGGCGGGGTCGACATCTCGGGCAACCAGGCTTACTGGTTCTTCACCCTCGCCGTGCTCACCGTGCTGGCCATCGCGGCCCGCAACCTCCAGCGCACCCGGGTCGGCCGGGGGTTCGCCTCGGTCCGCGAGCGCGACCTGGCCGCGGCGGTGGCCGGCATCCCTGTGACCCGCACCAAGGTCGTCGCCTTCGTGGTCTCGTCGTTCTACGCCGGGATAGCCGGCGCCCTGCTGGCGGCCTACCAGTCCTACGTCCTCCCCGAGCAGTGGGACCTCAGCCTCTCGATCGAGTACATCGCAATGATCGTGATCGGCGGCCTCGGTACCGTCTTCGGGGCCGTCGTGGGCGCGGCCTTTGTGGCCTTCATCCCCGAGATCGTGCGATCCCTCGCCGGCGTGCTGCCGTTCATCTCCAAGGAGACGAACCTGGGCGGCGGCCTGTCGGTCGGCCTGGTGTCGAACTTCCTCTACGGGGCGACCATCGTCGTCGTGCTCGTGTTCGAACCACGGGGGCTCCAGGGTCTCTGGGAGCGCTTCAAGGCGGTGTGGACCACCTGGCCCTGGAGCTACTGACCGTGCCCACGGCCGCCCTTGAGGTCCGCAATCTCGAGGTCTTCTACCACCGGCTGTTCCAGGTGCTGCGCGGGGTCAGCCTCACCGTCCCCGACCGTGGCATCGTGGCTTTGCTGGGGCCGAACGGGGCGGGCAAGACCACCCTGCTGCGGGCCGTCTCCGGCCTGCTCGACCTCCACGACGGCGAGATCACCAAAGGCCTCGTCGTCTTCGGCGACGACGACCTCACCGGATCACCGCCCTGGGCCATGGTGCGGGCCGGGCTGGCCCAGGTGCTCGAAGGCCGGCAGGTCTTCCCGGAGCTCACCGCCGAGGAGAACCTCCACGTCGGCGCCCACACCCGCGCCGGCGGGAAGTCGGGTCGGGACGAGGCCCTCACCCGGGTCTTCGATCTCTTTCCCCGGCTGGTCCAGCTCCGGGACCGGCGGGCCGGCTACCTCTCCGGCGGCGAGCAGCAGATGGTGGCCATCGGCCGTGCCCTCATGGCCGAGCCCCGGGTGCTGCTCCTCGACGAGCCCAGCCTGGGCCTGGCCCCCAAGCTGGTCGAGGAGATGCAGAGCGTCATCGCCGACATCAACGGGCAAGGCACGGCCGTGCTCCTCGTCGAGCAGAACGCCCTCATGGCCCTGTCGGTGGCGAACCACGGGTACGTCATGGAGAACGGCAAGATCGTTATGGACGCCAGCGCCGAGCGGCTCCTGGCCGACGAGGACATCCGTGAGTTCTACCTGGGGCTCCAGAGCGGGGGCGGTCGGCGGACGTACCGGGAGCTCAAGCACTACAAGCGCCGGAAGCGCTGGCTGTCGTGACGGAGGCCGCGGGCCGCCCTCTCCTCGAGGTGGAGGACCTTGCGCTGTCCTTCGCCGGCGTGCACGCCCTCGAGGGAGTCAGCTTCGACGTCCGGCGGGGCGAACTGTTCGCGCTGATCGGCCCCAACGGCGGCGGCAAGACGTCGGTGTTCAACTGCATCTCGGGGGTGTACAGGCCGAACCGAGGATGCGTCCGCTTCGACGGGGAGGACCTCACGGGGTTGCGGCCCCACCGGGTCGCCGCCCGCGGCATCGCCCGCACGTTCCAGAACGTCGAGGTGTTCCCGACGATGACCGTCGTCGACAACCTCCTCCTGGGCCGCTACCAGCACACCCGGACGGGCGTGCTGGCCGGCGTGGTGTGGCTCGGCCGGGCCCGGCGGGAGGAGGTGGCACAGCGCCGGCGGGTCGAGGAGGTGATCGACTTCCTCGAGATCCAGCAGCTCCGGGACCAACTCGTCGGTTCACTGCCGATCGGCCTCCAGAAGCGGGTCGAGCTCGGGCGCGCCCTCGCCATGGAGCCCTCGCTCCTGCTCCTCGACGAGCCGGTGGCCGGCATGAACCAGGAGGAGACCGAGGACATGGTCCGCTTCGTCCTCGACGTGAAGGAGGAGCTCGGCGTCACCGTCGTGCTGGTGGAGCACGACATGGGAGTGGTGATGGAGATCTCCGACCGGGTGGCGGCCCTGGACTTCGGCCACCTCCTCACGGTGGGCCGACCAGACGAGGTGGCCGCCCACCCCGACGTGATCGAGGCCTACCTGGGGCGCGGCGCCGAGGACGGTCCAACCGCCAGCGCGGCGCCTGAACCGCCGTGAGCCTCTACCGGCCCACGTCCTTGGGGCGCGCGCCGGCCAGCTTGCGGTGGTCCCAGGAGACGACCCGCTCAGGGGTGACCACGACCGCCACCCGTTCGGACACGAGGTCGACCGCCGCCGCCCGCAGCCGCTCCGGGTCCGCCCCCTGCGGGCTGTAGCGCTCGAACAGGGCGACCCCCGTGCGCAGCGAGGCGTCCGGGTCGTCGACCAGCTCGGCCCACCCGGTGAGCTGCACGGCCCGGAAGTCCGCGAACCCGCTCCCCTGCTCGACCAGGCAGGTGAGGCGGGGGTCCCGGCGCAGGTTGACGACCTTCCTGGAGCGGGGGTCGGTCCAGAGGGTCAGGCGCCCGTCGAGCACGACGTAGGACAGCGGCACCAGGTGGGGCGTGCCGTCGGCGTTGATGGTCGCCACCTGGGCTCGCCGACCCTCGTCGAGGAAGGCGGCCACCTCGTCCTCGGCCATCCCCAGTCGCGCCCGTCTCGCCATCGGGTGCGCTCCCTTATCCGAGCCCGGCCCGGGCCAGCACGTCGTCCAGCCGGGCCTCGAGGGCAGCGTCGGCCGGCACCATGGGCAGCCGGTGCTCGTTGGCGGCCAGCAGGCCGAGCCGGCGCATCATGTACTTCATCGGGATCGGGTTGGTGTCGTAGAAGACCGACCGGCTGAGCTCGTAGAGCTGGTCGTGGATGGTCCGGGCCTGCTCGAGCGAACCCGCCGCCACCGCGTCGTAGAGCGCGGCCACCTTCCCGGGCACCAGGTTGCCGACCGCGTTCATCAGGCCGGTGGCCCCGACCGCCAACATCGGCAGGCTCAGCCCCTCGAGGCCGACGAAGATGCGGAAGCCCTTCCCGACCCGGGGCAGGACGTCGCTCACGAACCCGAGGTCGTTGACGGCGTGCTTCATCCCGACGAATGACGGCAGCCGCTCGGCGATCCGCTCCACGGTCTCCACCGTGACGGCCACGGCCGTACGGCCGGGGATGTGGTAGAGCAGCACGGGTCGGTCCGTGCGCCGGCCCACGTCGACGAAGTACTCGACCAGCCCCCGCTGCGGCGGCTGGAGGTAGTAGGGCGTCACGATCAGCACGGCGTCGGCTCCGGCCTCGGTGGCCTGCCCGGTCAGCCACACCGTCTCGGCGTGGGACTGCGAGCCGGTGGCGGCCACGACGGGGATCCGACCGGCGGCTGCGTCCACCGCCACCGTCACCAAGCGGGCCCGCTCCTCGGTGGTCAGCGTGCTCGGCTCCGCGGTGGTGCCGTTCACCACGATCCCGTGGGACCCTTCGGCCACCTGGTGCTCGACCAGCCCGGCGTAGGCGTCGAGGTCGACCTCACCGTCCCGGAACGGCGTGACGAGGGGCGGGTAGGAACCCAGCAGCTCGTCGTCGCCCAGCTCGATCACGGGGAGGCCTCGGGTCGGTTGGTCGCGAACCCGGGATGCGAGCCGAGCAGCCGGGCGGGATGCTTGAGGTCTTCCTGCCACATGAGGGAGTCCATGGCCAGGTGCAGCGGGCTGTCCTGCACGGTGAGCTCATAGACCGGCTCGTCGCCCGAACGGTGGTGGTGGACGGCCCAGCCCGGCGCCGAGAGCATGAGGTCGCCAGCCTTCCACTCATAGGTCCGACCGGCGACCACGCTGCTGCCGTGGCCGGAGAAGTAGTAGTTGACGGCCGCCGCGCTGTGGCGGTGGGGTCGGTCGACGATGCCGGCCGGGCGTAGGCACATGGTGGCGAAGAAGCTGTTCGTCGTGCCGTTGGTGCGCCCCGTCGCCGGGTTGTACAGCAGGTAGAGGCGCCGCCCCTTGTAGTCGGCACCGAGGGCCTCGAGCTTGTCGAGGTAGGGCTTGACCTCCCCCCAGGGCCAGTGGAGCGGGCGCTGCTCGACGACCTCGGGACTGATGAGCTTCTCGTAGGCCATGAGGTGCGCCCCGTCGTCGCCCAACCGGAAGACCTCGTCGAAGGGGTGGGCGGCCCGCTCCTCGGCTGGCCCCGCATCGTGACCCACCGACTCGTCGGTCGGGTTGTCCTCGACGTGGTGGACGTTTATCGCCTCCAGCAGGGCGGCGTTGCTGTAGGACAGCCTCACCTGCCGTTCCGCGGTGTCGTTGTGGTGGGCGTAGGTCGCCATGGCCGGCGTGTACCAGACGTCGTGCTGGTCGAAGTCGATGACCCGGCCGTCGACGACGGCCTGGCCGCCGCCGTGGATGGAGAAGTTGACCACCGAGGAGCTGTGGCGCACCGGGTTGGTCGACTCGCCGGGCAGGAGCACCTCGAGGGCGACCCGGATGCCGGGGGCCAACCCCAGCGCCGGCGCCTCGGCCCTGGGGTGGACGATCAGCGACCGGCGGCGTCCGTCGACCGGCCGGGGCACGGCCGACAACCGCTCGATCTCTGCGTCGATGTCCTCCTTGGCGATGACCACCGGTGGCCAGATTTCGCGAGGCTCGTCGACGACGTCGGTGCGGTCGAGGAATATGTGGTCGGTCATGGTGTCCTCCTGGATGGTGCGCGTGGGCGCAGGCGGGGTGTGGCTGCCTGGCGCGGCGGCAGGGCGATGCCCCGGCCCTCGGCCCGGGCCAGGACCAGGGTGCGCACGCCGAGGGCAAGGTCGGAGATGCCCATGCCCATGGCCTTGAACAGGGTGAGATCGGCCCCGGCCGGCCGCCCTTGCTCCCCGGCGACGAGCTGACACAGGGGGGTGACCGCCGCCCACCGCTCCTCGTCGTCGCCGAAGTGGGCCCTGACCTCGGCCGACAAGCGGCGCACCTGCTCGACGCTGTCGGCGGCCAGCAGATCGACCCGGTCGAGCAGTGCCGGCTCGAACTCCCGGCGCTCGGGCGTGATGGCCCCGAGGGCATTCACATGGGCGCCGCGGGCCACCAGGTCAGGCGCCAGGAACGGCTCGGTGGCCCGGGTCACGAGCGTGACGATGGGCGCTCCGGCGACGGCCTCGGTCACCGACGGGCATGCCTCGGCGACCAGGCCGAGCTCGTCGCCCACCAGGGCCGCGAAGGCCCGGCGATGGCCTTCGGTCGGGCTGAACACCCGGACCCGCCGGATCGGCCGCACCGCCGCCACCGCCGCGACCTGGGCCAGGGCCTGCTTGCCGGTACCGATGATGGCCAGCTCGTCGGCCGCCGGGTCGGCGAGGTGGGAGGTGGCCACGCCGGCGATGGCGCTGGTCCGGAGCTGGCCCAGGGCGAAGGCCTCGATGACGGCCCGCACTGCGCCGGTGGTGCTGTCGAACAGCACCAGGAGCGGGGCCGCCCCGCCCTCGGTGTGAGCCCACGTCTTGGTGCCGACCAACCCCTCCGCCTCGACGGCCGCCCCGACGGCGTGGAGGGTGTCGTGTTCGCCCCACGCCACATGGGTCTTCACCATGTTGCGGGCTCCGCCCCGTGCCTCTCGGTCCAGGCCCTTCTCCAGGGCGGTGATGGCCTCGTCGAGGTCGATCAGCTCGACCACGTCCTGCTCGCGGAGCCACACCCCGGTTCGCTCGCTGCGCTCCCTCACGCCGGCTCCCCGATCGGGGACGGCACCGGCGGCGCCAGTTCCAGGGCGTTCACCACGAGAGCGTGGGCCTGGTATCGGCCGACGAGCAGCAGCACGGCGACGGCGAGCGCTGGGCCGGCCTCGGCCACCAGACGTTCGAGGGGCGCGGCCGCCCCCCGGCCGTGGTCGGCGAGGAGGGCGAGGGTTAGCTCCTGCACGGTCCGCTGGCGGCCGTCCAGGGGCTCCCCGCCATCCGAGGCGGCCGGTCCACGGGCCAGGACCCGGCGGACCCAGCCCTCGTCGAACCCGAGCCGCAGGCACAGGCGCTCGTGCTGGTGGCGCTCGTAGTCGTTGCCGGTGGTGGCGGCCACGGTGAGGGCCACCACCTCGGTCAGGTCGTCGGGCAGGGCGACCTTGAGGTCGTCGGTGAAACCCATGAACGAGCGGAGGGCGGCGGGCTGATGGGCCGCGCAACGGAAGAACTCGCCGAGGTAGCCCAACCGCTCCACCCTCGGCGCGAGGGCAGCCCGCAGATCGTCGGGCATCTGGTCCAGCTCGAGGCGCTCGATGCGGTTCGACACGTCAGATCGGGGAGACGATCGAGTTCGGGATCAACGTCGAGTCGAACACACAGCGCAGCTCACGGAACCGGAGCCGGTCGCCACCGGTGTCCACCACCGCCAGGTACCGGCCGCAGTTGAACACCCGAGTCTCCTCCTCGACGAGGGTGCGGAAAACGGTGTAGGCGGCCCGGGCCGCCACGGCACCGTCCGGCCCGGGGCGCACCCGGGCCTGGCCGACCACGTGGGCGAGGTAGCGGGGGGCGTACATCGACGTCTCCCGCACCGCCACCACCCGGTCCTCGAGCATCCCCCGGCTCTCGCACAGGATGGCCGCCAACGGCAGCCCCCGGTCGTGGTTCTCCCGGGCGATGACCTGGTAGAGGCACGTCTCGGTGAACAGCTCGGGCCAGCGCTCGAGCTCGTCGTCGTCGAGGCACTCGACGTACTCGGCGAAGAGGTCCTGGACCTGCGCCCACAGCACCGAGCCCGGCGCCAGGTCGGCTAGCGACGACGTCGACGTCGGCACCGCGGCCGTCACACCAGTTCCATGACGGCGCGGTAGTGGTCGTAGAACGCCCGGATGGCGGCCTCGGTGACCATGTGGTCCTCGTCGCCCGTGCCCCGACCGCCCATCTCCAGCAGCCCGCTGTCGTCCGGGCGCAGGCGGACGCCGTCCTGGGACATGCGCATGACCTCGCCGTCGTCGATCGACACGTAACCGGCGGGCCCCATGAGGTTGGCCTGGCGGAGCCGGATGCGGGTCATCTCCGCAGTGTCGTCCTCGTACCCGAAAAACGTCCAGATGAGGTCGTGGGCCTCCGGGCCCCGGGGCACCATCTGGCGGGTGGCGAGGGTGTTCGACTGCTGCTGGACGATGAGGTTCGGCCAGAGCGTCTGCATCACGACCGTGGCCGATCCCGGGAACTCCCGCACCGGCGTCAGGAGGTTGGGGTCGTGGAGCCGGAGGTCGGCCTTGAACGACTTCATCTCCGCCGTCGCGGCGTTGGCCTGTTGCTCGCCCTTGCTCGACACGAGCACGCTGTGGCGCCCGGTGTCGTCCATCTGCACGGCCGACGGTTGGTCGGCCCGGAACAGCCCGAACGTCACGAGGAACACGTGGAGCAGGCTGGCGTGGTAGGGATCCTTGATGTTCTCGAACATCAGCTTCCAGTTGCACGGCAGGCGCTGACGGGAGTAACCGAGGAGGCGCAGCGGCCGGCCGTCGAACACCCGGTCGAACCATCCGAGCATGCTGGGACCGAGGTACTCCTCGAGCGGCGCCACCGCTGGGTCGAACGAGGCGAAGATGACACCATTGCGCTCGGCCACCGCCAGGGTGGTGAGGGCGTGGTCGGCGGGCGTGAAGTCATCAGGCATGCCCCCCTGGCCGTCGAGCCCCTTTCGGAACGGGACGCCGAGGAGGCGGCCCTCCAGGCTGTACGTCCACTGGTGGTACGGGCACTCGAACTTGGAGACGTTGCCGGAGGGCTCGCGACAGAACTGGACGCCCCGGTGGGCGCACCGGTTGACGACCGCGTTGACCCCACCCCGCTTGTCCCGCACCACCACGACCGGCGTCTCGCCGACGTGGGTGCGCCGGAAGTCGCCGGGCTCTGGCACCTCGGCGGCCAGCCCGACGTAGGACCAGCTCGGGCCCTGGAAGATCCGCTCCTGCTCCCGCCGGTACACCTCGGGATCGGAGTACACCCAGTACGGAACCCGGCTCGACCCCTCGCTCGGCCAGCGCCTCGTCGGCGTGCCGTCCATGCTTCGATTCCTCATGCGCCGCGCAGCGCGGCGACGGCGGCGGAGTCGAGGTACTCGTCGATCCGGGTGATCCGGTCGCCGTCGACGGTGACCACCAGGCAGGCCGGCACCGCCAGCTCGCCGCCGGGGGCGGTACCCCGCAGGATGTGCTGCTGCACGAAGCCCGTCGGTGTGGGCTCGCGCCGCACGTCGTCGTAGCAGAGCCCCGTCACGTGCCGGGCCACCCAGCGGAGCGTCCGGAGGTTGTCGTCCACTCCCTGCTCGGCACCGTCGAGGTTGTGCCAGATCACGGCGTCGGGCGCGTAGATCTCGTCGCGCAGGACGTCGACGGCGCCGGCTTCGATCGCCGCGAACAGTCGGGTGCCGAGCTCGTCGGCGGTCACCATCTCGGCGCCGCGAGGTTGGTCATGCCCGGGCGCCCGCACTCGCCGTCCGCGCCGGCTCGTGGGCGACGTCCGCTCCGGTCAGCGGCCGGTTCCAGCACGCCAGCTCGAGCAGGATCCCGTCCGGGTCGAAGAAGTACACCGACCGCATGAACACCCCGTCGTGCATCTCCTTGCTGATCCCACGCACACTGTCGTCGTGGTTGGCCACCTCGGTGCAGGGCACGCCGCTGGCCCGCAGCTTGGCCGCGTACTCCACGATCTTCTCAGGGGCGACATCGAAGGCGATGTGGTTCATCGAGCCGATCGCGCTGGTCAGGTCGCCCTGCCCCGGCAGCATCGCCGGCGCCGACACACCCGGAGCGGGTTCCGGAGCGTGCGGGAACCAGAAGAACGCCAGCGAGTCGCCGTTGCCGATATCGAAGAAGAAGTGCTGGCCCAGCCCGGCGGGCAGCTCGATGGTCTTGACGAGCGGCATGCCGAGGACGTTCGTGTAGAAGTCGACGGTGCGGGCCATGTCACTGCACACCAACGCGAGGTGGCTGACCCCCCGTAGCTCGAACTCAGTGTTCTCTGCGGTCATGTCCTGGTTCTCCAATCTGTCGTGTGCCGCTGTGGCCCCGACCCGCAGGACGGGGTCAGGTCCGCTTCTCGACCCATGCTGCGAGCAGGTCGGCGACGTCGTCCCGGACGCCGTCGGGTTTGAGGAAGTAGTGGTCACCGGCGATCAACTCCAGTGTGACGTCGTCGGCCGCCAGGCCCTCGGCGATGCCCCGGGCGTCGCTGGGGAACACGCCCGTGTCGGCCAAGCCCTGCACGACGAGGGAGGGCAGACGGACCTTGGCCAGGTGAGGGGCGGCACGACAGGGCGAGCGCTCCATGCTCCACATGTTGAGCCAGGTGCGCAGCGTGTTGAGGGTGCCGATGCCGAACACCCCGTAGTTCGCCCGGTGGGGATCACCGAGGTAGCAGGCCGGCACCTCACGCTCGGAGGGGTCGAGGTCTGCGTCGAGCATCCGGAGGTCGGCCCACGTCCGGGGGAGGGTGAACAGCCGGTCGCTGACCCCGGCCGCCGACAGGCGGGCCAGCTCGTCGAGCGCCCACGCTGTGATCCGGTCGTTGCGGTCGCGTTGAGCGGCCCGGTAACGCTCGACGAAGGACGCGTCGTAGGGCGGACCGTTGTCGGGATGGAACGGGTCGAGGGCCGGATCGACCGAAAGGGGATCGGCCTCGTCGGTGATCGACGGGTCCATCCAGGCCGTGAGGACCTCCGGGCGGCCGGGGTGGGCGGCAAGGGCGACGTAGAGGTCACCGGGCGGAAGGTCACCGATGGCCTCGAGCGGCCTGAAGCCGTGAGACGGCTCTAGGACGGGGTCGACGGCCTGAGACTGGTACGCGGCCATGAGCGAACCACCACCCGAGTTCCCGAGGAGCACCACGATCTCCGCGCCGGCCTCCTCGCGGAGCCAGTTCACGCCGACGGCGATCTCGGCCAGCGCGTGATCGAGGAGGAAGTAGGCCTCGTTGCCCCGGAAGCGGGTGTTCCAGCCGAGGAACCCGAACCCTCGCCGGGCGAGGGGTTCGGCCAGGTAGTGCTCGGCGAAGTCGATGTTGAAGTGGGTGGCGACAAAGGCCACCCTCGGTCGTTCGCTGGCCAGGTGGTGGTAGAGCCCCTGGCAGGGGTGCCCCCCCGCCCCGGCTCGCCCGACGACGGGCGACGGCAACCCGACGAACCGGCGCTCGACCGTCATGAAGCTGATCGTAACATCAGGATCACCTTCTTCGCCCCTTCCGATCCCCTCGATGTCACCTCAGCGCAGCTCGTAGACCTCGTACTCCAGTCGGCCGTCGCGCACCGTGCCCTTGGCCACCGCTTGGATCTTGTTGAGCCAGGTGTAGCGCTCGTCAGCCGTCTCGAACTGCGGCGTCACGTAGAACACCGGCGATCCCTCGGCGCGCATGTCGGCCCGGCCGGTGTAGCGCACGGCGATGAGCGCCCCGTCGTCGGTCTCGAGCACCAGCCTGGCGTCCACCATCCCGGTCCCGTCCGGCGCCACCGCCAGCCAGTCCTCGGCCAGCTCCCGGCCGCTGGCCCGCAACCGTTCCCCCTCCCATCGGCACATCCGGGCGAGCCCGATGACCCGCCGCCCGACAGGGGTACGTCCGAGCGAAAGCGAGACGACGTCGTCGACGGTCGCCGTGCACAGCGGTACGAGCTCCAGGGCCACGGTCCCTCCTCGGGTCAGGTGCTTCCGGTGGTTCCGGCGACGACGGTCAGCCGGTCGAGCCGGCGCAGCGTGTCGTCCCGCCCGGCGGTCGGCAGCTCGAACACCGCCGCCGTCGCACCCAGCGCCCGGTAGCGGTCGAGCTCGTCGGGGCGGGATCGGACGCCGAGCACGATCAGCCCGATCCCGTCGGGGTCCCGCCCGGCGGCGGACGCGAGCCGACGAAGCTCGCCCTCGCCGCCGGCCACGTCGTGGACAGGGGCGTAGGGCATCCACCCGTCGCCGTAGGCCACGAGATCGCCGAAGACCGCCGGGCCGCCACCGAGGTAGACGGGCGGACCGGGCCGCTGGACCGGCTTCGGCCAGGACCATATCGGCGAGAACGAGACGTGGACGCCGTCGAAGGCGGCCTCGTCGTCGGCCCAGAGGGTTCGCATGGCCGCCACCTTCTCGCGGGCCACGGCCCGCCGATTGGCGACGGTCAAGCCGTGGTTGGCCAGCTCGACCGGGTGCCAGCCGAACCCGATGCCGAGGGTGACCCGGCCGCCCGACAGCAGATCGAGGGTCGCCACCGTCTTGGCCAGCACGATCGGGTCGTGCTGGGCGACCAGGCAGACGCCGGTGGTCAACCGCAGCCGGTCGGTCGCCGCACCGGCGGCGCCGAGCGCGACGAACGGATCGAGGGCGCGGCGGTGGGCGTCCGGCAGCGGGGGTCCAGCCGGCGAGACCTCGGTGCGAGAGGTCGGCACGTGGCTGCGTTCGGGCAGGACGAGCTCGTCGAGGCCACGGTCCTCGACCGCGCCGGCCAGCTCGGCGGGTCTGATCGAGCCGTCGGTGAGGCACATGGTCACGCCGACTCGCATCGTCACGGGGGTGGCTGGGTGCCGGCCGCCTCGCGGTCCCATGCAGCGGCGGTGACGCCCCGCTGGCGCAGGTCGTGCTTGCGCACCCGCTGGGTCGCCTCGGTCTTCGGCAGCTCGTCGGTCAGCTCGACGTAGCGGGGGACCATGAACCGGGGCATCCGCGAGATGAGGAACCGGATCAACTCGGCCGGCTCGAGGGTGCCGCCGGGGCGGCGCACGACCACCACGAGCACCTCGTCCTCCCCGAGCTCGGCGGGAACAGCCACCGCCGCGCACTCGGCGACGGCGGGGTGCTCCGCGACGATCGCCTCGACCTCGAACGACGAGATGTTCTCACCGCGCCGGCGGATGGTGTCCTTCACGCGGTCGACGAAGAAGTAGTGGCCCGCCTCGTCGCGGGTGAAGGCGTCGCCCGTGTGGAACCACCCGTTGCGCCACGCCGTGGCGGTGGCCTCGGGCTTGCCCCAGTATCCGGCGTTGAGCGTCCAGGGTATGGCCGTGCGGACCACCAGCTCGCCGGTGGTGCCCGGCGGCACCTCCCGGTCGTGCTCGTCGACGACCCGCACCTCATAACCGGGGTAGCCCTGCCGGGCCGCCCCGCATGACCGCGCGTCACCGATGCCGTCGGCGAACAGGAGGGGGAGGCTGATCTCGGTCATGTTGAACCCGGTCCGGATCTCCACGCCGAATCGGCGGGCGAACCGCTCGAACTCGGCGATGACCGGCGCCATGATGGCCACCCGCAGCGGGTTGTCGCCGTCGTCGGACCGCTCATCCTGCTGGAGCAGGAAGCCCTGCATGGTGCCGGCGAGGATCGTGACGGTGCATCCGTGGCGTCGGATGTCGTCCCAGAACGCCGGGCCCCGGAACCCGTTGCGAAGGACGACCCGGCCGCCCAGCCGGGCCATCAGGTAGACCGGCGCCTTGCCGGCCACGTGGTACATCGGGTACGGGACGTACTGGCACTCCTCGGCCGCCCCCGTCGACCACTCCAGCGGCGAGGAAGCGTGCAGCTGGCCCCACGGCACGAGGACGCCCTTCGACGGGCCGGTGGTGCCGGAGGTGTAGATGATGCAGGCGGTGTCCCACGGCTCCGGGCGGGTGGTCACGTCGAACGGCGCATCGACACCGGCGGCGAAGAAGGATCCGGCACCGATCACCGGGCACGCCAGCGGGGCGAAGGGGCCGTCGGCGTCGGGGACGACCACCGCGTCGAGCCCGGCCACGGCCTCCGACGTCGCCAGCCGGTCGAGGTAGCGCTGGGCGACGACCGCGAGCCGGGCCCCGGAGTCCCGCAGGACGTACTCGAGCATCACCCCCCGGTACTCGGTGTTGGCGGCGACCTCGACGGCCCGGAGCCAACCGAGGCCGAGCCAGGAGACCACCGAGGCGACCCCGGTGGGGAGGAGGCTGACGACATGGTCACCGGGGCCGACACCGAGCGCCCGGTAGGCCGCCGCCCACCGTCGGGCTTCGGCGTCGGCCCCGGCGTAGGTCACGCCGACCCCCTCGACCTCCTGCAGGAACGGGCGCGTCGGGTGCTCGGAGGCCCGTCGCTCGACCAAGGCTGGGAGGGCCCGGAAGTCGTCTCCCGGGGTCCCGTGTAGCGTCCGATCGCTGGCGCTCAGGAGGCCACCCATGTCAGCTCCGTCGATCGAGATCGAGCTCGTGCCCCTGTGCCGCCTCACCGCGTGGCTCGGTGTCCGTCACGTCGTGGGCGAGGGGCCGGCGGGGACCCGGGTGGTCGTGAGCGTCGATCGGGCCGTGGCCGAAGGGGAACGCCTCCGGGCCGAGACCGTCGGCGTGGCCGCCGACTGGTTGATCGTGGGGGCGGGCGGCGTCGGCACCGTCGACGTGCGCATGACCCTTCGGACCCACGACGGCGCCCTGGTGTACCTCCGCTACGAGGGGCGCAGTGCCCGGCTGGGTCAGGCCCCCAACCACGTGGCGCCCCTGTTCGAGACCGGCGACGAGCGCTACGCGTGGCTCAACCAGGTGCTCGGCGTCGGCAAGGGTGTGGTCGCTGGCGACACGGTGACCTACGACATCTACGAGGTCCGCTGACACGGTTGCCTTGGTTCTCCTCTTGGGGCCGCACCTGCTCGTTCATGAATCTAGCGTTAGATTCGTCTCCGGTGGTCGTGAGCGAGAAGGGCGCGTCTCTGCGGGCCGGGCAGAACCCCGGCTCGGCCCTCGACACCACCTGATGGCCGGTCCCGTGGTGTTCGAGGCGAACAGTGCGGCCGGCGTCGGCCGACTCCGGCTCGCGACCGGCCGGCCCGGCAATGCCATCACGCTCGAAGCGATCGAGGGGCTGCGAACCGGCATCCGGGAGGCTGCCGACGCCCGCCTCCGGGTGCTCCTCATCACGGGAGTCGAAGGCGTGTTCTCCGGCGGGGCCGACGTGCACGAGCTGGCGGCGATGGACGAGGACCGCTTCGGCCGCTACATCGACGCCGAGCTGCGGTTGTTCCGTGAGGTCGAGGCGCTCGGGCTGGTCACCGTGGTCGCCATAGCCGGGCCGTGCGTCGGCACCGCGGCCGAGATCGCCCTGTGCTGCGACCTCCGGGTGGGCACCCGTAGCGCCCACATCCAGTTCCCGGAGGCCCGGCTCGGATTCGCGGCGCCCGCTGCCCGCCTCTCGCGGTTCGTCGGCATCGGCCCGGCGCGGGACCTCCTGCTCTCGGGCCGGGCCGCCTCCGCCGACGAGGCGCTCCGCATGGGCCTGCTCGACCGCGTGTGCGACGACGAGGCCCTCGACGCCGTGGCCGCGGAGGAAGCCGCCGCGCTCGCCCGAGTGCCGGCCGGCGGAGTACGGGCCACCAAGGCGAACCTGGCTGCGGCCTACGAAGCGGCCGACGTCGCCCACGAGGAGATCGTGCGCCACGCGGTCGAGGCGTTCCGCAGTGAGGAGCTGCGCCGGGCGCTGGCGGCGGCCAGCACCCGGCTCGGCGGGGGCGGCGGTTGACCCGACGGTCGATGCCCTCGATGGCATCGCCGACCTGAATCTGTTGTTAGCGTTACCTCGTGGCAGCGCGAGGCCGTGTCCCCCCATCCCCGCCGACCATCCGCGGCCGGCGCACCGACCTCGCCTTCCAGGAGGCGGCACGGCGGGTCATCTCCCGCAAGGGCTTCCTCAAGACGACGATCGCCGACATCGCCGAGGAGGCCGAGCGGTCGACGGCGTCGTTCTACAACTACTACGACAGCAAAGAGGCCCTGCTCGAGGTCTGGGCTGAACAGTTCCGCGAGAACGCCATCGAGCGGGCCCGGCCGGCGTACCACCATGGCGCCGACCCGTCGGAGGTGATCCTCGAGTCGGTCCGGGCCCATTGGGGCACCTACAAGGAGCACCTGGCCGAGATGGTCGGAGTCCTCCAGGCGGCGATGCTTGACGACGGCTTCGCCCATCGCTGGCGGGAGATCCGCGGCGAGGCCATAGACACCATCGCCAACGGCATCCGCCGCGCCCAGCGGGCCGGGTACGCCCCGGGGATGGACCCGCTGCTCACGGCGTCGGCACTGGCCGCCATGATGAACCAGTTCTGCTACATCTGGCTGGCCCAGGAGGGTGACTCGGGAGCTGACCTCGACGAGGAGCAGGCCGTCCGGACCCTCGCCACCATCTGGTACCGCAGCGTCTACTGGAAGCCGGACGCGGCGTCGGAGTCGTCGACAGGTGCCGAGTGATCGCACCAGGTCCCGGCGGCAGTGACGCCGGCAAGGCGCGATCTCCGTGCGGCGTACCCTGGTCATCGAAGGCATCGATCGCTGGCGTGCGATGTCGCGCGTCCAGATTCTTGGCAGGGCTGTCGAGGGCACTGTTGCGTTGAGGGCAACCGGCGCCAGGTGGTCGTGTCGGCCCCCCCGGTGGGCGAGGCTGCCGGGATGAAGCGTCGCCGTTTCCACCCGCCGGTCCACTAGGTCAGCTCGGCGTTGGTGGGGTTCGGGTACCCGCCGGAGGTGATCGTGTTGGCGGTGCGCTGGTACCTGCGGTGGCTCCGTTGCGTTGAGCGTGCGCGTCGGGCGCGGCGAGGCTGTTGGGATGAAGCGCCGCCGGTCCTGCCCACCGATCAAGACCGGGTCGGGGTCGTTCACAGGGTTCCG
>JAABUN010003666.1_pt1 | contig 23103 bp, 19 predicted proteins | sample 5559311 | NCBI WGS metagenome assembly JAABUN01 (sample SAMN10711877, study PRJNA513370) | rock metagenome | isolation source: Antarctica rocks | place: Antarctica: Victoria Land, Siegfried Peak sud
CGCCAGGAGGTTTCCACCCTCCGTGAACCAGCCCGCGAAGGCGGGCTTCGTACTTTTACAGCCCCGATTTCAATCGGCGGCGCTCCGACGGCTGGGAGGATTTCACGCCGCGCGTGACGTACCCTGAAGCGCGCAGAACGCTCTTGGCTGGGCGGCCAGGCGAGCGTGCGTGCGCGCACACTTCGCAAAGGAGACCCGTCTCGTGCCCGAACCAACGAAGACAATTAACATTGGGCTGGTCGGCTACCAGTTCATGGGCAAGGCCCACTCAAACGCGTATCGCCAGGTCAACAAGTTCTTCGCCGACATGGAAGTTCGCCCCGTCCTCAAGGCGCTTTGCGGCCGGAACGAGGAAAAAGTGCGGGCCGCCGCCGACAAGTTCGGCTTCGAATCGTACGAGACCGATTACAAGAAACTGCTCGAACGTGACGACGTTGACCTCATTGACATCGTCACGCCCGGCAACTCGCACGCCGAGATCGCCGTGGCCGCCGCCCGCGCGGGCAAGATGGTCATCTGCGAAAAACCGCTCGCCAATACCGTCGCCGAGGCCGAGGCGATGCTGGCTGCCGTGCGCGAAAACAACGTGCCGAACGCCGTTTGCTTCAACTACCGCCGCGTGCCCGCCGTCGCGCTCGCCAAGAAGATGATTGACGAAGGCCGACTGGGCAAGATCGTTCACTTCCGGGGCACGTACCTTCAGGACTGGATCGTGGACCCCAACATGCCGCTCGTGTGGCGGCTCCAGGGCGACATTGCCGGCTCCGGCTCGCACGGGGACCTGAACGCGCACCTGATTGACACGGCCCACTACCTGATCGGCCCCATCGCCGAAGTCACTGGAATGCTCGACACGTTCATCAAGCAACGGCCCCTGCTGGCCGAATCGGACGACCGGCTGGGCGGCAAGGCAAGCACGGAAATGGGCGAAGTCACCGTGGACGACTCGTCCATCTTCCTTGCCCGGTTTGCAAACGGCGCGGTCGGCACGTTCGAGGCGACCCGTCTGGCCCCCGGCCGCAAAAACTACAACCGGTGGGAGATCAACGGGACCAAAGGCTCCGTCGTCTTCAACATGGAGCGCATGAACGAACTGGAATACTACAACGCCGACGATCCTGACGACGTGCGGGGCTTCCGCGTCATCCAAACGACCGACAACCCGCACCCCTACACGGCCAACTACTGGCCCGCCGGCCACATCATCGGCTACGAGCACACGTTCATCAACCTCATGCACGACGTGCTGACCGACTTCGCCCACGGCCGCCCCACCCACCCCGACTTCAACGACGGCCTGCAATGCCAGAAGGTCCTGGACGCCGTGGACCGCTCCTCTAAAAACCGCTCCTGGGAAAATATTTAGCCGGGAACTGACCCGCACGCGCCGGCCGTCCTAAGCAACGAGGAGACAAGGAAAAGTTATGGCACGCTGTCCCGGTTGTGGAAGTGACGTAAAGGCCCCCGCGCGGTTCTGCTCGCTGTGCGGCGCGTCCGTCGCACCGCCAGCCGCCGCGCCGGCCTCAACGCCGCCGCGCGCCCTCGCTCCTCCTTCGGCTTACGCACCGACTGGCGCGCGCGGGCTATCCGAACCGGCTTATGCCGGCCCGAATGCCGGCCGGGGCAAGGTCGTGGCCGCGCTCGCGGCCGGTCTGTTGGTCGTGTGCCTGGCGGCCTTCTTGCTCGCGCGCGCGGCGGGCCTGCTGAACGCCGGCCGGCCGCAGGTTGGGGGCGGCGGCGTGCTGAACGCCCCGCCGCCGACCAGCGCGCCCGCGCCCGTCCTGAACGCCCCGCGCGTCGAGACGCCCAAAAACGGCGTGATCGCCCCGCCCGCCACACAGGGCAACCCGATGCCGGCCGACGTGATCGCCTACCTGCGCTGGCTCAAGCAGTACGAGGCCGCGCGCAACTCGATGGAAAAAGAGCACGCGGCCGTCCTGATGACCGGCATCACCAAGATCACCAAAGACTACTTCGAGTCGGCCATCAAACTTTCCGACCCCGACGCCAACCCGGAACCACCCGCGCCGCAGAACAACGTCGCCGTGGACGTGGGCAAGATATTGCAGCAATGGAACCAGGCCGTCGCCCTGTTTACCCAGAAAACACCGCCCGATGTGTGCGCGCCCCTCGCCGCCAACTACAACGGCGCGCTCAGTGGGTCGGTCGCCGAGATGAGCAAACTGGGCCAGATTCTTTCCACCGCCCAAAAGGCGCGCGTGACCGGGCAAAGCCCACCGATGGACCTGCTCAACGACCTGAACCGGCAAAAAACGACCCGCGAAACCTCGCGCGGCGTGGACGCCACCTACGAGGGCGCGAACCAGGCTCTGAACAATCTGCGCGCGCGCTACACCGACATTCCGGCCGACATCAACGCGTCCGCCTTTACCATCCAGGCGGAGCAGATGCCCGCCATGGACATCCCGCGCGTGCCGGGACAGCCCGGCGGATAGAACGCGCTTTGGGAACGTGAAAAGGTGGCGCGCGTGTGCGTACCGCCTTTTTTGTGCGCTCTTTTCAGCCCTTCAGCCGCTTTTCGATCCGGGCGACGATCTCGACGGCGCGGCGGCGCGACTCCAAAATGATGTTGGCCCGCGACAGCGCGCCCGCGACGAACAGGCCGGGCACGGGCGTTTCGGCCGTTGCCTCGTCGTAAACAGGCAGGCCGTCGGGCGCGAGCGGCACGCCCAGGTGGGAAAACAGGGCGCGGTCGGCGGTGTGGCCGAGCAGAGCGAACACGAAGTCGTTCGTAAGCGGCCCGGCGAGCAGGGCGGGATCGGGCGGCGGGGTTTTCTCCTCTTCGCCGCACGCGACGTAGCCGCTCGACTTCAGGAGAACGTGAGTCGGCGTGACGTGGGCTACCTCGACGCCCGACACGAGCGTGAGCCGTTTTTCGTCGGCCATGATCGTCAGGTCGCGCACGATGAAGGGACGCAAATGGCTCTGGAAATCGCGCGGCGGGCGGCGCATGGCGAGCGTTACGCGCGCACCCGCCTCGGCAAGCGTCATCGCGGCCGTGGCCGCCGAGTTGCCGCCGCCCGCGACGAGTACGTTCCGGCCGAAAAACGGGGTCGCTTCGTCAAGGCGCGAAAATACCTTCGGCAGATCGCCGCCGGGAGCGTCGAGCGCGCGTGGGTTGGGGAAAGTGCCGGAGCAGACAAGGAGAAAACGGGCACGACGCGTCACGTTCTCGCCCTCGCCCGCCGCGCGGCGGACTGAGCGCACGACAAAAATATCGTCTCCGTCACGCGACACGTCCACGACCTCTTCCCAGGTCGCCAGGTTCAGGCTTCGGGACGCGGCAACCGCCCGGTAGTAGGCCAGGGCGTCCTCGCGGGTCGGTTTGTGGCCGCCGCGCACCGGGAACGGCACGCCGCCGACCGCCATCTCGTCGGCCGGCGAAAAGTAGCGAATTTGCTGTGGGTGCTCGACCAGGGATTGGACCGGGCCGCGCCGCTCGACAACGACGTAGCGCAGGGCGGCATCCTGGGCCGCGCAAGCCGCCGCCAGACCCGCCGGCCCCGCCCCGACGACGAGCAAGTCCAGCGTTTCCCTTTCGCTCAACGGAAGTAGGTCGCCAGGCCGAACAACAGGAACACTTGATCCCGCGCGGCCTCCAGGTCGTAGTCGCGGTATACGAGCGAGGCGGTCGCGGCGACGCGGCGATTCACGAAATACTTCGCACCGCCCTGAACGCCCCGCAGCATTACGCCGTCGCCGTCGCCGTTGCTGACACCGTAAAAAGCCCCCACGAACGGCAGAACGGGCGAGCGGCCGGGAAAATGGTAGTTCACGAACGCGCCCAGCGTGGTGAGGTCGCTGCCGTCGGCTTGCCGGTAGTCGGCCGAAAAACCGGCCTGAAGCCGGCCTTCGTTCAGAAACAGGCCGTAACTCACAAACACGAGCAGCACGTCATTGGGCTGCCGCTGGTACAAACCGCGCAATTCAACTTCGTTCGTGACGCTTGTCAGGGAGAAGAGGAAAGAGGCCATGGCGGCCGTGGACACCGAACGTCGCAAACGCATGATGCCTCCTGGAGAATTGCCTGCCTTTTCAACGCTCCCGGCACGCGAAAATTCTCGCGGCAGCACGAACGCTCACCAAGCACCGCCCGAAATAAAAAGGGCCGCGCGGCGATGATGCCGCGCGGCCCGGTCGGTTTTTCGTTCGTGGGTTAGCGAAGGTAGATCGCCAGACCAAAGTTCAGGTCCAGAGAGTTCCGCTTGCCGTTCGCGATATCCTTGGCGAAGTGGAGGTAAGCCAGTTCGCCAAACGCCGCGACGCTGGAGTTGATGAAGTACTTCACCCCACCCTGCGCGCCGTAAGCGAACGCCGAGCCGCCGCCGCTTGCGCCGCCAAACTGGAGGCCCACGTAGGGAAGCAATTGACTGGGGCCCGGAAAGTGGTAGTTCCCGAACACGCCGTAGCTCGTGAAGTCCGAACCACTTGAGTGGCTGTAGCCGAACTTGACGCCGACCTGAAGGCGGGCATCATCGAGGAACGGCCCGTAGGTGGCGTTAACGTTGAAGCTGGTCGGGGTCGGCTCCAGGTGGAAGTTGCCCGAAAAGGCGACTTCCTTGGTGCCCTTGACGGGCAGCAGGGGGTTGATGAGGCCCTGGGCATGGCTCGCGCTCATCAGCCCCAGGGCGAGCAGGGCCACCAGGGCCATTTTGCTCAGAAAACGCATCGTTCTTCCTCCTAAGAAGATTTCTGTGTCGCCCACACGTCGCGCGCGCGTTGTTCCCGCAGCGCTCCTTGCGCGTCCTGCACTCCCATTGCCACTCGGCGCGGGTGCGTTCACAGGTCGGCCCATTCTAACGCATTGATTGCGGCCCTGTAAAGCGAAAACAGCGTCACGAACTGCGTTTTGCTGTCATTTTCTTCACACCGCCGCGCACCACTTGCGCGGGCCGGTGATTTAGAAAAGGCCGTGCGGCGATTGTTTCAACATTGCGCCGCTTCGCGCCCTGCTAATTTTGCGGCAGGGCTACGCGACGCCCATCAGGATGTCGAACAGTTTCTGGTCCAGCCGCTCGTAGGGCAGCGGCTTGGCGGCGAGCGCGTCCGGGTCGAAGGTCCTGGCCTTGAGCGCGTCCGCCTTTTCCTTCGTGAAGCCGGAAAGGTGCGCTTCCAGGTCCGGGTCAGGCGCGTTGATCTGGGCAAGGATTTCCTGAACCTCGGCATCGGCGTCGAACTGCTTCGCTTTTTCCTTGAGGATCAGGTACGAGCGCATGCAGCCGCGCGCGAACGCGAGGGCGTCCTGGGGGTCGGACGTGCGCAGCGGGTGGGCGTCGAAGTGGCGCATCCCGTCGAAGCCGCTGTTTTCGAGCAGGCGCACGAGGAAGAAGTTGGTCTTGTAGTCTTCCTGGCCGAAGCGCAAATCCTGGTCGAAGCGGCCCACTTTCTGGCCGTTCAGGTCCACGTGGAAGAGTTTGCCCGCGTCAATGGCCTGGGCGACGGCATGATAAAAATTCAGACCGGAAATGGTCTCGTGGGCGTATTCGGGGTTGACGCCGACCATTTCGGGGTGCGCGAGCGTGGCGATGAAGCCGAGCATCGCGCCGGTCGTGGGCAGGTAGATGTCGCCACGCGGCTCGTTGGGCTTGGCTTCAAGGGCGAATTTGTAGCCGAAGCCTTGCTGCGTGTTGTAGTCGCAAAAGAAGTTCACCGCATCGCGCATCCGCTTCACGGCGGTCACGGCGTCCTTTGATGCGTCCACCTCCGCGCCTTCGCGCCCGCCCCAAAAAACGTACACTTTCGCGCCCAACTCCGCGCCCAACTCCATCGAGCGCATCACCTTCTGGTAGGCGAAGGCGCGCACGGCCGGGTCGTTGGAGGTAAACGCGCCGTCCTTGAAAACGGGGTGGAAAAACAGGTTCGTGGTCGCCATCGGGACGGCGAGGCCGTTGTCCCTCAGCGCCTTTTTGAACTCGGCCATGATCCGGTCAGTTTCCCGCGCGGATGAGCCGAACGGGATCAGGTCGTTGTCGTGGAAGTTCAGGCCGTAGACTCCCATCTTGCCCAGGTGTTCGCACATCTCGACGGGCGTGTAGCCTTTGCGGACCACGTCGCCGAACGGGTCGCGGCCGGGATTGCCCAGCGTCCACAGGCCGAAGGTAAACTTGTCGCTTGTTTGCGGTTCGTAGGAAGGCATGGTTTTCGGTTGCTCCTTTTGCTTGCACGGCGCATACTTTTGCGGGCGCCGGCACCGGAAACCACTATTCGCCGCCGGGTGCGCGCGCTCCTGCCGCGGGCGCGTCGCCGTCCGGCTCGGTCGGAACGGGCGCGGCCGATTTTTCGGCTCCGGGGTCCGGCGCGGCGGCCGGCTTGATGGTCGCCCAATCAATTACCTCGCCCTGGGCCAGGCCGGCAAGGTGAGCGTCGTCGTTGTATTTCACGAGCCGCCAGCGTTGGCGCTTGGAACGCGCGTCGAACTCCCAGTGCGTAATCGAGGTGTTGTGCGTGAAGAAGCTGGCCGGGGGCACGCGGCCGAGCGGCATCTGGAAGAAGTGCAGGAAAGACACGTCAATCACGCCGCCGTGTGCCACGGCGGCGATGGTTTTGCCCGCGTGCTCGGTCGTGATACGCGAAAGAACGCGGCTGACGCGGGCGGTGAACGTGACCCAACTTTCGCCGCCGGGGTCAATCGGGCGTTCCGGTTCGGTTTCCAGGTCCACCCAGCCGAAGCGGCGTTTGTACTCGTCGAGGGGCAGGCCGTCGGCTTCGTCGCCGGGCCGCATTTCGTGCAGTTCATCGTCCAGGGTCGGGAGCAGGCCGAGGGCGGGGGCAATGATTTCGGCGGTTTGCCGGGCGCGGGGGAGTGAGCTCGATAGAAAAACGTCGGGCGTGATTTCACCCGTTGCCGCGAGTCGGTCGCGTAGGCGCTCGGCCTGCGCGACGCCCAGCGGCGTCAGGCCCGCGTCCCCCTTCCTGCCGGCGATGATCGGCTCGACGTTGCTCACGGCTTGGCCGTGGCGGATCAGGTAAAGGTGGGTCGTTTCGGGTTCGTTTTCCATGAAAGTTCGGGGATGGGAAGGTCACAGCACAAGCATTCGGCGAAGCGCGGCGGCGACACGCTCTCTGTCTTCCTCGGTTATCGAGCCGAGGCGCTGCTCAAGCCGCTCCTTGCCGATGGTGATGATCTGCTCGCACTTGACGAACGAGGTTGCCGCCAAGCCGTTCTCACGGGACGGCGTCAGTTCGACGTGGGACGGCACGGGGCGGCCTTTGGTGCTGACGGTTGCGACGATGGTGTTCGGATAGCGGTCGTTTGCGTTGGCCGCATCGGTTTGAATGATGAGGGCCGGGCGTCGCCCCGTTTGTTCGGAGCCGCGGCCAGGCGACCAGTCCACCCACCACAGATCACCCCGGCGCGCGTCGGAGCGGCTGCCCGCCGCACTGCTACCGCTCGCCATGCAAAACCACATGGGACTGAGCGGCAAACGCAAAGTCCACGCCCGCTTCAGCCGCATCCTCGCCGAGCAGCGTGAAACTGTCCCGGAAGCGTTTTTCCTCCTCCGCCCGGACGAGAACGGCGAGGCTTTCCTGAACCAGAGCGTTCATGCTGATTTTACGGCGGCGGGCAAGTTCGCTGCCCGCCCGGTACAGGTCGGCGGAAAGACGAACGGTCATCGGTTTGGTGTCGGCAGGGAATGGCATGGCATCACCTCAATCTTTGGTATCAGATGATGGTACCCCAACCAAAAGCCCCGTGTCCGGCGCGGACACGGGGCTTTTTGAATCGGGGATCGTTTGCGCTACTTGCGGTCGGCGTACCACTTTTCGGTGAACGATTTCCACTCGGCCTGTTTTTCCTTGATCTTGCGCCACCAGGCCGGGTTGTCCACGTACCAGCGCACGGTTTCTTCGAGGCGTTTGTCGAAGTCGGTTTCGGGGGCGAAGCCGAGGGCGCGCAGTTTCGCACAGTCCATCGAGTAGCGGCGGTCGTGGCCGGGGCGGTCCTGAACGTATCGGATAAGGGATTCGGGCTTGTTCAAGCAGCCCAAAATGGCTTTCACCACGTCAATGTTGTAACGCTCGCAGGCGTGATCGCCGCCGACGTTGTACACCTCGCCGGGCGTGCCGTGGTGAAACGCGATGTCAATTCCCTTGCAGTGGTCTAAGACGTACATCCATTCGCGCACCTGTTTGCCGTCGCCGTACACGGGCAGCGACTGATCGTCCATGGCGTTGGTGATCATGAGCGGAATGAGTTTTTCGGGGTAGTGGTACGGGCCGAACGTGTTCGAGCCGCGCGTGACGATGGTGGGCACGCCAAAGGTGACGTTGTAGGCGCGCACCATCAGTTCGCCGCCGGCTTTCGCGGCCGAATAAGGCTGGTTCGGCTCCAGCGGATCGCCCTCGCGGAACGTGTCCTGCGTACTGCCGTAAACTTCATCCGTACTGACCTGCAAAAAGCGCTCGTGGCCGAACTTGCGGGCGGCTTCGAGCAGAACGTGAACGCCGTTGAAGTTGGAGCGCACGGCGGCTTCGGGGTCCAGGATGGCGCGGTCGTTGTGGCTTTCGGCGGCGAAGTTGAGGATGGCGTCGCAGTTGCGGGCCAGGTTATCCACGATGGCCGGGTCCTCGATGCGGCCCTGGAAAAATTGAAAGTTGGGATTGTCCCACAGGTCGTGGAAGTTGTCCAGGTTGCCCGCGTAGGTCAGGGCGTCAAAGGCGAGAATGCGGTAGTCGGGGTACTTGCCGAGCATGTAGCGGACGAAGTTCGAGCCGATGAACCCGGCCGCGCCGGTGACGAGAAGGCGTTTCATGAGATTTCCTTGCGTGGGTTGACGATGGCAGCGATCAGCGAAGACAAGGGCGGCAGCGTCGCCACGCCGGAACGATTGTATAGCAAGTACCGTTCCGGCGGTCGTGGCCGGGGCTTTTATAGCCCCGGCCTATTGCGTGAACGCTTCCAACTCGCCGCAGGAGGCGAAGGCTTGTTTCGGGTTGTCGCCGCACGCGGGTTTGCCGATGACGCGCACGGCGACCACGGTTTGCGGTTCGGCGAGGCGCAGTGTGAACGTTTGGCCGTCCCAGAGGTTCTTGGCGTTTGTGGCCGTCGTGTCCGGGTAGTCGGCGAGAATGCCGACGCTTTCCCACGGGCCGCTGGGCGCGCGCCGGACCTCGACGCGCGGTTTGCCGCCGTTCTGAACGTCGAACCAGCCGCCGTCATGAAAGGCGCGGCCGTGGGCGAACGCGACGCGCCGAATCGCGGCCGGCGCGTCGAGGGTGACGGCGAACCAGTCCGTTTCCGCCTTATGGCCGTCGTAGGTGACGACGAAGGTGCCCGCGTCGCCGTCGCTGATCGTCCCTTCGCTGTTGCCGGGGCGGGAACGGGTTTCGTTTCCGAAGGCGAGAAGGGAAGCGTTCGCGGGCGGCTCCGTGCCCGGCGCGCGCAGCCAGACCTGGTACCGGCCGCCGTTTGCGCCGGCCTCGGCGAAGGGCACGAAGGCGGCTCTCATCGTTTTAGCCGCCGCGTCGCGGCCGGCGCGCACTTGTCCGGTGAAAACCAGCGTGGCCGCTTCGGACGACGCTTTGATTGGTTCGTTCCGCTGTTCCAAGTCCACGTCCGTGTCGCGGGTCAATGATAGCGCGCCGGGCGCGGGCAGGCCGGGATTGCGCTCGGTGTCGTAGGCGAGCACGAGCGGGCCGAAGATCAAGGCCGCGCGGCCCGCATTGCCGCCCGCGCCGTTCACGAGATGGGCGTGCAGGTTGACGTCGAGCGTGACGCGGTCGCCGTTCTTCCAGCGCCGGGGCGCGACGCTCGCCCAGCCCCGCTCCGTGGTGACGGTGAAGCCTTGCGGCCCGATAACCTTCACGTCCATATGTTCGCCCCATTCGGGAGCGCGGACGTGCAGTGCAAACGTGGCGGGCCGTTCCAGGCCCAGCGTGAGCAGGGAGCGCCCGGCGCGGGGAAAGTCGGTCTGCTGCGTGATCGTGACTTTCCGGCCGCCCAGGCTCAGGGTCGCGCGTCCGGCCTCGAATAGATTGACGACCGGCGTCTCGTTGCCATTTGTCTCCCGGCGGGTGAAGTACGCAAGCGAGGGCAGCATCGCCATGCCGCGCGGGCCGGACGAGACGCAGCAGTTGATGCCGGCCGAGTACGGCTTCGTTCCCTCCAGGCTGGTGTAGTAGCACCATTCGGCCCCGTCGGGACGCTGAGCGGCGGCCAAGTGGTTGTAATACGAACGTTCGAGTTCGTCTCCGTATTTGGCCTCGCCGGTCAGCCGCAGGAGTTGGGTGTTCAACTGCATCCAGGTCACCGTCACGCAGGTTTCGCCGACGTTCGCGCCCATCCGGTTGGGCAGGTCGCCGGGCGCGTGGAAGTGCTCGCCGTGGCTCGCGCTCCCGGTCAGGTAAAGTTGGTTCTTCACCATGTCGGCCCACGCGTTCGTCGCCGCCTGAAGAAACTTTTTGTCGCCGGTCGCGCGGGCGAGTTCGCACAGGCCAACGAGGTTGGACAGCATTTCGTAGGCCTTGCCGTTCGCCGTTTTGTCCACGCGGCCGACCGTGAGCAGGGTGTTTACGACTTGGGGGCCGTTCGGCTCGTCGTAGGCGGCCACGATGCGCCGGGCGAAGTCGAGGTAACGCTTGTCGCCGGTCGTGCGGTACAGCAGCACCATCGGTTCCAGAACGCTGGTGGCCGCCATGCCCTGGTGCGTTCCCGCAGCCACAATGCTCTTCTTGCCCGGCCCGAACGTGCGCACGAGCAGGTCGCCGATCCCCCGGCAGGCGGAAAGCGCGGACGGGTCGCCGGTGTACTGATGGTAGGTGAGCAGGCCGAGCAGGTCGTACTTGTGGACCCACACGTCCCAGTCCGCGTTTTCGTACAGGCCGAAGCGTTTTTCGGGCGTGTACGTCCCCAGGTAGCCGTTCGGCTCCTGCGTCTTCACCAGTTCGCGGGCCACGCGGTCGAGTTTTTTCTTGAGGGCCGGGTCGCCCGAATAGGCCCAGGCGAGCGTGGCCGCGTGCAAAAACTTGCCGGCATGTTCGCCGATCCAGGCCTGCTCGCCGGGCCTTTTGCGGAAGCCGGCCAGGATTGCGTTTTCGTCTACTTCGAGCAGCCGGTTCTTTTCATTTGCCGTGACGCGCGCGCCGAGGTAGCCGGTCAGCCGCACCTTTGATGGCGAGGGCAGCGTGACGACATCGGGCAGCGCGGCCGGCACGCGATACGGGCGCGGGTCACGCGGGCCGGCGTGGGCCGCGACCGCAAAAAAAACACCGGCGACGGCGGCGAGGCCGAGCGCGCGAAAGGCGAGGTTCATGAAATGTTCCTTGGAAAGTTAACGGCCAGCGCGTTCGCCGCGCCGCCGGTAGTAATCGAGGATCACGGCGAGGACGATAACGGCCCCAGTGACGAGCCTTTTTACCGGCTCCTGCGCGCCGATCTGGGCCAGCCCGTTTCCCAACACGGCGATGAGCACGACGCCAAAAAACGAGCGCGCGACCGAGCCGCGCCCGCCCAGCAGACTCGTGCCGCCGATCACGACGGCGGCGATGGCCTGGAGTTCAAAACCCGTTCCCGCGTTCGGGTCGGCGGACGCGAGACGCGATGCGTTCACGAGCGCGGCCAGGCCCGACAGTGCGCCGCACAGCGCGAACACGCTGATTTTGATCGTTCCCGTCGCCACGCCCGACAGCCGCGTCGCCTCCTCGTTCGCGCCCACGGCCCGGACGTAACGCCCCCAAACCGTGCGGGAAAGCGCGAGTTGGCCCAAAACGACGGCCGCGAGCGCGAGCAGGAACGGCAGCGACAGGCCCAAAAGACTAATTTCCCCGACCGCCTGCACGCTCGAACCGATGTACTGCGTGCGCCCGCCGGTCACGAGGTACGCGGCCCCGCGCGCCATTTCCAGCATGCCCAGCGTGACGATGAACGACGGAAGCGCGAAACGAACGGTCGTCGCCCCGTTCGCCATCCCGCAAAGCGCGCCCGTGGTAAGGCACAGCGGCACGGCGACGATCAGCGGCAGATGCCACGCACCCAGCGCGACGCCGAGCACCGCGCCCGACAGCGCCAGAACCGAACCGACCGATAAATCAATGCCGCCGATCAGCAGCACGAAGGTCATGCCCACGGCCACGAGCAGCGCGTCGGGCACCTGGTTGGCGATGGTGCGGAACGTGGCGGCCGAAAAAAAGTGCGGCGCGGCCAGCCCGAAAACAACGATCAGCAGGCCGAGCGCCAGAACCAGGCCGCCCCAATCGGCAAGCAGCGCGCGCGGCGCGTCGAAGGGTTGCGCGCGCTGCGGCGTCGGTTCCGTGGTCGCCACCGTCTACTTTTTCAGCGTGTCAGCGGTGACGAGGTCCACGGGCGTTTCCTTGTCGGCCGGGGCTTTTTTGTTCTTCACCATGTCGAGCGCGTACTCGATGCCGTAAACAGCCAACTGGTCGCCGTGCTGGTCCACGGTGCAAAGCATCTGGCCGTTTTTGACTAACTCCTGAGCCGCCGAAATGTTGTCGAAGCCGACGATGAGCACCTTGCCTTGTTTGCCGGCCGCCTTGACGGCGGCGACCGCGCCGAGCGCCATGCTGTCATTGGCGCACAAAACGGCCTTGAGGTCCGGCTGGTCCGTCAAAATCGCGGCCACGGCCTGGTTCGCCTTGTCCGTTTCCCAGTAGCCGCTTTGCGACGCGGCAATGGTGATGCCGGCCGCCTTCATCGCATCCTCGAAGCCCATTTTTCGCTGGACGCCGTTAAAGGCGTTGGGGGCGCCCTCGATGATTGCCACTTTGTCGCCGGTCTTGAGCCGCTTGGCAAGGTAGTCGCCGGCCTCGCGCGCGCCCTTGCGGTTGTCTGGGCCGACGAATGGCAGGGCGACGTTTTGATCCTTGAGCACGTCCGCGTCGAACTTGTTGTCAATGTTGACGACGGGGATGCCAGCATCCACGGCCTTTTTGCACACGGGCACGAGGGCCTTGCTGTCGGCGGGCGCGATCACGATAGCCTGCACCTTTTGCCCGATCATCTGCTCGACGAGTTGCTGCTGCCGGCTCACGTCCTGCTCGTCCTTGATGCCGTTGGCGAGCAGCGCGTACTCGGCCGCGTGCGCCTTTTGGTGGTCCTCCGCCCCTTTTTGCATGGTTTGGAAAAACTCGTTGGCGAGCGATTTCATCACGAGCGCAATTTGTGGCTTTTCGGCGGCGGGAACGGCGGCCGTGGTCGGCGCGGCGTCACCAGGCGACGGGGGCGTTTCGTCACGGCCGCAGCCGCTCAGCGTCAAAGTGAGAATGGTCAACAGCGGCAAAAATAGCGCGCATCGTTTCGCGGTGTTCATGCCGTTACCTTCGACGCGGCGGGCGGCGGCTTCCTGCTCATCCGCGTACTTCAATCGTGACGCGCGTTTCCTTCGCAAAAGCCGGTCCGAGGCGGACGTGGGGCGCGCGCTTGTTGTCGCGGCTGCCGTGAAGAACGACGTGAACCGCGCCGTTTTCCCCGGACCAATCCACGACGCCCAGCGACGTGCCAACCCCGCGAACGCGGAGCGGTCGGGCGAGCCAGTCGGCCTTGACGCCCGCACCGACGAGGAGCGTGGGAGCGGCGGCGCGTTCGTCCCGGCAGGCCAGCATGTCGAGTTGGAGCAGCAGCATTTCCCCTGCCGTCCAATAGTGGGGCGTGACGTGAGCCGGGGCGACCCAGCCCCGAACGTGCTCCCAGCGGCCGAAGTTGTTTTCCTCGCCGCTGCCCTCCCACCAGGTAAACAGGCCGGGCGACGCTTGATGCTCCCAGAACCAGGAAAGCGTTTGCCAAACGCGTTCGGGCCGGCCAAGCAGCAAAAACTGATGCGCCTCGGCAACGTTGAAATAGGTCCATAGCGGCGTTTGCTTCAGGTTCCCGGCCGTGTCGTGAACATCGTTCCAGCGCTTTTCGAGACCGGCGAGGTAGGCCGGGTCGTTTTCGGGCAGCACGACGCCCGTCGGCCAAACGCCGGAAACGAACGTGCGCTCGTTGCCGGCTTCGGGCGTGTTGAAGCCCTCAGCCCAGGCAGCGCGCAGTGCGGCGGCACGGCCGCGCCAGGCAACGGCCTCAGCCGCGTGACCCAGCCGGTCGGCGAGCGTGGCGGCTTCCACCAGCCCCCGGTAACTGACCGCGTTCACGAACAGGACCGGGTAGTGATGGTCCATGCGCCCCCAGACCAAGCCGTTTCGGGCGGGCTGGCAGATCAAATCGAGGTCAGCGCGCCCGGCGTGCTGGGGAACGACCGGCCCGGCGAAAGGCCGGCGAAGCGGCGCGCGCGCATCCATCATTTCGCCAATCAAACTGGCTTTACGCTGAACGTGCGGCCAAAGGTAGATGTCAAACGAAGGGTCGCGGGCGAGGGTTGCCGCCTCGCCGACCGCCCAGAGCGCGAGACCTGGCCCGTCGGCCTCGGCCCCGAAGCCGCCGAAAAAGTCGTGTTCAGCAAACGGGCGGGCGAGTTGTTTGGCGGTTTCGACGTGGCCCGCGCGGGCGAGGGCGACAATCGTGTACGCGCCGTCGCGCAGCCAGTTGATGGGGTAGTTCGTCGGCTCGCCGGGCCGCGTTTCATTGCCGACCAGGCCCATTAAGAGGTGGGCGACCTGGGCGTCCAGGCTTTCGGCGAAGCGGGCGTCGGGCAGGTCGAGCGTCAGGCCGGAACGCCCATTTTCGTTGGGCAGCGGCGTTTTGGGAACAAGCGCGTCCTCGGTTATCGTGAGCGTTTGCAGGCCGCCAAAGCCTTCAAGGACGATGCGGGCGCAGGCCCAGCCGGTCGCGCTGGTCAGACGTTTCCGGTCGGAGCGAACGGTTTTCCAATCCATCTGCGCGTCCTCGTCGGCGAGGTAAACGTGGGCCGGCGCGGGGTCGAGCGTGACGGTCCAGCGGTCGTTGACACGCAAACGCTTGCCGTTCCAGTCAAGCGTTTTGACCGGCCCGCCCGCCGGCCCGACGCCGCGAAGCGCGAGGACGAGGCGGGCGACACTTCCGGCCGCCTTCGTCATCAGGCGCAGCGTGGCGTGCCCCGCACCCGGCGCGGACCAGACGGCCTGGTAAAAAGGCGTTTCGGTGTGAACGGTCGGCTTGTTGTCCGGCCAAACGAGGCGCTGACGAGCCTGATCGAGCGGCAAACTGTCGCCGGTCGCGCGCACGTTGCCGTTCTCGTCCAAAACCCACACGGCGAAGCCGAAACTGCCAACGGCCGGGCTGAAGCCCCCACCCGGCTCGTGATATGCCTTTTTTTCTTCCGGCAGGCCCGGCACGGACAGCAAAACGTGGCCGGTTCCGCGCGGCCACCAATCGCCCGGCCGGGCGGCCATCGCCGCCTGGACGATCTGGCGTTCGGTTCGAGCGGGTTCAGCAACAGCGGCGGCGTTGGTCATAAGAAAGGTTTTTCGCGGAACGGCGAGCGGCGAAACGAGAACGGCGGCGGCAAGCAAAAAATCCCGCCGGTTGCGCGGCGCGGCGGCCGGTTCAGGCATGGGTGGGCGAGCGGTGGAAGTGGACCATTTTCCAAACGTCGCCGGCCGAACGCTCGAAAACGCGCGTCTGGTGGTCGCTGTAAAACCCCGGCTTGGCCGACCCTTCGGCCGGATAGGTCACCAGCAGGGTGAAGGTGACGAGGGCCGCGTCGCCGTTCGCGCCGAGCAGACGCACCTGGGGATTCAGCAGGTCCACGCGGGCGTTTTCGTCCACGCCGACCATGCCGCCCGCGCGCATCAGGTGCAGGTGAAAGTCCACGCCGTCAATGCGTTCGGGCGCGATGAACCACTCGTAGGCGGTCATGTCGGTCGTGCTGTGGGCCTCATAAAAGTCGGTGTCCTTGCGGTACACGGCTTCGAGCAATTGGCGCGTCAGGCCGAGGATTTCGGCTTCCATTATCGTTGTGTCTGGCATGAACAAAATTCCCTTCGGGGCGATGTCACTGCGGCGCCTCGTTTTCCACGGCCTGAACGACGCGGTCCATTGCCTGGTAGGTGTCGTCGGAAAGCCGCTCCTCGCTGTTGTTTTTGCCCACGCTGCGGAGCGTGACCACTCGGTAGCCGGTTGCGCCCGAACTGCGAAGGTAACGCGCGTGCCCGCCCCAAACGCCGCCCGGCCGGTTTTGCGGCGTGACGAAGCGCGTCAAGCGGCCGGGTTCGGAGCGTGACAAAACGTGCGTAACGATGCGAACCGGCGTGGGCGCAGGCGTGCCAACGTTCAGCGCCACGAGCCGCACGTCGAGGCGCTCGCCGTCAACGAACGCACGCACGCGTAGCGGCCACGAATGCGGGTTGCGGAAACGCAGGTCAATCCCCGGATAGGCCACGGCGGCGTCGCGGCCGGGCGGCACGTAGCGCGGCGCGAAAACGTGCGGGTGCCGCTCGACGATGGGCAATCCGGCGAGCAGGGCGGCGTTGTACAGCGTGGTCGAGGTTTGGCACACGCCGCCGCCGAACGCAGGCACAAGTTCGCCGTCGAACGAGACCGGCGCCTTGACGTAGCCCTGATCGAGCGACCAGGATTTCACCGTCCGATTGAACGAAAACACCGCGCCCGGCCCGACGATCCGCCCGTCGAGCGCCTGGGCCGCCAGGCGCGCGTTGTGTTTTTGACCTGTCGTGCGCCCCTTCAGGCTCGTCGCGTACCCAGCGAGGGGCATTTCGCCCGGCCCCTGCCCGACCAACCGGACGGCGAACAGCGCCCCGCCCAGCGTGAGGAGAACAAGCAGGGCCAGCGGCGCAAAACGGCTTCGTGTCACAGCGCGGCTTCGAGCAGGTCGCCGGGAACGGTCGCGGTTAGAACGCGGTCGAGCAGAGGGTCGAGTTCTTCCTCGAAGCGCGCCGCGTCAATTTTCTCGGCCAAATCGGGCGAAACGTCGCCGAACTTGAGATGCACCTGCCGGAGCAGGGCGGCGCGCTTGCCGTTCAACATGCTCCGGTCCTCGGCGACCCGTTTGTACACTTCCTCGATGGTGGTCGGCAGCGGTTTCATGGCGGTTTCCTCGTCTTGCTGGGGAACGGAGGCTTCCTGAGCGGTCAGAGCCTCGAACTCGGATTGCTCTGAAGGGTCGAGCGGCAGGTACGTTTCGATCAGGTACAGGAGCAGCGACTTGCGCGCCTCGTCCACGTCGCTTTGAAGCACGCCGCGCAGCGCGCGCCGCTTCTGCTCGGCCGGACGGGCCGGGGCGCAGCAGGGCGCTCAGGGCGGCGGCGAACGCGCCGGTGTGGGGGCGGTCCGGGTCGGAAGGCAGGTTGGGCAGGCTCACGGTTTTGTAACGGAACGAGACGATTTCACTGCCGAACAGGTTTTCCGCATAGGTTTCGTCGTTCAGGCCGCTCCCGGCCCCGCCAGGCGCGAGGTAAACGGCCACGGGGAACACCGGCTGCCGGTGGCGCAGGCGCAGCAGAACGTAGTACTCGAACATGCGGTATGCGAACTCGGCCCGGCGCTGCGTCTGTACCTCGACGTGTATCAGGATTATCTCCGGCCGGCCCGTGTCGCGCGTGCGGACGCGCGCGACGATGTCGGCCTCGCGGCGGCTGCCTTCCGGCACGTCGGTAAACGTTTCCTTGTCCAGAAAGGCCACTTCGCCGAAGTCCAGTTGGGCGGAAACGTTGGGATAAAAAAGGTCGAGGAACTCGCGTAAAAAGGCGCGCAGGAGTTCCTTGAAAAGTTGGTCCTGGGGCATTTTAGGGGCGCACCTCGACGCGGGCTTCGGCGGTTTCGGATCGGATGTCGGGGGCGTACATGGCCTGGAGGAGCGTGGGCAGGGCGTGGTACGCGCCGGGCGTCTGGGCGCGCAGGTTGTACTCGATGGTGTGCGTGCCCGCCTTCAGGGTGCGGGCGAAAAAGGCGATGCGGTCGTCGCGCACGTCCACGCTGCTGTACCAGTAGTCCCATCCGGTGGATTCGTCGGCCTCGCCGCGCTCGGTGACTTCGCAGCCGGACGGGTAGGCGTCCTCGATGAGCACGTAGGTCATGTCGCGCGGCACGGTGAGCGTCAGGCGGACGCGGACTTGGTCGCCCTGGTTCAGGCGGCCCTCGGTCGGCTCGGTTTGCAGGGTCCAGGAATCCCCGCCGGACTTTTTGGGCAACACGCGCCGGTATTCGCGCGTGACGCTCAGGCCGGACGGGGACACGGCCTGGAGGTCTTCGCCGGCGATGATTTGGCGCAGGGCGGCCGACCAGAACAGGGTGCTCGTCGCCCCGCCGCCCGCGCGCTCGACCGTAATCTTGTTCGCGCTGCGCTGCAAGGCGGATGCGGGCACGCGCACGACGGTTTCCCGCTCGCGGACGATTTCGGGCGTCAGGGCGATTTCCTTGATGAGGCGGTCGTTTACCTTGACGCGCACGGTCCCGGTCGGGGCGGCGTCGTCGGGGTGGAGAGTGAGGTAGTCGCACAGGGCGGTGAGCACGAAGGACGTGTCGCGCGTGTTGCCCCAAAAGGTGTCTGTCCGGCTCGCCATCAGCCAGCGCAGGATGGGCGTGGTGCGGGCGGTGTCGTTCGGGCGGGCGGCGAGGGTGGCGCGGAGTGCGAGCGCGGTGAACAGGCGGTCGCTGTTTTCCCAGGGTTCTTCTTTGGTTTGCCAGTGGCGCAGGCCGCTGTAGATGCGGGCGCGGGCGTCTATCTGGGCGAGCAGGTTGTCGTCGTTCGACGTGTCGCCGGATGCGTGGCCGGCGAGCACGAGAAAGGCGAGGCCGTCGGTGGGCATCGCGCCGGTCTTGGCGACGAGGCGCGGCAGCGTGGCGCGAACGATGGCCGTATCGCCGCTCAGGGCGAGGGCGTACAAAAGAAAGGCTTTGCGGCGCGTGCCGATGCGGCCGGACGGGATCATCTTGACGGCGGCGTCGTGGGCGCGCTTGAGCACGTCGGGGCTGACTTCGTAGCCTTCGCTCTGGGCAATAGAAAGGCCGTACAGAACGTAGGCGGTCATGAACGGGTCGGCCTCGGCCTCGTTTTCCCACCAGCCCCACGCGCCGTCGGGCCGCTGGAAACGGTACAGGCGCGAAAGGCCGTCGCGCACCATGTGGGGAAGTTTGGCGGCGCGGTCGGGGGGCAGGAGCGTGCGGCCGGTTTGATGCTGAAGCCGCGCGATGAGGATGTCGGGCAGGAAGCGGCTCATGGTCTGCTCGACGCAGCCGTACGGGAAATCGGCGAGCGTTTCGAGCGCGGGCGCGAGCGCGCTGCCGACGCTGGGCGTCAGGCGAACGGTAAGGCGACTGGCCTGCGGGATAGCGTTCCGGTCGAGGGCGAGCGTCGTGGTCACGGCCGTGGTCGTTCCCAAAGCCGCGCGCGAGTTGCCGATCCTGTCGTCTTCGGGTTGGGGCGCGTGTGGCGTCAACACGCCTGCCTCGCTCGTGAAGGTGTCGCGGCCGTGGAGGCGCACGGCGAGCGCGGTTTCCACGCCATCGGTGAAGGGGCGGCCATTGTTCGTGTTGCCGGTCCAGGCGGTGACGCGCAGGCGGGCGTGCTGGACGCCCGTGGCCGTGACGGGCCACGCGGCTTGCCCGATCTCGCCGGGCGCGAGGTCAAGGGTTTGGGTCGTGTCGCCGGTCAGGGTCAGGTTGGCGTCACTGACGAGGCGGACGCGCACGTTTTGGCGCGCGCCGGTTTCGTTATGGACGAGCGCGAGCAGACGCGACTGGTCGTTCTGGGTCAGGAAGCGCGGCGTTTCCAGGCGCACGAAGAACGGCTTGGTGACGAGGATTTTGTTTGTTTCGCGCCCGATGGCCGTGGAAAGCGTTTGGGCGAGAACGGTCGCGCGCCAGGTGGTGAGCGTGTCGGGCAGGGCGAAGGTGATGCGGGCGCGGCCGGCCGCGTCGGTTTGCAGGGCGGGGTTCCAGTAGGCCGTGTCGGGGAAGCGTTTGCGCGCGGGGATGTTCGGCTCGGTCTTGTCGGCGTCGCCCAGATAAAGCGACTCGAACGAGTAGGTGGTGCTGACGCGGTTGGTGCGACGGGGATAAAAGGTCGTTTTGAGCAGGCGCGGGTCGTCCTCGCGCAGGGCGTAGATGCTTTCGTCCACGACGCCGAAGGAGAGTTCGGCGGGCGCGGGGCGGCCGTTCGGGTCGGTCGTCTGAATGGCGTAGGTGATCGTGTCGCCGGGCTGGTAGCGGGCGCGGTCGGCGCGCACGGAAACGCGGATGTCGCGTTCGGGAAGCGTGACGCGCAAGGGAACCTCGCTGGACGCAAAGTGCTTGTCGCGCACGTAGCAGGCGGCAAGAGAAACGTTCGGGCCGTAGGACGGCAAAATCGGCAGCCGCAAAACGGTGCTGCGCTGCGTGATCGGCACGAGCAGCGTCTTGTAAACGCGCTCACCCTCGACGGTGACTAAGACGGTCTGGCCGGTGCGGGCGGTGTTGACGAGCACGCGCGCGGTTTCGCCAGGCCGGTAGCGGCGCTTATCCGTCAGCAGCGACAGGTCGGCGTACTCGGTTTGCAGTTCGCCGCCCCGGTCGCCGGCCGCCCACAGGTAGGCGCGGGCGCGCAGCGGCCGGTTCGCTTTGTCCTTTGCGGTTGCCAGCAGGCTCAGTTCGCCCGCATGGGCTGGCGTGATGGGAAAAACAGCGCGGCCGTCCAGTCCGGTCGTGAGGGTCTGCGGTGTGCCCTCCAGTTCGTTTTCGTATTGCTTCGTTTTCTCGTTCCAGCGGCCCAGGTGGACCGCGAGCGAGACGGGCAGATTGGCGACGGGCTTGTTGTCAAAATCACGCGCGGTCACAATCACGCCGGACGGGCGGCCGGGTTCGGCGACGTAGCCTTCAGGCGCAACGCTCAGATGCAGGTCGCCGGACGTGACGCGCAAACTGCCCTCGCCGCTCACCTCGCGCTTGGCGTCGTCGGTCGCGGTCACGGAAACGGTGAAGACTTCGGCCTGCGGCGCGTCCGCTTCGTCGGCGTCGGACGTTTTGACGGCCTGCCCCTCGCGCTCCTCGTCCGTGTTCTCGTCGTTGCTTTTTTGCGGCGCGGGCCGGGTGGGAAAATGGAGAACGGCGCGGCCGTTTTCGTTTAAGGTCGCCTCGCCCTCAGCGACGCTTTCGCCGTAATAACCCTCGTACACGTCGCCGCCGCCCCAGCCGTGCAGCGGGCCGGCCTCGTCCTCGTCGTCGGCGTAGTCGTCGGGATACTCGGCCGACCAGTCGGTTTCGCGGTACACGGAATACTTGATCTTCGCGCCCGCGACCGGTGTGCCGAAGTAAAACTTGCCCTCGACGTTCACGGTCGCCTCGTCGCCGCGCACGTAGCGCGGCTTGTCCGCCTTGACGGTCACGGCGAACTCCGGTTTGCGGTACGCGGCGACCTCGATGTCGGTCGTGTGTCGCTCGCCGCTCACGTTGGCAACAAGCGTGAACATGCCCGTCGGCGCTTCGGGCGACAACTCGGCCGCGCCGCTGAACGAGCCGAAGCGGTTGGTGCGCGTGACGCTGCGCGAAATCCGCTCGCCGCCCGGATCACGGATTTCGACCGTGACCGGCAGGCCGTCGGGAACGTCGTAGCGGCCGGGCGTTTCTCGTTTGCGCCGCGCGATGCCTTTATAAAATATCTTCTGGCCGGGGCGGTACAGGGGCCGGTCGGTGTAGGCGGCGACGGCGAACGCGCCTTCTTCCTCGTAGTCGTACTCGCTCTGACCCAACACCGCCTCGTCGTCGCCCCGGAGCGCGACTGTCATCAGGCGTGGCTCCTCGTCGCTGCTGCGCACCTTGCGCGGCAAATCGAGCGTCGCCAGCCCGCCGTCGCCAGTCGTTGCCGTGGCGACGACGCGGCCCGCCCGGTACGCGCGCACGGCCGCGCCCCGCTCCGGCTTCCCGGTCAGCAGGTCGGTCGCAAAGGCGACAAGTTGCGGCCCGCGCTCGCCGCTCGCGGGGGCGCGCTTGACGACGAGCGCCATGTCGGACGCGACCACCCACGAGCAAACCGATTGTTTTTGCTTGCCCGCGCTGCCGTGCGTCACGTCTACTAAAAAGACGCCGGGCCGGCCGGCCGGCAGCGGGATTCGCTTGTGGTAAAACCCCTCGCGGTCTGCCTCAGTGATCGGCACGTCGCGCGCGAAAACCAATCGGGGCGCGCTCGTGCCGGCCGCCTTCGGGTGGAGCAGGGCAGCCGGGAGCGTTTTCTTCTTGGCGTCGTCCTCATACGTCCGCCCGATCTGCTGAAGGGCGTCGAAGGCATTGTCGTCGGGCAGCAGGCGCGACAGGCGCGTTTGGAACACGCGCACACGCAGCGCGTCCGTTCCCGGCGCTTTGTTGCCGTCTACGTAGCCCTGCACGGGCAGGAACGGCTTGTCGCGCACGCCTGCATTCGCGGGCAGCGTGGCAGCGAACACGCGAACGTGCTGGGCGACGCGCAAATCCGGCTCCGAGCGTTTCAGGAGCATGTCCGTGTCGGTCGTCCTGCCCTCGTCCACTTGAAGGCCAACGCCCTCGACCTTGTGGGCGCGCGACGAACCGCTCAGTACGTAGGGACCGGCGGGCACACCGAGTAGCAGAAACCGGCCCTCCGCATCCGTCCTCCCGCGCACGGACGCGACGGGGCGGCCGTAGTTCTTGAACGGCGTGAGTAGCACGTCCACGTCGCCGAGCGGTCTGCCGGAATCGGCCAGCAGGACGCGCCCGCGCACGCGCCCCTTCGGCGTTTCATTGGAAAACACCCACGCGAAGGCCGCCCCGACGAGCGCGACGGCGAGCAGGGAGGCCAAAAGGCGCGCCAAGTTCGGCGTCTTCATCGCTCGGCTCCGCGCGCGTTCACAACAACCGCGCCGCGCCGTCGCCGCCCGTCGCCGCCCAACTCAGAGGCGACCAGCAAAACGGCGACAACTGCCGCCGCGCCGCCGACCACCTTGATCTTGCCGGCCCGCGTCAGGTCGCCCAGCGGCACGACGCGGCCGGAAAACTGCGCGAGTGCAAGCGCCATCGCAACCGCCAAAAGGCCGGGCAGCAGCAGCGTCGTCACGTTCGCCGTCACGTTCCCGCCGCGCTGGACCACGAACGCGGGCACGCTTCCAAGCGCGAGGCCGGCGAGCAGCGCGAGCGCGCACTTGGCCCCGAAGAGAACCAGGATCACGCCCGGCGCGGCCAGGCACAGCGCGCCGGCGAGGAAGAGGGAAAGGAGAGAGGCCCGCCCCGCCAAAGAAGCCCCCCCCGCCCCCAATTCTGGGGGGGCCGGA
>JAABUN010003667.1_pt1 | contig 23100 bp, 19 predicted proteins | sample 5559311 | NCBI WGS metagenome assembly JAABUN01 (sample SAMN10711877, study PRJNA513370) | rock metagenome | isolation source: Antarctica rocks | place: Antarctica: Victoria Land, Siegfried Peak sud
ACGCACCGTAATCAAGGACTCGATGCGCTGCCAGCCTGCCAAATCTAGGTCAGAGGTGTATCTCTTTATTCTCATTAATGATTGCCACGATTAAGTTAGCCACAAATTTAACTTAAACAGCCTCTTACCGCTAACGGGGCCGCATCCCTGGTGCGGTAAGTTGCCGATAATCTGTTATATTTGTTGTCCCCTGGGGGATTAGCTCAGCTGGCTAGAGCGGTTGCTCCGCAAGCAACAGGTCATCGGTTCGACTCCGATATTCTCCACCAGGCAAGCCTCGGCCCCAGGGTCGGGGCTTTGTTTTGTGCCTTTAGCCGGGGGCTGCTGGCGGGAACGCGCCCTGGCGGGGGGTAGGCACGAATTATAGTAGCTGGCATGAAGCTTTTCCTGTTTGCCTCGTTGTTGCTTGGCGCGCCCGCCGCCTGGGCCCAAACTGCGCCAGCCATGCCCTCCGCAACTGCTTCGGCCGCGGTGGTGCCCTACCGCTACTGCGCGCTGGTAGCATATGGACCCTATTTTTCGCTGCCCAACCGCTTGGTGCTCGACTATGGGCAAGAAGTAATTGGCGCCCCCATCGAACCGGAAATGGCCGGGATGGCTAAAAATATCAGCGGTTCCCGGTCAGTCATTGATGCCCTCAACTACCTGAGCCGGCACGGATGGGAGCTACTGAACGTGACCAACGCGCAGTCAAACATTAATGGAAACAGTACTTACAGCAGCCACTCCATCGATTCGGAAACCCGGTATTTGCTCCGCCGCCGCCGCCAGTAACGCTTACCGTAAGCCCTGGCTGGCAATGGCTATAAGGCGCCTGTTTTCAAGAGGTTGAGCCCCCTGCCCGGTGTTTTATCCGGCACGTAGCAGCTGCCCGACGCGGCCGGATTGGCCACGTGTTACGGCCGCTGCCCTGGTGGTCGTCAATAAGGCCGTATCGCAGCCCGGCGTGGCTCGTGCCCCGCTCTGGCAAGAGCCACGCCCGGCCCAGAAAGTTTGTTGGTACCGTATCAGCAGAAGCAACTACGCTGGAGCAGCGGGCTCCCCTACTGATGTCCATGCTACGAAGCACGCGGGGACAGGAGCCGGCGCATAAGAAAGCACCGCGCAACAAGCAAGTGAAACTGGCTGAAAAGTGCTCTGATAAAGCCCTAAACAAGTATTTTTCAACTGGATTAGCCCTATGCGCGGGAGGCAGAATTTTGTTGATAGACTTTACTGATAATTGTATTTTTCTATAAAAAAGACTACTTTAGTAGACAAAATATCTATTTATACTAAAAGAATAAAATAAGTCAATAATTCGTAAAAATCGTACTATTTTTAGCATCTTACCGTACTTTTCCTGCGCCAACTACACCAGCTTACACCAAATAAATTTTATTTTAAGTATGATTTCACTAACAAGCGAGCAGGTTACCGTCACCTACGCGATGCTTCGTCAGACAGGGATGCTTCGCGGCCAGGAAATAGGCATCCCAGTTTCAGTATCCAGCCCAGCCAAAGGCCTGAAATGGAAGCGTTTTCACGAAGTGGACCAGGAGGATTTTAAGGCTATCGAGTCGTACTTTCTCCTGTTTCACTTTTAAGAGCCAAAATCACTTTTTGGCCTTCCCGAACTTGCCGTGGTAGTTGCCTCTGCTTCAAACCGGGCCTTACCCTACCCCCGGCACCAGGGCTGACCAGCCCGATAGCAGCATAAAAAAGCCCTTTAACGAGTAGTTAAAGGGCTTTTGGTGGCTCCGCTGGGATTCGAACCCAGGACCCGTACATTAAAAGTGTACTGCTCTACCAGCTGAGCTACAGAACCGATAACTTTGTGCTACAATCGCGGTGTGTTACCGTTTTTGTGGGTGCAAAAGTACGATGCTATTTTGAATCTGACAACCCCGTTGCAAAAAAAAACGCGTGCCTCACCCTGGCCGGGCCAGCTGGCGCGGTTTATCCAGTTGCCTTTCTGGTTGTTGGCAACGGCCTGCGGCCCCATAAATTTTTCGGCGAGCCCCGCCCCCAGGGCCTCGCCCGAGCTGCGGCAGGCCGATTTACTGTTTGAGAAGGGCGACTACGCGGCGGCGGCCCCGCGCTACCGGGCCCAGATATGGCAGCGGCAGCAGATTTCGCCGCGCCTGCTGCTGCGCATGGCCTACGCCCAGCACCAGCTGCGCCACTACGCCGCCGAGCTGCTGTATCTCAACCTGGCCCAGGCCCGGCAGCCGCGCCTGAGCACCTGGCGCCAGCTGGTGGCGGTGGCCCAGCGGCAGCGGCTGGTGGGCTACCCCGGCACCTGGCAGCAAGAGCTGCGCGTGCAGGCCCAGCGCTACTACTACCCCGGCCTGCAAGGGCTGCTGACCGGGGCCGTGGTGGCAGCCATCTTGCTGCTGCTGCGGCGGGGGCGCAGCGGCCGCGGCACCTGGCTGACCTACGCGGCTTACCTGGTGGGCACCGGGGCCTACCTGGTGCTGCTGCGGCCCGAGCCCGTGGGGGTAGTAACGCACGCCGGCGCGGCCCTGATGGCGGGCCCCGGCGCGGGCGCCGCGTGGCTCAGCACCGCCGCGACCGGCGACCGCCTGCCCGTGCTGGGCCACGACGACATTTGGCTGCGCGTGCGCTGGCAGGAGCGCGTGGCCTACCTGCGCGCCACCGACGCGCTGGTGGTAGAATGAGTAAGGATGAGGGATGAGGACCATTCTGGCGATTTGAATAGCCCTTATCCCTTATCCTTACTCATTCCCTCATCCCTCTAAAAATCGCCCTCTTCCTTGCGAAAATTGGCCAGTACCAGCTTATCGGTCAGGCCCGGCAGCCATTTATTCAAAAAAACCGTCAGTTTGCCCTGGGCCGTGAGCACGAGGCTGCGCTGGCGCCGCGCCACGGCCCGGCGCAGGTGCCGGGCCACTTCCTCGCTGGTCATCATGTTGGCCTCGTCGCGGGGAGTGTCGTTCTGGGTTTGGCCGTTGGCGAGCAGAGCGGTGTGGCGGATATTGGAGGCCGTGAAGCCCGGCGCGGCCGTGAGCACGTTCACGCCCCGGGGCAGCAATTCGGTGCGCAGGGCTTCGAGAAAGCCGTTCATGGCAAACTTGGAGGCCGAGTAGCCGGTGCGGCCCGGCAGCCCCCGAAAGCCCGCGATGCTGCTGATGCCCACGATGCTGCCCTTGCTGGCCAGCAGGTGGGGTAGGGCGGCCTTGGTGGTGTACACGGTGCCGAAAAAGTTGGTTTGCATGAGCTGCTCGATGACCTTGACCTCGACGTCGGCAAACCTGGCCCGCATACTGAGGCCGGCATTGTTGATGAGCACGTCGAGGCGGCCGAAGGCGGCGATGGTATCGGCCACGGCGCGGTCGGCGTCGGCCACAATGCCTACGTCGCCCCGCACGGTGCGGTGCTCAATGCCGGCGGCGGCCAGCTCGGCGGCGGTGGCGGCCAGCCTGGCGGCGTCGCGGCCCGTGATAACGACGCGGGCGCCCGCCCGGCCAAATTCCAGGGCGCAGGCCCGGCCAATGCCCGAGGTGCCGCCGGTGATAAGAACTACGCTGTTTTTCATGACAAGTGATGAGCAACAAATGAGCGGTGGCGGGTAGCGCCCTACCCCCCACCGGGCCGCAAACCTACGGCCGTGCCCCGGCCCGGCGACGCCAACTCAGCAAATTTCCGGCAGCGCCCCGGATTAGTCGATTTTCACCGGAAAGTGACAGTTAAAGCACCCGCTTTGTCTTTACCTTTAGGGCCTACCCAAGAGTGGGCTGCACTTTACCGGGGTCTGCTCGCTACCGTCTTTCCCCGCCTCTCCCTTTCGCATGTTTCTACCTCTACGTTCGTGGGTTACTAAGTTGACCAGCCTCAGCCTGCTGCTCGCGCCGGTGCTGAGCCAGGCGCAGTGCCCGATTGCCGCTTCCTGCACGCCCGGCAAGGCCACCAGCTCGCTGGCTTCGGCCTACGGCATGGGCATATATAACGTGACGCTGGGTAGCATCAATAATAGCAGCGGCAACTACCTGGAGGGCTACAAGGACTTTAGCTGCGCCGCTACCGGGGCGGTGAGTACCAACCTCACGGTGAGCACCCCTACCCCCATCAGCATTACGAACGGCACGCTGGCCAACGAGAACGTGCGGGTGTGGCTTGACTACAACAACGACGGCGTGTTCACGGCCGACGAGCTGGCGTTTACTTCCGATAATAAGAAGCTGCACACGGGCAGCATCACGCCGCCGGCCACGGCCGTGACGGGCCGGCCGCTGCGCCTGCGCGTGGCCGCCGACTTTGCCGATGCCACGGTGCCCACGGCCTGCTCCACGCCGCTCTACTCGCAGGATGAGGACTACACCGTGACGCTGGTGGCCAATACCAGCCGGCCCACGGCGGCCTTCGCGGCCAGCGCGACTACCGTGTGCGCGGGCGCGGTGCAGTTCACGGACCAGAGCACCGGCGCGCCCACCAGCTGGCGCTGGAATTTTGGCGACGGCACCACCAGCACCGCGCAAAACCCGGCGCACACCTACGCCACCACCGGCACCTACCAGGTAACCCTGACGGCCACCAACGCGGTGGGCAGCAGCACCAGCGCCGCCACCGCCATCACCTACAACGGCAGCGTGCCGGTAGCGGCCGGCTGCGCGGGCCTGGCGGCCACCGCCAACTGCTGCAACTACGGCCTCACGCGGGTGCGGCTTAATACCATTGATAATACCTCGGCCGATGGCAGCGCGGGCTACCAGGACTTTACCTGCCCGCAGCGCACCAGCCTGATGGTGGGCAAGAAGTACACCCTTTTGCTTACCACCGGCGGCACCAACGCCCACGACACCCGTGCCTGGCTCGACCTGAACAACGACGGCGTGTTCAGCGCCAACGAGAAAGTGGCCGAGGCCCTGAACACGGCGAGCCCCAGCCTGAGCCTGACGCTGCCCACCACGACCGTACTCAGCCAGCCGCTGCGCCTGCGCCTCGTGGCCGATGGGGTAGGCACCAACCCCCAGCCCTGCGTGGCGCCTACCCTGGGCCAGGTAGAAGACTACACCGTGACGGCCATTCCGAATACCAGCCCGCCCACGGCCGCCTTCACCTCGACCTACGTGGCGGGCGGGTGCATCAGCCCGGCCAATACCTTCACCTTTACCGACCAGACCACCGACTCGCCTACGGCCTGGGCGTGGTCGGTGAGCCCGAGCACGGGCGTGACGTTTGTGGGTGGCACCTCGGCCACTTCGCAAAACCCGCAGCTGGCCTTTGCTACGGCCGGCTACTACACCGTGACGCTGATGGCCAGCAACGCCAATGGTAGCACCACCGCCGCCAGCCCGCCGCTGCTGATACAGGTGCCCTGCCTCACGTACTGCGCCGCCAACGGGGGCTACGCGGCGGCCACCAGCTCGCTCTGGATTACGGGCGTGGGCGTGAGCGCGGCCACCGGCGCGGCGGCGTTCAGTAATGCGTCGGTGAACTCGGCGGGCGGCTACACCTTCTACGCCAGCCAGAGCGTGACCCTGGTGGCGGGCGCTACCCAGACGATTACGGTCACGACCAACCAGACCTACACCCACCGGGTTCTCATCTGGATTGACTACAACCACGACGGGGTATTTTCGAACACCACCGGCACGGGCGGCGAGCTGGTGTACAATGCCCTGGTGGCCGGCGCTACCGGCTCGGTGGCCGTGACCGTGCCCGGCACCGTGGGCAGCACCCGGATGCGCATCGCGGCGAATATCAACAACAACACGGCCAATGCCTGCGCTACCTACCAGGGCGAAGCGGAGGTAGAAGACTACCCCGTGAACGCGGCCCAGCCGCTGGCCGCCCGCGAGGCGCTGGCCCTGCCGGCCCTCACGGTGAGCCCCAACCCTACCCCCGATGGCAGCCTGCGCGTGCAGGTGAGCGAAGCCGCCGCCAGCGGCCTTTACGACCTCGAAGTGCTGAGCCCGCTGGGCGCCCGCCTGCTGGCCCAGTCGCTGCGCCTGAGCACCGCTGCCCCCGCCACCCTCGACCTGAGCGCCCTACCCCCCGGCCTGTACCTGCTGCGCCTCACCAACGCCCAGGGCCAGGCGGCGCTACGGCGCGTGGTGCGGCTGTAGGGTAAGCTTTAGCTTGCCGCCAAAACTGAAAAAACGCCTCGCTTTTTAGTTGTTTGCCGACTCGTTCGCTTAGTAGCTACTACGGCAAGCTAAAGCTTACCTTACCCTTTTTCTATGCTTGCACTTTTACTCCGCCGCTGGCCGCTGCTGTTGCTACTGCTGGCGCTGGCGGCCGGCCCGGCCCGGGCCACCCACCTGCTGGGCGGGGAAATGACCTACCGCTACCTCGATGCCAACGGCCCGGCGGCGGCGCCCGTGCGCTACGAGATTACCGTCACGATTTATAACAACTCAAACGCCGGCGCGGCCCAGCCCAATACCAATGCGGTGGTGGGAATTTATAACCCGACTACGGGGGCCAAAATCCCGCTGGTGCAGGGCGTCAACGTGCTGGTGGGCTCGGGCGCCTCCGTAGCCGGGGGCTCGATGGATATCACCAACTATACCATCTCGCCCGTGCTGCAGCCCAAGGTGCCGGCGGGCTGCGCGGTGAGCGGGCCGGCGCAACCCTTTCGGTTGCAGAAGTTTGTGGGGGTAGTGAACCTGCCGGCTACGCTCGACGGCTACTACGCCGTGTTTACGCGCAGCGCCCGCAATATCGACGTGACTAACCTCAATACGTCGAATAATAACCAGCCGCTGACGCTGTACACCACGATGGCCCCGGCCCTGCGGCCCAACCACTCGCCGGTATTTTCGGACACGGCCGTAGCCATTGTGTGCCAGGGCGATACCACTATTTCGCTCAACAACGCCGTGGATGCCGATGGCGACCGGCTGGTGTACTCGTTCGGCTCGCCTTTTGGCACCTTCCCTTCGTCGGGGGCCAACCTGCCGACGATTTTCCCGCCGCTGCCCAACGCTATTAATTATTATAATGGTTACTCGATGGCCGCGCCGTTTGGGACGGGTCCCGGCAACTTCGCCATTCTGAATGCCTCGACGGGCATTGCTAAGTACGGCGCCGCTACCCTGGGCAAGTACGTGGTGGCGGTAGACGTGAGTGAGTACCGCACCATCAACGGGCGCGAGGTGCTGATTGGCACCACCCGGCGCGACTTGCAGCTCATCGTGGCGCGGTGCCCTTCGACCAGGGCGCCGGTGCTACCCTCAGCGGTGATTACGCCGCGCGGCTACACCATTGAGGCGGGGCAGATGCTGAGTATCCCGATAACGGCGACCCAGGCTGATGGCCACCCGCTGATAATGACCCTGAACAGCGCCCTGCTCGACGGTCCGGGCGGCTTCGATGCCACTTTCAACAACAGCCCCGGCAGCGTGGCCACGGGCGCGCTCACGGGCACGGCCTCGGCCAGCGGCACCGGCACCGTCACGGGCACCTTCGTGTATAACTCGGCCTGCGCCGACGCCCGCCCTACCCCCTATGATATTGCCCTAACCGTGAAAGACGTGGGCTGCGGCGGCAAAACCGTGGCCGACGTTATTCGGGTGACGGTGACCAAGCCTGCGGGGCCCACCGCCATTGCCGGCGATGCCCTGGTATGTAGTCTGAACACCATCAGCACTTACACGGCCAGCGGCGGCACGGCCCCCGGCATCAGCTGGCGCGTGGTGGGCGGCACCTTCGTGAATGGCCGCACCAGCAACCCGGTGCAGGTGAAGTGGACTACCGCCGGCACGGGCCTTCTCGTGGCGCGCGGCGTATCGAGCTACGGCTGCCTCACCGACTCGGTGTCGCAGCCGGTATCGGTGGCGCCGGCGGGCGCGCTGGCCGTAACCGGTACCCTGAGCGTGTGCCAGGGGGGTAGCACTACCCTGAGCGTGGCGGGCGGCACCGGGCCCTTCGTGCTGACGGGCGGCGGCACCACCCAAACCGGTCCCGGCCCCTTCACCGTGACGCCCACCCAGACCACGACCTACACCATTACCAGCACCACCACTACCGGCGGCTGCGCGGGCGTGGGGCAGGCCACCGTGACGATACTGCCCCTGCCGGCCGCCAACGTGGGGGTAGCAACCCGCGCCACCTGCTCGGGCGTGCCCATCGGGCTGGGCGCGGCGGCCGTGGCGGGCAGCACCTACGGCTGGAGCCCCGCCACCGGCCTCAGCAGCCCCACCGCCGCTAACCCGACGCTCACGCTGACCAACCCCACCGGCGCGGCCCTTACCCAAACCTACACCCTCACCGAAACCACCACCGCCAGCGGCTGCGCAGCCAGCCATACCGTGGCCGTGACCGTGAACCCGGCCGCCACGGCCGTGGCCGGGCCGGCGCAGGCAGTGTGCGCGCAATCGACCATCACGCTGGGCACGGCGGCGCTGCCGGGTTATTCGTACCAGTGGACACCCGCTACCAACCTCAGCAGCGGCACCGTGGCCCAGCCCGTGCTCACGGGCGTGAATACGACCAGCGCGCCCCTCGTGCAGAAATACGTGGTGCTGGCCACCTCGGCCCAGGGCTGCTCGGCCAAAGACTCGGTGCTGATTACCATTAACCCGCGGCCGGTGGCTGACTCCATCGCGGGGGCGCAGTCGGTGTGCCCCACGGTCACGGGCATTGCATATTCGATTAAAACCGCCCACGGCACGGCCTACCAGTGGGCCGTGACGGGCGGCACCATTGCCAGCGGCCAGGGCACGGCGGCCATTACCGTGAACTGGGGCGCGGCCGGTAACGGCGCGGTAAGTGCCACGGCTACCAACGCCCAGGGCTGCGTATCGCTGGCCTTTACGCTACCCGTGCGCATCAACCAGGTGCTGCAAACGGCCCGGCCCACCGGCCCCACCAGCGTGTGCCAGGCCGACGGCCCCTACCCCTACCAAACGGCCCTGACCAACGGCTCATCGTATGCGTGGCAGCTGTTTGGCGCGGCGCGGGGCACGCTGGCTACTACCCTGAACACGACCAGCATCACCTTTACCCAAGCAGGCCTGGCCAAGCTGGTGGTGACGGAAACCAGCAACCCGGCCGGCGGCATCTGCCGCGGCGTGAGCGACACGCTTTATATCACCGTGAAGCCCTCGCCGGCCGCCAACCTGGCCATTCAGGGGCCGGCCCGCTTCTGCGTGAACAGCGGCGCGCAGGCCTACTCCCTACCCGGCGCCACGGGCTCAACCTACGTGTTTCAGCTCAATGGCATCCCCATCGCTAATACGAGTGGCACGGTGAGCATTCCGGCCAGCACGGCGGCGGGCACCTACACCCTCACCGCCCGCGAAACCAACGCCGGCGGCTGCGCGGGCATTCTGTATACCAAGACGTTTATCGTGGACCCGCGGCCCGGCACGCTCACCATCAGCGGGCCGCGCTTCGTGTGCCCGGCGGCCCTCAGCCTCACCTACACCGTGGCTAACCCTACCCCCTCCTCTACCTACCAATGGACCGTGACGGGCGGCACCCTCACGGCGGGCCAGGGCACGGCTACTATCACGGTGGGCTTCGCGGCCGGCACTACTACCAATGCCACGGTGAGCGTGACCGAAACCTCGCGGTATGGCTGCGCCGGCCCGCCGGTAGCCATTACGGTAGTGCCCGACAATGCCCAGGCGCCGCGGCTCACGCTAGCCTCGGTGGTGCCGACTGATAACACGAAAGTGACCCTCACCTTCAGCGTAGCCAACCCCGGCACTACCCCCAATGCCGTGCGCGTGCTGCGCCGCGCCGCGGGCAGCGCGGCGGCTTTCGTGCAGGTGGGCACGGCAGCGGCTACGGCCACCACCTACGTCGATGCCACCGCCAACGCCGCCCAAACGGCCTACGAATACAGCCTGGCCCTCACCAACGGCTGCGGCGACGTGTTCACGGCGCCCGTGGCGGCCACCACGGTGCTGCTGAAGGCAGTAGCCATGCCCGGCCCCGGCGGCCGCAACCAGGGCTCGACGCACCTGACGTGGACGGCCTATCAGGGCTTTACCGTGGCGGGCTACCGCGTGTACCAGCAGAATGACAACGCGGGCTACAACCTGCTCGCTACCCTCCCCGCCGGCACCCAGCAGACTGACGTGGGCAATACCGTGGGGGCCAGCAGCCTGGGCTTCAACCAGTGCTTTCGCGTGGTGGCGTTCTCCAATGAGGCGACGCCGCGCGAGTCGAACTCCAACACTTCTTGCGTTGATTTTGCCAATAAAACGGCTTTCTACAACATTATCACGCCCAACGGCGACGGCCAGAATGACCTGCTCATTATCGACAACGTGACGCTGTACCCCGGCAACTCGCTCACGGTTTTTAACCGCTGGGGCCGCGAGGTTTTTGCCACCACTAATTACAACAACATCACTAATGCCTGGGGTAGCGACCCCGGCATTGCGGCGGGCGTCTACTACTACCTGTTTAAGCTGGCCGATGGCACCAGCACCAAAGGCTGGGTAGAGGTAGTCAAATAAGACCGCAGATTCAAACTGATTTAACGGATGGAACGGATACGCCGCTGCGCGGCTGGCTGACTATATTCTTCGCGGAGCAGGGTGCGAAAAAGAACGTCATTCCGAGCTTGCCGAGGAATCTCGCTCGCCTCGTTGAACGGGACCCGAACGACTACGAGCGAGATTCCTCGGCAAGCTCGGAATGACGTTCTTTTTCGCAACGCCTTTCGTGACGAATATAACCGGGCGAGCCAACGCGGTTCCTGTTTTACTTTTGTCCTATTCTTCGTCTTATCCAACAAGAAGCCGCTTCTATAGCGGCTTTTTTGTTGCAGCCGCAGGCGGCACTCTTCCCCACGCAGCCAGCCGCGCAGCGGCGTATCCGTTCCATCCGTTAAATCAGTTTGAATCTGCGGTCTATGCCCAGTAAAGCCACTAAGCTCGCCAACTCTATCCCGCCCGAAGCCCTCCGGAACGTCGAAATTCAGGACATGGTGGCCGAAGGCAAGTGCCTCGTACGCATCAATAACCTCGTCGTGTTCGTCAACCAGGTAGCCCCCGGCGACGTCGTGGATTTACGCATCAGCAAGGCCCACAAGCGGTTTATGGAGGCCATGCCCACCAAGTTCCACAAGTATTCGGAGCTGCGCGCTACCCCCTTCTGCCAGCACTTTGGCACCTGCGGCGGCTGCAAGTGGCAGCACCTCACCTACGATGCGCAACTGCGCTACAAGCAGCAGCAGGTGGAGGACCAGCTCACGCGCATCGGCAAGGTGGCGCTGCCCGAAGTGCGCCAGATACTGCCCTCGCCCGAGCGCAAATACTACCGCAACAAGCTCGAATATACCTTCAGCGGCAACGGCTGGCTGACGGAAACTCAGATTAAGGACGAAACCGCGCACTACGACCGCCGCGTGCTGGGCTTCCACACGCCGGGCCGCTTCGATAAGATATTGGACGTAGAGCACTGCCACTTGCAGCCCGAGCCGAGCAACAAAATCCGCCTCTTCATCCGCGACTACGCGCGCCAGCACCGCCTGCCCTTCGGCGACATGGTGAAGCAGACCGGCCTGCTGCGCAACCTCATCATCCGCACCGCCGAAAGCACCGGCGAAACGATGGTGATTTTGCAATGCTACCACGCCGACGAGGCGCTCCTACCCCTGCTCGACGCGGTGTACGCTAAGTTTCCACAGATAACGTCGCTCAACTACGTGCTCAACGACAAGGGCAACGAAACCTTCCACGACCTCGACGTGGTGTGCTACCAAGGCAAGCCCTACATCGAGGAAGACATGGAAGGCCTGCGCTTCCGCATCGGCCCCAAGTCGTTTTACCAAACTAATTCGGCTGGCGCCTACAACCTCTACAAAGTAGCCCGCGAGTTCGCCGAAATCAAGCCCACCGACCTCGTGTACGACCTCTACACGGGCGCCGGCACCATCGCCAATTTCGTGGCCCGCCAGGCCCGCCGCGTGGTCGGCGTAGAGTACGTGGAGCAGGCCGTGCTCGATGCCCGCGTAAACTCCGAAATCAATGGGGTAGGGAACACCGAGTTCTTCGCCGGCGATATGAAGGACCTGCTCACCGAAGCCTTCACCAGCCACCACGGCCACCCCGACGTCATCATCACCGACCCGCCCCGCGCCGGAATGCACGAGGACGTGGTGCAGCGCCTCGTGGCCCTGCGCGCCCCCCGCGTCGTCTACATCAGCTGCAACCCCGCCACCCAGGCCCGCGACCTGGAATTGCTGGACGAGGTGTATAAAGTGACCCGCGTGCAGCCGGTGGATATGTTTCCGCACACGCACCACGTGGAGAATGTGGTATTGTTGGAGTTACGGTAATTTATCTGGCGCAATGACAGAAAACTATCAGCCTCAACTAATTTGGCAGAATGAGCAGATTGGTATGCTCGATAATCCGGTACCGGATATGTGGTACTTGGAAGGGCCTTGGATAAGCAATAATACGGAGGCCGCAAAAGCTTTTGAGGCGCTTGCAAAAGACCTCAACTTCAAGATAACTTTCGCTGACCTTGACAGAGGAATTGAAGTTTTCTTAAAATCCGAAGATGATTTTCTTCTTCGAGCGATAGTAATCAGCTTAACGAGTGAGCACAGCCTCTTTGTTAGAAGAATGCACCATCCAAAAGAGATTGATTCAAATGCTATGTCTGCTTCTCACAGAGTAGAACCAGCGACTAGTTCTAAACTGAATAGAGTTACTATGAGCTGGTTATCAGAGCATTACAGGAATTAAGTAATTCCAGATTATTGCGCCTATTTTACATTTCCGCTATTTCAGTACGGCTGAGCCTTTTCTGAGCACTTTTTAGCGTCTTATAGTGGCTGTATTATTTCAGCCCAAATGCTTACTCAATTAAGCTTAGGTTGCATATGCCTGATTTTCAAGCGATAGTAACTCTAATAAAGAGAATATTTTTCAAGAAATCAGAAATTATCTTTCATTCATCGCAAGACTATTTGAAAAATAACCACTTATGGACTATTTCAACGACCCCGAGCTAAACGGTAAATATCTGGGCACAATTACCAAGGATTTTGCCACCTCCCCTACCCCGTCTAAATCAGGCAGAAAGCCAACTCAAACCAAAAGCCGGGGCGGCGCGTTACCTTTACCAGTACTCGCCACAGTCGTTTAACTTACTACCCTTTCCCCGTTTATGGATACCGCCGCTGTTTCTGGTTTTGCCAGTGTTTTTGCCGGCAGTGTGGCTGCTATCAGCCTGGTTGGCCTCGTGCTGAAGGTGGTTCGTTCGCTCAATCAGCCCACTATCCGGGTAACCCGCGCCGATACAGGCGATTCGGTGGTGCTAAGCCGGCCTACAGCTAACCAGTCGCGCAATGAGCGTTCGGCGCAGGTACACAAGTTGTTGGAACTACTGAGCGCCGCGTAACAAATGGCCGACGAACTGCCCAAACCTGAAGCGCCCGCCAGTCCTTCTTTTACTACCTACGAAGGTCTGGTGAGCACGGTCTTGGTAGCGTTAGCCAACCTGGTGCCCAATACGCAAGGTCGCATCGTGGCTACCATTGTAGCCGCCCCGCTGGGGGTAGCCATTGGCCGTTTCATCAGTTGGAAGATTCAGCAGCGCAAACGCGCCGATGTCCGGTTGATTATCAACGAGGAAATTGATGACGTGCGTAAGGAACTGGCCCGCGCCGACCTTACCCTCGAACGGCGCGAAAAGCTCAATGATGAATTGGAGCGCTTGCGCGGCGTCCGGCTCAAACAATTGCTACTAGATTCCTGATTGCACCGTTTTCTATTACCTATGGCTACCTCACCTACCCGCCACAAATTAGGATTTGAACCCGATGGCATTGACCTCACTCCTATTTATTCCCAGCCCCGCACCGAAGCAGAAGAGCGGGAAATCAGCGCTTTCTTCCAAAAACTGCGGGCCGAGAATGCGAAGGACCCGGAAATAGTAGCCCTGCTGGAAAAAGTGGCCCGCCGATACCCCAAACAGTAAATGGACTACTTCAACGACCCCGAGCTAAACGGCAAATACCTGGGCACGATTACCAAGGATTTTGCCACCGCCTCCGACACTATAAAGGAAGCCTCCTACCAAATCCGCAAGCGCGAGATTTCGCAGTATCCGGTGTTCGTGTTTGCCCGCCAAACGGTGCAGCTCGGCAGCCTGCTCATCAACGGCGACGAGCTGGATTTGCAGTGGCACGTCTTCGCCAGCTACCTCGAAATCCTGGCCCAGCAAGGCATCGTGGACCCCGAGAAAGCCGAAGATTTTATCGGTACCTGGAAAAACCCCGACGAGTTTTGCTGCCTCTTCGTGGTCGATGAGGAGTTCACGAATTTCGTGTACATCCCCTACCCCGAAGACTAAACCGCAGATTCAAACAGATTAAACTGATTTCGCAGATACGCCCCTGCGGGGCTGACTACTTGCTACCATGAGTTGATAGCCGGCATAGTCAGCCCCGCAGGGGCGTATCTGCGAAATCAGTTTAATCTGTTTGAATCTGCGGTTAAAAGTGGTTGAAGCCCTGCGCCCGCAGCGGCAACGCCTGGCCTGACTTCGTAATCAAATTCACCGCGTCGTCGTGCTCGGTGAGGTGGCCGATGACGGTGATATCGGGGTGGTTTTTAATCTTGGCGTGGTCGGCGACGGGGATGGTGAAGAGCAGCTCGTAGTCCTCGCCGCCGTTGAGGGCGGCGGTGATGGGGTCGAGGTTGAACTCGGCGGCGGCTTCGAGGGTGGGGTTGGCCAGCGGCAGGTACTCGCTGAAGACGCGCGCCCCGGTGCCGCTGGCGGCGCACAGGTGCAGCACCTCGGAGGCCAGGCCATCCGAAATATCAATCATGGCGGTGGGATGCACGCCCAGCTCGCGCAGCTCGTGCACGATGTCGAGGCGCGCCTCGGGCTTGAGCTGACGGTTCACGATGTACTCGTAGTTGTCCAGCTCGGGCTGGGTGTCGGGGTCGGCCAGGAAGGCCTGCTTTTCGCGCTCCAGCACTTGCAGGCCCAGGTAAGCGCCGCCGAGGTCGCCGCTCACGCACAGAATATCGGTGGGCCGGCCACCCGAGCGGCGCACGGCCTGGCCGGCCGCCACCTGACCCAGCGCCGTGACGCTGATAACCAGCCCGCCGCGGCTGCCGGTGGTGTCGCCGCCCACCAGGTCCACGCCGTAGGCCTCGCAGGCCAGGCGCATCCCGGCGTACAGCTCCTCCACGGCTTCCACCGTGAAACGGGGGGGTAGGCTCAGGCCCACCACGATTTGCGTGGGGGTAGCCAGCATGGCGGCCACGTCCGACACATTCACGGCCACCGCCTTGTAGCCCAGGTGCCTGAGCGGCGAAAACGACAGGTCGAAATGTACACCCTCAACCAGCAAATCAGTCGAAACAACCACTTCCTGCCCGGCCGACGGGGCCAGAATGGCCGCATCGTCGCCGATGCCGAGGATGGTGGAAGCCTGCGTGAGGGTAATGTCGCGCTGCAAGCGGCGAATGAGCCCAAACTCGCCGAGCTGGGAAAGGGGCGTTAAATCAGCCATAGGGAAAGAAATGTAGCGCGAACTTAGTAGTTCGCGTTGCGCGGAAAGCGGTGCTTGCTAAGCACGACGCGAACTACAAAGTTCGCGCTACCGCGGGCATCTGGGCATTCGTGGCCGTAATTTGTGTGCCCGCCGGCACCTTATTACCGCCGGGTTATTCGTTTGGTTTTCATGAAAGCCGTTCTCTTCGCCAGCTTGCTGACCCTCGCCGTGCTGCCCATGTGCAAGCCCGACGCTACTTCTACCACTGCCACTACCACCGAAAGCCCCAGCTCGCCGGCGGCCGTGCGGGCCCAGTTCGACATCCTGCGCGACTCGGCCGATGTGAACTGGCAGCGCATGATGACCAGCGACGACAAGAAGCTGGCCGACCTGCGCGAGCTGCTGCAAGACCTCAGCAAGTATCCCGGCGCCAACCAGGCCCGGCTGGCCAGCCTGCGCCAGGCCCGCGCCCGCATTCAGGCCCAGCGCTACGACCGGCAAACGATGGCCTCGTCGGCCCTTATCGACCACTACGACGCGGTGCAGGACTCGGTGCTGAAAATCGTGTACCCCCTTGCCGCGCCCGATGGCAACGCCCCTTCCGAGCGCATCCGCGACTACGTGGAGGCCATTCAGCTGGCCGATAATAATGTGGTAAGCTACCGTGCGCATTACGACGCGGCCGCCAAAGCCTACAATAATTACTTACAACTGCACCGGGAGGAGTTGGATAAAATGGGCGGCAAATATGCCAAACTCCAGCCCCTACCCCTCTTTGAGCTGGGCCAATAGCCTGAGCAGGTTGGAGTTTCGCGAAAAGGCTGCATCTTTTCGGGCAGTTGCGGGCAGTTGCGGGCCGGCCGCTTGGGTCCGGCTGGCACCCCTGGCCCTACCCCCTCTTTTTCTTTCAACTTCCTTCAACCTAACCCGCGTTATGCCCAAATTTTTTACCTACCTGCGCCTGCTGGCGCTCGCCATGAGCTTCGCGCTCACTTCGTGCTTCGACCACGATAAAAAATGCGACCCCAAGCCCAGCACGGCTAGGTGCGGCACCACGGCTACCCCCTCGGGCGGCGCCAGCTAGCCTGGTAATAGTGGAAGGCGTCAGCACGTCATTCCTAAACAGCTTCACTGCATTCAGCCCGACGTTCTTTTCTTTTTTTCTCCTACCCCCTATTTTTCTTCCAGCGGGCCGGGGTTCAGCTCGCGCACGTCGGGGTGCTGGTAGTTGACGAGGATGACTGAGAAGGGGTGCGGCTCGCCCTCGCGCTTTTCGAGGCGCACGGCACCGGCATCGCGCAGCTGGCTCAGGAGCTGGCGGCGCTCCCAGTCGGGCAGCTCGGGCAGCACGTCGGTGAGGCGACGCAGGAAGGGGCTGGCCCATATTTCGGACGTACCCTGCTGACCACCAAATTTTTGCACTTGCTCCAATAAGAACTCCAGGCAGCGCCGCTCATCGTCGCGCGTGATGCGGCGGATGGGCGCAAACGTGGCCGGCGGCTCCTGCAGTAGCTGGTCCATGAGGCTGGGGCGGGTGGCCGGGGTAGCGCGCGGCGCGGGGGCTACCGGACTGGGCGCGCCCCCAATCGGGATGCCACTGGCCGCCGCATCCTGAGCAGCCTGCCGGGCGGCGGCCGACTGCACCCCCACCATGCCCTGCTCGCGCAGGCGGCGCAGGTCCTGGCCCAGGCGCAGGCGGGCCGTGCGGTGGTCTTCGAGGGCCTGGAGGCGCTCGGCGGGCAATAGTTCGCGGGCGTCGATGAAGTGCTCCTGACCCAGCATCTGGAGCAGGTCGCCCGACACGCTTTCGCGGAAGCCTACCACTTTTACCTGCCGGGCCTGGCGGCGCAGGTGCTGGAGCACGGGAATGTAGTCGCGGTCGCCGGCCACGAGCACGAACGTGCCGATGGCGGGCCGGGTGTAGAGCACCTCCAGCGCGTCGATGCAGAGCTGCATATCGGCCGCGTTTTTGTGGTCGGTGCCCAGCACGTTGCGCGTGCTCACGCCCATGAGGTAGAGGGGACCCTGCGGGCCGGTCGGGATTTTATCGAAATCAGCGTAGGCGTTGAGCACCAGCGAGTCGAGGCCCTGCTCGCGCTTGAGCGAGTCGCGCAGGGCGCGCACCAGGTCGAGGGCGTAGTCGTGGGGGTCCTGGGGGTCGAGGTAATGATTTTTGAGAAAGTAATACACGTTCTCAAAATCAATAAATACCGCCGCGTAGGGCGAGGCCGGGGGCGCCGCGGCGAAGGGGGTAGGGCTTAACATGCGTAGTTGGTATGAAGGCGGCCGCCGGCTGGCTAGCTCAGCGGGCGGCGTAGAAAAGAGCGAGTCGGGCAAAGGTCGGGCTTAATCCGGGCGAAGCAGATGAGTACCAGGCCAAAAAATCAGGGCAAGCACGTTGGTTGCTGCCGCTCAAAAAGCCGCCGACTGCGTCCGCCGCGGCCGTTTTATTGGCTTTGAGGCCGCCGTGCTGACCTTTGCCGCTTCCTACCCCTGCCTTATGCGTACGTTGTTTTTCTGGCGAGCCGGCTGGCTGCTGCCCATTTTGGTGCTACTCGCCGCCCCCGCCCACGCCCAGCGCGAGGGCGACCGGCCGCCCACCCAGGACCCGTTTGGCCGCCGCCCGGTGCTGGCGCGCGAGGTGCCGGGCGGGCGGTACAAGTCGCATAGAGTGTACCACGACTTTGATAAAAATGGACACTCAGTGCGGCTGATGCTGGAAGTCAGGGCCACCGATGGCAGCACGCGGCGTATTCAAACCTGGGCGCCGGGGGTAGTCAAAATCAGCTACTTCGCGCCCGGTCGGACCCCAAAAGCCGATTCGTCGGTGAGCGTGGTGCAACCGCCGCAGCCAGTCAAATATGAATCGTATTGCCAGCATGGTTGCGACGGCCCGCCCCCAGCGGCTATTATTAAGAAATATGGACCCGACGTGTGCTCGGGAGTAGAAGTTTACCCCGACAAGCTAACGTTTACTGTCAATTGCCAATCGGTCAGCATTAATAAAAAAACGCTAGCCATTACCCTACATGGCGATGGTATGGCCGATGGAGCAGCTTTTAGTGAAGTCACTCCCGCCTTCCGCCGCCTACCTCCCGCTGCCGAGCCCGACGCCGACACTCCGCCCAGCCGCGCCGATGAGCTAGCTGGCACGGGCGTCCGCTTTCGCCTCGCACCGGGCGAGCGGCTCTACGGTACCGGCGCCCGCGCCCTACCCCTCGACCGGCGCGGCTACCGGCTGGAGCTGTATAACCAGGCCCACTACGGCTACCAGAACGGCGAGCAAAACCTGAACGTGACGCTACCCGTGGTGCTCAGCAGCCGGGGCTACCTGCTGCTTTTCGACCACTACGCGGCTGGTTATCTGGACCTTGGAAAAAAGCAGGCCGATGTGCTCGAATACGGCGCGCGGGGCCTCAACAGCCTGAGCTACTTCGTGGTAACGGGCCGCAGCCAGGCCGAAATCCTGGACCGCTACACGGCGCTCACCGGGCGGCAGCCCCTACCCCCCCGCTGGGCGCTGGGTCTCATTCAGAGCCGCTTTGGCTACCGCAGCCAGGCTGAGGCGCTGGCCACGGCCGCGCAGATGCGCCGCCACGACTTCCCGCTCGATGCGCTGGTGCTCGACTTGTTCTGGTTCGGCGGCACCACCCGGCAGGGCGATTTTCAGTGGGACACCGCCAATTTCCCCGACCCAGCCGGCATGATGCGCGACCTCAAAGCGCAGAGCGTCAACACTATTCTCATCTCGGAGCCTTACGTAATGCGTACTTCCTTGAACGACAGCCTCGTGCGCACGCAAGGGCTGGCGGGCACCACGGCGGGGGGTAGGCCATTCACGGTGGGCTCGTTTTGGGCCGGGCCGGCGAGTATTCTGGATGTGTTTAAGCCGGCGGCGCGCACCTGGCTGTGGGCGCAGTACCGCCGCCTGCACGACCAGGGCGCGGCCGGCTGGTGGAGCGACCTCGGCGAGCCCGAAAACCACCCGCTGGCCATGCACCACGCGCTGGGCATCGCGCCGCAGGTGCATAATGCCTACGGCATCACCTGGGCCGGCATTTTTCAGGATAACTACGCCCAGGAATACCCCAACGAGCGGCTTTTTAACCTGGCGCGCTCGGGCTGGGCGGGGATGCAGCGCAACTCGGTGTTTCCGTGGAGCGGCGATATCAGCCGCACCTGGAGCGGCTTGCAGGCGCAGGTGCCCATCATGCTGGGCATGGGCCAGGCGGGCGTGGGCTACATGCACTCCGATGCTGGCGGCTTCGGGGCCAATGCCATTCAGGACCCCGAGCTGTACACGCGCTGGCTCCAACTGGCGGCGCTCTGCCCCATCATGCGCCCGCACTCCGACCAGGTGGTGGCGCCCGAGCCCTATACCTACCCCGAGCCGTACCAGAGCATCGTGCGGAAGTATGCGCATTTGCGCTACCAGCTCCTACCCTACCTCTACACCCTGGCCGCGCAGAATACGCTGACCGGCGCGCCGCTGGCGCGGGCAATGGACTACACTTCGTTTAATGAGGAATTAAGAATGGAGAATGAAGAATTATCCGGCGGTGACTGGGGCACTGGTGCTGCCTCCGCGCCGACTAATTCCGCAACTACCAGCGGCTGGGTTCCAATTCCTAATTCTTCATTCCCCATTCTAAATTCAGCACCGCCCGGCGACCAGTACCTGCTTGGCCCCAACCTGCTCGTGGCGCCCGTTAACCAGCCGGGCCAGCGGCGGCGCAACGTGGTGCTGCCCCCTACCCCCGGCGGCTGGGTCGATTTCGAATCGGGCCAGACGTTGCCCGGTGGCCAGCCGGTGGGCTTGCCCGCGCCGCTGGGCCACATTCCGCTGCTGGCCCGCGCCGGCGCTTTCGTGCCCATGACGGCGTACCGGCCCAGCACGGCGGCTTTCCGGCCCGATACGTTGCAAGTGCGCTATTTCCCCGATGCGGCCGTGCCGGCCTCTCTTTTCACGGTGTATGAAGATGATGGGCATTCGGCCCGAGCCTTGGGGCAGAAGCAGTACGCTACTATTCGGCTCACTAGTAAAATAGCAGCTAATCAACTCCTTATCACAAACACGGTGGCGGGCACCTACCCCGGCGCGCCGACCCAACGCCTGGTGCAACTACGGGTGGCACGGGTAGCGGCCGCGCCCACGGCCGTGCTGCTCGGGGGCCAACCACTGGCTGCTTCGGCGTGGCAGTTCGATGCGGCCCGGCACGAAATCAACCTGGAATTTCCACTTGTAAAGCAGGCTGCTCTTATCCTCACTGGTCTGCGCTTACTTACTACCCCCGCCGCCCAAACCGACCCCGAAACGCTGACGCTGACCGTGCCCGACAGCCGTACCTTTTCCGAAGCTGTAGGGCTGCGCTACGAGCGCTACGTGGCGGCAGCCCCTACTCCCTTGCTTATCCGCAATGTGCGGGGGCAGGTGGTGCGTGAGCTGCTCACGGTAGCCGGGGTAGGCGCGCATTTGGTGCGCTGGGATGGGCTGGATGCGCAGGGCCACCCTGCCGCGCCTGGGCTTTACGAGGTAGAGCTGGGCGGGCAGCACCAGCGGCTGGCGCGACTGCCGTAATTACATTTAGCCCGCGGAGGGCGCGGGCTAATAAAAGAGGGTCCTTCCACCGTCGGCAGAAGGACCCTCTTATAAATAAAGTCTTCAATTACGAATTAGTAGCCGGCTTCAAAGAGAGTGCCGCCAGGGCTACATTCTGGTTCAGGTACTTCGAGGTGTAGCCAGCATTCGACTTGTTCAGGAACAAGCAGCTGCCGCCCTTTACCTGGTCAATAATCTGGGCGTATTGGTCAAGTGGCAGGGCGGGGCAGCCGAGGCTGCGACCCAGGCGGCCGTTTTGCTTAATGAAGCCTTCGCTTACGTAATCCGCACCATGCATCACGATGGAGCGGGCAAACGCGTTGGTGTTGAAGCCTTCGTCTACGCCTTGCAAACGTAGCGAATGACCGTGCTTGCCCTCGTACTCCTGGCCCGTGACGTAGAAGCCCAGGCTGCTCATGTTGCTCTGGTCGGTGTTTGAAAACTGGTCAGCGCCGTTCTCACCTGAGTTGTGGCCGTGGGCTACCAGGGTGTGAAACAGAATCTTATCGCTGTTCAGGTCGAGCACCCAGAGGCGCTTTTCGGTCGAAGGCAGGTCGAAGTCTACTACCGTGAGGTGCTGCTGGCTGGCAGCCAGGTGGCCGGTTTCGCGCAGGTTAAGGTAGCCGGTCATGGCTTTCTGAAATACCTCAAAACGCAGACCTTGCTGAGCGGCCCCGAGGCGGGTATAGGTATCGCGCAGGGTAGCGTCGAAGCGAGCCAGGGGGGTAGCCGCCACGGCACGCTTGGCAGCAACTTTGGCCGGCGCGTGCGCCGACGATTTCAGCAGCGGGCCAGCCAGGGGGGTAGCCAGAAACAGCGAGGCCACGAAGGGCAATACCCGCCGAACCAAGCGCTGTGAGCGGCGACGGCTATCGCGCTGGCGCTGAACGACACTGGAATGATGATGCTTCATAACACTTGCGACTAATTGAAGGGGGTAGGCGCTCGCCGGGGCGGGCTACTTAATTCAGAGGTTGTTATACGCAGTACACTACGCCAAGGTACTGTAAAACGGTTTGCTAACCAAAAAAAATTCCTCACTCAGCGCCAGCCCCGCCGCACGAAGCGCCGCCCGGCGGCCGGCCCATCGAGCCAGCGAGAGGCCAGGCCCGGCCCGCTCACCAGCAGCATACTGCCCGTGCGCAGCGTGCTGATGATGGCCTTATACTGGGTGGGCGGCAGGGCCGGGTAGCCCTGGCTGTAGCCCAGGTGGCCGTGCTGGCGCACATAATCGGGGCTGGCGTAGTCAGCGGCGTGCAGCACGATGTAGCGGTCGAACACGTTGGTATTCTCGTCTTTATCATACCCCTGGAGGCGACACGAATAGCCATGAATGCCGTCGTAAGTGCCCGAGGTGCGGTAAAAGCCCAGCGAGGTGCAGGCCGAGCTTTCGACGTTGGAAAAGCGCCGCGCCCGCAGGCGGCCCGAGCCCTGGCCGTGGGCTACCAGGCTACGGTGCAGCACTTTGGCATTCTGCAAATCAATTACCCAGAGGCGCTCGGTGGTATTGGGCAGGTCCATATCGGCCACGGCCAGCACACCGGCCCGCTCGATGCGGCCGGTGGGGTGCAGCGTGAGGTAGCCCACGCAGGCCTGCTCCAGCACTTCGGGGCGTAGGTCGGCGGCGGCGGGGCTCAGGGCCTGGTACAGCTGCGCAACAACCCGGTGCAGCGTGTCGGGCACGCCGGCCACGGGCGGCACGGGCGTTAGCCGCAGCGAATCGGGCGGCGGGGCGGGGGTAGGCGGCGCGGCGGCCGGCCGGGCGGCAACCAGCTGCGCCGGCTGCTGGCAGCCAGCCAGTACCAGCCCTACCCCGGCCAGCCATCCCAGGCCGCGGCCAGTTAGGCCCCAAAACAGCACCGCGCACCTCATACCCAAAAGTAGGCGCGAAAAAGCCACCCCAACGCCTTTTTTCGCTAAAAAAAGACGCCGGGGTGGCCTGGCTCGGGCGGCCCTACCCCCTACTCGGCCACGAAGACGAGCGCGGCGGTAAGGCTGAGGCGCGTAGCGTCGGGGTCAGCTAGTTGATTGATGTCGAGGTCGTTGGCGAGGCGGTTAATGCCTTTGACCAGCGTCACGG
>JAABUN010003668.1_pt1 | contig 23099 bp, 19 predicted proteins | sample 5559311 | NCBI WGS metagenome assembly JAABUN01 (sample SAMN10711877, study PRJNA513370) | rock metagenome | isolation source: Antarctica rocks | place: Antarctica: Victoria Land, Siegfried Peak sud
CTTCGACATCGAGATCGTGTCGCCCACCCAGGACCCCGACCAGCGTCTGGTCGTCTACACCGCCGAACCCGACTCCCCGACCGCCCGCGTGCTGCCCCTGCTGGCGAGCTGGCGGAGCGAGTCCGTCACCCCCGGCGGCTGACCGGGCTCGTCCAGAGGCGGCCGGCTAGTCCGAAGGGACCAGCCAGACCGCCGTGTCGGGCGGCAGCATGGTCGTGACCTCGGGGCGCGACGACGCCGCGACCTGCAGCGACGCCGGCAGCCCGACCGGGTTCGGACCGAAGTTCACCCAGCACTGCAGCCGACCCCGGCTGAAGGCGAGCACGTCCGGCGCGGACTCCAGCCAGACCAGCGGCTCGGCCTCCGAGATCAAGTCGCGGCGCGCGGCCAGCAGCCGACGGTAGTGCCACAGCGTCGAGGCCGGGTCCTGCTCCTGCGCTTCGACGCTCAGCCCCGCCCAGTCCGAGGGCGGGGGCAGCCACGGCCGTACGTCGACCGAGCCGGAGAAGCCGTACGGCGATTCGTTCCCGGACCACGGCAGCGGGATCCTCGACCCGTCCCGACCGGGGTCGGTGTGGCCGGAGCGGGTGTGGATGGGGTCCCGCCGCTCCGCCGAGGTGAGGCTCTCGACCTCTGGCAGACCGAGCTCCTCGCCGAAGTAGACGTACGCGGCGCCGGGCAGCGCCATGGTCATCACCACCGCCGCTCGGGCGCGCCACCGACCCAGCTCGTAGTCGACCGGATCGACCCCGAACCGGGCCCGCTGCTGCTCGTTGGAGGCCCGCAGCTCCGGCTGCTCCCGTCCGTAGCGGGTGACCTGGCGTACGACGTCGTGGTTGGTCAGCGCCCAGGCGCTGGGGGCGTTGGCGACCTCGGCCTTGGCCAGACCCTGGTCGATCACCCGGCGCCAGGGCCCGGCCCGGAAGGTGACGTGCAGCGGCTCGAACTCGAAGGCGGTGTGCAGCTCATCGGGCCGGAGGTAGAGCGGCAGCCGTTCCGGCCGGGCCACCCAGGCCTCGGCCACGAAGACCCGCGGCGGGTCGTACGCGTCGGCCACCTGCCGCCACTCGCGGTAGATCTCGTGGACCGAGTCCTGGTCCCAGCCCGGGTGCTCCTCCGTACGCCGGTCCCGGCCCAGCCCGTCCGGCAGACCGACGGCCTTGGCCAGTCCGTGGGCCACGTCGACCCGGAAGCCGTCGATGCCGCGGTCGAACCAGAAGTGCAGCACGTCGACGAACTCGGCCCGCACCTCGGGGCTCGACCAGTCCAGGTCCGGCTGCTCCGGGGCGAACATGTGCAGGTACCACTCGCCGGGGGTGCCGTCGGGGTCGGTCGTCCGCGTCCAGGCGGGACCCCGGAAGCAGCTCTCCCAGTCGTTGGGCGGCAGCTCGCCGTCCAGGCCACGACCGGGCCGGAAGAGATAGCGGGCGCGGGCCTCCGCGTCCCCGTCCAGGGCGGCCCGGAACCAGGCGTGGTTGTCCGAGGTGTGGTTGGGGACGATGTCCAGCAGCACCCGCATCCCAAGGGCGTGAGCCGCCTCGATCAGGTCCTCCGCCTCGGCCAGGGTGCCCAGCTCCGGGTCGACGTCGCGGTAGTCGGACACGTCGTAGCCCATGTCCACCATGGGGGACGGATACCAGGGGTTGATCCAGATCGCGTCGACCCCGAGGGCGGCCAGGTAGGGCAACCGGGCCCGCAAGCCGGCCACGTCCCCGACCCCGTCGCCGTTGCCGTCGGCAAAGCTGCGGATGAAGACCTGGTAGATCACCGCCGTACGCCACCACCCCGGGTCTGGGACGATCCCCCCGGCCGGGGACACCCCGAGCGACTCCAGCTCGGTCAGCGACTGCGGGGTCAGGGGAAGCTCGGGCAGGGGTATCCCGGGCAGGGGCAACGGGCGGATGTCGGTACTCAACGCGAGTCCTCTGCTCGGGGGGCGGGGGTCAGGCGTCGACAGCCTAGATCCAGGCCCGAAACCCGGGCGCTGATCGCGCTGCCTCACCGCACCCGATCCGGGGGCGTCCTCGATCGCGCCTGGGCGCTACCGAGGAGTAGGACGTGTACTCAGCAGTTGCGAACCTGGGTCCAGTAGTCGGGGGCCGTCGAGCTCAGGGACCCGAACACGTCGATGCTCTCGCTGCCGAGATAGTCGGCACTGCCCCTGGCGTACGCCCGGTCGAACCGCTCGACCGCCCGCCCGGCGTTGACGTGGGCCCACGTGCTGGACCGGATGCAGGTGGCCGGGGCCGGAGCCGTCGGGGTGGGGCTCGGTGCTGGCGTGGTCGGCGTGAGGGTCGGGGTCGGCGCCGATGCGTTCACCAGGTTCGCGGCGAATTGGGCGCCCTGGGTGGTCGTCCCGTTGCTGGCGTAGCTCAGGTGCGAGCCGCTCCCGTTCGGCCGGTAGCGTCCGCAGACGGAGTCGTTGTCGTTGCAGTAGTCCCGGGACCTGGGTCCGTAGACCGTGCTGGCCTCGGCGATCGTAGGGTTGCTGAGACCCAGCGGGTTCCCGTAGACGACGACCGCCGCCACCCGGGGGGCCAAGGCCGCCGGGATCGGCGTGCCGGTGGTGGTGCCGGTAACGGATGCCGACGGCGATGTCGGTGACCGTGGCGCCCTGGGAGTAGCCCCCGATCACGAACCGGGTGTTGGGGCAGGCTGCGGCCACGGAAACGATGTGGTTGGTCATGTCCGTCGCGCCCGGACCGGCGCTGGGCTGGGAGCTGTTCGCGGCGTGGTCGACGGCGTACGACGTGACCACCCGGCCGGGGAGGGCCGCGGTGAGCGCGCTGACGAAGGGACGACCCACGATGCCGAGACCGGCAGCTTCCCCGGTCCCGCGGGCGAACGACACGTCGACGTCGCTGCAGGCGGCCGCACCAGCCGTTGGGGTGCCGGCGACCAGGGCGATGACGGCGGTCGTGGCCGTGACGGCGAGGCCAGCGACCAACCGGGCGGACTGCGTGACTGCAGGCCTGACGTTCCCTTGTTCCACGGCGAATTCGAGACGACCCGGTGGGTCCGAAATCACCGTGGTGGGCGCCAGAACGCGTTGTCAAGGATCGTCGAGCCGAATTTTTCACGGTCTCGAACATAAGCCGCTGATGGATCTGGTCCACGTCGCCAGCCCTGCCGCCGCGCGCAACGGCTGCCGGAACGGCTGTCGACCAGGCGGGCGGTCCGGTGCGGCGGCCGGCTCAGGGACCCGAGGACCCGAGGACCCGGGACCCTGAGCCAGCCGCCCCGAGATCAGTAGGCGGGCTGGCTCGGGTCGATCTGGTCGACCCAGGCGCTGACCCCGCCGCCGACGTGCACAGCGTTGTCCAAGCCGGCGCCCCGGACGATAGCCAGCACCTCCGCGGAACGGATCCCGGTCTTGCAGTAGAGGACGACCTGCTTGTCCTGCGGCAGGTGACCCAACGCCTCACCGGTCTGGAAGTCACCCTTGGGGATGAGGACCGAGCCGGGGATCCGGTTGATGTCGCGCTCCACCTTCTCGCGCACGTCCACGAGCAGGAAGTCCTTGTCGCCGGACTCGCGCTCGGCCAGCCACTCCTCGAGCTGGCGGACCCCCACGGTGTGACCGGCGACGGCGTCGGCGGCCTCCTCGGTGATCGCCCCGCAGAACGCGTCGTAGTCGATCAGCTCGGTGACGGTCGGGTTCTCCCCGCAGATGGCGCAGTTCGGGTCCTTGCGGATCTTGAGCTGGCGCCACGACATGTCCAGGGCCTCGTAGATCTGCAGCCGGCCGATCAGCGGCTCACCCATGCCGACCAGCAGCTTGATGGCCTCGGTCACCTGGGTGGCCCCGATGGAGGCGCAGAGCACCCCGAGGACACCGCCCTCGGCGCAGCTCGGCACCATGCCGGGGGGCGGGGGCTCCGGGTAGAGGCAGCGGTAGCAGGGCCCCTGGTCGGCCCAGAACACACTGGCCTGGCCGTCGAAGCGGTAGATCGAGCCCCACACGTACGGCTTGTGCAGCAGCACGGCGGCGTCGTTGACCAGGTAGCGGGTGGCGAAGTTGTCGGTCCCGTCCACGATCAGGTCGTACTGGGCGAAGATCTCCATCACGTTGTCGTTGTCCAGGCGGACGTCGTGCACGACCACGTTCACGTAGGGGTTGGTCTCGGCGATCGACTCACGCGCCGACTCCGCCTTGGACTTGCCCACGTCGGACTGTCCGTGGATGATCTGGCGCTGCAGGTTGGACTCGTCGACCGTGTCGAACTCGACGATGCCGATGGTGCCCACCCCGGCGGCCGCGAGGTAGAGCAGAGCCGGGCTGCCGAGGCCACCGGCACCGATGACCAGGACGCGCGCGTTCTTCAGACGCTTCTGCCCGTCCATGCCCACGTCAGGGATGATCAGGTGTCGGCTGTAACGGCGTACCTCGTCGATGGTCAGCTCATCGGCGGGTTCCACCAGCGGCGGCAAAGCCACGGTTCCTCCTGCGTTCCGGCCGCGACGAACGCGGCGTACTCGGGTTATCGATCTTTGCCTGCAACGCCCCCGGCCAAGGTGCTATTCCGTGATCCGGGACGGCCGGAGGTCACCGTTGGACGGCCTTCAAGATCGTGGTCGCCCGGGTGAGCAGGTCGGCATCGGGCCCCGGGGAACCGTCCTGGGTGGCCCACCACACCCGCACCACCTCCCGTACGACGACCCAGTCCCGCACCCGGTCCTCGTCCAGGCCGGCGGCGTCCACCACCGTGAACAGCCGCTCGAGCAGGGCCTGGCGTACGGCGCCCCCGGCCACCGCCTCGGCCCAGCGGTTCGCCAGCAGCGGGGCCACCTCGTACGCCGGGTCTCCGGCCAGCGGCTTCGGGTCGATCACCAGCCAGGGCTGGCGCCCGGCGGCGAGGACGTTGCCGAAGTGCAGGTCGCCGTGGATCAGCGCGGAGTCCGTGACCGGGTCCCGGGCGAACTCCGCCGCCAGACCGATGGCCTGGTCGACGAAGCGTCGCGGCACCTGCCGGGTGTCCCGGAGGGTGGTCAGCACCTCGGCCCACCGGGCGGCGTGGACCGAGAGCCGGTCGAGCTGCGGGAGCGGGGGCAGGTGCAACCGGGCGTAGAGGTTGGCGACCACCTCGCACGCCTCGACGATGGGCAGCTCGCCGAGGTCGTGGCCTGGCTCGGCTCGCTCGAGCAGCAGGACCCCCCGCCGCGGGTCGGCCCGCAGCAGCCGTACGGCGCCGGCGCCGGCCCAGGCCCGGAGGGCCAGGTGCTCGTGCTCGGCCTCGGGGTGCGGCCACCCGAGCTTGAGGGCGGCCCGCTTTCCGGTCGGGGTGGTCACCCCCAGCACAGCGGCAGTCTCCCCGGTCCACACCGCTCCGTCCGGGACCAAGTCCCACTCCCCCAGCACGTCGGTCATCAACCGCGGCAGACCCCGCAGCCACCGGTCCCAGGACTCCTCGCGCCCGGAGCGGGCCAGGAACTCGGCGGGCAGGGCTGGGATCATTCCGGCCACGGTAGTTCCCGTCGTCCGGCGCCGAATCTCCGCTCCGCTCCCTGAGCTTGTCGGAGAGCGCTCGGGACGCCGACCGGTAGCGATCTCGGGACAGACCTCGACCGGCGCAGTGCCAGACTGGCTGACCATGGCCCAACCCGAACAACCCCCATCCGAGGTGGTGACCCAGGTGGGCGGCCGGACCGTGACGCTGACCAACCTGGACAAGGTCCTGTACCCGAGGGTCGGCTACACCAAGGCCGAGGTCATCCAGTACTACGTCCAGATCGCGCCGACGATGCTCCCGCACGTCCGCGACCGAGCGCTCACCCGACTGCGGTATCCCGACGGGGTCGGTGAGGACCGGTTCTCCTTCTACGAGAAGAACGCACCGCCCGGGACGCCGGACTGGGTGCGCCGCGTGCAGGTCGGCACCAGCGACGGGGACATCGACTACGTGGTGGCCGACGACGACGCCACCCTCGTCTGGCTGGCCAACCTGGCCGCCCTCGAGCTGCACGTGCCACAGTGGACCGTAGCCAGTGGCCGACCGGGCGCGAACGGAGTGCTCGACCTGCCGGACACCGACCCCCGCCCGGGCGAGCCCATGGCCAACCGAGTCGTGGTCGACCTCGACCCCGGAGCGGGGATGAGCATCGTGGAGACCGCCCGGGCCGCGCTGATCGTGGCCGCGCGGATGGCCGACGACGGGTTGATCCCGGTGCCCCAGACCTCCGGCAGCAAGGGCATCCAGGTCTATGCCGCCGTCGCCCCCTGCCGGAGCCGGGACGTCTGGGCGTACGTGAAGGGTCTCAACGCAAGCCTGGCCAAGGCCTACCCGGACTTCTTCATCGCCACGATGTCGGTCGCCCAACGGGCGGGGCGGATCTACGTCGACTACAACCAGAACCTGGCCGCCCGCAACACCATCGCGCCCTACTCGATGCGGGGCCGGGAGCGACCCAGCGTGGCCACCCCGGTGACCTGGGACGAGATCGGTGCGGTCAGCGGCCCGGACGACCTGCGGTTCTCCCCTGAGCAGGTGCTGGATCGAGTCGGAGAGCTCGGCGACCTTGCGGCGGAGCTGCTCACGCCTGTACGGCCCGACCTGCCCGGCTAGCAACGGTTTCGCGATGTCCTGCTGGCGGACGGCGAGCTGTACGACGAGTCGGGACTGCCACGGTGATAGTGGACACGTCCGCCCTCATCGCCGTGCTCGGAGCGGAGCCAGACCACGCCTTGTTCGTCGAGGCCCTGCAAACCCGGCGACTCCAGATGTCCGCTGCCAACTACCTCGAGACGGCAATTGTCGCTGACCGACACCCTGATCCGCGTCTGAGCCGGGGCCTGGACCAGTTGATCGAGAGGGCGGGCATCGTCATCGCGCCGGTGACTGCTGCGCAGGTTGGCATCGCCCGCGCGGCGCACCGGGACTTCGGTCGGGGCTTCGGGCTCCCCCGCCCGGCTGAACTTCGGTGACTGCTTCGCGTACGCACTCGCCAGCGGGCGGGACGAGCCCCTGCTCTGCCGGTGGTCAGCCGTCACCGGTGCAGCTCGGGGACCTGAGCGCGCAAGGGTGCCGGCATTGGCCACACCGATGTACGCGGTGCGCTCGACCGGCGGTAGCCCCCAGGGGGCCCCGCTAAGGTGTTGAGATGACCGCCCCGACCAGATCCGCGCCGGCGCCGACCCGGGCCGCCCGGATGCCGCGGGATCAGCGGCGGGTCCAGCTGCTCGAGGCGGCGATGGACGTTTTCACGACCAAGGGCTACCACGCGGCGGCGATGGACGACATCGCGGAGGCGGCCGGGGTCTCCAAGCCGGTTCTCTACCAGCACTTCAGCTCTAAGCTCGACCTCTACCTGGCCCTGTTGGACAGCAGCTGTGACCGGCTGGTGGAGGTGATCCGGGAGGCGGTGGCCTCGACCGAGCACAACGCCGACCGGGTGGTGGCCGCCATGGGGGCCTTCTACGACTTCGTGTCGTCGGCCTCCGGGGAGTTCCGCTTCGTGTTCGAGTCCGACTTGACCGGCGACGGTGCGGTGCAGAAGCGCCTGTGGCGGGTCAACGAGGACATCGCCGACGCCATCGCCGAGGTGATCGCCGAGGACACGGCCCTGCCGCCGGCGAAGTCCAAGCTGCTCGCCATCTCCCTGGTCGGTCTGGCCCAGGTAAGCGCCCGCTACTGGGTGTCGGCCGACAGTGCCCAGATCCCCCTGGCCGAGGCCCAGCACCTGGTGAGCAGCCTGGCCTGGCGCGGCATCCGCGGCTTCCCGCTCACCGAGCACCGCTAGCCCCAAAACAAAACTGGCGCCAGATCGAGGTTCTGCTCACGCAGCGAACCTGATCTGTCGCCAGCTTTGCCAACTGAGTGAGCGGTCAGCCCTTCTCGAGGGTGGTGGCTCCGGTCATGATCGCCACCGCCTCCGTCGGGGTGTGGGAAGTCGGGGTAATGATGCCCGCGCAGCCTCCGAGACGAGCGATGTGGATCCGGTCAGCCACCTCGAAGACGTTGGGCATGTTGTGGCTGATCAGGATCACCGGCATGCCCTTGGCCTTGATCTGGTGGATCAGGTTCAGAACCTGACTGGTCTCCTTGACCCCCAGGGCCGCCGTGGGCTCGTCGAGCACCACGAACTTGGTGGCGAAGGTCGCCGCTCGGGCGACGGCCACCGCCTGCCGTTGTCCACCCGAGAGGGTCTCCACGGCCTGCGACATGTTCTGCACCGTGGCGATGCCGAGGTTGGCCATCGCCTTACCCGCATCCTCTTTCATGCCCTTCTTGTCCATCATCCGGAAGACGCTGCCCAGGACGCCGGGCCGACGGCGCTCCCGACCGAGGAACATGTTGGCCGAGATGTCCAGGGCTGGAGCGACCGCCAGGGTCTGGTAGACGGTCTCGATCCCCGCGTTGCGGGCATCCTGCGGGTTCCTGAAGTTCACCGCGGCCCCGTCCAGGAAAACCTGGCCGGAGTCCGGGATGACCGCTCCGGTCAGGGCCTTGATCAAGGTGGACTTACCGGCGCCGTTGTCACCAATCACGGCCAGGACCTCACCGGGGTAGAGGTCCATGTCGACCCCGTCCAGGCCGATGACCTTGCCGTAGGTCTTGATCAGTTTGCGGGCCGAGAGCACCGCCGTACGGGGGTCTGGCTCGGTCGACTCGGTGCGACCTTCGTCGATGACTGAGCTCATGTCAGGACTTCACCTTTCTGATCCACTGGTCGAGGGAGACGGCCACGATGATGAGCACGCCGACGGCGAGAATGCGCCACTGGGCGTCGACCCCCGCCAAGCTCAGCCCGATGTTGAAGGCGTACACGATGCAGGCCCCGAGCATGGTGCCGACGATCGCGCCACGGCCACCGAACAGGCTGGTGCCGCCGATCACGACGGCGGTGATGCTCTCCAGGTTGCCGTTGGTGATGGCGTTGGCGCTGGCGTTGCCTGCGCGGCCGATCTGGATCCAGCCGGTGAAGCCGTAGATCAGACCGGCCACGGCGTACACCCCGACCAGGACCCGGGTGACCGGGATACCGGCCAACCGGGCGGCCTCGACGTCGTCGCCGACGGCGTAGACGTGCCGGCCCCATGAGGTCTGGCTGAGCACGTAGGTCATCACCAGGGCCATCACGATGACCAGCAGCACGCCCGTGGTCAGCCGGAGCGGACCAATCGGGATGACCGTGCCGGTCCAGTTCAGGACGGCCGGCATCCTGGCCTTGCCAACCTGCTGACCGCCCGAGTAGAGCAGCGCGACGGCGGTAAAGATGCTCAGGGTGCCCAGGGTGACGATGAAAGGTGGCAGCCGCAGCCGGGTGACCAGGAGCCCGTTGAGCAGACCGCAGAGGAACCCGAACACGATCCCCAGCACCAGAGCCAAGACGCCCGGTACGCCGACGTCGGCCGAGAGCTTGGCCATCACCAGCATGGACAGGATGGCGATCGCCCCGACCGACAGGTCGATGCCTGCGGTCAGGATGATCAAGGTCTGGCCGATGGCCAGCGCGGCGATCACCGCCACCTGCTGGATGATGATCGACAGCTGGGCCGGCTGAGCGAAGCGCGGGTTGATGATCGTGAAGACGATGAAGGCGACCACGAGCACCATGAGCGGGCTGAGCGCCGGGTGGGAGTGGAGCAGGTGCTGGATGCGCTGCAGGGGTGATTGGCGGCGCAGAGCGAACTGCTCGGCCGCACTGGCGGGTGCGGTGGTATCGACGGTACTGGTCACAGGGCTTCCTTGCCGTAGTTCGGGGTGGACCGTATTTCAAGGAGGGCCGTTCAGTGTGGGCAGGTGGGCCGCCATGGGCGACCCGGTCGGCCCCGTCGAACAGACGGAGCCAACCGTCACTGGCCCGGGGAACTTATCCCCAACAGATCTTCGATGCAGCCGTGGTGTCGATGCTCTCCACACCGTCGGCCGGCTTGTCGGTCACCAGCGCGACGCCGGTGTCGAAGAAGTCCAGACCGGGGGTGACCGCAGGCTTCTCGCCGCCCTTGGCGATCTTCACGATCGCCTCCACACCAAGCTGGGCCATCTTCAGCGGGTACTGCTGCGAGGTGGCACCGATGACGCCGCTCTTGACCGAGGTGATGCCGGGGTCGCAGCCGCCATCCACTGACACGATCGTCGCCCCGGTCACACCGGCGGCCTGCAGGGCCTCGGACGCGCCCAGACCAGCCGGCTCGTTGATGCTGTAGACGAGATTGATGTCCTTGGTCCCGGCGAGACAGTTCTCCATACCGGTCTTTCCGGCGTCCTGGGCACCCTGGGTCGGCTCGTGACAGACGATCTTGTAGTCGCCGCCCTTGCCGCCCGTGTACTTACCGGTCTCGGCCTCGTCACCGTTCTTCTTCGGGTCCTTGGTGTCGATACCCATCCCGGTCAGGAAGCCCTGGTCGCGGTTGTAGTCCACCGAGACGATCTTGTCGTTGAACAGGTCCAGCATGGCGATGTTGGCCGTCTTGCCGTCCATCTGCACGGCCGCCCACTTGCCGATCGCCTCACCCGCCTTGAAGTTGTCGGTGGCGAAGGTGATGTCGACCGTGTCGGCCGGCTCAGGCGGGGTGTCCAGGGCGATCAAGAACATACCCGCTGCCCGGGCCTTGCCCAGGGCGTCGTTGACGCCCGGACCGTTCGGTGTGATCAGGATGCCCTTGTCGCCGCGGGCGATGGACTCCTCGATGGCAGCGATCTGACCGGCCTCGTCGCCGTCGGCTGCGCCGAACGCAACCGTGAGATCGGCGTTCTGCTTCTCGGCCTCGGCCTTGGCGCCCTCCTGCATGGCGACGAAGAACGGGTTGTTGGCGTTCTTGGTGATCAGGGTGACGGCGACCTTCTCGTCACTGGCTGCGCTCCCCGAACCCGCGGGGGTCCCGGAGTCGCCGCCACAGGCCGAAAGGGTCATGGTGACCGAAGCCGCCAGGGCCAGTCCAGCCAGGAGACGGGTCCGTCCTTTTGACGGGAAAAACTGCATGAGAGTCCTCTCGGTAATGTCGCACCGTCGAACCTCTTTGACAACGGTGTCATTGGACCACGCTAGAGCCGCTTCCCAGAATTTGTCAAGACTTATTGCGGAAATTTTCAGGTTGCCGATACCTTGACGACTGGAGGTAGACACCGATGTCAGCAATCCAGTCAAGTCCGCTCGGCAGACCGCGCGCCACAATCCGCGATGTCGCTGCCCTGGCCGGGGTCGGCATCAAGACAGTCTCTCGAGTCATCAACCACGAACCCAACGTGTCCCCCCAGATGCGGGAGCGGGTGCAGCGTGCGGTCACGGCGCTCAACTTCAAACCCAACCAGGGCGCTGGCGCGCTTCGACGTGGCGATCGACGTACCCTCACTCTCGGCCTCCTCCTCGACGCCGTGGACAACCCCTTCGCCGCCGCGATAAATCGCGCGGTCGAGGTCGTCGCCTCAAAACGTTATACCGCAGTCTTCGCGGCAAGTTTCGGAGACGACCCGGAACGTGAGCGAACCTTGATAGACGCCTTCACCCGGCGTCGGGTCGACGGGCTCATCCTGACCACCATCTCGACCGACCAGGGCTATCTGCAGGCCGAGCGCGAGCTGGGCACCCCGATCGTCTATGTCGACCGGCCGCCAGTGGGACTGGTGGCCGACGCGGTGCTGAGCGACAACTTCCGGGCCGCCCGAGAAGCCACCGCCCACCTGTTACGGGGCGGCCACCGACGGATCGCACACCTGGGCACCGAGATGGCCCTGTCCACCACCCGGGAACGAAGCCGGGGCTTTCGCGAGGCCATCAGCGATGCCGGGCTGGATCCGGGGACCGAGGAGCTCAACCTGCACTCCCCTGACGAGGCGGGGCGGGCAGTGCACCGCCTGCTGAACCGGGACCCGCCGCCCACCGCCCTGTTCGCATCCCAGAACCAGGTCAGTGTCGGGGCGATCCGTGCGCTGCACGAGCTCGGGCGGCACGAGGACGTGGCTCTGGTGGGCTTCGACGACCTGTCGCTGGCCGAGCTGCTGCGGCCCGCCATCACCGTGATGGCTCAAGACCCGAACCAGATCGGCACGGTTGCCGCCGAGCTGATCTTCGCCCGGCTGGACGGGGACACGTCCGCCACCCAGACGGTCATGGTCCCGACCACCCTGGTCGTCAGGGGGTCAGGCGAGATCCAACCGGCATCCGGTTGACCCGCCCGACCCTGCTGGCCTGCTCGGCGCCTACGCGTCAGCTCCAACCCACGTACCACGACTCCGGGTAGTTGGTCGCGATGTCGCTGGCGCTCCCGCCCAGCTGCCATGGTCGCCCGTGTTCGTGCACGACAGCGGTCAGCTCCGCCAGCCGTTGCACGGCGGTCTCGACCCCGAGAGCACGGGCCGCCGGGTCGGGTGTCACCACCGAGTTCCAGATGGCGCGGCCGCCGATGAACCCGGACGCCCCGGCCCTGGACACGATCTCGGTCTGCATCAAGAAGGCGTCGTAGGTCACCCCGGCCGACAACAGCAGCCAGGGCACGTCGATGCCGGCGTCGAGCTCGGCACACGCGGCGGCTGCCGCCTCCTGGTCCGCCGTGGTGTCCACCCAGCCGGGGAACTCGGTCTTCACCACGTCGGCACCGAGATCTGCGGCCAGCTTGGCGTAGTCGACGATGCCGCGGACGCGGTGCTCCCGGACGGCGGGGTCGGCCAGGTCCTCACCGGGCAGCGGGATCCAGATGGGCTCCACGACGAAGGGCAGCGAGTGTGCCGCACACTCGACCGCCAGGTCCCGGACGAACTGCTGGTGAGACTCCGCCTCGTCCACGTCGTGTCGGTAGCGCCAGAGCAGCTTGAGGGCGTCACCGCCGGCGCGCCTGAGCTTCGCCACCCCCCAGCCGGGCCGGATCTCGGCAACGCGGTGGGCATCGGGCTCCAGCTGATACTCCTCACCCTCGATGCAGAGCATCAGCCCGACGTTCCCGGGCAGCGCGCCTGTGGCCACGCAGGCAGGCAGACCGAGGTCGGGGTCGACAAGGACCGCGCTGGCGTACGGACCCATCGCCCGGGCCAGGTCGGTCTTGATGGCGATGGCCTCGGCGTGGTCGTCGCGCGGGCCGGTCCGCGGCGGCAGGATCAGGTCGACGGGGTGGTCGATGGCCAGCACCGTGAAGAAGCCGGCGGAGTCGACGCAGGCCGACAGGCCGCGTACGACCCCCAGGTCCAGCGGCGTGGTGGTGGAGGTAGGGGTCATGGTTTCGGGTCTCCTTCGTCGTCGGTCGGATCAGTGAGGATCGGGTCCCAGGCGGCTCGGCCGGAGACGTGGCGGGCGGCCGCGCGGGCGGCCCACCCGGCGGCGCCGACCGGCCCGGCCCCGGAGAGCAACCCGGCCAGGAACCCGGCCGTAGCCACGTCCCCCGCCCCCGTCGTCCCACTGACGTGCAGCACCCGCTGCGCGGGTTCGTGGTGCGCCAGGTCCGAGCGGCCGAGCAGCAGCGGGGCCAGCCGGCCGGTCCTGTTGAGCCGGTCGGCGCCGCCGGTGGCCACGTGCAGACCCGCGGTCCCGCCCGTGACCAGCACCACCGCCACCCCCCACTGCAGCAGCCGCTGCGCCGCCCTGGCCAGCGACTCCGGGGTCGGCGCCTCCGTCGGCCAGTCGAGCATGCCGGAGAGGTCGTCCACGCTCGGGGAGATCACGTCGGTCCAGGGCAGCACCCGGTCGAAGAACCGCTGCCAGCGCGGCACCCGGTCGGCGTCGCTGATGTCGATCACCGCCAGGTCCACCGAGGTCGCGCAGCCCGCGTCCTTGGCCCGGCGGAAAAGCTCGACCAACCGGTCCCCGTCGTCGACGTAGAGCTGGGCCATCAGGTTGGGGTAGCCCACGTGCAGCAGATCGACGTGACCGAGGTCGAGGTCGCGGCCGTCGAAGTACTCGTTGGCTCCGAGATGGTGCCAGAAGGTCCGGTCCCGGCCCCGCGGCTGGCTGACGATCGTGTACGAGGTGGACGCGTCGACCTCGGTCAGACCGTCGACGTCCAGCCCGGCCTCCCCGCACAGCCCGAGTAGCAGCGCGGAGAGGGCGTCGCGTCCGACACTCGCCGCGATCTCGGTGTCGATCCCGAGCGCGATCAGGGTGCGCCCGGTGGTGTAGACGCAGCCCCCGGGGCGGGCCTGCATGGGCCCGATCGCGAACAGCGCTCCCTCGACCAGCCCGGGCGCGGAGTCCATCTCGGGGAAGAAGTCGATGCACAGGTGACCAGCGACCAACGCACGCACGTCCCGACTCCTTCCGGCCCGCGGCAGTGCGGGGGCACCATCATGTCGCGCCCGCTTCCCGGGGCGGAGGGGCCCCTGGGTGGCCTGACCGGCGGGGTGGCCGACGCCCCGGGTGGGCCCGTCCACCTTGTAGATTGCTCGCATCACGACGCCAGCCAGGGCCTTTTTACCAGGGCCGGCCACTGCCTAGGAGGAACTCGATGTCCGAGCCCACGATGGGTGCTGCCGCACCACTGGCCCCACCCGACTCCGACTTCTTGACCCTGACGGCCCCGGGGCCGCCGCTGGTGGTCGCCACCACGCAGGCTCCCGCGATGGCCCCGAAGGTGGACCCGAGCTCGATCCCGACCCTGGACAACAAGGTCGACAACTTCATGACCGCGCTGATGACGTCGCAGACCCGCTCGCCGGAGTTCTCCTCCCAGGCCGAGAACGTCCGGACGATGGGCGACGCCGATATCCGCCGCGCCGCCGAGACCTCCAACCGGCTGCTGCAGACCCCGGTGAAGGCACTGCAGGAGGGCGGTATCGCCGAGGGCTCGAAGGTGGGCAACACCCTGCTCGAGCTGCGTCGTACGGTCGAGGAGCTGGACCCGAGCCAGGCCACCGGGGCGCGCAAGTTCCTCGGGATGATCCCGTTCGGGGACAAGATTACCGACTACTTCCGCAAGTACCAGGCGGCCCAGAGCCACCTCGACGGCATCCTGCACAGCCTGCGCAACGGCCAGGACGAGCTGACCAAGGACAACATCGCCCTCAACATGGAGAAGCAGAACCTCTGGGGCAGCATGGGCCGGATCAACCAGTACATCTACGTGGCCGAGCGGCTCGACGCCAAGCTGGTCGCCGGGATCTCCGAGCTCGAGCTGTCCGACCCAGAGCGGGCCAAGGCGCTCAACCAGGACGTGCTGTTCTACGTACGCCAGAAGCACCAGGACCTGCTCACCCAGCTCGCGGTCTCGATCCAGAGCTACCTGGCCATCGACATCATCATCAAGAACAACATCGAGCTGATCAAGGGCGTGGACCGCGCCTCGACGACCACCATCTCCGCGCTCCGTACGGCGGTCATCGTCGCCCAGGCGCTCGGCAACCAGAAGCTGGTGCTCGACCAGATCACCGCGCTGAACACGACCACCTCGGACCTGATCCAGCGGACCTCGGAGATGCTGCGCGACAACTCGGCCCAGATCCAGCAGCAGGCGGCGTCGGCCACCATCGGACTCCCCCAGCTGCAGGCCGCGTTCGCCAACATCTACGCCACGATGGACTCGATCGACACCTTCAAGCTGCAGGCCCTGGACACCATGGCCGCCACCATCGGCACCCTGGAGGGTGAGGTCACCAAGTCCCAGGAGTACTTGTCTCGGGTGCAGCGGCAGGACTCCCGGCTGGCCAGCGGTGAGCTCGACCTGGAGCGGGACATCCCGGGCGGGCTGCGCTGAACGTCGTCGGTACGACGGCTCGGCGCGCACACATCATGGGTCTCAGAGACTGGTGGCAGAAGGTCACCGGAGCAGCGGCTGCACCGCCCGCACCGCCCGTTCTGGTGGTGCCGCCTGCACCGACCGCGGCCGACATCCTGACCGCGCTCGGCCGGGTCGAGGCCATGGTCGCCACCCAGGTCCCGCCCGTGGTGCAGTCCCGGGTGACCCGGGTGACCGGCGTCGTACGCGAGACCATGCCCCGGCTGCGCAACCTCGGCCTGGGTAGCGACCAGGCCTATTCGGTGATGGCCACCGCCACCGACTACCTGCCGGAAGCCATCAGCAACTACACCCGGTTGCCGCGGCAGTGGGCCGACTCCCGGCCCATCGACAACGGCAAGACCTCCCTGATGCTGCTGATCGACCAGCTCGATCTGCTCGGCTCGACCATGGACCAGATCTTCGACGCCGTGGTCCGGGTCGACGCCGACGCCCTGATCGCCCACGGCCGCTTCCTGCAGGCCAAGTTCGGCCACGAGTCCGGCGGCGGGGCGCTGGACCTGGGTGGCACCGCCGCACCCGAGGCTCCCCGCAGCAGTCTGGATCTCCCGTGACCGCGGACCACCCGACCGAGAAGCAGCTGCGCGCCATGGCGGACTGGGCGATGGCCAAGTTCAACGCCGTCCGGGCCGCCGAGCCCTCGACGCCGCTGACCCGGCCGGACAATTCACTCGACCTCGGGGACTACGACCCGAAATCCCCGGGGGCCTTCGCCTGGCTGGACAAGCTGACCGAGTCCCCGCTCAGCCCGGTCGGCCCTTCGACAGGCTCAGGGAACGTGGGCCCTTCGACAGGCTCTGAGAACGCGAGCGTCGGCTCCGAGGGTGACACGGCCATGCTCCCTGAGCCCGTCGAAGGGCCCCCGGCTAAGACCGAGCCCGAGGCGCCGCCGGAGAAGACCCTGGAGGAGCTGCTCACCGAGCTCGACGCGCTGACCGGGCTGACCGAGGTCAAGGCGGAGATCCACCGCCAGGTCGCGGTGCTGCGGGTCGAGGGACTGCGCACCAAGGCGGGGCTGAAGGCACCGACGATCACCCGGCACCTGGTCTTCGTGGGCAACCCCGGGACCGGCAAGACGACGGTGGCCCGGCTGGTCGGCGGCATCTACCGGGCGCTGGGGCTGCTCTCCAAGGGCCAGCTGGTCGAGGTCGACCGCTCCGAGCTGGTCGCCGGGTTCCTCGGCCAGACGGCGATGAAGACCGCCGAGGTGGTGGCCTCGGCCGCCGGCGGCGTGCTGTTCATCGACGAGGCGTACAGCCTGGCCGGCGATCAGTACGGCCAGGAGTCGGTCGACACGCTGGTCAAGGAGATGGAAGACCGACGCGACGACCTGGTGCTGATCGTGGCGGGCTATCCCGACCCGATGGCCCGGTTCATCGCCCAGAACCCCGGGCTCGCCAGCCGGTTCCGGACCACCATCGAGTTCGCCGACTACTCCGACGACGAGCTGGTCGAGATCTTCTCCGGTCTGGCCCAAGCGGCCGACTACGACGTCACCGACGACACCCTGCGGCGCTTCACCTCGATCCTGACCACCACCCCGCGGGGCCCCATGTTCGGCAACGGCCGGTTCGCGCGGAACCTGCTGGAGGAGGCCATCGGGCACCACGCCTGGCGGCTGCGGGACACGGCCGAACCGACCTTGGCCGAACTCCGCGAGCTGCAGCCCGACGACCTGGACCCCGTCGCCCTCGTCGAGCCCGTACCGCCCGAGCCCGCCCCGCTCGAGCCCGAACCGCTCGAGCCCGGCCCGCTCGACCCGCTGCCGGACGCCGTCACCCCGGAGGGGTCCCCCGACCCCGAGGCCAAAGCAGAACCGGAGGCGACCCCGTGAGCCAGTCCGCCGCGGCTGCGGCGCCCGCACCGCCAAAGGCTGCCCCGGCCGCGAACCCGGCGCCCGGGCCGGCAGCGAATCAGGTGGCCAACCCCACCCCGGCGGCCCCGGCCACCCGGTCGGTGTCCACCCCCCGCATGCTGCGGCGGCTCAGCCTCGTCCTGGTGGTGACCGGCGTCCTGGTCGGGCTGCTCGGTGCGCTGGTGTTCGCCTACCTGGCGTACGCGGTCAACCGCGCCGAAGCCGACACCGTGCAGCTGATCCGGGTGCAGAAGATCCAGACCAACCTGCTCGGCGCCGACGCCACCGCGACCAACGCCTTCCTGGTCGGGGGTCTGGAGCCACCGGCCCAGCGGGCGGCGTACGACCAGGCCATCAGCTCGACCGGTGCCCTGATCGCCGAGGCCGCCCAGGCCCAGCCGGCCGACGAGACGGCCCTGGCGGCGCTCAACCAGGAGGTGGTGGCGTACGCGTCGACCATCGAGCAGGCCCGGGCCAACAACCGGCAGGGTTTCCCCGTCGGGTCGCAGTATCTCCGCTCGGCGAGTGCGCAGCTCCGGTCCGAGGCGCTGCCGATCCTGGACCTGCTGGTGTCGACCAACGCTGACCGCGCCGAGGGCGAGATGAACCTGCTGCCGGGTTACGTGTTCGTGGTGGTGTCCTTCCTCGCCCTGGTCGTCGCCGTGGCGGTGCACGTCTGGTTGTCGCGCCGGTTCCGGCGCCGGATCAACCCCGGGGTGCTGGTCGCGGCCATCCTGCTGCTGATCGCCTTCGTCGTCGGGCTGACTATCGTCCAGCGCAGCGGGGCGGCGGTCAGCGCCACCCGGGACGGCAGCTTCACTTCGGTCAAGGTCGCCGCGCAGGCCCGGATCGAGGCCAACAACGCCAAGGCCAACGAGAGCCTGACCCTGATCGCCCGGGGTTCCGGGTCGGCCTTCGAGACGGCCTGGAGCGGTTCCGCCGAGCTCGTCACCGCCAACCTCGCCCGGCTGCCCGACGGGTCCGGGCTGACGGAGCTGTGGTCGGCCTACATCGACACCCACGTCAAGATCCGGGCCCTGGACGACGGCGGCTCCTGGGACCGGGCCGTCGCCACCGCCACCGGAACCGGGGCGGATTCGGCCAACACCGCCTTCAACGCCTACGACGCCGCCCAGGCCGGCTATCTGGACCAGGTCAGCAACACCACCGCCACCTCCCTCGGCGACCAGCAACCCGGGCTCGTCGCCGCTTCGATCCTGACTTTGCTCGCCGGGCTCGGAGCGGCTCTGCTCGGCCGCCGAGGCGTCGGGCGAAGACTCGAGGAGTACCGGTGACCCGCCGCCTGCGCCGCCCGCTGGTGCTGCTCGCCGCCCTGGCCTCGGCCACGGTGATGTCCGGCTGCGCCGCCCTGTCGTACGAGTCGACCCCGCTGCCCGCGCCCCCCGAGACGACCCAGACCACCCCGGCACCCTCGACCAGCAGCGCCCCGGCGACGTGCAGCAACGCCCTGGCCTCGTATGCCCCGGCCGGTGCGCTGCCCGCCCCCGGCGCGCTGCCGGGCGGGTCGACGATGGCCGACATCCGCAAACGTGGCCGGCTGATCGCCGGCGTCTCGGCCGACACCTACCTGCTCGGCTCCCGGGACCCGATCTCGGGGCAGATCCAGGGCTTCGACATCGACATGGTCAAGGCCGTGACCAAGGCGATCTTCGGCGACGAGACGAAGTACCAGCTGAAGGTGATCACCGCGGCCCAGCGGATCCCCTCGTTGGGGAGCGGCGATGTGGACATCGTCGCCCGGGCCATGACGATCACCTGTGACCGGTGGAAGCAGATCGCCTTCTCCAGCGAGTACTACCGGGCCGGTCAGAAGATCTTGGTCCGCAAGGGGTCCAAGGCCACCACCCTCGCCGACCTCAAGGGTCAGAAGGTCTGCGCCCCCCGGGCGACCTCCAGCCTGAGCAACCTGGAGCGGCTCGCCCCGGACGCGGTCCCGGTCGCCTCGGACAGCCACACCGGGTGCCTCGCGTTGTTCCAGCAGGGCCAGATCGCCGCCATCACGGGTGACGACACCATCCTGGCCGGGCTCGCCGCCCAGGACCCGTACGCTGTGGTGCCGGAGCAGCAGGCCTTCACCGCCGAGCCGTACGGGATCGGGGTCAACTCCAAGAACGTCGACCTGGTCCGCTTCGTCAACGCCCGGCTCGCCCAGATGCGCACCGACGGGGAGTGGACCGCGATCTACAACCGTTGGCTGGCTGCCCCGTTGGGGTCGGCTCCGGCTCCGCCCAAGGCGGTCTACGGCCGGAACCCATGAGCGTCGCCGGGTCCCCGACCGCAGGTACGGGCCCGGCCAGCGCCCCGCCGGCCCCCGGGCGGATCGGCTCCCCCGTGGACCCGTCGGCCGCCCTGGTCTACCTGGAGGCACTCGGGGTGTGGCGCGAGGACCGGCGGCGTGAGCTGGACCAGCTCGACCAGGCTGCGCTGGCCGCACCGCCGACGGCCCGGATCGACGTCACCAACGACATCATGCTGTCCCTGGCCCTGTGGAAGGCCGTCGCGGACCGCTACGAGGTGCTGCTCGCCACCTGGGACTCCGGGCGGGTCGGCGTCGTCGAGCGGGAGCGGCTCGCGACCCTCATCTGGGGGCGGCTCGACGCCACCCTCGACCCGGCCCTGGTCAGCCGAAGCAGTGTCCCTGGCCACTCCGCTCTGGCCGTGTCGCTACCCGAGGCCTGTCGGCTCTCCGACGCCCTCGCCTCCCAGCTCCGGGTCCGGCTCGGGCTCGAGGCGTCCGGCCAGGAGACCACCGAGCGGGTCCGCCAGCTCCGGGCCCAGCTCGAGCGGATCCGCGACCAGGTCAACCTGGAACCGGCCGGCCCGGTCCAGCAGCAGGCCGCCGCCACCTCGGCCCGGCTCGCCCGGCGGCTCACCGACATCACCGCCAAGGCCGCCCGGGGCGGCGACGTCGGCGGGCTGCTCGGGCCGTTGGAGATCGAGTCGGCCGTGTTCGAGCGGGACCTGATCGTCGACGGAGCCCGCCGCCGGGAGGCCTCCGGGTTGGTCCGCCGGGCCCGGGAGCTGCGGGCCACCCTGGTGGCGCGCGAGGAGGCGTTGCGCACCCTGGCGCTCGAGTGCGTGGCCACCGTCGACCCGGCCCCGCACTACGCCGTGCCGGACGTGGAGGCCCTCGACCCGATCCCCAACACCGCCGAGGGGCTCGGGGTCTACCTCGCCCGGCTGGAGAAGGTCTCCCGCGCGCTGACGCTGGCCCAGCACGCCTACACCGGTGCGCTGCGCGAGCACATCGAGCTCGGCGGACGCCTGCACGCGTACGGCGCGAAGGCCCGGAGCACCGGACAGGCCGGGCGGCCTGACGTCGCCCAGGCGTACGATCTCGCCACCCGGGCGCTGGCCGCCCGACCCTGCCGGATGGAGCTGGCCCGGCAGCTGGTCACGCTGTACCAGACCTACCTGCAGCTGGAGAACTCATGACCTCGTGCACGCAGCCCGGTTGCGCCGGCACCATCGTCGACGGCTACTGCGACGTCTGCGGCAGCCCGGCCGGGGCGAGCGCCCAGCCGGCGGCCCCGCTGCGTACGCCGACCTCCACGAGCCAACCCGCAGCGGTCGGCTCGGGGGCGGGCCAGCCCTGCGCCCAGCCGGGGTGCACGGGCACGATCGTGGACGGTTACTGCGACGTCTGCGGCAACCCGGGCGGCCCGGTCGGGGCCGCCCGGGAGTCGGTGGTCAGCGCCGCGATCGGCGGGGCGAGCTCGACGATCACCCGGGGCTCCAGCCGGCTGAGCTCGACCGCACTCGGCTCGAGCCGGGCCGTGGCCACCGGTTCCAAGATCACGGCCCGGATCAGCTCGGGCTCGGCCCGGCTGCGTACGGCACGGCTAGGAGCCGGACTGACCCGGGTGCCGCCCGCCCCGGTGGTCGACGCCTCGCAGGCGCTGATGAAGAACCCGGAGGTCCCCGAGGACAAGCGCAGCTGCCCGAACTGCGGCGCCCCGGTCGGCCGGTCCCGGCCCGGCCAGCCCGGTCGTACGGAGGGGTTCTGCGCCAAGTGCGGATCGGGGTTCTCCTTCACCCCCAAGCTCAAGGCGGGCGACGTGGTGGCCAACCAGTACGAGGTGGCCGGCGCCCTAGCGCACGGCGGGCTCGGCTGGATCTACCTGGCCCGGGACCGCAACGTCTCCGACCGCTGGGTCGTGCTGAAGGGTCTGCTGAACACCGGTGACAAGGACGCGCTGGCCGTGGCGATCGTGGAGCAGCAGTTCCTGGCTGCGGTCGAGCACCCGCTGATCGTGGAGATCTACAACTTCGTCACCCATGACGAGGCCGGCTACATCGTGATGGAGTTCGTCGGTGGGGTCTCGCTCAAGCAGATCCTGAAGGAGCGGATGCGGGCCAACGGCGGGGTCTTCGACCCGCTGCCGGTCGACCAGGCCCTGGCCTACATCCTCGAGGCGCTGCCCGCCTACCAGTACCTCCATGATCTTGGTCTGGTCTACTGCGACTTCAAGCCCGACAACCTGATCCAGGTCGGCGACGCGGTCAAGCTGATCGACCTCGGCGGGGTCCGCCGGATCGATGATCAGGAGTCCGCGATCTACGGCACGGTGGGTTACCAGGCCCCCGAGGTCGCCGCCCAGGGCACCACGATCGCCTCCGACATCTACACCATCGGCCGCACCCTGGTGGTGCTGCTGATGGAGTTCCGCGGCTACCAGACCCGGTACGTCGCGAGTCTGCCGCCGGTCGCCGAGACCCCGCTGTTCCAAGATCACGACTCGCTCTACCGCCTGATCGCCAAGGCCTGCGCACCGGACCCGGCCGACCGGTTCGCCTCGGTCGACGAGTTCCGGGTCCAGCTGCTCGGGGTGCTCCGGGAGGTGGTGGCCGCCCGGACGGAGGGCACCTCCCGGACCTCGGCCGCATCGGTGCTGTTCGAGGCCCCGGCGATCACCAGCGAGGCCCTGGAGTGGGACGAGCTGCCGGCCCTGCGCACCGACAGCTCCGACCCGCAGTACTCCTGGCTCAGCAACATCTCCTTGGAGGACCCGGCTCAGCGCCTCGCCTGGCTGCAGAAGGCCCCGGAGGCCTCCCCGGAGGTCCGGCTGGCGCAGGCCCGGGCCGCACTCGAGCTGGGTCAACCCGCCCAGGTGGACCAGATCGTCAACACCATGCTCGCGACGGACCCGTGGGAGTGGCGGGCCGTCTGGGTCAGCGGTCTGGCCGCCCTGCAGGCGGGCGACTTCCCGGCCGCACAGTCCGCCTTCAACGCCGTCTACGGTCAGGTGCCCGGCGAGCTCGCCCCCAAGCTGGCCCTGGCCCTCGTCTGCGAGCGCGGCGGCGAGGGCGCCATCGCCGAGAGCCTCTACCGCACCTGCGTCAGCACGGACGCGAACTACGTGGCCGCGGCGGCCTTCGGGATGGCCCGGATCCGCACCAAGGCGGGCGACGTGCAGGGGGCCGTCCAGGCGTTGGACCTCGTGCCCTCGACCAGCCGGGGCTTCACCGACGCCCGGCGGCTGCGGGCGGTCCGGCTCTACGAGTCCAGCGACGGGCTGCCCGCCCTGGCGGCCGCGATGAGCAGCCTGACCGGGGTCCGGATCG
>JAABUN010003669.1_pt1 | contig 23097 bp, 20 predicted proteins | sample 5559311 | NCBI WGS metagenome assembly JAABUN01 (sample SAMN10711877, study PRJNA513370) | rock metagenome | isolation source: Antarctica rocks | place: Antarctica: Victoria Land, Siegfried Peak sud
AGAAGTAAGCATTTACGTTAGGAGTATAGCAAGAGGAAAAGGTGTAGGAAAATTATTGCTGCAAAAGTTAATAGGAGAAAGCGAAGCAGCCAACATTTGGACATTGCAGGCAGGTATCTTTCCTGAAAATATTGCCAGCATAAAACTTCATGAAAATAGTGGATTTAGAATATTAGGCAAAAGAGAAAGGATAGGTAAGATGAATGATATTTGGAGAGATACTTTACTGTTAGAAAGAAGAAGTAACAAAGTAGGATTATGAATAAATACATGGCCGAACTTATAGGGACTTTTGCACTTGTGTTTTGCGGCACAGGTGCAATTATTATTGACGAGCAAACAAAAGGTGCAGTATCTCATGCAGGTGTAGCAATAACGTTCGGTTTAATTGTAATGGCAATGATTTATTCTTTAGGTAATATATCGGGGGCACATTTTAATCCGGCAGTAACCATTGCTTTTTCAATAGCAAAAAGATTTCAATTAAAACAAGTTCTGCCTTACCTTGTTAGTCAACTTATAGGTGCATTTTTAGCAAGTGCTACTTTAAAATATCTATTCCCAACAAATGATTCATTAGGAGCAACACTACCGGCAGGAACAGAAATGCAATCTTTTATTTTAGAGTTCATTCTTACTTTCTTTTTAATGCTGGTAATTATTAATGTAGCAACAGGCAGTAAGGAACAGGGAATGTTTGCAGGGCTTGCAATTGGCTTTACAGTTCTGTTAGAGGCAATGTTTGCAGGCCCTGTTTGCGGAGCAAGTATGAACCCGGTAAGATCTATTTCACCAGCCATTGTTTCAGGTCATTTAGAACATCTGTGGATTTATATTTTAGCACCGGTAGCAGGTGCCGCTTTTGCCATACCGGTATGCAAAATAATTCAACCAAAAAAAGATCAAAATGAAAATAGCTCTGTTCAGTGATATTCACGCAAATCTTCCTGCATTGGAAGCCTGTTTAAAAAATATTGAAGAACAAAAGCCTGATGCAATTTATTGCCTGGGCGATTTAGTAGGCTATAATATTTGGGCAAACGAAGTAGTTGATGAAATAAGACGAAGAGGCATTCCAACCATTGCAGGCAACTACGATCAGGGAATTGGTTTAATGAGTGATGATTGCGGTTGCGCATACAAAGAGGAACATGAAAAGGATATGGGTAAAATTTCAATATCCTATACCAATTCAATTGTAAAGCCAGAGGAAAGAAAATATTTAAGAACACTACCTGCACATATCAAAGTAGAATTTCAATTAAATAATGATATGTTCAATTTGCTCTTAGTACATGGCAGTCCAAGAAAAATAAATGAATACCTATTTGAAGACAGGGATGAAAAAAGTTTATTGAGAATAATGGAACAGGCAGATGCAGATATTATGTGCGTTGGTCATACCCACAAACCTTACTACAGAATGCTACCAACAGAGCCAGGTGAAAATACCCGTTACCGGCATGCCATCAATATTGGTTCAGTAGGTAAGCCAAAAGATAATAACCCTGAAGGTTGTTATGTAATACTAACTATTAATGCAGAAAGTTCAATTACTAACAAGGATGCAGTTCAGGTTGAATTTATAAGATTTGAGTATGATGCAGAAAGGGCAGCAAAGGCAGTTGAGGACAGTCCACTGCCAAATGAGTATGCAGATATGTTAAGAAAAGGAATTTAACAATCGAAACTATTTTCGGCATAAAAAATACGCAACACCTTCACGTTGCGTATTTTTTTATCTAATTACCCAAACAACCTTAATACCTAAACAAGGCAGCCATCTGGCTTTGTGCAGGCGTTTGTTCTTTATCTAAAAGAAATACTTCTCCGCCGGCGGCAAGCGTTTTTACAACAGCATTATCTATCAGGTCTTCGCCATCTTCATTTGATGTATCGTGAAATTTAAGTTCATTTGTCATTTCATCAAAAGTTCCCCAAATGTGCTCGCCTTTGCAAATGAATAAATGAGATACACGCCCGTAATACGCAGCCGGAATTATATCTGCCGCTATTGAAGAAGTAAGTTCGGTAGCAGACTTGTTGCCAAAGTTCTCCAATGCTTTTGTAAGCCTTTGGTTAAAGTATGGCTGCATTAATTCTTTTGCCTCCTGGTATAAAGCGCCTGTTTCCTGTCGGTCGCGATTACCGGTTAGCGCCTGTTCCCATACGTTATGGTAATCGCATACTGATTTATAAATAGGTATCAAATATTCTACACCGGCAAGCACCAGCGGTGCATTTTCTTTGTTGAATATCTCTTTAAACAGTATATCATCAACTGCCTCAAAAAAAACGGCTGTATTATCTTTATCATCAGGATTTCCGCCTCCTACTCCGTGATAGGCTCCTTCCTGCGAATAGCGCGGCGCTCGTGGCCCATTACTTCCTGAGCGGAAGGTGGTTGCATCCAGGTCAGACAATCTTTTTACCTCCTCAATACTTTGAGGAACTTCAACACGAACGTACTCCATGCCAAAAGCATCTGCCTTAAACAATTTTATAGATTGCTTACTTATAGCTAACAGGTAAAAGTATTCTTTACTCGTCATTATAGGTATAAGCGGTGTAACATAAAAGGTAGTTTCAATAACTAAGTCTTCTGCAGGTGCAACAGGCATTTTAATATACTTAAAAAATCCTTTGGCAATAAATACCGCCAAACCCGGAGACTGTTTTAACCAGAAAGCATTATCCGGTATTAAATCGAAGCCGGGCTTAAGCAGTGGTTCAATAAAGGTTTGGTCGTACCCTTTATCTTTGAATCTTCTCGAAATATCTTGTAAGGCATTTTTGAAAACGATGGGATCGTAATGCTCATTTACTTCTACACCTGCTGCATGCGTAGTTATGAAAAGAGACACGCAGCAATCAGCCTTATAATTTGCCAGTTCCGAAAACGTATCTTTCGTTAGCATTCCAGGAAGTTCTTCAACAACCGTGGTAGTACGTTCTTCAGTAAAAGTTTCGTTCCTGCTTTTATTGCTTTCTTCCTTGTTTTCCTTTGCTTTATAAGTGTCTTCGCCTTTAGACGTATTTCTGTTGCGATGACGTACAGGTACGTGTTCGGCAAGTTTATCTTCTCCTGCTGTATATTTTTCAGTTATCTCTAAATATTCATCCATTTTTTCTGGCGGTGTTGCCTGTAAACCCAAGCCTTCTTCTTTATTTATTCCCGAAGGTTTTCCTTTTCCGGGATGAAATACTCCATCAGCATCTTTACCCATAGTTGTTTTATCTTTTCCCATAAATTTTATTTTTAATCTGGTAAAGCAATAAAAAATATACCAAAAGCTTTTATCATTTGTGATAGTATTACAAAAGTATTTACCGTATTAGAAGCACCCGACCGGGTTAAAAACAGCACCTTACCTAAAAAAGGCTTGTGCGGGAGGAATGCGAAAAAAAATTTTGTTTCTTTACCGCGGGCAAATTCTTATTGCCCATGCTTTAAACAGTTGGAACAATGAAAGGAGAGTAACTTTTTGTACTTAAACAAACATTTCTAAATAAATATAAAAGAATTAAAGCCTTCCACAAATATTGCAAATAGTTCTACAAGTAAATGCATGGCAAGAATATTGAATAAGATAACATTTATATCAAAAAGCTGTTATATACCAATTTATTTAAAAGTAAAAAACAAAACAATGAAGAAAATCATTTTTGGAAGTGCGTTATTATTAGCTGTTGCATGCAACTCGGGTGAAAGCACCAGCAGCACAGATTCTACCAGCAGTTCTTCCGGGGGAAGTAGCATGAATAGTGGCGGAACTACAGGCGGTACGTCATCTGGTTCTCAGATGGATACTTCCGGCACTGGTAGTGGAACAATGAACTCTGGCTCAGGTACCACAGGTTCCAGATCAGGCTCTGGCAGTGGAACAGGGTCGGGAATGAGTTCCGACACTGGCAGAATGGGCTCAGGCTCAGGAATGGGTGCTGATACTGGCAAAATGGGATCAGGTTCAAAATCAGGGTCTCGCTCAGGTAAGAAAGGTTCAGGTACTCATAGTGGAAGTGGCACAGGAGGTACAGGCTCCGGGACTGGTACAGGTGGTACAGGGTCGGGCACTGGTACTAGTGGCAGTGGCACAGGAACCAGTGGCAGCGGAACTTCAACGCGTCCTGGTGGCGGTCACTAACATTCTGCAATAGCTAATTTATTTTAATAAGAGGTGGTTGGTAAAAGCCGCCTCTTTTTTTATTGCCTTTTTTAAGATGTAATGCGTACAAAGTATTTTTCCATAGAGTGCGCTTCAATCTTTTTAAAATCAAATCCAAAATACTCTTTCTTGTGACCAAGAAGCAAAAGATGCATTAAAAGATTTGCACAAAAAAAGTTTTAAACACATATCACTTATAGTCGGCAAAACAATTTGCGGGCTTTTATGTTTTCCCCAATGGAATGGTTTTTATACATCTGTTTGTATAATAATCTTCAGATCAATCATTTTAAACTAAAAAGAATTTTATGAAAAAGCTTTCAGCATGTCTGCCTCAATTGCTTATTTCAACCTCGTTAGTAGTTGCAGTTGCGTGTAACTCAGGAAGTACTACCAGCTCAAGCACCGACAGTGCCAGTAATAGTACGAATAATACCTCTTCAACCAGTGGCACCGGTACTTCAGGCAGCACGGGTACTACCGGTATGCAAGACTCATCTTCTGCTATGAAAACCGGTAACACTAATGATACGAGCACTGCAATGACAGCTAATGATTTTATAAGTAAAAACATTACTGACAATAATATGGAATTGCAGCTTATTAAAATGGGACGCGATAAGGGAACTAATGCACAGCTTAAGAAAGCAGCGGCACAAATGTTTACAGATCATACACAGATGGCGAGCGATCTTAAAAAACTTGCCGGCAAAAAACAGGTAACCGTTCCTGCTGCAAATGGTGATATGTCTGCGATGCCAAACATGTCTTCAGCATCAGGTAAAGAATTTGACCAGGAGTGGGCAAGCCAAATGCTTACGATGCACGAAGCTAAAATCAACGAGCTTCAAATGTTTTAGGTCAAACACAGGATGCTGATATAAAAGCGTTGGCAACAAAGGCGCTGCCTAAAATTAAGATGCATAGAGATATGCTATCTAAGCTTACTTCAAGTACCGGAAGTACACAACCACAATAAGAAAACAAAAAGTGATTTTAAAAAACAAAAAAGCGGCGATGCCGCTTTTTTGTTTTTTAATGCTTCTGATATAATAACGATACATGCTATAACATCTATAAGCAATTCGCATTAATGCTAAAGCTTAATTTTGCCTCCTTTTAATTTAGTCAGTATTTGATATTATGCGCCGGTTATTACCTGGGTTAATGTTTGCAGCTTTATGGGCATCTGCATCGGTGGCTACCAAGTTTGGAGTAGCAGTTGCCGATACCTGCCCAAAACTGAAGAGATGAATTGAGAAGGACGTTGTTTGTCACTAATCAATCATCTTGTCAACCGGTAAATTAATAGTGCAGCCCGCTGAATGAGTTGTGGAAACTCAGCAAGATTAATAGTTTCGCCAGGCGCATGAGCGCCTCTTCCGCTAGCTCCTAATCCATCAAGGCAATCAACATATTTGGCTATGTAAGAAATATCTCCTGCCCCCCTGCTTCCGGGATCGCCTGCTTTGGTTGGTCCAAAACCAAGATCGGCAGTTACCTTACTTAACACTTTGAGCAAACGATTATTACCCTCTGTTGGTTCCATCCCGGGAATATTATCAGTAAATAATATCTCAGCCCTTGTGCCTGCTAAATTATTTGTTAGCGCTATAGTTTTCATTTTTGCACGTGCTGCTTCTTTTTGCTTATCGGTTAAAAAACGAAGATCGCCCTGTACAATTGCCGAAGGAGATATAATATTTGTTTTACCCGATACATCTGCACGCATATTGGCAGAATCGTACACCACTTCAGAACCTCCAACAAAAACACCAGGATTAAAGGTTAGGTACTGCTCTTCACTTAATTCTTCTCTAAATGTATTTATAATTCTTGCAGCTTCGTAAATGGCTCCGTAACCATTGCTGAAAATGCCTCCGCTGTGCCCTTGTTTACCATATACTTTTAGCTTCCAGCCACTTGCGCCGCGACGCGCAGTTGCTACGGTGTTAAGGCCTTGCGCACCTTCAAATCCTAAAGCAATATCACTTTGCTTTGCCCTTTCAATAAAATCTGCCCGGCTAACTTCAATTGGTATGCCTGTTTTTTCTTCATCGCCTGTAAAGTATGCAGTTATCGAAACATCTTTTAATAAGCCTGCACTTTGTAATGCCTGCAATGCTGCTAATATAACAAGATCGCCACCCTTCATATCATTTGCACCTTGCCCTGTTGCGGTTGTATCGTTTAACTTTCTATAAGGATTAGCAGGCATGTCAGGCTCAAACACGGTATCTAAATGGCCGATCAAAAAAAGCTTTTTGCCCCTGTGCCCTTTTTTATAAGCCACCAGATGACCTGCACGTTTAAGAGAGTCGGGCAATGTTACCCAGGTTGTGGTAAACCCGATACTTTCAAATTGTTTGCCCAGCACTTCGCCAACTTTTTTCACACCTTCAATATTTAAAGTACCGCTGTTTATGTTTACCAACTCCTTGAGCAACTGAATAGTGTGAGGCATTTTTTTATTAACGTTATGAACTATCCTCCTTTCTTCATGGGTAAGTTTTTGGGCCTTTGTATATTTTAAAACAGAAGTTAACAGCAACAAAAATAATATCCGTTTTCTCATAAGTACGATAATAATAATGACAGTTAAAAGTATGATTTGAATATTCTTATTGTACTAAACTTTAGGGACATTGTAGGGTTTGTAAAATGACGCACAACACGAGTAGCTTTACCAAATATGCACCCGTAAACTGTCTGCCCTGTACATTTTGTTTCCAGTCTTTATGTTGAAAGCCTTATAAAATTCGGATACATTAACCAGCGGGCCATTAACACGTTCTTTAGCGGGAGCGTGCACATCTGTCATTACCTGGCTTGCTAATCTCTCTTTACGCTCTTTATACATCCAACCATAAGCATAGCCGAGAAAGTAACGTTGCAAAGGTGTTAGGCGGCCAACTTTTTTGCCGCTTTTATAGGCATCTGTTTTTTTGAATGCATCCAATCCTAAAAGCAGGCCGCCAAGGTCGGCAATGTTTTCGCCCTGGGTGGCATCGCCATTTATGTGCAAGGTATCAACAGGGTTATATTCGTTGAATTGAGTTATAATATATTTTGCCCTTTCTTTAAATTGCGAAGCATCAGTTGCCTGCCACCAGTCGTGCAGGTTTCCCCTCTCATCATATTGTCTTCCCTGGTCGTCAAAACCATGTGTTATCTCATGACCAATTGTTGAAGCACCGGCGTATCCATATACAAATGCATCATCCAGATCTTCATCTTTCATTCCGGGAACTGCAAAAATTCCTGCAGGCAAAACAATCTCGTTGTTGCTTGGATTGTAGTAGGCATTATAAGTTTGCGGACTCATGTTCCACTCATCCCTGTCAACAGGCTTGCCTAATTTATTCATCATGTAATTGTGCCACCACTGGTTAGCCCGTTGCATGTTAAGCACAAAAGGGCCGCGATCAATTTTTAAAGCGCTGAAGTCTTTCCATTTATCGGGGTAGCCAACTTTCTTTGTTATCTTATTTAATTTGGTGTATGCTTTTTGTTTGGTGCTGTCGCTCATCCAAGTAAGTTTCTTAATTCTTTCTTTGTAAGCATCCCGAATGTTTTCAACCAGATCGGTATAGCGCTTCTTGGCTTTTTCGTTAAAATATTCTTTTACAAAAAGCTGCCCCAATGCTTCGCCCATTGCATCTTCTTCTGCATCCAATACCCTTTTCCATCTTGGCCGTGGTGCCGTTGCCCCGGTTAAAACTTTGCGGTATTGAAAGTAGTTACCAAAAGTTTTTTTATCAAGATAAGGCGCATTGCTGCTGATTAAATGAAAGCGGAAATAGTTTTTCCAATCCTCAACAGGCGTCATCCTCAACTCATTATTTAAAGCAGTATAAAACTCGGGCTGACCAACTATAACAGAATCAACTTTATTAGCATTAATCTTCCGGAAATAAACAGGCCAGTTTATGTTAGATGATAAACGGCTGAGCGCATTAACGTCCATCTTGTTATAGTTCTTATACGGATCTCTGAGGGCAGCCAGTTTTCGGCTCGCTTTTGCCAGCTTTGTTTCGAGGTTATAAACAGCTTTTGCATTTGCAGATGCGGTTAAAGTGTCGTTACCCAACTGCATAAAAGTTTTAACGAGGTAAGTATTAAATGCCTTGCGCACACCTTCTGTTCTTGCATCGGTATTAAAATAGTAATCGCGGTTAGGCATCCCTAAACCACCCTGGCTCATTTGGTAAGCATAAACTTCGCTGTTCTTATCGTCCTGGGCAACGTAATCGCTAAACAAAACATTTACACCTTTCGTATGAAAATCGGCCGCTGCATCAACTATATCGCTTGCTGATTGTATGCGTTCAATTTGCTGAAGGTCGGCACTTAAAGGTTTCAATCCCTGTTGTTCAATGGAGAGTGTATCCATGCCACTATACCAGAAGTCGCCAATCTTTTGAGAAATGCCTTTAGCCGATTTTTCACTTGCTGCATCTTCGTTAATTTTTCGCAGCCGTGCATAAATTTCTACCTGAACCAGGTTGCCTATACCCCATGCACTTTCTTCTTCGGGTATAGCAGTATTTTTAGCCCAGTTACCAACAGCATAATCAAAAAAATCTTCTGCGGGGTTAACGGTTGTATCAATGTTCTTTGCTAAAAAATCGGGTTGATTATTTTTTGTTGAGTCGTTTTTGCACGATGCAAACAAGATGGTGAAAGTGAGCAGGAGAAAAGGCCAATGCTTCATGATAAAGGTTTTGAAAGATGAAGTTATGAAATTCAAAAACAGCTTTGTGTTCTATCAACAGGCACTACAGGAGATGCGTGAAACAAATTTCCAATAACAAGTATAGTTATGGTGTAAGATGGGGAACGAAGTGACAGAATGCTAAAATCTGAAATGCATCCGTTTGTCTCACTACTCTCCCGGCTTAATTTTTATTTTGGCTTCCTGAATCTCTCTAAGGTTTTTAACCAGTGTTTGTTTCAGGTTTAGTTTTACAATATCACCCATTGATCTGCATTTTAAAAACTTTGGGTTACTGAAATATTCTTTCAGTTGTTGCTTAAGCTGTTCGATCTTTTCGGGGGTAGAAATCTGGTCTCTACACATAATGTTGAAAAGATACATTAACCTGTAGCGTGAGTCTGCAACCCTAAAGGCCATTAGTGTTCTTTCTTCGGTACGGTATTGATTGATGGATTCTTTATCGAGGTGCTTCAGTACCATATCAACATAAGCATTGTTCTCTTTAAAAAATTGCGGCAGGTACAGGTTCTTTCTGCCTTCGTACGATTGCTGGTCAAAATCAATGGCACGTATGCGGTATTGAACGTCTTCAATATCAGGCGTAATATCAACAACAAAATTATAGCTGCGCATATCGCCTAATAATCTTAAAAAACACCTTTCATTAAATTTGACAAACTCTTTGGCAAAACGGATTTTATTTGTAAGAGGCTCGTTAAGATATTGCTTAACAAACAGATCGCCGGGAATACCGGGAATATGTTCTTCTACAAGTGTGCTGAAATAGGTAAAGTAAGTAAGCCTGTTTGGCGACAAAATATGCTCGAGCTCTAAACCATAAATGCGCGAAGCATCTGCAAGCTTTACATAAAAATGATCGTAATTGCCATTGCGGTTGTTTTTAATTTTTATTCTGAAGGGATTAGAGTTGCCGAATGCGCAATATTCAATCCTTGCCACATCCCAGTGAGAGATGTAATTGAGATTGCCTTCGGTTTTTAAGATCGCATAAATCTGGATTAAGCCATCACGAATAAACTCCCATTCGCGCATATCGTAAAGGGCCTCTTCCCAGTAAGTGTCTTTTCCATTTTTATCTTTAATAGGTATTGAAAAAGTAATTCGTGAAAGGTCATCATAAGTAACAGGTAAAATTACTTCGCGGCCATGTTTTTTAAGATAGCTCCGCATGCCTTCGTTAATGGGATAGTAGGGCTTCTTTTTTGACGGTGCATCATTTGCATTTGCTGTATCTGCATTTTGAATATCTGTAAAATTCATGTATATCGGATGACGGTTGATAGATGGAAAGTTACAAATTGCGATGAATATAACATCTCTTATTCCATCAACTATTTTACCTCTAACCGCTAACAACTAACATCTGTCATCTGTCAACTAACATCTGTCCTCCGTCAACTACCTCAGTGCAAAAACTGCATTCACTTCAAACTGCAATTTTATTTTTTTGAAGTCAATATTTGGTTCCGGTTGGCCTGCATCCATTGCCATTGTTTCAGATCTCATCTTCATGTTAGCCATAATGGGGTAAGGAGGACGTACTATTATTTCGTTAGGATCGTTTATGGTAAGGGCTTCCCCGGCTTTTTCGCCTATAGCTTCAGCAAGGTAAACAGCTTTCTCTTTAGCCGCTTTTACGGCTTGTATCTTCAATTGCTTTTTAAAGTCCTGCATTTTGCTATGAGATACTCTTGATATAAAAAAGTTTTGAGTTGCTTCATCATCTAAGCGTTGTACAAGTTCGTCCATTTTTTTTGTAGATGACAGCTTAACCTGGTAAGTTATGCTTGCTTTTAAATCGGGGTTTTTCTTTTTATTTTTTTTGTACAACCAATAGTTGCCATCCCATCCCTGGTAACCTTGCACGCTTATATCTGTTTCGGCAATACCAATGCTTAAAGCCGATTTAATAAAATCGTTTTTAATGCCATCAATGTCAACTTTGCCTCCGCCTTTTTTATCGTATTCGCGTAATTCAACCGTTACATAAATTTCATCGGGCACTACCTCCATTTCGGCCATGCCTGCAACGTTAATCGTTTTTTCTCTTACTCTTTGCTGATTGTTATTTTCCTGGCTTATAGCGCTTAAGCTAATGAGTGTAAACAGAAGTATTACACATGCAAATTTTGTTTTCATAATTGTGGTATTATTTTTTATACAAGATTAGTGTGAAGATATAATTACATAAAGCAAAAAATAATTACTACTCTTCTTAACATTATATTTACATTCCTTATTTTGCATTTCTTTTTTAGATTGTTTGCAATAAATAAACAGTAAATGAGTTCGCTAACTGACAGGCTGAAACACATACGAATTGTTCGTTCTGTTGTTTATACAATTGTAGGTGCTCTTTCATATCCCGGCCTTGCTATAATTAATAAATTAAAAATTGAAGGAACAGAAAACCTCGAAAACCTGCCTAAGAAAAATGTTCTTTTTGTTAGCAATCATCAAACCTATTTTGCCGACGTTATTACTTTTCTTCACATTTTTTGTGCGGTAAAATGGCGTAAAAGAAATAAGCTGGGTGTTCCTTATTATTTGCTTAGCCCTTTTACCAATGTTTACTATGTAGCTGCAGAAGAAACAATGCGGGGAAGCATCATCAGCAAATTTTTTACTTTGGCGGGAGCATTAACCGTAAAGCGTACCTGGAGAAAAGAAGGCAAAGAGGTAAGGCGCGGACTTGATCCATCAGACACACGGAAGATTGAAAGGGCATTAAGTTCAAGCTGGGTTATTACATTTCCGCAAGGCACAACCAAACCATTTGCACCCGGACGAAAAGGAACCGCCTTTTTAATAAGGAAAAACCAGCCAATAGTTATACCTGTAGTGATCAATGGATTTTGGAGAGCATTTAATAAAAAAGGTCTCGCTTTTAAAAAGAAAGGAACGCTGCTGACAGTGCGGATTAAAGAGCCTCTTACTATTGATTATACCCAGCCTGATGAAGTTATATTAGAGCAGGTAATGGATGCGATTGAGCAAAGCAAAAGGTTTATGATGAAGGGTAAGCATCATGCAATTAGTGCAGTGGATAAATAAAAAATTATTCAGGTTGCCGATTCAATTGACTCGTTTGTAAACAATGCTTTAAGTTCGTTTGCATCATCCGGTTTCATTTTGCCGCCTAATATTAATCTTACCTGTCGTCTTCTTAAAGCTCCTTCAAATAACAATGTTTCCTGTTTGGTTTCGGGGATAACGGCTGGAACAGGGCGTGGTTTGCCCGCAGGGTCTAAAGCAACAAAAGTAAAATATGCTTCGTTGCTTTCGTACTTATATTGATGGATCATATCCTCTCCCCAAACTTTTAAAAAAATCTCCATTGACGTATTAAATGCCCTTGAAACCTTTGCTTCAATATGAACTACATTACCGAGTTTAATAGCGTTTTTAAAACTAAGGTTATCTACACTAACAGTCATGCACGGGAAATTGCAATGCCGTGCTGCAGCAATGCTGGCGGCAATATCCATCCAGTACATTAACCGGCCACCCATAAGATTTCCAAATGTATTTGTATCATTAGGTAAAACCAACTCATTCATTGTAATAAAACTTTCGCTTACTTTCCGTGCTTCCATTAAAAAATATTTGCGCAAAGATAGCCACGACGGCGTTAAGACACAAAGTGACGCAAAGAAATAAAGCTCAACGAACCTTAATGTTTTCATGTCTTAGAGACTGTCTAGAAATGATTTCAGGAATTTCGTATAAGGCTAAAATTGGACGGCGGGAACGCCGTCAACAGCACGTCCGCCGTTGTTTGCGTCCCCGCAAACAGCTTAATGGTGAAATGAAACTTAAATTCTATACAGTCTCTTAGTGTTGCATAAATTTTTATGAAGCTTAATTATTAACAGATAATTTTTTACTTCTGTATCCTCTACCGATATTCGCGTTCGAATTACAGCCATGAACATATCTTTCGATAATACTGAAAACGCTTTCGCCTACAAATCAACTAAAGAGCTTAAGGAGTCGAAGTTTATTTTTAGAACGATGGGCTATCAGGTTTTAATAGATTTGGGGGTACGGCTTACGCCGCTGGCTATTAAATTACATTTGCCTGTAAGAGGGTTGGTGCGAAGAACAATTTTTAAACAATTTGTTGGCGGCGAAACACTTGAAGAAACTGCTGCTAAGGCAAGCCTTCTTGCAAAATATGGTATAAAAGTTATTTTAGATTATGGCGTTGAAGGCAAGGAGGGCGAAGCAAGTTTTGACCAGGCAACTGAAGAATTTATTAAGGTAATAAATTATGCAGCTACTCAACCTAATATTCCTTATGTAAGTGTAAAAGTTACAGGCATTGCCAGGTTCGACCTTTTGAAGAGACTGAATGAAGCTCCCCGCTTGCGCTCGGGAATTCATGATAACGAAGCAGAGGGTGAGGAGTGGGAAAGAGTAGTGGAACGGATGTATCGTATTTGCCAGGCTGCCGAAGAAAAAAATGTAGGCGTTTTAATTGATGCTGAAGAAAGCTGGATACAAGACCCGGTTGATCGCCTTACAATGGAAATGATGGAAGAGTTTAACCAGGAAAAACCAATTGTATTTAATACTATTCAGCTTTACCGGCACGACCGTTTGCACTTCTTAAATTTATCGTACAAAATAGCACAGCAAAAAGGATTTCTACTTGGTGTAAAACTGGTACGCGGCGCTTATATGGAAAAAGAAAGAGCAAGGGCTTCTTCAAAAGGAATACCCTCTCCGATACAACCAAATAAAGAAAAGACGGATAACGATTTTGATGCTGCTGTTGAATTTTGCCTCAGCAGGATTGAAGCTATCTCCTGCATAATTGCCTCTCATAACGAAAAGAGTAATTTATTTGCAGTTGAATTAATGGAGCAAAAAGGAATGCCTCACAATCATCCGAACATCCATTTTTCGCAACTATATGGTATGAGCGATAACATTACTTTCAACCTTGCTAAAGAAGGGTTTTCGGTTAGTAAGTATTTGCCCTTTGGCCCGTTGAAAGATGTAATACCATATCTGATGCGGCGTGCCGAAGAAAATTCAAGCGTAGGCGGACAAACAAACAGAGAATATGAACTGATAAAAAAGGAATTGGCAAGACGGGGAACGAAATAACTTTAGAATAGTTTGAATCACAAAGGGCACAAAGTTTCACAAAGAATAACGGTAGATATTATTATTTTTTATTTTTATTTGCTCCCCTCCGCGAAATCATACCCCAATCCATAAATCCGAGATATAAAAATCATAAACAAATCCGCGAAATCAGCGATCCGAGATGCAACAATACCTTCAACTTCTTCAGCACATATTAGATAATGGTGTATCCAAAGCCGATAGAACCGGCACAGGTACCATTAGTTGCTTTGGCTATCAAATGAGGTTTGATCTTGGTAAAGGATTTCCTTTGGTTACTACAAAAAAGCTCCATCTCAAAAGTATTATCTATGAATTACTGTGGTTTCTTAAAGGCGATACCAATATTAAATACCTTAACGATAACGGCGTAAGTATCTGGAACGAATGGGCAGATGAAAATGGTAACCTTGGCCCTGTATATGGAAAGCAATGGCGAAGCTGGCAAGGTGCAGATGGTAAAGTAACAGACCAGATAGTTGATGTAATTAATCAAATTAAAACCAACCCCGACAGCCGGAGAATGATTGTAAGCGCATGGAATGTTGGGGAGCTTTCGCAGATGGCGCTAATGCCTTGTCATTCGTTGTTTCAGTTTTATACAGCCCCCTCTAACTCCCCCGGTGGGGGAGTAAAAAGAAAACTAAGTTGCCAGTTATACCAACGGAGTGCGGATGCGTTTTTAGGGGTTCCTTTCAACATTGCTTCGTATGCGTTGCTTACTATGATGATTGCACAGGTTTGCGATTTGGAGTATGGTGATTTTGTTCACACTTTTGGCGACGTGCATTTGTACAACAATCATATTGAACAGGCAAAGCTTCAGCTAAGCCGTAAACCATTTCCTTTACCTGTTATGAAGATCAATCCTGAAGTGAAAGACATTTTTAATTTCAGTTTTGAAGACTTTACGCTTGAAAATTATCAATTTCATCCTGCTATTAAAGCGCCGGTGGCTGTGTGAGGAAAGTATTGGTATTAGGTTGATAGGTTGATAAAGTTGACAGGTTATTGGGATGGTGAGTTGGTATAGAATTATTAATTCATAAAATAAAATCCCCCTTTAGGGGTTAGGGGTATGATATCACTCATTGTTGCTGCATCTTCTAATAATGTTATTGGTAGTAATAACCAGTTACCCTGGCACTTGCCCACGGATATGAGGTTTTTTAAAAACACCACATGGGGAATGCCTATAATTATGGGGCGAAAAACATTTGAAGCGATGCAGAGTAAAGCTTTACCCGGAAGAAAAAATATAATAATTACAAGGCAGGAGAATTTTAAACCTAAAGAGGCAGCAGTGGTTAACTCTTTTGCTGACGCCCTTTCTGCAGCACAAGAAACTGATTGTAAAGAGTTTTTTGTAATTGGCGGTGGAGAGATTTTTAAAGAGGCTATAGATGAGGCAAACCGGATTTATATGACACGGGTGCATACGGTTTTAGAAGGAGATGCTTTCTTTCCTGAAATTGATGCAAAGAAATGGAAACAGCTATCCAAAAGAGATTGTTATGCCGATGATAAACACCAGTATGATTTTTCGATTGAGGTGTGGGAAAGGAAATAATTACCGCTTTGTCCCACTTTTAACCCAAAGCCAAACCTCTTTAGCAAACCCAGGAATTGGATCGCCGCCAAAAAATTCGTTATTAGCATAAAAATCTGCGTTTACCGTTTTGTACAGCCAGCGAGGTTCTCGTCCATAGCGAACTTTGCTGTTTGGAGGTAATCCTTCTATAAAATTAGATTCCATACCTACTTTATTCCATCCTGGTTTGTAAGCAGGGGGTGGGGGTGGCAATGGAATAAAATGACTTGCCGGTTGGGCTAACCGGTTGGGCTTAATATCTTCGGGTACCTTCTCTACTGTTGCAACACCGCTAATGTTTAAGCCTGTTGTACCTCTGTTTATGCTTGTTCTAAACATTCTAATATCTGTAACTCCTTCAGGCAGTACTTCTAACTCAGCATCGGAGTAAGTAACGTTAAGAATGTCAGTAAGCATTGAAAGAATAAAGTTTTCATCAAACTCATCAGAAGATTGTAGATGCTCGCTACCTGCTCCTCTTGTAGAGTTGGGCGTTGCTTTAGTAAGGCTATATTTTTTAATTTGCGGAGGAGTTCCGGTGTTTTTTATAAAATTTTTTTTGGAATTTAAAACCCATAGTAAGAGAAGCTTTCCCTTTTTATTATCTCCTTCAATATCTATCCTGTCCCCTAAGCCTGAATTATAAACGCAAACTCTGCCATCTAAATTTTTAATAATTGCAGAGCCGGTTGCCGCTCCTTCCGGTGTAGCAGTATTGCATCCGCTTATGCTTAACCTTGCCTTACCTTCGGCAAAAAATACAGTTCCCTGCTGGCTGCTTTCATACCAAACATCCATTACTGTTAACTTTCCACCGTTGGTAACACAGTTGTTTTTGTTGCTGTTGCTTGCACTTCCACAAAGGATTGTAACATTAGAATTATCAGCTACTATTCCTCTTTCTAAGCCTCCTGCTACGTTTCCGTTAATCATTATAACCTTAGTTATTGTAAGATTTTTGAAAAGACCGTTTACCTTACAGGCCGAAAGGTTGAGTTGGTCTAATAATATTTTGCCACCGCTTTGGTTTGCATCTTTAACAATTACATCTCCTTTAATTTTGAGGTTTCTGGTTGTAAATTTAGATTGCCCCTCAACTTCTATTACGCCATCTATTACAGTTCCGGCTCCATCACCAACTAACTGTACATCACTTTTAAGCGGAATAACTGCTCTGCCAAACACGATGCTTTGCGGAAAGTAAATAACAGGCCTTTGACCTGTTAACGCTTCAGACTTTTTTATAGCTCCCTGTAAGTTGTTGCCCTCAACCTCTATTACAGGTCTGTTTAGGTTTGGCAGTTCGTTAGGCTCGGAAACGTGCGTGTTAATATTGGTAATGCTTTCTCTACTTACTACCTTAGTACCTATTTCAATTCGCCTAACTTGTGCACCAACATTAATGTAGTTATTAACGGTGAAGGTGTTTCTTATCATGATCTGGTCGCCAAAAGGCCTGCCGTGATTATAAATAACAGGGTCGGTATAAGCTTTTCTTGCGATAAAAATATTGTTATCTAACGACAAACACCCTTGATTTTCGAAGTAAATAGCGAGCTTTCCCTTCCAATCAATAATCCTGTTTTTTGAAATAATGGTTGGAGAGCTATTTTGCGTAAAACCTGCACCATAAAATAAACCAGAGCCGATGCTCAGGCATTCCCTTATGGAGAATGTACCGGTGTTACCTGTCCACATATCTGTTCCGCAGTTCTTGAAAGTTGACCTATAAACTTTATAGTTACCGGCACCACTTTTGCCGTTCTCTTTGCCGCCGTTGCTTACGCCTGTGCGGCAGTTTTCAAAAAAGCAATTCCATATCCAAATGTCCAGGGCATTAAAATCTCCTAACGAAATTGCCTCACCCTTAATCTCTTTAAAAATACATCTTTGTATTGCTGTTTCGCAAAATCCTCCATTCTTCCAACCACCCATTATACCGTGCTGCCTGAAGTTTATAAATTCAATATCTGAGTACTCGTTGCCTGTGTCAAAATGGTCAATACCTGTCCAGCTTTGGTTAACTCCTGCATGCGCCTTACCTCGTCCATCAAATAACAATCTGCTAAACTTGCTATAAGCAACGCTGTCTGCTTCGAGCATCGTACCATTTTCATTGCCTTGCCAAATTAGCCTGGTCGTCTTCCTGCTTTCACCGAGAAATGATATATTTATTCTTCCCTTAAGATTTAAAGGCTTGTCTAAATTCCAGTTACCACCGCTATCAAGGTATATTACCTTTTGCTCGTTTTTGCCAATGCCATCTAATGCGTATTGCAGCTTATCGCGTGCATCGCTTCGTTCAGGATTAATGCCTAATTTTTTTGTTGTAAGCCAACCGCTCAATGGGGCTACAAATTCATCTCCTGTTTTTGGGTGTGTGTATTTCATTCTGTCTAATTCGGGATATTGTTAATTCGCCTGGTGAATAAAGCTCTAACACCATTGATGTAGAAGCCCGTTTAATAGCCTCTAAAACAAAATGTGAAAGTGTGCTCATTTTTTTAGAAGTGCGGTAACTGGCAACTTGGTAAAACATCCTATGCTTAAACCTACCCGGAAACCACATTTGAAGAAGCTGTTGATAACAAAGTTAATTTATCTTTATTGCCTCGTGCTTATAAAACGAGGCTTTTTTGATATTATATAAACTTCCGCGGTATGACAAAAGTTATTCAATTTGAAAAAGACTTATAATAGCAGTAAATATGCTAATGCTATAATCATGTCAACCAAATTATTTAATTTCTTTATTTGAGGATTGCCAACAAAACAAAACTTCAAACATTCTACTTTAAAAATGTACTCTCCTTTACAGCTTACCCTTAAATACTTACAATATTATTTTACCGCTTCTAATGGCAAAGGGCATGGAGTGCATTCTCCTTTTGTTTTTGAGTTTATAACAAAGGTGCTGAACGACAAACGTCATTTTTATGCTTACGATAAAATTGAAGATTTGCGAAACGACCTTTTGCTTGACAAAAGAGTTCTTACCATTAATGATTTTGGCGCAGGATCAACTGTTTCAAAAAGCAATGAAAGAAAAGTAAAGGATATTGTGAGAAGCGCCCTTAAGCCGAAAAAATTTGGCCAACTCATGTTTCGTATGGTTGATTTCTATCACCTTAATACTATCGTAGAACTGGGAACATCGTTAGGTATTACCACTTCTTATCTGGCTTCAGGAAACGCCCTGGGCAAAGTATATACTTTTGAAGGAGCGGGTGAGGTGGCGCAGATTGCAATAGAAAACTTCCAATATTTAGAACTTAACAATATTGAACTTATTGAAGGAAACTTTGATGAAACACTGCCAAACCAATTAGAGCATATTGAAACTATTGACCTTGCTTTTGTTGACGGCAATCACCGTAAACAACCAACCATACACTACTTTGAACAGCTACTTAAAAAAGCCGATAAAAATTCTATATTTATTTTCGATGACATTCACTGGAGTGAGGAAATGGAAGAAGCATGGAAGTACATTCAGCAGCATTCATCGGTCACGCTCACCATTGATCTCTTTTTTATAGGTATTGTGTTCTTTCGTAACGAACAAAAAGTGCAGCAGCATTTCTCCATTCGCTTTTAATGGATGTACATTTCTTATTGCCTTGCTATCGGATTGGTGAGGAAGAATTATTTCTGTTATAAAATACAATTCCTGCCCTGTTTATATGTTCAATTAAGTCCTTGTTTTCAATTTTATTATAATTAAGTATGTCAAAGTAATAAGGCATAATGCTTTCTTCTTCTAATTCATAATGTATCTTCCAAACAGCTTCATCAATGTTATTTCCTTTAAGAGCAATATCAACATCGGAGCCTGTTTTATAATTACCTTTAGCCCTGCTTCCAAAAATAATTGCCTGCTCTATTTGCGGGTAGGTTCTTAATAGTTTTATTATCGCATCTATATCATCTTGCTTTAAACCAAACATTACTTCTCCAGGTGATTTTTAAACCATTCGTATAATTGAAAAAGGTGGGGTGTAAATTCGTCCACAATTTTTTTCAAGGCAAAGTCTGCAGTTTCTTCATCGTACGTATGCGTTAGTAAATTTCTTTTTTCCAGCATTTCAAGCCAGGTATGGCCGTCGGTAATTATATTATTTTCAAAGCCTTGTTTTATACTGTCTCGTGGTGATTGTATATCATATCCTTCTTCATTTAAATAGTCTTTCAACGTTTTCCACGCCAGTTCAAATGCTATTTCAAAAAACTGTATAATTCCTGCCCGTTCAACTTCAGTTGGTTCTTTAATTTCAACCGCTTTCTTAAGGTTCAAAGTTGCCTTCCCGAAATTAGTTAAACGTTGATGCCACCTTACTTCCTGTTGCATAAAAAGTGTTTTCAATTACCGATATTTCAAAGATAAATGAAGATTTATAAGTATCAGCATTAGCTTAATAACAAGATGAATAATAAGATGACGTAGTCTGCTTCGGGTACTTGTATTTGTGTTTCATTTTGCCGTTTGTATAAAACAGGATAATTTGTTACCTCAATTGCAATAATGACGATAGGCATATTAAAAGAACCTGCGGGAGAAAACAGGGTTTCGCTGCTGCCGGAACAAGCATTGGTTTTACTAAAGAAAAATGTGCAGGTTCTGGTTGAAGAAAGTGCAGGCGTAAATGCTTTTGCAGATGATGCAATGTTTACTTCTACAGGTGCAAAGGTGGTAACACGTAATGAAGTGTTGCAAAAGAGTGAGGTTATTTTAAGTATTCAATTACTAACTGCTCAAGATGTAAAGGTGTTAAAAAGTGGCGCTGTATTGTTGGGAGTTTATCAACCTCTGTACAACTTTTCTTTAATAAATGAATGGGCTGCCAAAGGGTTTACCATTTTTAGCATGGATATGGTTCCCCGAACTACAAGGGCGCAAAGCATGGATGTGCTGAGCAGCCAGGCTAACATTGCAGGTTATCGTGCGGTGCTGGTGGCGGCTACTATGTTTCCCAGGTACTTTCCTATGTTTATGACTGCAGCAGGCAGCATTGCACCCGCAAAAGTTTTAATATTAGGCGCCGGTGTAGCGGGCTTGCAGGCCATTGCCACTGCCCGCAGATTAGGCGCAGTAGTGGAAGTGTTTGATACACGCCCAGCAGTAAAAGAAGAAGTAATAAGCCTCGGAGCAAAATTCGTTGAAGTGGAAGGCGCCATTGATGCATCTGCCGCAGGCGGGTATGCAGTTGAGCAAACAGAAGAATATAAACAAAAGCAACAACAACGGATTGCGGAAGCCATTGCAAAAGCAGACATTGTAATTACTACTGCCCAAATCCCCGGAAAGGTAGCGCCGGTATTAATTACACAGCCTATGCTTGATAGCATGAAAGCCGGCTCTATAATTATTGATATTGCTGCCGCAACAGGCGGCAATACCCCTTTTACTAAAAACAATGAAACCATCAGGTATAAAGGAGTAACAATAATTGGCAACAGTAATCTTCCATCAGGCATGCCCTGGGATGCAAGTAAACTGTACGGGAAAAACATACTTAATTTTTTAAACCTGCTCATTGATAAAGAAGGTAACTGGAATTTAAACTGGAATGATGACCTTGTGAAAGGAACCTGTATTACCTACAATGGCCAGGTGCTGAATGAAAGGGTAAAGGATTTGGTGAAGGGTTATTTGTCCATTGGGCATTAGGCCAACGAGGTCATTTAGTCATTGAGTCATCAAGTCATTTGGTTTTTTGGTCTTTGGTCACTTGGGTTTATTTTTAGACATTTGATTATTCACGATTGCTCATGCCCTTTGCCCATTCACAATTGCCCATTCTCTTTTAATTTAAAAAAATGAATAGAAAAGACTTTTTAAAAAATTCAGGATTGGCTGCTGCATCTTTAGCCATACCCCGCCAAAGCTTGTTTGTAAATGCAGCAGATACCAAAGTGAAAATAGGAATAATAGGTGTTGGCCTGCGTGGTCAAAATCATCTCGATCTTCTGCTGCGAAGAAATGATGTTGAGGTGGTTGCTATTTGCGATGTAGATAACCGGATGCTTACCAGCGCAAAAGAAGTAGTAAATAAGAGCGGCAAAAAGATGCCTGAAATTTTTACCGGTGATGTATATGCCTGGAAGAAAATGATTGACAGAAAAGGAGGCCTTGATGGAGTGGTGATTGCTACACCGTGGGAATGGCACAAACCAATGATCATTGGTTCACTTGACGCAGGTATTAAATATGTTGGATCGGAAGTGATTTTGGGAATCACTCTCCAGGATCATTGGGATGTGGTAAAAGCAGCAGAAAAATACAAAGCCAACATAATGATGCTCGAAAACGTATGCTATCGCAGAGATGTAATGGCAGTATTGAATATGGTTCGCCAGGGATTGTTTGGAGAACTGATCCATTTACAAGGAGGCTACCAGCATGATCTTCGCGGAGTTAAATTTAATGACGGCGTTCATCCTTATGGTCAGGGAGTAGAATTTGGCGAAAAGGCTTTTTCTGAAGCCCGCTGGAGAACAAATCATTCAGTAAATCGTAACGGCGACCTTTATCCAACACACGGCATCGGTCCTATTGGCAACTATATTAATATCAACAGGGGCAATCGGTTTGTTAACCTGTGTTCCTTTTCATCAAAAGCAAGAGGTTTGCACAACTATATTGTAAAACAAGGCGGAGAAAATCACCCTAATGCAAAAGTGAAATTTAAGTTAGGTGATGTAGTTACAACTTCTATTAATTGTGCAAACGGTGAAACTATTTTACTACAACACGATACCAATTTGCCCCGCCCTTATTCTTTGGGTTTTCGTGTTCAGGGAACCGGGGGTTTATGGATGGATGTAAATAAGAGCATTTACATACAGGAGAAATCTGCAAAGAATGATGAATGGGACGATGCTAAAACATGGTTAGACAAATACGATCATCCCTTGTGGCAAAGATGGAGTAAGGAAACACAGGGAGCAGGACATGGTGGAATGGATTTCTTCGTAGTACATGCCTTTATTGAATCCATTAAACGTAAAACGCCAACTCCTATGGATGTGTATGATGCTGCCGCCTTTAGCGCCATTACACCTTTAAGCGAACAATCAATAGCACTTGGGAATAAAACAGTTGAGTTTCCCGATTTTACGGGCGGGCAATGGATGCAAAGGAAACCTGTGTTTGCTTTGAATGATGAATATTAGAAACGGACTTTATTATAGAGGAAAATTCATACATCCGGACGAAATACCGATTACTGTTGGCAATATATATCCGAGGTAAGAACGTAAGCTTTTTGATCAAGCAATTTATTACTTACTCCATAGCAATATATTAATGAAGAGACCAAATATTATTATTCCTTCTTATCAATAGTTCGGTAATTTTTTAAGCTGCCATTTGGCCAATTTCTAAGCATTTAAGATAGAGCTTTTTTGTTTTTTGACAGTTTAACTCAATACCTAAGTTTGAAAAAATAGTTTCTGTAAGAAACTTA
>JAABUN010003670.1_pt1 | contig 23091 bp, 18 predicted proteins | sample 5559311 | NCBI WGS metagenome assembly JAABUN01 (sample SAMN10711877, study PRJNA513370) | rock metagenome | isolation source: Antarctica rocks | place: Antarctica: Victoria Land, Siegfried Peak sud
ATCGTCGAGGTCCTCACTGGAACGAAGGCTTGGTCGCTTCCGATCCTGAGGGCCTCGACCCCCTCACCTCAGCCCATCACCGCCCCCGGCGTGTCACCCCGCCCCCACCGCAGGTGTGAAGAGCCCGCAATGTGCCAAACGAGGTCGGGTCGGTGCCGCCCTGTGTGCAGGGTGCTGCGCTGCAGCCCGGCACCCTGCACACAAGCCGGCACGGTGAGGATGGGGGTGCTGAGCCGGGCGCCAGCAAGGGGCTAGCTCGGCCCTGCTCCCTGTTCCTGCTCCGCCCACCACCGACGCAGCTCGGCCTCAACCGCCTGGCGGCCGATCAAGCCCTGGTCCAGACGCACGGCCAGCAGGTGCTTGTAGGCGCGGCCGAGCCCCCGGCCAGGCTCGATGCCCAGCACCTCGGCGATCTCGTTGCCGTTGAGCTCGGGACGCACCGCCGCGAGCTCCTCCTGCTCCTGCAGCTGCCCGATCCGTGCCTCGAGATCGTCGTAGCTGGCAGCCAGTCGAGCCGCCTTGCGGCGGTTGCGGGTCGTGGAGTCCGACCGGGTCAGCTTGTGCAGCCGACCCAGCAGGGGTCCCGCGTCTGTGATGTAGCGCCGCACCGCCGAGTCGGTCCACTCTCCGCCGCCGTAGCCGTGGAAGCGCAGGTGCAGCTCGATCAGGCGACACACCGACCGGATTGTGTCCTTGTCGTAGCGCAGGGCGCGCAGCCTGGCGCGAGCCAGCTTGGCTCCGACCACCTCGTGGTGGTGGAAGCTGACCCCACCTCGGGGTTCGAACCGCCGGGTCGCCGGCTTGCCGATGTCATGCAGCAACGCCGCCAGCCGCAGGACCAGGTCCGGACCGGGCACGACGTCCGAGCCAGGCTCAGCGGCGTCTGCGCCGTTCTGGCCCGGCGGGTCCTCCAGGGCGATGGCCTGCTCCAGCACGATCAGGCTGTGCTCGTAGACGTCCTTGTGCCGGTGGTGCTCATCGACTTCCAGCTGCAGCGCCGGCAGCTCGGGCAGCACGATCGCCGCGAGCCCCGTGTCGACCAGCACCTCCAGCCCCGCTCGCGGGTTCGCGCTCAGCAGCAGTCGGCTCAGCTCCTCCCGGGTCCGCTCGGCCGACACGATCCGGATCCGCTCGGCCATCTCGACCATCGCGGCACGCACCTCGGGAGCGAGCCGCATACCGAGCTGGGAGACGAAGCGAGGCGCCCGCATCATCCGCAACGGGTCATCGGTGAAGGACACCTGCGGGGTATGCGGTGTGCGCAGCACCCCCGCGGCCAGGTCAGCCAGACCCTCGTGCCGGTCGACGAAGTGCACCTCGGGCAGCCGCAGCGCCATCGCGTTGACGGTGAAGTCCCGTCGGACCAGGTCGTCCTCGAGGTTGTCGCCGAAGGCCACCACCGGCTTGCGCGACTGCGGGTCGTAGGCGTCGGCGCGGTAGGTCGTGATCTCCACGATCCGCCCGTCGCGGCGTCCGCCGATGGTGCCGAAGGCTCTGCCGACGTCCCACGTGTGCTCTGCCCACCCGGTGAGCAGCTCTTCGATCTGCTCGGGGCGTGCCGATGTCGTGAGGTCGAGGTCGGGCGAGGTTCGGCCGAGGAAGGCATCGCGCACCGGCCCTCCCACCAGCGCCAGCTCGTGGCCCGCAGCCGTGAAGCGCTCACCGAGCTCGGTGAGCACCGCGAGGTCCGGGGCCAGGTGCGCGGCAGCTCGGGCGAGCAGCTCACCGTGGCTGAGCCTCGCGGCGAAGCCACCGCCGTGCGTCCGCCCTTCACCGGAGGCCGGGCGGAGCCGCGGGTCGCTACCTGTTCGGGACACGATGGCCCACCCTACGTCCTGCCGCATCCTTCATCCGGCCTCGACCGCCTCACCCCTGGGCACCCCGCCGCTCACACACCCACGCATGCCGCGGCGTCCCGACCGCAGGCTCGGAACAGGTGCGCTGGTTAGAGTGAACCAATGACCACGACCCCGCGACCGACTCGCCCGGTGCGGCGGTTGCCAGCGGTCAACGAGACCTCTGCCGGGGGCGTGGTCGTCGATGTGCAGGACGGACGGGCCCGGATCGCCATCATCGCCCGCCGCAACCGCAGCGGGCGAATCGAGTGGTGCCTGCCCAAAGGTCATGTCGAGCCGGGCGAGACGCTGCGGCAGACCGCAGAACGTGAGGTCGCCGAGGAGACCGGCATCCGCGGCCGCGTCCTGGTCACCCTGGGCACCGTCGAGTACTGGTTCTCCACCCCCCAGCACCGCATCCACAAGATGGTCTACCACTACCTGCTCGAGGCCACCGGGGGCCGGCTCACGGTGGAGGACGACCCCGACCAGGAGGCCATCGACGCCGCGTGGTACCCGTTGGACGAGGTGCACGAGCAGCTGACCTTCCCCAACGAGCGGCGGATCGCGCAGGCTGCCTGGCAGTGTCTGGCCGGGCCCGGCTGAGCCCGGGGTATGACGAGTGCCGACTCCACCTTCACACCTCCGCTCCCGGGGGGCTGACCGCGCGAGTGCGCCGCCGCGGCGCGTTGCGTTGCTCCTCGCGGTCGTCGCGGTCCTCGCGGTGCTGCTGGTCCCCGTCATGGTGGCCACTGCAGCGCTGCCCTCTCCCCCGCAGCGCGCGGCTGCTCCCGCGCCGGGCGCCGCGGTGCCGGCACCGTTGCAGCGCACCGAGTCACTGCCGGTCCTGGTGGAGCTTGATGCCGTCGATCCGGCCGTGCTGGGTCCAGGCGTGCCGTTCGTCATCCGCGGCACCCTGCGCAACCTGTCTCTGAGCCCGGTGCCGGTGCGAGAGGTTCGGGCCGTCACGACCTACCGAAGCCTGGACACTCGCGCCGCGGTGCAGGCCTGGTCGACCGGCAACGCCGGGGTGACGCCCTCCCGGGTGCTCGGGGTCGACCTTCTCGGCGGTGCTGACATGGCGCCCGGGGCGAGCCGGTCGTTCTTCATCCGGGTGGACGGGGAGAGTCTGAACCCCCCCTTCGGCTTCGCCACGCTGCCGCTGGCCCTCGAGGTGGTCGCCGCCGACAACACGGTGCGCGGGCGGTTGCGCAGCTACCTGCCCTGGTATGCAGCGGCAGCGCCGGCCGATCAGCCGCTCAACCTGTCCTGGGTGGTGCCGTTGACCGTGCCCGCTCAGCCTGAGCTCGCTGCCGCGGACCCCGAGGTGCGGGACGCGGCATGGTTGCGCGCGATCGGTGCGCAGTCCCCCGCGAGGGTGTGGCTCGAGGGACTGTCCGACCAACGGGCCACCTTTGTCGTCGATCCCGCACTGCTGACGCCCTTGCCCCCGGTGGGCGAGGTGACCGACCCGGTGCCGGCGCCCCTGCCCACCCCCACCGCGACCGGCTCACCCACGCCGACCTCGACGCAGCCGGCCGTGCCCGAGCCGACACCCGAGGCGACCAGCGAGGCTGCACCTGAGGCGACCAGTGAGCGTGGGCCCGACCCGACCACGACCGCCGACAACACTGCCTCCAGCCCGGCACCTGAGACGCCGAGCGAGGGTTCCGTGGCCACCGGCGCTCCCGCGCCATCCGACACCGTGCCATCCGACACCGCGCCACCAACTCTGCCCGGGGTGGACCTGCCGGAGGTGCTCACGCCGGTGCAGCAGGCGCAGGTCGATCTGCAGACCCGGCTTGCCGGGCTCGGCCGAGACCGCGTCTGGTGGCTGCCGGCGGGCGACCCGGACCTTGCCGCGCTGCTGGACCTGCAGGCTGCACCGTCCGTGCTGGAGCAGCTCGTGCCCGGTGTCTCCCCGCAGTCGCCGCTGGTCGCAGGTCAGCTGGTCAAGGTCGGCCGTCACGACGTGGCCTGGCCGACCTGGAGCCGGGTCAACGAGGATGACCTGACGGCCCTGGCGCAGGCGTGGCCGGCTCAGGAACAGCCGCTTGCCGGGGTCATGGTCCCGGACACGTCCGTCCAGGCGCGGGATGCGACGGGCACGACCGGCGGAGCGCTCCGCGTCCCGGCCGGTCCTGCTCAGGGCGGCGACGCAGGCACGCTGACCCTCCTCGCCTACGACACGACCCTGTCCGGCCTGGTCGCTTCGGCCCCGAGGCCGCAGCGGGACGGCGCCGTGATCCAACGCCTGGTCGCCGAGACACTGGCCATCTACCAGCAGGCACCGGCCCAGGCGCGCACCTTGATCATCGCGCCACCCCGGCAGGCCGGGGTCGACCCGCGCACGCTGTCCGACCTGACTACCGCCCTGGGCCGGGCGCCGTGGCTCGCGCAGACCGACACCACCGAGACCATGGCCGCCCCGGCTGCCGCCTCGCTGACCGGCACCCCGCTGCCTCAGGCGGCGCCCGGGGACCGGACGGCATACCCGATGCCCCGACGATCGCCCTTGTCCGCCGGGCGGCTGAGTGAGATCGAGACCCTGCGGAGCATGCTGCAGGAGATCAGCGTCATCCTGCCCAGCGACCAGGCGGTGCAACGCTGGCAACCGGTGCTGGACGGGTTGTACTCCACCCGGTGGCGCGCCCGCCCCGACTCCTGGAGCACCCCGCTGACCGAGCTGACGCGCCAGGTTGAGCAGGTGCAGGGTGGCGTGCGGGTCAACCCGACCACGGTCAACTTCCTGACCGACGAGGGACTCATCCAGATGACAGTCGTCAACACCTTGCCGACCGACGTGCAGGACCTGGTCCTGCACTTGGAGCCGGGCAACGGCCGGCTGCGCATCATCGAGGCCCCCGAGCCGATCGCCATCGGGGCCCGCAGCCGGGCGACCGTGCAGTTCCGGGCCCAGGCGGTGGCCGCGGGCGAGGTCCCGGTGCGGGCCTACCTGACCACCCCGTCCGGGTTGGAGATCGGTGCGCAAGAGGAGCTGACCGTCCAGGTCCGACCCACAGGCGAGTGGATCTACTGGGTGCTGGGCGGGGTGGCCGGGGTCATCCTGATCCTCGGTCTGGCGCGGGCGGTACGCCGGCCCGGCGCAGCGTCCACCCCCGGTCCCGAGGTCCTGCCATGAGCGACTCTCCAAGCTCAGGTGCGGAGTCAGAGGACAGCGCCAACACTTCTCGCAGTCTTGCCCGGTCCAGCGCCTTGATGGCCTCGGGGACCTTCGTGTCGCGGCTCCTCGGCCTGGTGCGCGTGGCCCTGTTAGTCGGCGTCATCGGCACCACGGCCTCGGCCAACGCCTGGGAGACCGCCAACACCCTGCCCAACACGATCTACCTCCTGCTGGCCGGGGGCATCCTCAACACGGTTTTCGTGCCGCAGCTGACCCGGTCGCTGTCCCGCGCCGACAAGGGACGCGACCTGACCGACCGGCTGATCACGCTGACCCTCGTGGCCTTGCTCGTCACCACGGTGATCGTCACCGCCGGGGCCTACCTGGTCACCAAGCTCTACGCCCTGGACTGGTCCGGTCCCCAGCTCGCCCTGGCGGTGGCGTTCGCCTACCTGTGCCTGCCGCAGGTCTTCTGCTACGGCCTGTATGCCGTGCTTGGCCAGATCCTCAACGCCCAGGAGAAGTTCGGCTGGTACATGTGGGCGCCGGTCGCCAACAACATCGTCGCAATCACCGGCCTGGTGATCTTCTCGGTCCGCTACTCCGGCACGACGGTGCTGGAGCCCAGCGGCTGGAGCACCGGGATGGTCCTGCTGCTGGGCGGCACCGCCACGCTGGGGGTGCTGGTGCAGGCGGCGGTGCTGATCCCCCCGGTCGTGGCCAGCGGGTTCCGCTACCGGCCACGCTGGGGGTTCCGCGGGGTCGGCCTGGGGGCCGCCTCGCGAATGGCCAAATGGACCGTGGCCATCATCCTGGTCTCCCAGGCCGGACTGCTGGCCTCGACCAACCTGCTCAACAGCGTCACCGACGACTACCCCGACGTGGCCGGCCGGGCGGTCTTCAACTACGCGTTCCTCATCTTCATCCTGCCGCACTCCTTGGTCGCCACGTCGTTGCTGACGGCGATGTTCCCCGCGCTGTCCCGGGCTGCGGCGGCGGACGACCGGGAGGCGCTGGGCCGGCAGTACGGTCACGGTCTGCGGCTGCTGGCCACGGCGATGGTGCCGGTCTCGGTGGGCGTGCTCATCCTGGCCCCCCAGATCGCCGCCGTCATCCTGATCTTCAGCGGTGCCGAGGCCACCGGACCCATTGCCGATGTTGTCCGCGCCCTTGTGCTCGGCCTGGTGCCCTACGGGATCTACCTGCTCTCCCAGCGGGTCTTCCACGCCTACCAGGAGGGTCGACCGCCGTTCCGCCTACAGAGCACCATCACCACCATCACCGTCGTTTTTCTCGGGCTGGCGCTGCTGCTTCCGCCTGAGATGACCGCCATCATCGTCGGGCTCGGCCAGTCGGCCGGCCAGGCGGTCGCGGCAGTCCTGGCCGTGGTCTGGGTCCGCCGGCGCATCGGTGGGGTCCCCATCGGCGCAGTGCGCACGACCTACCTGCGGGCGCTCGCCGCCTCCCTGCTGGCCGCGATCCCGCTCATCGGTGTGGTGCTCGCCGGCGACCGGCTCCTGGACGGGAAGTTCGCCGCCCTCGTGGTCCTGGTCATCGGTGGCGTCGTCTTCTTCGGGCTGTATGGCGTGCTGGCCCACCGCTTCGGGCTGCGCGAGATCACCGACGTGCTTGATCCCCTGCTGCGACGCCTCGGACGAGGACGGACCCGCCCGCCGCAGGACCCACCGCCGGCTCCGAGTGCGCGTCCTGGCCCGTCTGCGTAGAGCGGTCCCCCGTGCCGCAGCGCCCGATCGGCGCGGAGCCGGACTACGCTGGGGCTCGTTCATCTCCCCGGCAGCACAGCAGAAGGAGCCCGCAGTGCACGGCATCGACATCGGCACGGTCCTCGCGGACCGCTATGTCCTGCAGGAGCTGCTGGCCCGACGGGATGAGTCGCTCGACTACTGGTCGGCCACCGACCGCACCCTGGACCGTCTGGTCGCGGTCACCGTGCTGCCGGCCACCGGTGAGTTCGAGGAGACGGCGCACGCCGTGCTGGACGGCGCTCGGCGGACCGCTGGAGTCGACGACCCTCGACTGGTGCGGGTGCTCGACGTGGGTCTGGACGACGGCTACTGCTGGATCGTCGAGGAGGGGCTCAGCGAGGCCGAGTCGCTGGCCTCCCTGGTCTCTTCGCACCCGCTGCCCGCCGAGGAGGCGCGGCGCCTGGTCGGCGAGACGGCCTCGGGGCTGGAGTCGGCTCGGCGGCGCGGGCTGCACCACCTCTACCTCAACCCGCACGCGGTGCTGCGCACCAGCGAGGGCAGTGTCAAGGTGTCCGGCATCGGGGTGGCAGCAGCGATCGAGCAGGTCGACGACGTCACCGCGGACGAAGCCTCGCTGATCGACACCGGCGACCTGCTCTCCCTGCTCTACACCGGGTTGACCGGTCGCTGGCCCGGAGAGGAGATCGAGGGCCTGCGCACGGCACGCAGGCTGGCGGACGGCACCCTGCCTGCTCCCTCAGAGGTCGTCTCCGGAGTCCCTGGCGATCTCGATGCCCTGTGCCGGATGACCTTCGGCGCTGACTACGTGCCCGACCAGGGGGCCCGGACCCCCGGGGAGCTGGCGCGACAGCTGGCCCCCTGGCCTTCGGAGATGGTCGTCGGCACTGGTGGGCAGGACTTCGCACCCGACTCGCCGCTGGAAGGGCTGGGCGCTGGCGAAGCTCTGGCGGGAGCCGCCGGGGCGGGAGCCGCGATCACGAGCAGCTCGCTGTCGCAGGATGCCGGTCGGGCAGCCGAGGGTGAGTCCACCGAGGTGGGCCGCGAACCGGACTGGACGGGCGAAGACCAATGGGAAGCCGACCAGGCCGTCGCACCGCAGGACCGCACCACGGTGGTCGAACCGGCCTACTACCGCACCGAGGCCGCCGCACCGGCTCGCACCTCTCGTGCGGTCGTCCCGGCAGGCGCCGCCGCGGTCGGTGCGAGTGCCGTCTTCGCCGGCGAGCCACCCGATGACGACGACGGATTGGCGGGGTCCACGGCGCGACGCCCCGCAGAGCGTCGCCAGTCCGGAGTCGTCCTGGCCCTGATCGCGGCCATCCTGGTCGTCGCGGTGTTCCTTGCCTATGGTGCCTTCCAGGGCATCCGCACCGGCCTTGACGGCGGCCCGGCAGACGCCGCGGGTCCCGGAGCCAGCGCGGATCCCACCACCGACGACTCCGCGGCGAGCGCGGGTGGGGCAGGCGACGGCACCGACACCGCACCGGAGACCGCCGCAGCCGCGACGGACGCGTTGGAGCCGATCGAGCTCGCCGGCATCACGTCATACGACCCCGAGGGTGACGGCGACGAGCACAACGACCTGGTCGACCTGGCCATCGACGGAGACCCGGACACCGCCTGGCAGACGCATCGGTATCTCGCAGCCAACTGGGGCAACCTCAAGAGCGGGGTCGGGCTGCTGGTCGACCTCGGCACGAGCCAGCCGGTCTCTGCGGTCGACATCACCTTCCCTGAGGGTGACTACGGCGTCGAGGTCTATGTCACCGACGAGGAGACGCGCGAGGGCGCTGCCAGCATCGGGGCGCTCGATGACGCCTCGGGCCAGGTCACCTTCACCGCCGACGAACCGGTCACCGGCCGCTACGTGCTCATCTGGTTCTCGCGTGCCTGGGACGGCCCCGACGGTGAGGTCGTCTACGTCTCCGAAGTCTCGGTGAAGTGACCCCTACGGCGTCGTGACCAGGGGGTGAGGGCAGACCGTGGCGCGCCAAGACCGGTCGGGCGAGGGTGCGAAGTCCTACCGGTCCGATCCGAGCGACCGGACCGCTGCGTCGGCCCCTGGCACCGGGGTCGACCGACCCGGGCCCACCGATGCCGAGCTGCTGTCGCTCCACGTCGACGGTGACGCCGACGCGTTCGGCGAGATCTTCCGGCGGCACAAGGACCGGATGTGGGCGGTGGCACTGCGCACCACCCGTGACCCCGAGCTGGCGGCCGATGCGGTGCAGGACGCCTTCCTCAACGCCTTCCGTCGGGCCGAGTCCTTCCGAGGCGACGCCCAGGTCAGCACCTGGCTGCACCGGATCGTGGTCAACGCCTGCCTGGACCGGATGCGACGCATCAAGCCCACCGCCGACCTCGCCGACCATGACCCGGTCGAGCCTCGGGACCACCACCGCAGCGTCGAGGTGCGGCTGGATGTCAGGGCCGCCCTCCAGACCCTGCCCGAGGGTCAGCGGATGGCGCTGGTGCTGGTGGACATGCAGGGGTTGAGCATGGCGGAGGCGGCTGCGGTCCTCGACGTCGCAGAAGGCACGGTGAAGTCGCGGTGCTCCCGAGGACGCACCAGCCTCGCCCAGATCCTCGAGCCGCCGTGACCAGGGAACCAGGTCAGGTCGGCACTCGTCATACCCCTCGTGGGCGACGCCTCGCCTGCCGGCCGCCGTTGCCCACCTCGCCGACACCGTCGCCGCCGACCGGTCCGCTGTGCCGGACCCCGAGACCACAGCTGAGGAGCGGCAGGTGAGCACCCCGAACGACCGCGACACCGCTGCGCAGGAGCCTGACCCCACCGGGGTGCGGGCCCTGCTGGCTGCACTGCCCGACCCCGGGCCCATGCCGGCCGAGGTCACCGCGCGGATCACCGCATCGCTGCAGCGGGCGCAGGAGCAGCGGAACCGGGCGAGCGGGGCGACGCCCGCGGTCAGCTCACTGCCTCAGCGTCGCCGCTCCCGGGCTCCCCACGTGCTGGCTGCAGCCGCATCGGTGGCCGCGGTCGCTCTGGCCGGTGTCGTGCTCTTGGACCAGGTCGTCGGCGACGGGTCACTCGGCGACATGGCCGCGGTCTACCGCGGCAGCACCGGCTCGGCCGGCTCGGCTGCGGACGAGGCCGGTCGGGGTGAAGCCATGGCAGACGCGGGCGGTGGCGGCGACAACAGCGCCGCCACGGTCCAGGCGGACCCGCAGAGCGACCAGCTCGAGGCCAACTCCCTCCCGGGTGACCTGCGCGTCGTCTCCGTGCCGGAGCCAATGAGCACACCGACGTTCGCGGTGGGGGTGAGCAGCGCCCTCGCAGCAGCAGAGACCGGACCGGCCGATACAAATGCCGCCAGCAACGGCGCGGGCCTGAGTGTCTCGACAGCGCAGGCATGCGTGGAGGCCACCGGCGAGGAGGTCGCCGCACAGACCTGGACAGTCAGTGCCATAACCTTGGACGGTGATGACGCCGTGCTTGTGGTTGCCGCCGGTGATCCCAACCAGGCCTGGGCGCTTGGCCCAGAGTGTGCCCTGGGGGACGACAGCGCCGACATTCGGCTCGGGCCGGTCGACCTGCCCTGACCCCGCCGGGAACATCGACGCCGTAGGATCGGTTCCCTGACCGCACCGCATACCGCACCCCAGGAGCTGCGCCCTCATGACCGCGATCAGTGGCATCTCGCTGCAAGCCCAGACGCCGCGCGCCGGCACCGAAAACAACGCGGGGGAGGAACGGGTTCACGACCTCGTCATCATCGGGTCCGGGCCGGCCGGCTACACCGCCGCTGTGTATGCCGCACGCGCCAACCTTGCTCCGTTGCTCTTCGAGGGTGCCGTTACCGCCGGAGGTGCTCTGATGAACACCACCGACGTGGAGAACTACCCCGGTTTTGAGCAGGGCATCATGGGGCCCGACCTCATGCTCGCCATGCGGGCGCAGGCCGAGCGGTTCGGGGCGCAGATGATCCGCGACGACGTCGCCTCGCTCGACCTGACCGGTGCCGTTAAGGAGGTCACGGACGCCGAGGGCACCGTGCACCGGGCCCGCGCCGTCATCCTGGCCATGGGCTCGGCTTACCGACAGCTCGGTCTGCAGGACGAGTCACGGCTCTCCGGCCACGGTGTCTCCTGGTGCGCCACGTGCGATGGCGCCTTCTTCCGTGACAAAGACATCGCCGTCGTGGGAGGCGGGGACTCCGCGATGGAGGAGGCGACCTTCCTGACCCGGTTTGCTCGGTCGGTGACGGTCATCCACCGCCGCGGGGAGCTGCGGGCCAGCCGGATCATGGCCGAGCGCGCGGAGGCCGACCCCAAGATCACCTTTGCCTGGCACCAAGAGGTCGCTGCGCTGCACGGGGCGGACAAGCTGAACGCTGTGACCCTGCGGGATATCCGTAGCGGGACGACCCGCGAGCTGCCGCTGGACGGTCTGTTCATCGCGGTGGGGCACGACCCTCGCAACGAGCTCATTGTCGACCAAGCACATCTGGATGCGCAGGGATACGTGCTGGTGCAAGGCCGTAGCACCGCGACCAACCTGTCCGGTGTCTTCGCTGCCGGCGACCTCGTGGATCACACCTACCGCCAAGCCATCACCGCCGCCGGGTCCGGTTGCGCGGCTGCTCTTGACGCTGAGCGATACCTGGCCGCCCTCGACGCGGCTGCAGGCAGCTCCATCGAGGCGGTGCAGACACCGGTCGCCGACGTGGCGGTGCCGGTCCCCTGACACCTCACGGAGGTGGTCCCCAGCGGCATCGGCCCGACTGCCCCCAGACAAGCGCACCACCAGACCGCACATCCCTCCTCACCACCCGAAGGACAATCAATGGCCACCAAGCAGACCGACGACGCCAACTTCACCAGCGACGTGCTCGAGAGCGACCGACCCGTGGTCGTCGACTTCTGGGCGCCGTGGTGCGGCCCCTGCAAGATGGTGGCACCGGTCCTGGAGGAGATCTCCGAGGAGTACTCCGAGAAGATCACCATCGTCAAGCTCAACACCGACGAGAACCCGCAGGTCACCCAGAAGTACGGGATCACCGGCATCCCCACGATGAACGTCTATGTCGGCGGCGAGGTCGTGAAGACGGTCGTCGGCGCCCTGCCCAAGCAGAAGCTGGTGCGAGAGCTGGAGCCCTACCTGGCGTGACCTGCCCAGCTAGAGCCCTACCTGGCGTGACCTGTTCAGGTCAGCCGAGCTCAAGCGGGCAAGGCCTCGAGCTGCTCACCGAGCAGGGCCAGGATGCGCTCCAAGTCCTCGCGATCCCCGAACTCCACGGTCAGTCGGCCTTTGCGTCGCCCCTGCACGACCTGCACTCGGGTGTCGAGGCGTTCGGACAGTCGGTGCGACAGGTCTTCCAGGGCCGGGTCGGCCACAGCTGCGCGCCGGCTGCCGGGTGCCCGCTTAGCGGGCGCCGAGGGGTCCTCCCCCAGCACGACGATCTCCTCGACTGAGCGCACCGAGAGTCCCTCTGACACAATCCGCTGCGCGAGTCGCTCCATCGCTGCGCCATCCGAGAGTCCCAGCAGTGCGCGCGCGTGCCCTGCGCTCAGCACACCGGCGGCCACCCGTCGCTGCACCAGCGGCGGCAGCTTGAGCAGTCGCAGGGTGTTGGAGATCTGTGGTCGGGAGCGACCGATCCTCCCGGCCAGCTGGTCGTGCGTACAACCGAAGTCGTCCAGGAGCTGCTGGTATGCCGCAGCCTCCTCCAGCGCATTGAGCTGGCTGCGGTGCAGGTTCTCCAAAAGCGCATCCCGCAGCAGGTCCTCGTCATCGGTTGCTCGAATGATGGCCGGCACCGTCTCGCGGCCAGCTTGCGTGCATGCGCGCCAGCGACGCTCGCCCATGATCAGCTCGTAAGTCGCCGAGGCGAGGTCAGCTCCGGCATCAGAGATCCGACGCACCACTACTGGCTGTAGTACACCGACCTCTGCGATGCTGTGCACCAGCTCGGCCAGCTCAGCCTCGTCAAAGACCTGGCGCGGCTGGCGCGGGTTCGCGGTGATGGCCTCCACCGGAATCTCGGCGAAGGTGGCGCCTGGCACCTCCTGCAATGTGGTCGGCGCATGATCCCCGCCCCTGTGCTCGCTATCCGCTCCACCGTTGTCCGGCGAGGCGCCGGGGACGTTTCCCGTGAAACCATCGACGGGGGCCAGGTGCGGCCGCGGGAAGAACACATCCGTTGGGCGGTCATGCCCACCCGCGGCGGGGATGAGTGCCCCCAGGCCTTTGCCGAGACCGCGTCGTCGCTCATTCATGGTCGACTCCTTCTGGTTGCTGGATCACACTCTGCGCTGTGCTGTCGCTGAGGGCGGAGCTGCCGGCCTGCGGCCCACGGGGGCGGGCGGCGATCATCTCCACCGCCGCCTCCCGGTAGGACAACGCCCCCGTGCTGTGCGGGTCATAGGTCATCACACTCTCGGCATGGCTCGGCGCCTCGCTGATCCGAACCGACCGCGGGATGTGACTCTTCAATGTCTGTTCTGCGAAGTGGGAACGCACCTCCTCCGCCACCTGCCAGGACAACCGGGTGCGCGCGTCATACATCGTCAACAGCACGGTCGAGATGGTCAGCGCCGGGTTGAGGTGAGCCTGGATGAGCTCGATGTTGCGCAGCAGCTGGCTCACTCCCTCCAGGGCGTAGTACTCGCACTGGATAGGGATCAGTACCTCGCCTGCGGCGACGAAGGCGTTGACGGTGAGCAGACCCAGACTCGGTGGACAGTCGATCAGGACGAAGTCCAGCCGGTCGGGGCCAACCCGCTCCTGCAGGTAGGCGGACAGTGCAGTAGACAGGCGAGACTCCCTGGCCTCCATCGGCACGAGCTCGATCTCCGCGCCGGCGAGGTCGATGGTGGCCGGCGCACACCACAGACCAGACACGGACGAGGACTCCTGGACCACCTTCGCCAGGGGGAGATCATCAACGAGCACGTCGTAGACGCCCGCGACCTCAGCGTGGTGCGGCACCCCTAGGGCCGTGCTCGCATTGCCCTGTGGGTCCATGTCGAGCACCAGCACCCGCATACCGGCCTGCGCGAGAGCGACCCCCAGGTTGACCACACTGGTGGTCTTGCCCACACCGCCCTTCTGGTTGGCCACGGTAAGAATGCGGGTGTGTGCCGGCCGCTCGGTCACGGCGGCACTCAGCGCACGGCGTCGGCGTCCCTCCGCTGCAATGATGCGAGCGAGCGGGCTGCCCGCATCGGCCACCGAGTCCTCAGCTCCCTGAGCCGTCTCTCCTGCACCCGGCTCCGGTAGGACGGGAGGCGCCGTGGAGGTCGCGGGCGAGGTGGTCGTCTCCCACCCCAGACCCGAGCTTTCGACCGGGGGCGAGGCGGGCCAGCCCAGTCCGGTTTCCCGTGAAACATTCATCGGCGGCTCCGTTGACGCGGCCGCATGCCCGCGCGACCGTGGCGGCTCTCCCTGGCGTCACCGGCAGTCTTCGTCGGTGGCGCCGACGGCCTCACGATCTGGATCACCCGCGACGGGGGCGTGATGACGTCGCTTCCCACCTCTTTGACCTCGGCCTCGCGCACGCCCAGACGCTGCAGCAGGTCCTGCGAACCCTCGAGCTCGTTGTGTGCCGCCTGCCCTTTCAGCGCCAACAGCCGACCCTCGACCGGCAGCAATGGCCAGGCCCAGTGAATCAGGCGCTCCAGCGGGGCGACCGCCCGCGCCGTCACGACCGGAGCCTGCAGTCGGCCGGCGAAATCCTCGGCCCGACCGCGGCGCACACTCACCTGACTCAACCGAAGCTCATCGATGGCTGCCTGTAGCCACCGCGTCCGACGCTCGAGCGGTTCGATCAGGGTGACATGCAGATCGGGGCGGGCGATCGCCAGGACGACTCCGGGCAACCCAGCCCCCGTCCCGATGTCGACCACGCGACACCGATGCGGCAGAAGCGACTCGACCACCGCGCAGTTGAACACGTGCCGCTCCCAGATGCGGGGTCCCTCTCGGGGACCGATCAAGCCGTGCTCGATGCCGGTCGTCGTGAGCATCTCGGCATAGCGCTGCGCGAGCGGCAGCCGCTCCCCGAAGATCTCGGCGGCTGGGGCTGGTGCTGGCCGGATGGTCGTCTCCTCCTCAGGGGCCGCAGGGGTACCTGGTCTACCGGTGACCGGCCAGCTGTCGGTCAGGACGGCGGGAGGACAACAACGAAGCGCGTCGGCTCCTCGCCCTCGGACTCCGATCGCAGGCCGGCCTTCAGCACCTCATCATGCACGACCTTGCGCTCATAGGCCGTCATCGGAGCCAGGGCGCGCCGTAGGTGGTCCTCGTTCACCTGGTCGATAGCTTCGGCGGCCTGCGCCTGAACCGTCGCCCGCCGTCCCGCTCGGTAGCCGCCCACATCGAGCATCAACCTGCTGCGCTCACCCGTCTCGGCCTGGACAGACAGCCGGGCCAGCTCCTGCAGAGCCTCCACGATCTCACCGTCGGTGCCCACGAGGCCTCGGGGCACGGTGCCGTCCTCGGAGTCCACGATGGACACAGCGGCACGATCCCCATCAACATCGACCTCCAGGTCACCGTCCAAGTCAGCGATGTCGAGCAGGGTCTCCAGGAAGTCGGCGGCAATCTCGCCTTCGCGCTCCAGCTGCTTCTTCCGTCCCGATCCGGACGCGGCCGCCGCCGCGCTCACGGACGTCTCGGGCCCATCGATAGCAGCTGCCTCCTGCTCGGCTCCGGCAGGGGTTTCGGCCTCATCCACAGGGGGTACGTCGGGATCCATGGTGGGGGCCTCGGGACTCGAACTGGTGTCCTGCATATGCGTACTCATCTGCTGCTGTCCTTTCGACGATCACGGACGATCGTGGTCTGTGCGGTTCCGTCAGCGGACTCAACGGCCTTTGGGCCGGTTATTGCCCTTCTTCTTCTTGGATCGACGCTTGCCCTCCGGTTGCGGTCGCTGACCACCGGGTTTGCCCACGGGTGGGGCCTCAGGCTCGGTCGCCGTCTCCAGGCGCATCGTGGTGATCGGCTTACCCTTGGCCCGGCGACGCTCCTCCATGGCCTTCTCCGCAGGCGAGCCAGGGGCGGGCATCGACCGGATCACGTAGAACTGTTGTCCCATCGTCCACAGGTTGGTCGTGGTCCAGTAGATCAGCACACCCAGCGGGAAGTTGACGCCGAACACCGCAAACATGATGGGCAGCACATAGATCAGGATCTGCTGCTGGCGCGCCATCGGGCTGTCCAGGGCCGCAGCCGGCATGTTCTTGCGCATCAGCTGGTGCGACGTAGTGAACTGAGTCAGGCCCATCAGGACGATCAGCACCAGGGACAAGATCTTGGCAGGGCCGTCGTCGCTGTGCAGGAAGCTGGACGACAGGCTGGCGCCCAAAAGAGTGGCGTCGTTCATCTGCGTGGCGAGATCTCGGGTGAACAGCCCGATCGGGTCCTCGGTGCCCGCCGCGAAGTCGTCGACGAAGTTGAGGGTGCGGAACAGGGCGAAGAAGAACGGCATCTGCAGCAGGATCGGCAGACAGGAGGAGAACGGGTTGGTCTTGTGATCCTTGTAGAGCGCGAACGACTCCTCGGTCATTGCCTTGCGGGAGGCTTCGTCCTTCTTGCCCTTGTACTTCTTCTGGATCTTCATCAGCTCCGGCTGCAACATCTGCATCCGTCGCTGTGAGCGGATCTGCCGGACGAAGAGCGGCATCAGCACGATCCGCAGCACGATCACCAGACCCACGATCGACAGCGCCCAGGTGATCCCGCTCGCCTCGGCCATCCCGGCGGAGGTCAGCAGCGCGTGGAAGCCCACCATGATGGCGGAGACAAACCATTGGAACGGGAACAGCAGGATGTCTAGAAAGCCCATGAATCCTCAATCTCGCGGTGAGCCAGGCTCACCAGCGGTAGCGGCGTGCTGCCGTACAGGAACGTGCTGCCGTGCTGGGACGTGGTCCACGCCTCCGTGACTCCACGGGTGACATCGCAGCAGCCGGCGCCCGGCCAACCAGCTGCCCCGGACGGCACCGTGCTGCTGCAGGGCCTGCACGGCATACGCCGAGCACGAGGGATAGAACTTGCACGTCGGACCCAGCAACGGCGAGACCAGCATCTGGTAGAGGCGGACCAGCCCGAGGAGGGCCGCCGCGGGCCAGCGCCTCACGGCTCGACTCGGTGCAGTGCTCGATCCAAGGCCCGGGCAAGTCCCCGATGGTCGGCGGTCGCGGCGGCAGGCATTGCTCGCAGCACCACATCGGTGCCTGCTGGCAGGGTGTCCACCCGCTCGGCCATGAGCGCCCGCAGACGCCGGGCGACCCGATGCCTGACCACGGAGTTACCGACGGCCTTGGACACCACCAGGCCCACCCGCGACGGCGCAGCGGGCTCGTGGCCCTCGAGGTTGCGGTCGAGTCGGTGCACCACCAGGACGCGCTCAGCGGCCCGGCGCGATGGGCTTCCGGCGCTTCGCCGTAGGGCGGCACGGAAGTCTTCGGGACGGGTCAGCCGATGGTGTCGTGGGAGCAAGAGAGCTCAGAGCGTCCGGACGGATGCTCGACGAGGGTCTCAGGCCGAAATGCTCGAGCGGCCCTTGCGGCGCCGCGACGACAGGATCGAGCGTCCCGCGCGGGTGCGCATGCGCAACCGGAAACCGTGAACCTTGGCCCGGCGACGCGTGTTGGGCTGGAAGGTGCGCTTGCTCATGACTGCTCCGTACTGGGGTGAAGTGCATCTGGGAGGTGCAGGACTGGCGCGGGCCACGACGGTGGTGGGGGCCCGTGCCCGCGAATCGGCCGCAATCGAAGGCCCACGCCCAGCACAGGTGCGCACTTGAGTTCATGGGCAGGCGAAAACGGCCGAGTCGACGGCCTTACCAAGGTACGTGAGCGTGTGCTGGCCGGTCAAACCTGGTGACACCATGGCAGGAGTGCTGCATCGAGCCGACCACTTGCCCCCTCGACTCTTCGTTGTTAGCGTCACCACCTATGGTCGGCCGTCCACCACGTTATACACAGCCTGTGGACAACATTGTGGATGATCCGTCTCAGCGACCGGCCCTCTGTGGCCCAAGAGGCTCGTGGCGGCCACCTGATCGATGAGAGGGTAGAGCCACAAAGATGACGTTGGATCAGGTCGACTACGCACAGGTCTGGGCACGGGTCGTGGAGGATCTGGACTCCTCGGGCATCGCCCCCAGAGAACGAGCCTTCATCAGACTCACCCGCTTCGTCGGGATGCTGGACTCCACGGCGCTGCTGGCTGTGCCCTACTCGCACACCAAGGACACGTTGGAGACTTCGATGAGGCTGGCGGTGACCCGCGCGCTGTCGCAGTCGCTTGACCGTGAGGTGCGGTTGGCGGTCACTGTTGATGAGGAGCTTCGCCGGGAGGTGGAGGGTGAGGGCACCACCGGGGATCTCGCTCGGACGGCGCAGAACCCCACCGTACCGGCCCGTGACGACAGTGAGCAGCGCACCCCGCAGCGGGCACCGCAGGATCTGGGCGCACGACCTGTTCCCAGAGGGGTCGGAGTGGCCACCACGACCGATGGTGACTCGCGGCTCAACCCGAAGTACACGTTCGACACCTTCGTCTCTGGCTCCTCCAACCGCTTCGCTCATGCCGCCTCTCTGGCCGTGGCTGAGGCGCCGGCGCGGGCCTACAACCCGTTGTTCATCTACGGGGAGTCAGGCCTGGGCAAGACCCACCTGTTGCACGCCATCGGCCACTACGCTCGCAACCTCTACCCGGAGACCCGGGTGCGCTACGTCAACTCCGAGGAGTTCACCAACGACTTCATCAACAGCATCCGCGATGACAAGGCCGGTGCCTTCCAGCGCCGTTATCGCAACGTCGACTTCCTGCTGATCGATGACATCCAGTTCTTGCAGGGCAAGGAGCAGACGGTCGAGGAGTTCTTCCACACGTTCAACACGTTGCACAACAGCGAGAAGCAGGTGGTGATCACCTCTGACCAGCCCCCGAAGAAGCTGTCCGGCTTCGCCGAGCGGCTGCGCAGCAGGTTCGAGTGGGGCCTGCTGACCGATGTCCAACCGCCCGACTTGGAGACCCGGATCGCGATTCTGCAGAAAAAGGCGGCTCAGGAGCGGATGACCACTCCCGACGACGTCCTGGAGCTGATTGCCAGCAAGATCACCACCAACATCCGCGAGCTCGAGGGCGCCCTGATCAGAGTCACGGCCTTCGCATCCCTTAGTGGCAAGCCCACGAACCGCGAACTGGCCTCACATGTGCTGAAGGACATCATCCCCAACGCCGAGTCCGGACGGATCACGGTGACGACCATCATGACCGAGGTCGCCGACTACTTCCGGATCAGCATCGACGACCTCTGCGGTACCTCACGGTCGCGCACGCTGGTCAACGCGCGGCAGATCGCGATGTACCTCTGCCGTGAGCTCACTGACCTGTCCCTGCCCAAGATCGGGCAGGAGTTCGGCGGTCGGGACCACACCACGGTCATGCACGCAGAGCGCAAGATCAGGCAGCTCATCGGTGAACGCCGTGCCTTGTTCGACCAGATCACCGAGCTGACCGGAACGATTCGCAAGGCCGCTGCGCGCTGATCACGGGGTCCTCACGTCTTATCCACAGACCTGTGGATAAGACTGTGGGTAACGCACCAGACTTTCTCTGTACTCCCTGCTCACTCGCTCGACGACATACCGCGACAGCTGCGGCGCGCAGCTACTCAGAGCACGCGTGTGCACCACCTTGGGGACGACACCCACCACAACGCGCGCTGACTTGAGGACAACCCTGCATGAATCAGTCACCCGTTGTGGACACCGGTGAGCACTCCCCAGCCAGCGCCGCCGCATACCCCGGGTATGCACGTGTTGTCCACAGTTCGAAAGGACCCCTCACCTGCACCGACAAGGGTTCTCCCCAGTGTGCACACCCCCTACGACGACGACGATATCTAGCAATCTGACTATCTCGCCCCCCGTCCCCAAGCGATGAGCAAGCACCGGCGAGGGCACGGCATCGGCCCGGCACGGTGGGGTTGGCGCCCTCGGCCGGGACGACTAATGTCATGCTTCACCCCGTCGACCCGACACCGGGTGGGCCACCCTCGATGCGAAAGGGCTCCGTACCGTGAAGTTCCGCGTTGACCGCGACGTCCTCGCCGAGGCGGTGGCTTGGGTCGTCCGTGGTCTGAGCAGCCGTCCGCCGGTGCCTGTGCTGGCCGGGGTGCTCCTGCGGGCCGACACCGAGGGCACCTTGACCCTCTCCGCCTTTGACTACGAGATCTCGGCGACGGTGACGGTGGAAGCCGATGTGGACGAGGCGGGCACGGTTCTCGTGCTGGGCCGGTTGCTCGCTGACATCGCCCGCAACCTGCCCGCGCAGCCGGTCGAGGTCTCGACCGAAGGCAGCAAGGTCGCGCTGCGGTGCGGGTCGAGCCGTTTTTCGTTGATTCAGATGCCGGTCGAGGACTACCCCACCCTGCCGGCACCGGCGGAGTCCAGCGGCACCATCCCTGGGCAGGCCTTCACCCAGTCGGTCGCTCAGGTCGCGATCGCGGCCGACCGTGGTGACACGCTGCCCATCCTGACCGGAGTCCGCGTCGAGATCGAGGGTGACAAGGTCACCCTCGTCGCCACCGACCGCTATCGGTTGGCCATGCGCGAGCTGACCTGGAGTCCGGTCGGCAGCGACGTGTCACACGTCGCACTCATCCCGGCTCGCACGCTGTCCGAGACGGCCAAGGCGCTGGGAGCCGCAGGCTCCATCGACGTCTCCCTCGGGGACGCAGGCCGCGGTGACGGGCTGATCGGCTTCGAAGCAGGAGCGCGCCGAGCTACGACCCGACTGTTGGACGGGGAGTATCCCAAGGTCACGTCGATCTTCCCGGCCAGCGTCGACAGTGTCTCGCTCATCCACACCAGCACCCTGATCGAGGCTGTTCGCCGCGTCGCCCTGGTCGCCGAGCGCAACACCCCTGTCCGGTTGCGCTTCACCGATGGCCAGGTCGGCATCGAGGCCGGCACCGGTGAGGACGCCCAGGGCAGCGAGGCGATCGAGGCCACGCTGACCGGTCCTGAGATCGAGAGCGCCTTCAACCCCCAGTTCCTGTTGGACGGCCTCGGGGCGCTCGACACCGACTACACCCGGATGGCCTTTACTCAGGCCTCGCGGCCGTGTGTCATCTCCGGCCAGCAACAGCTCGACGGCGAGTCCGATGAGTCCTACCGTTATGTCCTGATGCCGGTCCGCTTCGCCGGCTGAGGCGGCCCCGCACCCCCTACGATCCGAGCCGGTCCGCGCACCACCATAAGCAGCACCCACCGACACGGAGGACCGCCATGCAACTCGGACTGATCGGCCTGGGCAAGATGGGCAGCAACATGCGCGAGCGACTGCGCCGAGCCGATCACGAAGTCTTCGGCTTCGACCTGGATCCCAACGTGCGCGACGTCGACAGTATGCAGCAGCTGGTGGACTCGCTCAACGCTCCTCGAGTGGTCTGGGTGATGGTGCCGCACGGCGGTCCGACCACCACCACGGTCACCGAGCTCAGCGAGCTGCTGGACGAGGGAGACCTCGTCATCGAGGGCGGCAACTCGCACTACCTGGAAGACGCCAAGCACGAGGAGCTGCTGGCTGCCAAGGGCATCAACTACGTGGACTGCGGAGTCTCTGGTGGCATCTGGGGACTGGACAACGGCTACGGACTGATGTGCGGTGGCCGCGCAGAGCATGTGGAGCGAGCCATGCCGATCTTCGACGCGCTACGTCCTGAGGGTCCCCGTGAGGAGGGCTTCGTGCACGCGGGCGAGGTCGGCTCGGGCCACTACGCCAAGATGGTGCACAACGGGATCGAGTACGGCCTGATGCACGCCTACGCCGAGGGCTTCGAGCTGCTGGCCGCCAAAGACATCGTCAAGGACGTCAAGGGCTGCTTCCAGGCCTGGAGCCGAGGCACCGTGGTGCGGTCCTGGTTGTTGGACCTGTTGGTCAATGCCCTGGACGACAACCCTGGCCTGCAAGGCGTCAGCGAGTTCACCACGGACTCCGGCGAAGGCCGCTGGACGGTCCAGGAGGCCATCGAGAACTCCGTGCCGATGCCGGTGATCAGTGCCGCGCTCTTCGCCCGGTTCGCCTCCCGCCAGGAGAACTCGCCTGCCATGCAGGCCGTCGCAGCACTACGTGGGGAGTTCGGCGGTCACGACGTGCGGATGCTCGACGAGGATGAGCGCGCCGACACCCACGCTGCTGCAGAGACGAAGAAGGACACCAACCAGGGTGACGCCTCGACCGGCGAAGGCAGCGGTGGGTCCGAGCAGCACGCTGACAAGGCCGGTCCCTCCTCCGGTGCCGGCGGCACCGGAGGATCGCAAGGACCCACCTCGGGCACCGGAGACGCCGACCCCAGCGGCAGCTGATCCGCGCCCGTCGGCATACCGACAGCTGCTCTCATCCGTGCACCTGAAGCGTCTGGTCCTCGAAAACTTCCGTAGCTACGCCCGGGCCGAGCTGCTGCTGCGCCCCGGGACCAGCACCCTGCTGGGTCGCAACGGCGTCGGCAAGACCAACCTGGTCGAGGCAGCCGGGTATGTCGCTACCTTGGCCAGTCACCGGGTCGCCCAAGACACCCCGTTGGTGCGCACTGGTACGACCTCCGCCGTCATCCGAGCCGAGGTGGTCAGAGACGCTCGTACGAGCCTGGTCGAGCTCGAGCTCGTCCCCGGGCGGGCCAACCGGGCTCGGCTCAACGGAGCTCCACTGGCTCGACAACGCGACATCCTCGGGACCCTACGCACGGTGCTCTTCGCGCCGGAGGACCTCGCCCTGGTCAAGGGTGATCCGGGGGAGCGCCGGGGGTTCCTGGACGATCTGCTGGTCGCGCGGCAACCGCGCTGGTCAGGGGTCAGGGCTGACTACGACCGGGCGCTGAGGCAGCGCAACGCACTGCTGCGCTCTGCCGCACCGCTGTGGCGTCCCCCCCGCAAGGGCGCCGGGCCCGCGATCTCCCGGGAGCGCGACAGCGGCGGTGACGTAGGGCGTCCGAAGGCGCAGGCTCGGGAGGAGGCACTGAGCACACTGGCTGTCTTCGACGACCAGCTGGCCCGGATCGGCTCTGCACTGATCTACGCCCGGCTACGGCTGTTGCGCGACCTGCGCCCCTATCTGGAGGAGGCCTACGCCAGTATCAGCGCAGCCGACACGGTCGCCACGGCGCAGTACCGCTCCAGCTTGCACGAGGAGCATGCCGCCGAGCTCGCAGCCGGCGAGGTGCCCGACCAGGAGACGCTGCTCGAGGGGATGCTGAACAGCATCGACGGGGTCAGAAGGCAGGAGCAGGAGCGCGGCGCGACCCTCGTCGGGCCACATCGCGACGACCTGGTGCTGACCCTTGGCGACTTCCCCGCCAAGGGCTACGCCAGTCACGGTGAGTCGTGGTCGTTCGCGCTGGCGCTGCGTCTGGCGGCCTTCAGGCTG
>JAABUN010003671.1_pt1 | contig 23075 bp, 23 predicted proteins | sample 5559311 | NCBI WGS metagenome assembly JAABUN01 (sample SAMN10711877, study PRJNA513370) | rock metagenome | isolation source: Antarctica rocks | place: Antarctica: Victoria Land, Siegfried Peak sud
TCGTTACGCTAAGAAGCACTATGTGATGGTTGAGCGGGTAGGAGAACGATGGCAACGACAGCGCAGGCGGTACCACAGCCTACGGCGACGAGCAGCACCCGCACGCAATGGCGCTGGTTGCCCCGATTACGCGCCGCGCTGGGAGTCATGCCGTTCCTCGTGCTGATCGCTCTCACCTTTGTCTTCGCGCAAACCGATCCAGATTACTGGTGGCATCAGCGCACGGGGCAGCTGATCCTTGCACTCGGACAGCTACCCCGCACCGATCCATTTTCGTTCACCTCGCTTGGGCAACCGTGGATCACGCACGAATGGCTGACCGAGGTCTGCTTCGCGTTCATCGCGGCGCACTTCGGGTACGTCGGGAATGTCGTGTTCTATGGCACTATCACGGCACTGGCCGCGCTCGCCATCCGCGCCACCTGTCGCTTGCGCGGCCTTGGACCGGCCGGTGCGACGGGGATCATGCTCTGGGCCTTCGCGATCATCCTGCCGCTGGCGAATGTGCGACCGCAAATGGTGACGATCCTCTTCCTGGCACTTACTGCGCTGATCGTCACCGCCTATCTCCAGGGCGAGGCCCGTGGCCTGTGGATACTACCGCCCCTCTTCGTCCTCTGGGTCAATCTGCATGGCGGCTATGTCATCGGCCTGGTCCTCCTCGGCCTGACGTTGCTCGGGGAAACGGCAGCGCGCTATCTTGGCCGCCCGGCAGCGCCGCTCCGACCGCTCCTGCTCACCACCGCCCTCTCAGGCGCGGCGACGCTGGTCAGCCCGCTGGGCGTCGAGGCGCTACGCTATCCGTTCACCTATGCGGGCACCGGCAATGCCTCGCAGCGCTTCATCGCCGAATGGCAGTCGCCCAACTTCCACAACGCAGCATTCTACCCACTCGCGGCCAGCCTGCTCGTCGGCTTGCTGATCGGTATCGGGCGTGGCAAGCCGCGCCCAACCGAGCTCCTGTGGACCGCGCTCTTCTCCGCGCTCGCCCTCCAATCGATCCGCCACACACCGCTCTACGCGATCGTCGTCCTGCCCTTACTCGGGGTACAACTCGCCTCGATCGCGCCATCCTGGCCGGGGGTACTGACCCGCTGGCGCGCGCCAGCCCGGCTGATCCTCCCCGTCAGTGGTTGGCTACTCCTCCTCATCGGGACAATCGCACTCGTAGCGGGCAGTGCTGCACTACCGCTCCAGACCGGCACCACGCCGCGCGTGGGCGGCTATCCCACCGGGGCGGTCACCTACCTCCGCGCACATCCCGAAGCACAAGGCAATCTCTTCAACACCTACAGTTGGGGCGGGTACCTGATCGCCGAACTCTACCCCGATCGCCTCGTCTCGATCGATGGTCGCGCCGATGTTCACGGCGATGCGCTGGTGACGCAACATCGCGCAGCCGAGCGTCTGATGCCCGGCTGGCGCGACACCCTCGACACCTGGCAGATCGGCCTCGTCCTCATTGATCGTGACGGCCCCCTCGCGACCGCACTGCGCGACGATCCCGCCTGGCAAGAACTCTACGCCGGAGAGGTCGAACGCCTCTTCGCCCGCCGCTAAGCGGTCACTGCACCGCCCCAGATTTCCCACATTTTGGCCTCACGGCTCAACCATTCTAGGCGGTACGACAACCGCAAAGGACCAGTTGCACAGCCCTACCTGGGAGCCTCGTATCGCTGGCGTCATAGCACGCCCGCACGAGCCTATAGAGCCCCCCTTCACCCCCGATGACTTGCGCCTTATCCCATCGATCGACCACTCTCGTACTCACACCCCAACTCCCAACGAGCCACCCCTCCCTCGTCAAGGGAGGGGCCGGGGGAGAGGGGTCCATCCCGTCCCCATTATGTAAGAACTTCAACCAGACATCTTGACAAACAAAAGGAATGATGGATAATCGATTCTTAATACTCTCCTGACGGAACGTCGATCACTTGGCCGCGAGGTGCCCATTGAATGTGCGGGAGCGCCCCCTATCGCGCCGCGTCTTCCGGGAAGATGTCAAGGAACACCTGATCAAGGCGATCCTCTCAGGGCAACTGCAGCCCGGCGAGCGGATCGTGGAGACCCACGTCGCCCAGGAACTCGGGATCAGCCAGGGTCCGGTGCGCGAAGCCCTGCGCGATCTGGACATCTTTGGCTTCGTCACCTGCGAGCCATTTCGCGGGGCGCGTGTCCGACAACTCTCGCACGCCGATCTGGTCAGTATCTACCCGATCCGCGCCGCGCTCGAAGGGGTCGCGGCGCGGGCCACCGCGCTGCGGGTGGATGACACGTTCAGCGCCAGACTGTCGGCCCTGTTCGCTCACCTCACCCGGATGGCCGCGATCGACGACCGCCCGGCCTACATGGAAGCGGATAACGCCCTCCATGAAGCGATCGTCGAGCAGTCCGGCAACGACTGGCTGCACCGCTTCTGGCGCAGCATGAATTTCCCGATGACGACGCTGATCTCGGTGAATATCAGCAACCGCCCCCTCCCCGAACTCGCCGAACGCCACGCGGCGCTGGTCGCGGCGATCATCGCCAGGGACGGCCCCGCCGCCGAAGCGGCGATGCGCCAGCATATCGAAGAGATCGGGGAGTGGGTGCTCGCCGCGCTGGACACCCAGGAACGGCAGGCAGATGACTAAGCGATAAATGTCGGGGAGAATCAGCATGGGTGCAGGGTCGGATATTGGCTACGTCACCAGCAGGTGGAAAGGGCCGTAGCGGCAGCGGAACGACACGAGACGGACAAAGGGCGCGAATGGTGGGGACGCGAATGGTGGCTCGCCCTGCGGTCAGGGCGAGTAGAAGGGGAGGCGCAATCATGCAGGCGGGAACACGACTCACGCGACGGCATTTCCTGGCGGGCGCGGCGGCAACAGCGGCGGCAACACTGCTGGCCGCGTGCGGCGGGGCGACAACTCCGGCGGCAGGTGGCAACGCCCCCGCTGCCTCGACCAGCGGCGGGGCCTCGACCGCCCCGGCGGCGAACACCGCCAAGATCACCCTCAACATCGCGGTAAACAACAGTTCGCCCGCCGAGGTGAATCTGATGCAGAAGGCGGTCGATCTCTATAAGACCACCCACACAAACGCCGAGATCTCCGTCCTCGGCTACGACCCGACAACCTACGACCAAAAGCTGATCACCGACGTGTCGGGCGGCACCCTGCCGGATATCTTCTCCGTCAGCGATGTTTTCAATAAGCCGTTCTTCAAGAGCGGCCTGATCGCCGACCTCAAACCACTCGCCGCCAAGACCGGCTTCAAGCTCGATGATTTCGACCCGCAATTCCTCAGCCTCGCGGATGATCAGGGGAAGATCGGCTTCCTCCCCCGCGCGGCCGATGTCGTCGTCATGTATTACAACAAGCGGATGTTCGACGAGAGCAAGGTCGAGTACCCGACGACCAGTTGGGGGATGCAAGATTTCATGACCGCCGCCGAGAAGCTGACCAAGAAGGCCGGTGACGGCACGGTGACGCAGTACGGCTTCACCTCGAACTACACGACCTGGTCGATCTGGGTGCCGATGGTCGTCGCGGAGGGCGGCAAGATCCTCTCCGACGATGGCAAGAAGGCGGTCTTCGATTCCGCCGAGGGGGTCCGCGCCTGGAACTATATCTTCACCGGCGTCAAGAATGGCTCGTTCGCGCCACCATCGGTACAGACGACGATGGGCGGGCCGAACGTCCCCTTCTTCAATAGCAAGGCCGCGATGGTCTTCAGCGTGCGCGCCCTCACGCCGAACGTCCGCGCGCAGTTGAAAGACGACTGGGATGTGCAGCTGGTCCCGAAGGGAACGGCCGACCGGAAGTCCGGGATGGGCACCACCGGCTACGGGATCTCCGGCAAGGCCAAGAACCCCGACGCCGCCTGGGACTTCATGCAGTTCCTCTTCACCAAGGGCCTGCAAGTCTTCATGGAGTCGTACCTCGTCGTGCCGCCGCTGAAGAGTTTCTACAACGACGCGGCGTGGCGGAATCTGCCGCCACCCCCGGCGAACAACGAGATCTTCGTCAGCGCGACGCAGACCGCGATGCTGCCGCCCGCACTGCCGTTCTACAGCACCGGCCCCTTCAAGCAGGCGATCACGGATGGTCTGGACGCGGTCACACTCGGCAAGATGACCCCGGACCAGGCGGTCAAGCAGATGGCCGCGCAGGCGACAACCTCGCTTCAGTCGTAGCCCGTAGCCCGTAGCCCGTAGCCCGTAGCCAGTAGTCGGTGGGTTGGGGGCAGGGAAGCGGGACGCGGTTGTGGCCGTGCGTGGGCTGGCGCGGTGCCAGTCCGCGCACAGGCCGTTATTGGGTCGGTGCAGCAGATACGAGAATAGCGGGCAACGGAACAGGAGGGACGATGCGGACGGATCTATCGCTCCCGGCGCGGGAGGCGACCAGTCGGCGTCTGCCACGCGCCAGCAAATACCGCTACCGCGACTGGCCGTGGGTGCTCCTCTTCCTCGGGCCGAACTTCGTCCTCTTCGTGGCGTTCCTGGCCTTCCCGGTCGCCTACGGCCTGTACATCAGCTTCTTCAAGTGGAATATCATCGAGACGCCAACCTTCATCGGGTTCGCCAATTACTGGCGTTTCTTCACCGACCCGCTGACACCGAAGCTGGCGACGAACTCGCTCTATTATCTCGGCGGCACGGTCGTCCCGATTATCGTCCTGTCGCTGGTCAACGCGGTCCTGCTCAACGCGGTGAAGCGGTTCATTCCCTTCTGGCGCGGGCTCTTCTTCCTGCCGCTCGTCACCTCGCCGGTCGCGGCGGCGGCGGTCTGGCGCTGGATGTACGCCAAAGATAACGGTCTCGTGAACTACTTCGTGACCCGCCTCGGCGTGTCCCCGCAAGACTGGCTCTACAACACGACCTGGGCGATGCCCGCGCTAATCATCGTGACGATCTGGTTGGCACTCCCCTTCAACACGATCCTCTACCTGGCGGGCTTGCAGGAGATCCCGGAGGAACTCTACGAGGCGGCGTCGCTCGATGGGGCCTCGACCTGGCAACAGTTTCGCCGAATCACGGTGCCGCTGCTGACCCCGACAACCTTCTTCGTCTTCCTGATCACGGTGATCAGCGTCCTCTTCGGCTCGTTCGACATCGTCAACGTGATGACGCAGGGCGGGCCGTTGAACTCGACGAACACCTTCATCTACACGATCTACCAGAACGCCTTCCAGTTCTTCCAACTCGGCTACGCCTCGGCGCAGGCATATCTCCTCTTCGTGGTCGTCTTCATCTTTACCCTGATCAACTGGCGACTACAGAAAAAGTGGGTGCATTACTGATGATTGGCAAGATAACGCAGAACCCGCTGCGCAGCACTCTCCTCTATGCCGTCTTGCTGGCCGCTGCGGTCCTCAACATCATCCCCTTCCTGTGGATGATCTCGACCTCGCTCAAGACGTTGCCGCATGTCTTCGCCTACCCGCCGGAGTGGATTCCCAACCCGGTCGAGTGGCGCAACTATCCCGCCGCCCTCAAGGTCGTCAATCCGCGCGTCTTCCTGAACTCGGCGATCGTCACCGTCGGGATCGTCTTCTTCCAGGGGCTCGTGACGACGATGGGCGGGTTCGCCTTCGCGCGCCTGCGGTTCCCGTTCAGGGAGCAACTGTTCCTGGTCTATCTCGGCACGCTGCTGATCCCGGCGCAGGTCACGCTGATCCCGTCGTATATCGTCGTCGTGAACCTCGGCTGGGTCAACACCTATCAGGCGATCATCGTCCCCACCGTCGCGCACGGGGCGTTCGGCACCTTCCTCTTTCGCCAGTTCTTCATGCGGATCCCCGACGAGTATTACGAGGCGGCGAAGCTGGACGGCGCGAACTACTGGCAGCAGTTCTGGCGGCTGACCCTGCCGCTCAGTCGGCCGGTCCTCAGCGCCTACGGGATCATCACCTTCCTCAACGCCTGGAAGCTCTACCTCTGGCCGCTGATCGTCGTTCGTTCGCCGCAGATGAAGGTCGTGCCGATGGCGATCGCCGAACTGAGCGGCACGGCGGGCGAGAACCGCGCCGTGATGATGGCGGCAGTCGCCCTCTCGATCCTGCCCCTCTTCATCCTCTGGCTCGTCGCCCAGAAATGGATCATCCAGGGGATCGCATCGAGCGGCGTGAAAGGGTAGCGGGTCAGTTGCACGTTAAGCGATCGGCGCATCGAGCAGGGCGGCGAACGCGCCAAGGGAGGGCCTGATGAAGTTGCTGCTCACGTCCGCTGGCATCAAGAACCCGAGCATCCACGACGCGCTGGTCGCGCTTCTGGGCAAGCCAATCGCCGAGGCCAATGCCCTCTGTATCCCCACCGCGATATACGGGCATCCCCAGGCCGGTCCTGGCGAGGCGTGGCGGTTCGCCAGCGGACAAGAACCCGAATGCCCCATGACCGAGCTGGGGTGGCGGTCCGTGGGCCTGCTGGAGCTCACCGCACTGCCGAGCATCGACAAGGAGCGCTGGATCTCCTGGGTGCGGGAAACCGACGTCCTGCTGGTGAACGGCGGCGATGCGCTGTATCTGGCCCACTGGATGCGACAGTCCGGGCTGGCGGACCTCTTGCCGTCGCTGGGCGAGACAGTCTGGGTCGGGCTGAGCGCCGGAAGCATGGTGCTGACCCCTCGCACCGGGGAGTTTTTCGTCAACTGGGCCTCGCCCACCGGCGGCGACGAGACGCTCGGCCTTGTCGATTTCTCGATCTACCCGCACCTGGATCACCCCGAGTTGTCCCATAACACCATGGCCAACGCGGAACGGTGGGCCGCCGACATCGTCGGCCCGGCGTACGCGATCGACGATGAGACCGCCATCACCGTCGTTGACGGCGCGGTCGAAGTCATCTCCGAGGGGCATTGGCAGCTATTCACCCCCTAGTCGAGAGGCGCAGCGGCCTCGCTCGCGTCCATTGGCCGTGGTGGCTGCAATTGGGTGGGGCCGAAGCGTCAAGCGACGTGCAGAGGCAAACTGACCCACTACCCGTGAAAGGCTAGTCAGCGCCTCCGGGCCTCGTCAACGTATGTGGACAGCAGCGGATTGTGGCGGGCGGTTGAGGGAGCGTAGCAGCGTGATTCGGCAAGGCGGTGGACCGGGGATTTTAATCCCCGCCTAGGTTGCCTGCGGCCACGCCTCCCCTGACCCGGCAGGGGACCACGGTCCACTGAAGTGGACTGGGACCAACCGGATCACGCTGGTGCGCCCCACCAATCACCAGCCATCCCCCACACCAAGAAAGGTTGCACGATGACACTCCAGATCGCGCTGATCGGTTGCGGCGGCATGGGTCGCCGCCACATCGTCGGCTTCCACAAACTCCGGCAGATCGGCAGGCAGGATATCGAACTGGTCGCCGTCTGCGACCCCTTCCGCACCAACGCCGAACTGGCGCGCGACCGGGCGGCAGAACTCCTCGGCACCACCCCGGCGATCTTCGCCTCGTTCGAGGAGCTGTACCGGGCGCTCCCAGAACTCGACGCGATCATCGTCACCACCCCGCCCGATCTCCACGCGGCGGTCGGCGTCGCGGCGCTCGAAGCGGGTGTCCACGTCATGGTGGAGAAGCCGATCGCCCTGACCGTGCGCCAGAGCCTGCAACTGATCGGGGCGGCGGAGCGCACCGGGCGCAAGTTAGCCGTTGCGGAGAATTATCGGCGCGACCCGATCAACCGACTCGCCAAGGCGCTGATCGAGTCGGGGGTACTCGGCCAGGTCTTCCTCGGCGTCCAGTCATCGTCGGGTTCGGGCGAGCGGGTGATCATCACCCCCTGGCGGCATCAGCGCCAGTCGGGCGGGATCGTCGTCGATATGGGGATCCACTACACCGACCTCCTCGAATTTTTCCTCGGCCCGATCGATCAGGTCATGGGGATGAGCGGGCAGGTCGATCAGGAGCGCCGCGACACCGCGGGGGTCTGGCACCCGGTCGATGCGGAAGATTTGTCGGTCGGCGTGGCCCGCTTCCGCAGCGGCGCACTCGCGAACTGGCTGCTGAATCTGGCCGGGCGGGGCGAATCGCAATTCGCGCGCATCTTCTACGGCACACGCGGCACCCTGTCCATCCCGCGCGACCGCTCCGGCGGCGCGCTGACGCTATCGCTCCGCCGGGATAGCCGCGACACCCCGATCACCGAGGCCGAGCAACTGGCGCTCGTCCCGGACTTCGCGCTCGACCCGACGACCGCCGCCCTCTTCGGCGATGCGCGGCCCTCGTCGTACACAATGCCGTTCGCCGATGTCGATGCGAACCTGCTCGCGGTCGAACTGGCCGACTTCGCTGACGCGATCCTCACCGACCGCGCCCCGGAGGTCACCGGCGTCGAGGGGCTGCGGGCGCTGGCCGTGATCTACGCCTTCCTGGAATCGGAGCGCACCGGCAGCGCCGTCGAGATCGAGGCGTTCATGCGTGGCGAAGGCTCCCTTTACCTGGCCGAGCTCGAACCATCGACCGCAGAGACGCGCTAAGGGGAATTAGGCAACGTCGCTTGCAGACCCAGTCCGCCGATGGCAACGGCGAACGTGGTCGGGTCAACGTATAAACTTAGCCTCCGTAGGGAGGCTTCATGGCCCGCAGGCCCACAAGGCCGGGTGCCCTCTGGGCGATTTAGCCGCCAGCCACCACCGCGTTTATGTGCGCCGCTGCCATCAACCAGCGACCCACACCGACCATCCGCCGCTTACTGTAGTAGCGAGCCAACCATCATCGCGTCTGCCTTCGTCGGGATTGATAGAGGAGCAACCGATGTCACAAACACAGTTCGGTTTCTGTGTGCCGATCTTCGCCGCGCCGGGGCTGCGGTTCTTCCGCACCCCCCATTACGCCGCGCTCGATACCGTCACCACGATGGCGCTGGCCGCGCAGGCGGAGACGGCGGGCTACGATTCGATCTGGGTGGCGGACCACCTGATGCGCGGCAAAGACGAGGCGATCCTCGAAGGCTGGACCGTCCTCGCCGCGCTCGCCGGGATGACCAGCCGCGCGAAGCTCGGCCTGATCCACCAGACCCATTTCTTCCGGCACCCGGCCCTCGTCGCCAAGATGATCACCACCATCGACCAGATCAGCGGCGGGCGCTTCGTCTATTTCCTCGATTGCGGCAACCAGAGCGACGAATATGTGAACTACGGCCTGCCGTGGGACGATGCGATCGAGGAGCGCGTCGCGCAGATGACCGATGGCCTGGAACTCGCCCTTGCGCTCTGGTCGTCGCGCGGCCCGGTCAACTACAGCGGCCCCTATTACCAGTTGCACGACGCGATCTGCAATCCCCCACCGGTGCAGCAGCCGCACCCGCCGATCTGGTTCGGCGGCGTCAACCCTGCCATGCTCCGTACCTGCGCGCAGCACGGCCAGGGCTGGAACACCACCCCCGTTAGCGTGCCGCAACTCCGCGCCCATCTCCAGACCCTCGCGGCGGCCTGCGCCGAGGCGGGTCGCCCCTACGAGGAGTTGGAAAAGAGTCTCGAAATCCAGATCCTGATCGCCCCCGATCGCGCCGCGCTCCGACAGCGCCTCAGCGCGATCGCCGCGCTCGACCCCGACGGTCGCGCCCCCGACGCGGCGCTGGCGGCGTTCATCGCCGGCGAGACGGACGAGATCCCGCCCGATCTGCGCCGCACTAGCCTGGTCGGGACGCCGGAAGAGGTCACACAGCAAGTCCGGGAATATATCGCCGCAGGGATCGACCATTTCATGCTCTGGTTCCTCGACGCGCCGAGCGCCAACGGGATGCAACTCTTCGCCGAACAGGTCCTGCCCACCTTCCGGGCCTAAGCACCACCTTTACCCTCCCCTATAGGGGAGGGTCGCCGCCCGCAGGCGGCGGGGAGAGGTCCGTCCCACTCCCCCACCCCCTACCACCGCGCACGCTACGCGGCAGTCACAAGCGAAGGGAGAAGCCAACCGTGACCACTAGCCTGCCCAAGGTACTCCTCGTTTTCAACGAACACGTCTACGAGAATTATTTCAAGCCCGCCGACCGCGAACGCCTCAGCCAGTTCGCCGCGTGGGAATGGCTGCCGATGGAAGGTGGCCCTCGCTTCGGCGCGAACCCCGACCCTGCGGCGGTCGCGCAACTCCACGAGCGGGTCGGCGATGTCGAGGCAATCATCGTCTGCCACGGCTCGCCCCAGATCGACGCGGCGGTGATGGAGCGGGCCCCGCAACTCAAGCTCATCGGTGAGTTGGAAGGGGATCGCTTCGCGGAGCGGATCGACCTGGACGCCGCCTGGGCGCACGGCATCCGCACGGTCGATACGACACACGGCTCCTCCTATCCCGTCTCGGAGTGGGCGCTGGCGCTGATCCTGATCTCGCTACGCAACGCCGGCGAGCATTTCCGCCAGATCATCCAGCACCAGGAGTACCGGAACCCGCAGACAGGCTGGATGCCGTCTCGCCTGGAAGGGAAGAAGGTCGGGCTGATCGGCGGCGGCTACATCGCCCGCCGCCTGATCGACTACCTCAAGCCGTTCGGCTGCGACATCCGCGTCTACGATCCGTATCTGCCGAAGATCGTCCCGGAGATCATGGGCTTCCTGCTCACCTCGCTCGATTTCGTCCTGGCCGAATCGGAGGTCGTGGTCTGCCTCGCGCCGCTGACCCCGACGACACGCCGGATGCTCGGGCAGCGCGAACTGGATCTGCTGAAGCCCGGCACCGTCTTCGTCAACGTCTCGCGCGGGGCGATCGTCGATCCCGAGGCGCTGATCGCGCGCCTGGGTCGCGGCGATATCGTCGCCGGGCTCGATGTCTACGACCCCGAGCCGATCCCCGCCGACAGCCCGATCAAAGACCTCCCCAACGTCTTCCTGAGTCCGCACATCGCGGGCTCGAATCGCGGGCTGGAGAGCTTCTTCACCCTGATGGTCGATGAACTCGACCGCTGCCTCCACGGCCACGAAACCCTCCACGACCTCAGCCCACGCACCCGCGCCAACCGCACCGGCGCCGCCGTCCCCACCGAGCAAGGCTGATCTTCAAACGATCCACAACGTAAAAGGGCGGGGCGGATCCAATTGGATCCGCCCCGCCCCTCAATCTCGTCTCTTCTCCGCGACGCTCTCGCTTCCTCCGCGTCTCTGCGTTAAACCCGTCCCGCCTCTGCGTCTCTGCGCCTCTGCGCCTCTGCGGTGATCGTCACCACCTACGACGACAGCAACAGTTCCCGCAGGGCGTTCTCCTGATCGCGCTTCGTCACCGCAACGACCTCGTCACCTTCGTGCAGCCGGGTCGTCCCGGTCGGCAGGATCAGCTCGGCACCGCGCATGATCGCCGCGATCACCACGCCGGCAGGGAACGGGATCTCGGCCAGCGTGACCCCATTCACCGGGGAATCGCCGGGAATAATCCCCTCGACAATCGCCAGATCGCCGTGGCGCAACGTCATCAGGTGGACGAAGTGGCGCTGCGGGATCAGTTGTTCGATCAGGTTGAGGATCACATTGGTCGAGTTGACCGTCGAGTCGATCCCGAGGCGGCGGAAGAGGTCTTCATTCTTCGGGTTATTGATCCGGGCGATCGTGCGCGGCACATTGAAGCGCTTCTTCGCCATCTGGCAGATCACCAGATTGTCCTCATCGTCGCCCGTGACCGCGATCACCACATCGGCACGCCCGGCCCCCGCACGCTCCAGCGTCACCGCCTCGTCGCCGTTCCCGTGCAAGACTACCGACCCGAACCGCTCGGTGTAAATCTCCACCTTCTGCGCGTCCCGTTCGATCAGCAGGATCTCGTTCGTCCCTTCGTTGATGAGCGTCTTGGTGAGGTAATAGCCGACCTTGCCGCCACCGACGAGCAGGATATACATGCGTCCTCCGGGTGAGTAGTCGGCAGTTGGCAGTCGGCAGTGGCCGGACTGGCATTAAAGCACCGAGCCCGCAACGGGCCTCTACCGCCGACTGCCGACTGCCGACTTTTATCCGTTACTGCTGTTCACGTCGCGCCAGCATCGCGGCGACCAGGCGATCGTAAGCAAGGCTGCTGACGAGCTTCGTCGGGCAGATCGTGTCGAGGCCGATCTCGCGGTAGATCTCCTCACGCGCCGGATCGTAGATCCGCACGACACATTCCTGTACGCCGAAGATCTCGCGGGCCACCTGAGCCGCCATGATATTGCGGTTATCGCCCTCGGTGACGGCTACGAATGAGTCGGCACCCTCGATCCCCGCCGACCGCAGCACATCCTCGTCGATCCCGGTGCCGACCACGGTCAACCCACGAAAATCATCCGGCAGTCGCTTGAACGATTTTGCGTACAGATCGATAACGCCGACCCGATGCCCCTCGCGATCGAGCCGCGTCGCCAACTGCGAGCCCACCCGCCCGCAGCCCATGATGACCACTTTCATCAGCGCCCCCGGTCTAATGACGAGTGACGAATGACGAATGACGAATAAGGGACGAGAGAAAGCCACTCACGTCAGCTACACTCCCCGAGACCTATTCGTCACTCGTTATTCGTCCGCGCCTTGCGGCAAATCACCACTTCGCACGGTGCATTCTTCAGCACATATGGGATCGTGGTGCGCCCTGGCGTCACTTCGCCGCCACGATGCCGAATGATCGCCCCCATCACGATCAAGCGGGCATTGCGGCCCAGGGCTTCATCGACGATCGCCGGTCCAGCAGCGCGAGCCTGCAACAGTTCGACCTCGAGTTCGTAGCCATACTGGGCAGCGATCTCCGTCGCCGCGCGCAGGATCTCATCCCCGCGCTCGACTTCGGAGCCCATCTCCGCCTCCAGCGGCAGTTGCTGCGGCACCTCCACGACGTGGATCGCCGTCACGGTTGAGTGATAACGTCGTGCCATCAGAATCGCGATATCGAGCGCACGCTCATCGACTACCGCGCCGCTGATCGGCACCAGGATGAGATTATCCCCGGCGGCCATGCCGCACACCCCTCCACTGTTGAATTCTCACTTCCACGCGACAGTATAGCGCAGGAACGCGGCGTATATTGGCACAACGGGCATGCCCTGGCAAACGCAAAATCGGCCAGCACCCTATCGTCGCAGCATGCCTCGGGACCGCCAGCGGGCAGCGCCATACTGTACCCTCTTACAATCCCCGTGCCAAGCGTAAAACGAGCGAATCGGGCAACCCCGCCTCGCGCATCTGCGCCTGGGTCTTCCCGATATCGTAGGCCAAACGGCGGAACTCGATCTTGCGCGTCTCCGGCTCGTAAATCGCGTACGCGGCGCGCGGATCGCCGTCACGCGGCTGACCGACGCTGCCGGGATTCACGAGGTAACGCCCGTTGGAAAGGATAATCGGCTCACCGTAGGGCGGGACATGGCTCGGCTCACCCTTGCGGGACAACCCTTCGTGGAAGATCGCCGGGGCGTGGGTATGGCCGACGAAGCAGATGTCGGTATCGAAATACTCGAAGTTCGCCGCCGCCTGCGCCGGGCGCAGCAAATACTCCCAGACCGGGTGGCGCGGGCTACCATGAACCAACGTCGTCTCCCCCTCGATATAGCGATTCGGCAGCGCATCGAGCCACTGATAGGCTTGCGGGGTCAGTTGCTCCACCGTCCAGAGGGTCGACTGGCGCGCACTCTCGTTGAAATCATCGAGATCGAGCCGTCCCAGCGCCGCCCAGTCATGGTTCCCGACGACGACGATCTCGGCGTGCTTCGCCACCCAGGTGCAACATTCATTCGGCGACGGGCCGTACCCGACCACATCCCCGAGGCACCAGACTGCATCGACCGGCCCGGCATCTTCCACCACCGCCGCCAACGCCGTGAAATTGGCGTGGATATCGGTGATGAGCAAAACACGCATCAATAAAGCCCCCTACCACATGAACGATGCGGTGAAGTACGAAGTACGAACTACGAAGTACGAAGTACGGGAGAGGGAACACCACGCTCGTCCGCAACCTCGGCCACTTCGTACTTCGTACTTCGTACTTCGTACTTATCATGGCGTTCCAGCGCCACCAATAACCCGGCCAGGTCGCTCGGCGTCACACCGGCGATCCGACCAGCCTGCCCGAGGGTCGCGGGGCGGATCGCCAGTAGCTTCTCGCGGGCTTCGGACCGCAGGCTCGGCAGCGCGGCGTAGGCGAAGTCGCGTGGGATCGCCCGTCCTTCCATCGTCGCCAGCCGCTTCACCTGCACCCGCTGGGTATCGATGTAGTGGGCGTACTGCGCCTCGACCGTCACCTGCTCGGCGACCGTCGGTGGCACTGTCCACGAGTCGAGCGGCGCGGACGGCGGCAGATGCGCCGCCAGGAAGTCCGCGACCTGTGCCCACTCGGCGCGCGGACGGCGCAGGAGGTCGAGCGCCGACATCGCCCCGCTGATCGGCGGGAGGCCCGCAGCGGCGAGCGCGGCCTGGGTCACGCCGCTGTCGGTGATCCGGGTCGCGGCGAGCGCGGCCAGCACGTTGTCGCGCCCCACCTCTTTCGCCACCACCCGCTCGTACCGTACGCGCGCGACCAGCCCCAACTCGTAGGCCAGTGGGGTCAGGCGCAGATCGGCGTTGTCGCCGCGCAGCAGCAGGCGGTATTCGGCACGCGAGGTCAGCATCCGGTACGGCTCGACGAACTCCTGTGTCACCAGATCATCGATCATCACGCCGAGGTAGCCTTGATCGCGCCGCAGGATCACCGGGGCCGCGCCCGCCGCGTGTCGTGCGGCATTGATCCCGGCCAGCAACCCTTGCCCCGCCGCCTCTTCATAGCCGCTGGTACCGTTCACCTGCCCCGCGCAGAAGAGGCCGCTGACGCGCTTCGCCTCCAACGTGGGGGTCAGCTCGCCCACATCGACCGCGTCGTATTCGACCGCGTAGCCGAACCGGGTGATTGCCACGTCGCGCAGCGCGGGGATCGCCCGCAGCATCGCCCACTGCACGTCGTGTGGCAGGCTCGTATTCGCCCCCTGGACGTAGACCTCGCTCGTGCGCCAGCCTTCCGGTTCGAGGAAGAGTTGATGCGCGTGCTTCTGTGGGAAGCGCACGACCTTGTCCTCGATCGAGGGACAGTAGCGCGGCCCGACCCCCTGGATCGTGCCATCGTACATCGGGGCGCGGTCGATATTGGCGCGGATCTGGTCGTGCGCCGTCTCGTTGGTGTGGATGAGGTAGCAGCACATCTGCGTGCGCCAGTCGGTCTGCCCGGTCTGTGGCCCGATTTGTGGATAAATCGCCAGCGGCTTCCGCACGGTCGGCGCGATCTCGCCCTGCTCGCCCGCGTGGCTGAACCAGAGCGGCGTCGCGCTGCCCGGTTGCAGCGTCGTCAGCCCAAAGTCGATCGAGCGCGCATCGATTCGTGGCGGCGTCCCGGTCTTCAGGCGGCGCAGGCGGAAGCCGAGTGCCCCCAGCGCGGCGGAGAGTTCGTTGGCCGGTCCTTCGCCCGCCCGCCCGCCCGCCGCAACGGTCCCGCCCGCGATCATCCGGGCGCGCAGGAAAGTGCCGGTCGTCAGCACCGCCGCGCGGCACCGGTAGCGATTGCCACCCTGCGTCACAACCTCGCGCACGCGCGGCATACTCCCGGCTAGATCGAGCGGCAGATCGGTGACGAGTTCCTGGCGCAGCGTCAGCCCTGCCTGCTCTTCCAGGACTTCCTTCATCGTCATCGCGTAGAGGCGCTTGTCGCACTGCGCGCGGATCGCCTGCACCGCCGGGCCTTTGCTGCTGTTGAGGGTGCGGATCTGGATCGCGGTGCGGTCGGTCACCTCGGCCATCGCGCCACCGAGGGCGTCGATCTCACGGACGAGGTGACCCTTGGCGGGGCCACCGATCGAGGGGTTGCACGGCATCAGGGCGATCGTGTCCAGATTTGCCGTCAACAGCAGCGTTACGGCACCCATCCGCGCCGCAGCCAGCGCAGCCTCGCACGCCGCGTGGCCGCCACCGATCACGATCACATCGAATACTGTTGTGCTTTGGTCAGTCATCGCTCCGCTCTGTGCTCGTACGTGCCACGCCCTCCGCCCCGAGTGCGGAACCAATCTTCAGAGTATAGGGGACCGCTCAGGGTGGGACAAGCGCCGTCTGTCCTGGGACGATCGGCCCGAGGGCGTCGAGGTACCTTGCGGGCAAATGGAAATTGCTGACGCTGGCTGGCGGCTGAATCGCCCAAAGGGCACCCGGCCTTGAGGGCGCTCACGCGCCACGAAGCCTCCCTGCGGAGGCTAGGATTGCTGCGAGTCATTACCGTATTGTCAGGCGCCGCGCCACTAACGGACCTAAGTACAGTCACGCAACGATTGTGGGCTTGAGGCGAGCGAGCGTGAGGGAAATGCGCCACCCAAAGCCGCATAAGCTTTGTGATTGTACTTAGCCCGCGCAGGCGGGCTTCGTGGCCCGCAGGCCCGCGAGGCGCGGCTTCAGCCGCCAGCCCCCCCCCGCGTAAACACCGCCTACTGCTTCTTCGGCACCACGCCATCCCAGCGGGTATAGACGACCATCCGGCGATTGTAGGAATGGGTGATCGGGTCAAAGTCACCCGTGCAGGTGATCAGGTTGAGGTTGGTGTCATCCGTCCCGCCAAAGACCCGCTGGCCGGGGAAATCGTCCAATAGATAGCTTTCGAGGCCGGTGACGACAAAACGCCAGCGCAGCCCGGCGTCATCGGTGACGAAGACCTCCGCACCGGGCGTCAGGAAGCGCACATCCCAGAAGATCGCCGGGCCGACCCCGGCAAAATCGACGTGTCCGGCGACCACCGCGTTGCCGCGTTGCCCCGGTCGTGCGCCGTTCCGATACCAGCTGACGCCGAACGGATCGCGCGGCGCTTCCATCGCATTCGTCGCGTCCACCCCGACCGACTCCACCGCCGCCTCAACCTTGATCGCTGGGATCGACAGCCGCTGCGGCAGGCCCACGATCCGCGCGAAGTCCGGCACCGGCACCGCCGGTTTGGTCGCCAGAGTCGGCTGCGTGCGCCAAGTCTCCGCACCGAGCAGGCCGAGCAAAACCCGGTAGCGTTCCTCTTTCTCCGGGTGATACTCGAACCGATTGCGCTCGAAATACTGGACGGCGTAGTCCTTGCCATCGGCCTGGTTGCGCTCCACAAACTCCTCGGTCAGCGGGAAGCCGAAGACGGCCAGCCCGCCGTTCGCCTGCCAGTAGGCGAGGAAGGCGCCGCGCAACGTGTGGCCGGTCTCGGCCAGCACCGCGCACGTTGTGGGGGGACACGGCGTTTTCGCCGGGGCGGTGCGCTCGGGGCGCTTCCCGAGGAGAGTATCGCCGAGGCGCGTCAGCAAAACCTGATAGGCGGCGGGCTGCTCCGGGTGCCACTCCAGAATCGCCCGCTCGTAATACTGCACGGTCAGCCCGCGCTCATCGACGAACGCTTGACTGATCGGCAGACCCAGCACTTCCAGGCCGCCATGAGTCTGCCAATAGTCGCGAAACGCCCCCTCCATGCAGCGATTATTCTGCGGGAAGCAATACTTTTCGGCGGCGACCGCACGCGGCTGAAGCGGCGCAAACGGCAAAACCCCGCCGAGCAAGAGGACGGCGAGCGAAGCAGCGATCACGAACCGGCGCATCGGACACTCCTGAGACGTAGCAAGACCTCTTCGGTAGGAGAACGATACCCGATCGGATCGGGTGCCGCCAACTCCGATCACCACAACATGAGAGAGAGGCGGGACCATTGATGCACCCGGTCAGCAAAGGCGTGGCGTGTGGGTGTCACCAGCCGGGCGGGTCGCTGACCCGCCCATACCAACGTCAGCATCATGCACCACCAAGCGGAGCCGATAACGCGTGATGTACCGGCATCATCAGTTGGGTCCGACCAACGTCAGCGTCATGCGCCAACGATCGGAGCGTCATCAATCACCCGCCATCCGTAACCACCATCCCCGTCCCTCCCCCTTTCGTCTCTGCGGCCCTCTGCGTCTCTGCGTCTCTGCGGTGAACCGTCCCCCATTCGTCACTCGTCATTCGCCCGGCCCCTGCAACGGCCCCGACAAGTCCCACTCCGTAACCGGGAAACCCGCCAGCCGCCCGCGCGGCCAGTGCTCGCCCCCTGCCGCCAACCAGGCGAGGGTCGCCAGCGCCTCTTCGCGTTCCAGGCGCAGGAGCGCCTCATAGGGGGCGAGGGTCGCCGCTTCCAGCAGCGTCGCCGCCGCTGTCCACCGGCCTTTCACCAGGCGCTCACGCACCGTCACGAATAACCCCGTCTCGTCGCGGTGGATCGCGACCTCATAGGTCGCGGCCTCACGGTGGTGGAAATACCGCTCCTGCTGCCCCGCGCGGTGTGTTATGTAGCGGGCCGGGCCGAGATGCCCCCCCCGCACCGCCACCCGCAGGCGCGGCAGCAACGCCTGCAACCGGTGCGTCAGCGTCACGTCTTCCTGGCGCGCATAGGCCCATTCGACAAACAACAGCGCCCCGATTGCAAACGCGACCGGGGACAGCGCCGGATCGTCGGGCGCGGGCGACGACTGGACGATCAATGAAGGCTGGTAATTCTCGTCATCTTCCGGCTCTTCGGGGTATGGGGAGACGGCCAGGACGCGGAGGGTGAAACGGGCCAGCGGCTCATTGCGCGCCTCGTGCAACCGCCGCCGTAATCCACGCAGCATCGCTTAACCCCACCGCCGTGTGGCGCAGTCGCCGACACGGCGGTCCTGCGCGCCCGGCAGGTGCTGCGCCAAGATCATCACCATCCTCATCCGTTCTCCATCCGGTCACCAATCGCGTCAGCCAGCCGTTTACGCTGTGGTTCGCCCGGCCCAGGTTGCCGCACCGATACGGCTGCGGGCGGGCGCTTGCCGCCGAAAGTATGCCATAGAACGGTCACCCGGCGGTCGGTTATACTCAGTCCGTTGAGCGGGCCGCTGACAGGGCCATACGGATAGCACACAAAGGTATAGGCAAGCAAAGAATGCCGCGAATGGTCGACCAAACCGGATTGAATGAGCGTCTCGATCAGCACACCCGCCGCAGCGGGATGTTGGTCGGTATCTCGATGGCGCTCGTCGTCGCTTTGCTGATCGGCTCCTTCACCTGGCTCTTCTTCCGTCTCGACCCATTCTTCACCGATTTCGCCGGGCGCAGCGGTGTCGAGCGTGCCTCGCCGCCAGCCGCACGCGCGGCACTCAGCACCCGCACCGCCACCGCGCGCAGCGGTGCCGCCGCCACCCCGGAAGAGAACACCTTCCCGCAACTCCCCACGCCAACCGCCCTGACGGCCGCCACGCCGCGCGTCGCCGCCACACCGGGCTTCGTCGCCACGCACGCCATCGCCGACTTCGGCCAGCAGGTCAATCTGCGCGCCGGGCCAAGTGCCGCTTCCGCACGGGTCGGGCTCCTCTCCCCCGGTACGCGGCTGCAATTCCTCAATGAAGAGGAACGCGCGGGCGAGACGGTCTGGATGCGCTTCCAGACGGAGCGCGGCGATACCGGCTGGGTGCGCCAGATCGACACGATCACCGTCATGCCGGTAACCCCCGCGACCCCGCAACCCTCAACGACGCCCCGCCCGCGCTGATCGCCATCTCGCACCCTCAATATATCCGTGCTACGCGCCGATCGTTGCCTATCGTGTGGGTTGTCTCCTGCCGTCAGGCAGGGTGTTTTACCGCCGACGCATCCGAACTTTGGCGCAAAGCGTACAATCGAATAGTCCCGAAAGGTTGTGGGTGGCGATCTGTCATAAGGAGGCGCGATGGCCCGGTGATGCACGAAGCCCGGTCAGGCATGGTGATCGAGCGGGACGACTCGATCACAGGACACCCTTATGTCGTCTTTTATCGGAGGGGGAAAAATACCATGCGTCGCAAAATCTACAGCGCACTACTGATCGCATTGCTCGTTACCCTGGCCCTGGTGCCAATGGTCTCGGCGCAAACCCGCACCTTCAGCGCCTCGCTCGGGACCGCCGAAGAAGTGCCGACAAACGCCTCGACCGCGACCGGCCAGGCGACCTACACCCTCAGCGATGATGGGATGACCCTGCACTATAAGCTCACCGTCACCAACATCAAGAACCCGTTCATGGCGCATATCCACACCGGCGCGAAGGGCGTGAACGGTCCGGTGGTCCTGCCCCTCTTCAGCGCCGCGCCGAACGGTGGCGTCAAGAACGGCACCCTGATCGAGGGCGACGTGACCGCCGCCCAACTCAGCGGCCCGATGGCGGGCAAGACATTGGCCGATCTGATGACCGAAGTCAACGCCGGCAACACCTACAGCAACATCCACACCAATGACGGCGTAGACCCGGCGAACTCCGGCCCCGGCGACCTCGCTGGCGGCGAGATCCGCGGCCAGAACAGCGTCAGCGCCCCTGCCCTGCCGAACACCGGTGCCGGCGGCGCACGCGGCCAGCAGTTGCCCCCCGCCGTACCGGCCCTCGCGCTGGTCCTCGGCATCGCGACCCTGCTCGGCCTGGAATCCCGGCGGCGCGTCCTCCGCTCGCGCTAAGGAGCAAGACGGGCGGCGCAAATACCGCTCGAGGATGACAGCAGTCGCAAAGCAACCGGCCTGCGGGTTTTATCCCCCGCAGGCCGGTTGCTTTTCTATGCCAGCACCAGGCTCCGTAGCCCAGTCCGCCTTGCCACATCCCACCTTGACCCGCGCTAATCCAATCCCGTTCTTCTCTGCGGCTCTGCGGCTCTGCGGCTCTGCGGCTCTGCGATGAACGCCCCTCTCTCGTTCCTGCTCTGTGATCAAACCTTCTCCTCGTGTCGCACATCTCGCGTCTCGCGCGCCGCCAGCCGCCCGGCCCCTTCGGGAAAGATCTGCTGTAGCGCGGTCACGAACCGCTCCGGGTCGTGGTATTCGATCGCGTAGCGCCCCTGCGGGTCGAGCGGGTTCTTCGGCATGGTCAGGCCCAACCACCCTTCCTCGATCCCCTGACAGATCAACTCATTGACCCGCCGCACAAAACGCGAATAATACATACTACCCGGTTGACAGATCTCGAAATAGCGCTGGCCCATCCCATCGGCCGTCCAGATCGCCTGGATTAGTTGGATGTGTCGCTGCTGGATATCCGAGCGGTTGCCGGTCCCCATCCCGACCTTGCGGAGCGCCGCCGTCAACCAACTGATCCGGCGCGTCGGCCCGCCACAGATCGTGCAGGCGGTCGCCTCGCCATCCTCGGACACAACCGTCCGCTCGCATTGCTCGCACCAATAAAACCGCTCTGCCATCGCCCCACCTCCGCAGCCACCCGCACCGACGCAGATCGTCGCGCCACTAATGACTTAAGCGTAGTCGCCCACCTCGGCCTCAACAAGCCCCGCAGGGCTTATACGTGAGTGTGGCAGGCGGTTAAACCCTGCGACCCGGCACAGGATTCAATCGCCTGCCACAACCCCTTGACCACGTACCCAGCGCGGCCTACGATCCCCTTGAACACTACAGCGATGCAAGGCCCGACGATGAAGGAAAGAAGGAGAGTAGGTTATGACGCGCGACGAGGTCGTGGCCGCACTCAACGCCCAGGCCCGCGCCTGGGAAGCGGGTGATGTGGACGCGATCATGGCCCACTACGCGCCCGACGCCATCCTGATCGCCCCCGCTACCCACCTCACCGGGGCCGCCGCTATCCGCGCCAGCTTCGCCAACTACCTCACCGCCTACGCTGTGCGGCGCATCACCCTGAGCCGCGTCATCCTGGACGATGGGCAGGGAACACAAGGCGCGGATAGCGCAACTGGCGCACTAGAGTGGACCTGGCGCGAAACCCGCCACGCCGACAACCAACAGAACACCATCGACGACGCGATCATCTTCACCCTCCGCGCCGACAAGATCATCCACTGGCGCGAATACTTCGACACCACCACCCACGCCTGACGGCTAGCCATCCCACCCTCCCCGCGTCGGGGAGGGCCGCCGACGCAGCGGCGGGGAGAGGCCACCGCCGCCCTCCGCCGTTAAACGCCGAGGAAACGGCTCAAAGCCGCCCCCTCGTCTATCGCATTCGTTGCCCTATTCCAGTCCCTAGCGCATCGTCTGCTTCTGGATCAGGTAGACGATCCAGATACCCAGGAACATCACGCCGACAACAATGAACAGTTCGATCGTCTCGCCAACTTCACCGAAGATCATCGTAGCTCTCTCCCACCCGTATAACGCCTAGCGGGCAATCGTCTGGAAGCAACTCTTCGCGGGCGTCGTGGTCGGCGGTGTGGTGTGCGTCATCAGCCACTTCGTCAGCGCATCCAGGTCGGGATCCGAGATCTTGTCCGCGCCGAACGCGGGCATACCGGAACCGCTCCGCACCGAGCTGGGGTCGCGGATCCACTTGTGCAGACCCGCCGCCCCTTCGGTCGGCACATCGATCTGATTCGGGATGATCGGTGCGCGACTCGGGATCTTGCGGATCGCCACGCCGGTCAGGTCCGGGCCGACACCGGCACCGTTCGGATATTCCGGGGTGATCTTATGGCAGGTGATGCAGTTCGTCTCGAAGACCGACGCGCCGGGACCTTTCCCTGAGGCACCCGCCGCTACTGTCGCCACCGGCGCACCCGGCAGGATCCGCGCGTTCGGTGTCTGGAAGTTCGGCGGCGCAGGAATCGCGTTGATCGGCGTGCCGAGTTCGCCGGTCAGGACGTGGCTGACCTCATTCCAATCGCCGCAGCCGATGAAGGTGATAATGTCATCGATCTGCTGCGGATTGAGCGGCCCACCATTCGTCTCTAGGAAGATCGGCATGTTCGGCTCCCAGCCGTTGCTATTCTGCCGCCCATTGTTGAGGATATTGCGGATGTAGGTTCGCCGGTCGTCGTCGGGGACCTTGTTATCCTCGGTATTCAAGGCGAAGCCCGCCCCCGTGATCCCGTTCCCCTGCGGCCCGTGACAGACCACGCAGTTCTCGGCAAAGAGGTGCCCACCGCGCACGGCAGCCGTCTCGACCTGCTCGTTATAGGCCGCCGCACGGCGCTGCGGCTCGAAGATCATGTACATCAGGATGATGAGCCCGGCCAACATGAACATGGTGACAAAGGCTGTTACTTGCCGCCCGATCGTATCCACAGACCCGTTCCCTCCCTGAAAGCCACCGCGCCATCAATACGCCCCAACCCCGACGTACCGCGCGCCTCCCTATGAAAGCTTGACCGCCTGATCCGGGGTGTACCCATTGCGCTGGGTGATCTTGCTGGTATCGACCGAGA
>JAABUN010003672.1_pt1 | contig 23067 bp, 34 predicted proteins | sample 5559311 | NCBI WGS metagenome assembly JAABUN01 (sample SAMN10711877, study PRJNA513370) | rock metagenome | isolation source: Antarctica rocks | place: Antarctica: Victoria Land, Siegfried Peak sud
GCTGCCGTCCGGGAGGCGCCCGACGACCTCGCTGCCGGGTACGAGGGGCAGGGTCGTCTTCGACAGGTAGCTGTCCTCGACCTGGTGGGTGTCGGCGTACTTGACGGCCGATCTGCCCGAGTTGATCGCCGCCTGACCTCTGTCGCTTTCACCCGTTCGGCACCTAGTGCTTCACCACGCCACCGACCGAGATAGAGACGTGACCGACAGTGATAGCGCACTCGATCGGCACCTCGACAACCTCCGCAACCGCGGCCTCGCTGTGGTCTACGTGGATCAGCGCCGCCGGGCGCTTCGCGGCTTGGCCCGCGTCCTCGATGCGCCCGTGCTCGATCTCAGCGCCGACGACCTCGACCGCTGGCAGACGACGTGCCTCGCGACGCGCACGACCGGGCGCAGCCGCAACACCCTCGTCACGCACGTCCGCGAGTTCTACCGCTGGGCACACACCCAGGAGATCACAGCCGACGACCGGGGCCGCAAGCTCGTCCGGGCCAAAGCTGCCCGCCTCGTCCCCCGGCCGATCGGTGAGGGCAGCCTGTCGGTCGCGCTCAGCCTCGCCCCGCCGCGCGTTCGGCCGATGCTGTACCTCGCGGCCTACGAAGGTCTGCGCGCGTGCGAGATCGCCACCTTGCGCCGGGAGGACGTCCGAGACGCCGACCAGCCGGCGACGCTCGTCATCCTCGGCAAGGGCAGCAAGGAGAGGGTGCTGCCCGCGTCGGCGCAAGTCCTGCTCGAACTGCACGCCCACGGCATGCCGCGTCGCGGACCGATCTTCCGCATGTACGACAGCCTCGGACAACCGACCGATCGCCCGATCACCGCGCACCGGGTCAGCGCTACCTGCAACGCCTACCTCGGGGAGGTTGGGGCGGGCGCGAGTCTGCATCAGCTTCGCCATCGCTTCGGGTCGCAGGCGCTGCGGGTCGCGGGCGGGGATCTTCGCCTGGTCCAGGAGCTTATGGGCCACAGCAGCCCAGCGACGACGGCGATCTACACGCAGTGGGCGACGGACCGCGCGGCCGGGGTGATCGACGCTCTGGCCGCAGTGTGACCTGCGGTGTACCGTCCGCCGGCATGAGCCGCGCTGCCGTCATCGCCTTGGTCTTCCTGCTCAGCGCATGCGGCGGTAGCGGTGACGACGGCTCCGTCACACGGACTGTGGAGTCCGCCGGTCCTGTAGGTGCCGGTCCGTCCGCTGCGCCTTCCCCCTCACCGTCACCTTCGCCCGAGACCGACGCTGACGCGGCCGCCGAGGAGTACATGGCCGCCTTCGCGACTGGCAACGCGACGAAGATGCGAGCGATGGCTGACTTGGCTGAGCCCGGTTCGGCAGCGCACGCCTATGCGATCCACCAGCAGGCCGTGGCCGCCACCCAGCAGGCCGCCGGAGTCCCTGACGAGCCGCAGACAATGACGACGCGCGATGGGGGCTTCGAGGTCTGCAACATGGGAGAGGAGTCGGTCTGCGGCATCTACGACGGGTTCCAGGCACTCCCGAACGGCAAGCTGACGTCGTTCATGGTCGACGGCAAACCCATCGACTCGCGCCTGCTGCCGAGCGGCGAGCGAGCGCCCGTCAGGCTCGGCGCCGTCGAGGTGCGGGTGGTGTCGGCGTACAAGACGATCCAGTCCGAGTCGCTGTTCGTCACGCTGGAAGTCCGCAACGGCGGCACGGTTGGCGTCAGCGTCGCGCCGTTCGAGGCAACCTACGTATCCGCGCAGGGGCAGCAGTCGAAGACCAACGACGTCTTCGGTGTCACCGAAGTGCAGCCCGGCGCGACTGGTCCGCTCGCCGTCGTGTTTCCTGACGCCGACCCTGGCGGCACCCTCGTCCTTGAGGTGACGACCGAGGACTACGACGAGCTGGGGACCCTGCGTCTACCGGTCGCCTGACCCCCACCAAACGCCGAAGAAGCCCCCGCCGCTCGACCGCCGAGGCGGGAGCGACGGGGGCGTCAGGTAAGCCAACGTTCCTTGCAGCCGAGGGGCCAACCTGCAAGGAAACGGGCTGTTTGCTTGTAGGTCAGGTGATGACGATGCCGCCGACGTTGTCGAGGACGGGCGTCTCCGGCGAGGCTGCGTGCCGGACCCAGATGCGGTAGGCGCCGGGCGCGAGGGCGCGGGCGGTGCCGGGGCCGACGAGGACGTAGTGCTTCCCGCCGACGAGGTCGGGTGCGGTCCAGACGGTTGGGCGTTCACGGACCGGGACGACGGCGACCTCGAAGGTGGTCACGGGGGCGCCTGCCTGGTCGGTGACGGTGAGTGGTCCGACGAGCTCGACGCTCTCACGGGGTACGGACCAAACTGTCACGGCTGCTCCTCGAGGGTGGCGGTGCGGGCGCGCGGGGCGAGCGTGGCTGTCCGTGCCGTCTGCCCGGCAAGGGCCGTGGTGCGCGAGCGGGGGGCGAGGGTGGCGGTGCGCGCCGGCTGCGGGCCGAGGCTGCCGGTGCGGCTGCGTGGGGCGAGGGTGGCCTTGAGGGTGATGTCGGCGAGCGGGCTCAGGATCGTCGCCCCGGCCGCGTCGAGCAGGGCGAGGCTGTCAGCGACGGCCATCCGCAGCAGGGCTGCCGTTGACGGCTCGTCGAGCAGCAGCACGCTGTCGCTCACGGTCAGCGCCCGGCCGGCTGCCGTGCCGGTGCTGTCGGCGAGCCCGACGGTGTCACTGACGTCGAGGGACCTGGCGGCGGTGGCCGTGGCCGTGTCGGTCAGGCTGAGCGTGTCGACCGATCCGGTGGCCTTGCTCGCCACCGCGGTCGCCGTGTCGCTGAGCGCGACGGTGTCCGCGGCGGCCGCGCTCCGGTCATTCGACGCGCCGACACTGTCGGCCAGGCCGACCGCGTCGCCGACCGCTGCGACCCGGGTTGCTGCAGTCATGACCGCATCGACAAGGCCGAGCGCGTCGGCTGCTGCGGTGGCCCGGACGGCGGCGGTGGTGACGGTGTCGCTGAGCGTCAGGCTGTCGGTCGTGTTGCTGGCGCCGGCGGAGCTGGTGCTTGTCGTGACGCTGTCGGCCAGCCCGACGCTGTCGCTCGTGGCGCTGGCCCGGTCCGCCGCGGTGACTGCGGTGTCGGTGAACCCGACGGTGTCATCGGCCGCGACGACGCGGGTCGCTGCGGTACTCGGGGTGTCGCTGAGCCCGAGCCCATCGGCTGCGCTGACGACCCGACTAGCGGTGGTCGCGACCGTGTCGCCGAGGACGAGCGTGTCGGCGGGGGCTGCCGTCCGAGAGGTGACCGTCGTGACCGTGTCGGCCAGTGACAGCGCGTCTGCGGCTGCCTGTACGAGTTCGCGGGCGAGGGAGGTCGTCACCGTGTCGCCGAGCGCGAGCGTGTCCGATGCGGTCGAGACACGCCCTGCGTCGCCAGCCGCAGTGTCGGTCAGCCCCAGTGCGTCGGCTGCGGTCACTGCCCGGGCGGCGGCGGTCGTCACCGCGTCGGTCAGGTTGAGCGTGTCAGTTGCTGCGGTCGCGGCCGTCTTTGCTGTCTGCGCCTGATCGGTCAGGGCCAGGGTGTCGGTGGCACTGGACGCCCGCGCGGCGGCGGTCGCGACCGTGTCGGTTGGGGTCACCTCGTCGGCGGGGGATGCGACGAGCGCAGCACCGCCGCCGCTGGCGACGGTCGACACGGTGTCGGTCATCGCGACGGTGTCGGCAGCCTCTGCCGTCAACGTCAACCCGCCCGCACCCTCGCGGATGCGCAGGTAGGAGATCGCGACGAGCGGATGGCCTGCCGTCGCCGTCGAGGCGGTCCACGTCTGCGTCGGCACCCCGGTCGACGGTCCGGCCGTTACCGGGAAGTCGTCGACGAAGACGACAAAGTCGTTACCTGCCGTGGAGGTGCTGCCGCGCCGGTTCACCATCGCTCCGAGAGCAGCCCCCGGCCAGGCGGTAGCCAGGCTGGCGCGGGTCGTGGAGATCAGGTCGCCATTGACGTTCGTGTGCAGGAGCAGCCAGTCGCCCGCCGCGCCACCCGGGTCAGTCGTGGCCGGAGCGATGACCGCCGTGTTCGCTGTGTTGTCGGCGCCGTTCCCGGCTGCCACGCTGAACTCCGACCCGACCGAACTCCGGTAGGCGAAGGGGTAAGCGACGAGCGGCACGCCCGCCACACCGCCCGACGACACCGACGGGGCGGTCCCGTCGTAGACGCCGGTGACGATGGTGACCTGCGCCGGGCCGACGTCTGCACCCGAGGTGATCCCAGCCCCGGCCACCGCCGACGACTCCACCGTGAACCCCGGCGTGGAGGTCGTAAAGGTGATCTCCCGCCGCGCCAGGAGAAGCAACACGAACAGGTCGCCGGCGACGATGCCCGAGGGGAGGTTGACGACGTGGTTGAGCCAGGCGCCAGTGGCTGCGGAGGTCGGGGTGGCCGCGCCGACGTAGGACAGAGCCACGGTCTAGCTCAACCACTCCGAGCCGAAGTAGCAGCCCTCGCCCCACTGCCCCTTGAGGTAGACCTCCAGATCGGCCTGGGCCTGCGCGATTGCAGCGTCAGGTCCGGCGACCGCGAGCAGCAGCCCGGACTGTCCCTCGAGAGTGCGCGAAACCAGGCCCGTCGCGATCCCCGTGGGGGACCCGAAGTCGTAGGTGTGATCGGTGAAACCCCGCGTCACGATCTCGCTCGCCAACCGGGTCTGGGCCTGGTCCCGCCGCTGCCTGCTGGGGAAGATGAGGTAGCCGGTCAGGAGCCTCACGGCTCTAGCCCTTCAGCAGCGTGCGGTACGTAACGGCCAGCGAGTCCCCGGCCGCCTTGGCGACCCCAGCCCCGAGCACCACGCGCGAGATCGTCTGCGCGACCGTCGAAGCGGTGCCGATCGCGCCGTTCGTGATGACGACCTCGTTGACCGTGCCGGTGCCGACGCCAGCGGCGTAGGTGGCCTTGTAGACCACCTCCACGCCGAGCCCGGCGCCGGGGTTGTTGATCGACGGGAACGTCGCGTCGAACGCCTGCCCGGCGAGCAGGGTGACGATCGCGCCGCCCGCTCCGGCCTTCGCCGCGGCGGTGGTGCCCGAGCCGACCTGCATCCCGGTCAGGGCTGTCACGGCGACGCCTGCGGCCCGGTTGGCGTACCACAGGTCACCGACGTCGGTCACGAGGTTGTGGAAGTCGACGGACTGCACGACCTTGCCGTCGGGACCGATGGCCTCGACAGTGCCGTACCCGAGGATGCTGAGGTCGTCCGCGTCGTCCCGCCCGCGGACCAGCTCGACCGTCTCGGCGATCTTCATTCCGTCCATGCGTGTGTCTCCTTCGTGGTGGTACTGCTGGGGACAGGGCGGGTCAGCCAGGCGGTGTAGCCGGCGAGCGCGAGGGTGTGGGCGTACCGGGCGACCGGGCGGGGCTGCTCGGCCTGGCACTCGTGGTAGCTCAGGGCGCGGCTGGCCTTGAGCATCATCCGCAGCAGCTCGTGCGTGTTGGTGTGCGTCGTCGGGCAGACCCAGACGACGTTCTCGGGGACGTCCTCGCCGCCGAGGTACTTCGGCAGACGGTGGTGCCGCTCGTACTCCAGCACCGGCGGGCGGTGCTCGCTGACGCACCGGCAGACCGCGCCCGCGTCGTGCGCGCCGCGTGCCGTCACAGCCGAACCGGCCGTCGCAGGTAGCGTCGGGTCTGAGCCGCCATCTCGTCGGTGACCTTGTGCGCCCACGGCTGCCGGGCCTCCATCGGACGGGGCAGCGACGGGGCGAACGCCCGCATGAACAGGCTCATGAAGACCTCGCCCACCCAGTCGTCCCAGTAGCCCTGACCGCCGCGCTCCTCCCACCAGCCGTGTGTGCCGTGCGGGTCGCTGCTGCCGCCGTGGACGATGGCGAAGATCCGCTCCCGGTCCCGGTCTGTCAGCGAGCCGTAGTCGACCGCATGCGCCGCTTCGGCGAGGAAGACTTCCTGCGCGAGTGCGACGTTCCCCATGATCCGGTCCGACAGCTCGACGCGGCCGGCCGGGTAGGCGCGAGTCGGCAGCCAGTAGAGGCCGAGCGCGGCGTTGCGGTGGTCGGCCAGGACGTGCACGCCGTGGGAGTGCTGGTCGTCGTGGTGGTCATGGCCCGAGGCGGCAGCCTGGCTGAAGCGGGAGGTGTCCCCGACGGTGACGGGGACCTTCTTCCCGGTCAGCCGGCGGATGCGGCCGAACGGGAAGTCGCACGCCTTCAGCGCGCCCTTGACGACAGCCGCGTGGTCCGGCCGGAGGGCGCTCAGGTCCCATGTGAACATGCCGCGGAAGTACCTCACACCCGTGCGGAACCGTCGACCAGCAGCAGCGCCAGCCCGAGGCCGGCGATGATGACGAGCGCGACGCCGCTGACCGCGATCAGCAGCAGCAGCTTCGCGACGAGCAGCACGAGCGCCACGACCAGCAGCACGGCGCCGATGGTGCCGAGGGTGCCGCGCCCGGCGTCGCCGTGGCGGGGCTCGTAGCCGTCGGTCCCGGCTGGCGCCTTGAGGTAGCCGGCGGCGAACGCCAGCAGGGCGGACAGCGCCGCTGCGGCCTCGGCCGGGACCTCCGGGCCACCGAACGCCGACAGCAGCCAAACGAGCAGCGTCGCGAGCGCACCACCCAGCCCGGCGGCGATGACCTTCGGGACCGGGGCGTAGACGCTCATGGTCAGGTCTCCTTCTTGCCGATGGTGAGGGTCAGGTCTGCGAGCGCGGCGTCGATCCGCTCGCGCACGAGGTCCGCGGTCGCCTGCGGGTCGAGGCCGGCGCTCTCGCGGAGGGCTGCGAGCTCGGCGCGGAGCGCGGTCTGCTCGACGCGGGAGGCCGTGACGCCCTGCGAGGTCCAGTAGAGGTTGGCGTCGAGCTGCTTGATCCAGCCCTTGAGGTCGTTCTTCACCTCCGGGTTGATGCCGCTCGCGATCAGGCCGACGACTGCGGCCTCGATGCGGGACAGTCGGGCGTCCTGGTCAGGTGTCACGTCGATTTCCTCCGTGGTGGGAGTGGTGAGCAGGCTGGCGGCGCGGGCGCGCATCGCCGTGAGGTCGATGCCGGCGGGGTCGGTCTTGCGGGTCGGGGCCCACTCGCGGTGGCCGCACAGCCGGCTCACGGGCAGGTCGAGCAGGTCGAGCAGGACGGCGTTCAGCGCGTCCCACGCGTCGAGCTGGACGGCGGGCCACGTCTCGCCGGTGCCGTCGTTGTACGCCTCGACGCCGACCGCCCGGCTGTTGCCGCTGACGCCGTGCCACGACCCGCGTCCGGCGTGGTTGGCGGTGCCCGCGGCGATGATGCGGACCCGGCCCTTGCGGTCGAGGCCGACCTGCGAGAGCGGACCGGGGATGCCGGGGCGCCCGTCGCGTAGGAGCGCGTCGACGGCGCTGTCAGACCAGTTCCGGCCGGTCGCGGTGTGGTGCGCGAGGACCGCGCCGACGTTGCCCATCTCGGCGCCCCGCTGCTGCCAGCCACTGACCTCGACGACGTCGAGCCCGGCGCGGCGGCAGAGTGCGGGGAGGGTCAGGAGCCTCACGGGGTCCCGCAGATCGGCAGCGGGATGGCGCGGCCATCCTCGTACGCCTGGACTCGAGCCAGACGGGTTGCCTCGTCGTCGAACGGGCTGGCGCGCTCGATGGCCGCCAGCTCGTCCTGCTGCATGTTGAAACGCTTGATGATCTCCAGGCCGCTGATGCACGAGTCCTGCTGTGTCGCAGTGATCCGGGCCTGGGTCGCAGTGATCCGGGCGTTGCCGTCGCTGATCCTGTCGGCGTTGACCTCACTGCGCCAGGCGAGAAGCAGGAAGGCGAACAGGACGAAGGCAGTCAGGATCAGCGTGCGCTTCCGGCCGACCTCGGCCTTACGCTGCGCAGCCGCGGTCCGCGCGTAGTTCTCATCGATCTGCTTCGCGAGGGCGCCGAGGTCGTAGAACCAGCGGTCGACCTCGTCGGCCATCCGGTCGGTCACCGGAGCGGGTCGCAGTTCGGACCGGGCGGCGTCCCTGTCAGCCGGGAGATGTCGACCCGCGCTAGGCACGCCTCGTAGATGCCCTGCTGGGCGCGCTCGCCGGTCGCCTCGGTGCGGTAGGCCAGCAGCAGGAACCCGAGCACGATGAAGGCGAAGATGACCAGCGTCTGCGTGCGCCCCAGGTAGGGCGAGGTCGGTCCGGTCTTGCCGATCGGACCCACCGGGCCCACCACGCCTTCCTTACCCTCCCTGCCAGCCATGCCCGTTCGGCCGTCCTGACCGTGGTCGCCCTTAGGTCCACGCTCGCCCGCAATGCCACGGTCCCCGGAGTCGCCCCGCTCGCCAGCCATCACAGGACTCCTCGGATCGTCAGGACCATCAGGATCAGCTCGAGCGTCACGACGACCGCGATGTAGCCGATCGCCCATCGGTGCCGACAGCACCAGAGGTACGCGTAGTCGTCCCTCTTGTAGTGGCCGCCGGTCACTTCTCGGCGTCCTTCGCGTCCTTGTTCAGAAACGACGGGAATCCTAGGCAGGCCGCGAACAAGAGCAGCAGCGTGGGCCGGTCGGTGCTGTTCACAAGCGTTTCGTGGGAGACCCCGAGCACACCGACAAGCCGCAACACGTTGTTCCACGTCACGACTTTGACGGCGAAGTCGGATGGGCTCACTGGTTCTCACGAGGCCAGACATGCACGACAACCCTCCACTGATTCCTCAAAAGCGCGCGGACGAGGTCTGCGCGGGCCAGGCGGGCTCGGCTGCGCTGACGCTGCCGCTGCCGTCGTCGGTCATGCGGCGGCCATGAGCACGGCGGCTCCTGTCGTCGAGGGGAGGGCAGGAGTGGGAGACTCCGTAGCCATGGGACTTGAGCAGGAACTCGAACAGGCCACTGGCGCGGTGTTCAGGGAGCAGCCTGTTGCGCTCGCGGCATTGACAGAAGGTCCGCAGCACCTCGAAGGCGCCCCCTTGGCCGCCTGGGAAGCAGTCGTTGCCGCGAGAGCGTCACTGTTGGCCGCTGCTCGGTGCTGGGATCTCAGTCAGGACACCTGACGCCTGACTCCTAGACGATGAGTCCTGCGGCAGCAAGCCGCGCGCGAAGCTCGTCGACTGCCGCCTTGAGTGACGCCACGTCGGCGGCCGGGCTGGCGACCGCAGCCTGCTGGGTGGCGTTGAAGACTGCACCGCTGCTGCCCTTGTACTTCAACGCCCCGCCCTGGGAGTAGAGGAAGCCACCGCCGGCTGGGTTCGTCGCCGGCGCGGTGATGCAGTCGCGCATCCCGATCCCACGCCGCCCGCCACCGACCCCGACGTCAGCGAGGTTGATGTTGCTGTTCGCCGCGTCGATGGTGACCGCCGTGGTGTTGGTGCCGTCACCGACGTAGACCACGAGCTGCCGAACGCCGGTCGTGAGGACGCCACGGAAGAAGCGGTAGAGCGCGTTGCCGGTGCCGGTCGCGGTCTTCGGGTCCGTCTCGACGGTGGTGCCGGACGAGAGGTAGGTGACGTCCTGCCGCAGCGGGCCGACGCGCAGGTTGGTCACTCCGGGGTTGCCCGCGTCGAGCGAGCCCCCTTCGATCGAGGCGTCCGTCACCCACGTCGTGACGTTGGTGGCGAGCGTCGTCCCGAAGCGGCGGGTGTCCCGGGCGTTGACCGTGATGTCGAAGCCGAGCGGTGCGGCTTCCATGTGGCAGCCGACGAACACGTTGGACGAAGCGTCGAGGTAGACGTGCTTGATGGTGACGTCCTCGAAGTCCACCCCGGCGATGATGTTCCCGGCGGACAGGCTCAGGAACTCCATGCCGATGCCGCCGTTGCCGACCTTCCCGCCGTCCCAGCGGTTCGCGTTGGCGCCGTTCTTGAACCGGACGCCCGTCGGGCACTCCGACACCTTTACGTTGTCCGCGACGTTGAAGTAGCACTGGCCGGCGACGTTGCCGTCGAGCATCACGCCGACGCCGGCGGCCGGGTTCGCCCGGTGGATCAGCGAGTCGATGATGCGGGAGTAGGACGTCCGGTACAGGTCGAGGACGATGGCGGCGGTGTAGTTCCCGCTGACCTCGAGCCCGTGGACGCCGACGTTGACGGTGTTGCCGGTGCGGACCTTCGGGCCGATGACCGTGCCACCCGCCGCGCCAGCCCACACGATCCGCGTCGGACCTCCGACCTGCGCCCCGCCGTTTGTCCCAGCGAGCACGACCTGCGACGGCAGAAGGATCGTCGACGTCACCTTGTAGGTGCCGATCGGGAAGACGACGTGTCCGCCACCGCGGGTCTGCGCGGCGTCGACCGCGGCCTGCACACTGGCAGTGTCGTCGGCGACGCCGTCCCCGACCGCCCCGTAGTCCCTCACGTTCAGGGTGGGCAGAGGTGCGGCGGCAGGGCTCGTGCCACCGGCACGGGAAGCCTTGAGGTCAATCTGCGCGACGACGTCGCCGTGGGAAATCGGGGGCCACTCGGCCATCATGAAGCCTCTCGGTCGGGTGGGGTGAAGGTCACGCCGGGATGCCGAGCCGGCCGCCGGTGGCGACGTAGCAGTACTGGACCTGCATGGCGATCGCGCTGCTCCCGCCACCACCCGCGACGATGCCGTGACGGCAGCGGGAGAAGCGGGTCACGAAGTCGGCGAACACGTTGGCTTTCGTGTTGTCGAGCACCAGCCGGTCGTCGTGCCAGACCCGGTTCACGGCCAGCCCGTCGGTGTGATGCACCCGGGCTTCCAGCTCGAGCCGGTGCCACTGACCCTCGGTCGCCTCGGCGTCGGTGGCGATACCACCGAGAATCCTGCGACCGGGAGAGCCCGGGACGTTGGCCTGCTGCGCCGAGAGCGTCACCCCACCGAAGCCGGTGTGGCCGTTGTTGTACGACCGGCCCTCGATGTTGATGCCGAACTGGTCGGCCTGGCTGCCGCCGTACTTCGCGTGGCGCTCCTCGTAGTTGTCGAACCGGAGGATGGCGCTGTAGGGGTTGTTGGCCTTGTACCCCGGGCGCAGGTAGTAGCGCATCCCGACGGCAACCCAGTCACCGATGCCGACGTCCAGGCCGCTGAAGACGTTCTGCCCTCGGGCGTAGTTACTGCCCGTCCCGCCGCCGCCGACCGTGCACAGCGCCGAGAACGACGAGCCGGGAGGCGGGTTCTGTGTAGTGACGGCCAGCGAACTGGTGCCGTTGGCGTAGGTGCTGCTCTCGGAGAAACCGCTGGCGCCCGTCAGCGTCCCGCCCGTCAGCGTGGCGAGCTTGAAGGCGGTGCCGAACGTGCCCGTGTCGGTGATCCCACCGCCGCCGGGCGCCGTGTCCGCCGGGTCGGAGACGAGCGGCGCAGTCGTCCCGTCGGGCTTGCGCCGCCCGCCCTTCAGGAGGTCGAGGGTGCCGTCGGCCTTCTTGCGGTAGAGGGGCATCAGTCCACCTTGACTGCGTCGATGTTCATGGTCGCGTTCAGCGCAGCGGCGTCGCACTGGCCCTGCACGCGCAGCGACGCTGTCTGCGGGGTCGTGGTGAGCGTGAGCGTCGCAGCCCCCCATGCCCCGGCGGCGACGGAGAAGGGCGGGCTGACGTGCCCGGATGAGACGTCGATGTAGTTCGCGTTGCCGTCGAACTGCACGACCAGGATGCGGAACTCCCGCGCCACCGTGTCGCCGTTGTAGAACTGCGCCGTCACGGTCCGCGTCGTCGACGCGGGGACCGTGACCGAACCGGGCCCATGCTCGACGCGGCTGTTCACGTTCGCAGCCGTGACCGTCCACTTCAACGAGCCGGGAGTCGCGCCCCCGCCCGCGTCGCGGGTCGTGTCGCGCACGAGCGACCCAGCGTTGAGCGCGGCACGCCAGTTCGACGTGCCGGTGCCGTTCGTCTCGTCGAAGTGCTGGACGTACAGCGACGCGGTCAGGTTGCTGCCGCCGGTCGACGCGTTGGGCAGGAAGATCCAGTCGCCATCGATGGCGTTGGGCGGGTCCGTCGGCGTCCGCCACCAGTTGGCCGGCAGGTCGTTGTTACGGACCGCCGCAGCCGAGGAGTGTGGGTTCTCGGCGCTGCCGGGCGGGAACAGGTCGTTGGGCGTAACCGGGCCGCCCGTGCCGCCCGTGACCGTGACGTTGATCTGGTTGCCGGAGCGGGTGAACGTGACCCCGGAATGCGTGCCGGCGGTGAGCATCGTCGACGCGACGTCACGGACCCGGCTGTCACCGTCGAGGACGAGCGGAAGCGCCCGCAGTCGGTCGATCTCGTCCTGGACATCCTGCTTGATGACCGGCGGCCACTGGCTCACGTCGCCCGCCGACCGAGGTAGGCGGCGGTCAGCCACGTCCCCTTCAAGTGGATGACCGGAGTGCCGTTGTTCGCGAAGTGAAGCGACTGGATCACAAGGTTGCCCGTGGCGGGATGGTTGTAGCCGACGGTCGGACTGAAAGTGTGGCGCACGTTGGGGACGAAGATGTCAGCCGCGCTGCCGTACGCGTCCGTCCCTGCCTTGAACTGCCACTCGCCCGGGGTCGAGATGCCGTTGCTGATGACGAGGCCGAACGACAGCACGTAGTCGCCGGCCGGGGCGTTCGGGATCGTGAAGATCTGCATGTTGATGAACGAGCCGGTCGGGTAGGCGGTGATGAGGTCGCCGCCGCGCGGGATGTGCCACATGTGCCGCGGCTCCGTCCCGACGATGTCGTCGAGCCGCTGCGCAAGCGCCTGGATCTGCGACGGGCCGTTCGGGGCGTCCGACAGCGACGGGTACGGCAGGGCGCGGCGGGTCGTGTTCGGCATTGCATCCCTCCTAGGGGGTTCCGACGAGGCGAGCGACGATGACGACCTGCGGCGGCTGCACCAGCAGCAAGACGGCGTGACCGACAGCCGGGGCGTAGCTGCTGGGGTAGGGGCAGACGACCTTCGCGCCGCGCCACCGGACCGTGACGCGGGCGTTGCCGTCCGACGCCCCACCCGGGGCGACCGCGACGACCTCGCCGGGCTCCATCCGCGCCGACGTGCCAGGCGCGAGACGGGCCAGCTCGTCGATGAAGCTCATTGGCCCTCGCTCTCGTCCGGCCGCGATGACCGGGTCGTGATCGACTGCGACCCGTCGACAGTCAGCGGGATCGTCAGGCCGTCGACGAGGTGGCGCTCCACCGCCCGGGGCAGACCACGACCCCGAGGCGGCAGCAGCACGTCGATGACGTCGCCCGCGTCGAGCGCCGGGTTGACGATGGCCTCGAGCGTGAGCTGCGCCGCGAGGCCGCGCACCCGGTCGAGGATGGCTCGGCCGGCGACCTCGGCCTGCGCCGCGTTCGTCAGCAGCGGCGAGGAGTAGAAGTAGGGCACCCGCCCGAACGGCCCACCGACCCACGTCGGGGACCGCGGGTCCTCGTCCGCGACGATCTGCGGCGGGAACGGAACCTGACCGTCGACCGCCTCGGACGTGACGACGACGACGTTGTAGGTCCGCTGCCGGTTCCGTTCCCGCGACGCGTCGAGCAGCACCCCGGCCGCCGACGCGTCGACCGTCCACACCGACGGCTGGCTCGTCAGCGACGGGACGTTGCGGACCACAGCGACACCGTCCGCGCCGAGGAACACTTCCGCGCCGATGCTCTGCGCCATCTCGAACAGCGCCTTGTCTCGCTCCCGCTCCCACGTGACGAACGGAAGCGTCCTGAACGACGGAGACACGATGCGATGGGAGACACCGCCGGTCGACGCGAGGAGCATCGCCATCTCGGTCGTGACCGGCTCACCGCCGCGGGCCAACGGCACCTCGAACCTCGCCCGCTGCACCTTCACCCAACGGTCCGGCGCGGTGAGCGTCAGTCGGCCGGACGGGGAGTAGCCGAGAGACTGCACGTCGATGACGAACGCGCCGAGCTGGACGCTCTCGACCTGGCCGTTCGGGTAGCGGATGCCGCGCTGCACCAAAAGCTCCGTGCCGGCGGGCGCGAGGGCGTCCCACAGGCCGTCATCGGGCGCGAGGGACAGTGAGCAGGTCCTGCGCACCCTCGAGCCCGAGTCGACCGTCACCTGACCGCCCTCGACAGGCAGGTCGGAGGCCACGGTCGCGCCGTCGCGGATCGCGTCGACCCGCACGTACACCGAATGCGGCTGCCGCAACGCCGACAGGAAGGTGCCGGTGACGGGCTGCACTACGGCCAGGCCGCAGCGTTGATCCACTGCGACGGGTCGGCCCACGACTCCACACCGACCCACGGGTCAGCGCCGACCCACGGCTCATCGCTGTTGTTCTGCAAGACGTCGAACCACGTGTCGTAGGACGCCATGACCTCGGCCCAGGTGGTTGCTTCGGCGAGCAGATCGCCCCAGGTGAACTGCGACTGCAAGTCGCCGGCGGGCCGGTCCACGACGATGTACGGCAGGGTGAAGGTGCGCTCCGGCGTGGCGAGCAGACCGGTGATCCGGGCCTCGGAGACGTCTCCGATGGAGACGTACTCGTGCGTGACACCCCAGCCGCGGGACGCCGGGACGGTCAGCAGAAGGACGCTGTCGTCGTCGAGCAGATCCCACAGCTGCGACCGCTCACCCTCGGAGCGGGTCAGGACCGACAGCGCCGACTCAGGCGACTGGCGAGAGACACCCGACAGCACGATCGGGGTACGACGGCCCATTGGCGTGAACACCGCCCGGCTCGAGGCGCGGGTGCGGACGCCGAGTGACCCGCGCCGCTGGTACTGGACCGGCAGCGACAGCGACGGCAGACCGGGGTGCCGCAGCCAGACCTCGTCGACGGCCAGCGTGACCGGCGTCGCGGCGTAGGTCGCTGATCCGGCCAACACCGAGTAGGTGACCGGGGTGCCGAAGGGCGACTCGTAGTCGTAGCCGGTCCACAACCCGGCGTTCAGGACTGCCGGGTCGGCGAGGCGGATCGTGCGGACCCGGCCGTCCGGGTCGTTGCGGGTGATGTACGCCGACGTCGGGATCGGCACCACGTCGGCGAGGTTGACCGTCAGCAGCACCCGCGGCGGCACATTGCCCGGCTCGGGGACCGCAGTCACCGACGGCATCAGGCCCTCCCGTAGACGAGTGCGTTCGACACGCCGCCGAGGGTGGCGCTCGTGACAGCCCCCGCGCCGGCGAGGATGAGGTCGGCCAGTCGGTGCAGCGAAGCCTCACCGAGCTCGATCGGGCCACTGCCGCCCATGCCGCCTGCGGGCAGGTCCGCCACCTTCTTCGCGGCGAGGCCAGACGCGAACGTCTCCTGACCGGCGCCCATCCAGACCATGCCGGGACCCTTGAACACGCCGCCCTGATCTGCGACATGGAGGTGGTCGTAGTGGCCCTTCGTGCGCCACAGGAGCTCGCGGTAGCCGCCCTGCGCCTTGAACATTGAGTAGAGCCGATCGAGCACACCAGCAGGGCCGACGACGTCGACAGCCGGGTTCCCCTTGTCGAGGTGATACGACGTCGGCGAGCCGCCGGCAGCGCGGTTGCGGGCGGGATCACGGTAGGTCGACGAGATCGACGCTCCCGTGCCCGCGATCATGCTCTTGACACGGGCGAGCATCGGGCCACCACTGAGGCCGCCGCGGGGCGCGCCCGGCCCGTCGCCGATGCCGGGGATCTTCGACAGGAAGCCGAGTCCGACCTCGGACGCAGACTTCAGCCCGCCCGCGATCCGCCCGATCAACTCGGCGATGTCCTTCAGCGGCTTCGGGACGTTGATGTCGCGGATCTTGTCGAGGAAGAGCCCGGCCATCGTCTTCGCCGTCTCCACTGCGGTTCTCACCGCGCCGAACGCTTCACCGACGATCCGGGCGACGGTCTGCGCCGCCTCCCATGCCCACTGGAAGGAGCGGATGATCTCGCCGAGCGCGCCGATGACAACGCCGATCGCGGCAAACAGCGTCCGGGTCAGGAAGCCCGCGAGGTCTAGCAGGATTGGCAACAGGAACCCGACCACCTTGGCGATGAGGGCGGCAACCACCGCGATTACGGTCCCCACACCCTGCGCGAAGCTGAGGAAGGCCGGCAGGTTCTCCTTGACACGGGCCAGCAGACCGGCGAGCGCAGGCATGGCTGTGCCAGTGAAGAAGTCGGCCATCGCCCGGAACGTCGGGGTGAACGTGTCGATCAGGAAGCCAGCCACGACACGCAGGGCGGGGAGAACGCTGTCCGTGACGAAGCCGGCGATCGCGCGGAAGGCGGGCACGACACGGGTCTGGATGAACTCGCCCATCGCCGCGAGCGCCGGGATGAAGTTGGCCCGCACATACTCGGCGATCCGCTGGATGGCAGGGACCGCAGTGTCAGTGACGAAGGCCGAGACGACCTGGAAGGCGGCGAGCAGCTTCTCCCGCACGACCCCGGCGACGGTCAGGACGATCTCCCGAAACCGGTCGGAGTGCTGGAAGGCGTAGACGAGAGCGGCGGCGAGAGCACCGATCAGGATGATCGGCGACGCCAGCGCACCGGCGATCGAGACGACAGCGCCCACGAGCGCGCCCCCCATCGCCCCTGCCAGAGCGCCGACGATGGGCAGAATGTAGGTCCCGAGCGAGGCGCCCAGCCCTGCGAGGATCGGCGCCAGGTTCCTGGACAGGAAGTCACCGACCGCCGAGAGCGCCGGCAGAAAATTGGCCCGCACGAAGTCCACAACCGAGCGGATGACGATGCCGATGCGCTCCATCACCCCGACGAAGCCGTCGGACGTCACGTCGCCGTCCTTGAACGCGGCGAACAGCGCCTGAAAGCCGAACACGACCTGTCGAATCACGTCACCGACGACGCGGAAGGCAGGGACGAGCCGGCCGCTGTTGCCGAAGACGTTGTCCATGATCTCAGCGAAGCCCTGGGCGTCGGTGTCGCTGAACAGGAACTCGAACGCCTCGCGGACCTTGCCCACGGCGTCGCGGAGGCCGGCGAAGACGGGTCCGAGAGTCTGACCTAGGAAGCCGCCGATCCGCTCGAGCCCCGGCAGCAACGTGCCAGTGGCGAAGCCGGCGAGCTGCACCATGACCGGCAGCAGGCCGTCGCCGATCCGGCCCTTCATGTCGGTCCACTGCGCGGACAGGATGCGCTGCTGGTTGGCGAGCCCACCGGAGGTCTTGGCGAAATCACCCTGGGCGTCGCCGGTCTGCTTGTAGATCAGCGCCTGCGCGGCGAGGATCTTCTGCTGCGGGGTCAGGGCTTCCTTCGTCGTCCTGATGAGCCCCTGACGAAGGGCCTCCTGCCGCAGTGAAGCGTCGTCCAGCAGCACGCCGTACTTGCGCATCGGCTCGGCCTCGCCACGAAGGGCAGAGCCGATCGCCTCGACAGCCTCCTCGGGAGAGGTGTTGCTGAACGACGCGAGGTCAGTCGACAGGCTCACGAAGCCGGTGGAGAAGTCCGCGAGCTCGGCCCCGCCCAGCCCGGCGGCCTTGCCGAAGGTGCCGAACGTCGCGGCGGCGTTGATGACCTCGTTCTTGGACTGCCCGAGCGCCTTGGCGCCCTTGCCCGCGAACTCCACGACCGCATCCGAGGCGCTGCCGAAGATCGCCTCGGTCTTCGTCATGTTCTCATTGAGGTCCGACGCCTCCTCAATCGCGCCCTTGAGGAAGCCACCGATCTTGGCCGCGGCGAACACCGCGACGAAGGCGGCCGCGGCCTTCTTCGCCGCGTTCCCGATGCCGGTGGTGGCTTCCTTCTCGAAGCCGTCCATGTCGGGCTTGACCCGAACGAACGCGGTACCGATGGCGGCCACGGGTCACTCCCCTCCTGCTGCGAGAACGGCGGACAGGACGGAGGCGCGTCGTGCGGGATCACCCGGCTTCGCGTCAGTAGCCAGCCGGCCGTACAGGTCGCCGAGGGCTTCCTGGCCGTCCTCGCTGCCCCTGCAAGCGATGACGTACAGGTGGTGGACGAAGTCCAGACCGTCGGCGACAGGGACGGCTAGGACGCCTCGGACACGGACCCCGTGGCGAACGAGATAACCCTGTGCTCGGGCGGGCTGTCCGGCCGCGAGGAAGGCTCCGTCGAAGTAGGCGCGGTCTGAGGCGTAGATCGCGCCGAGGAGGACGGAGCCGCGGTAGGGCGCTCGGTGATGCACTCGACGATGTGCTCGACGATGCCGAGCAGCGTGTCCCCGTCAGTGCGGTGCTGCCGGATGTGCCGGGCCAGGCGGGAGTAGACGTCCTGGCCGAGCACGAGGCTCAGGAACTTCGTCACCGCCGACAGGCCCTCAAGGCTGTTCGCGTCCATCTCCTCGAACTGGTACAGCCACCCGAGGTCGAGGATGCTCACCGTTGCCTGAGCGTCGAACGTCACCCCGTCGAGGGTGAACTGAACCGGTGCGAGAACAACGGTTGCGTCGTCTTCCTGGCCGTCGGTCTTCGACGTGAACTCGCGGACCACTACGCGAGGCTCTCGTCCATGAGGACCCTGAACGGCGCGCCGCCGGCCTGTGGCTTGTAGACGCCGAACTCGCAGGGGATCGTCGCCTTCGCGGACCCCTTGCGGCGGGAGATGGTGATGTCGCCGCGCTGCTTGGCCTCGCGGAAGATCCAACGCTCCTTGGCGTTCTCGGACTCCCATCCGAGCATGACCTTGGCGGTCTGGCCGAGGACTGGCGGCTCGAAGGTCACGAGCCCGGTGCCCACCGTGATGGTGCCGCCGTTCATCGCCGTCTTGAGGTTCTTCGCCGTCATCTCGGCGAGAGCGAAGGACAGGCCGATCGTGCGGCCCGTCTCGGCCTCGTCGATCGGGTCCAGCTCCTCGGCGACCTCCACGACATCGGAGGACACGGAGTAGGAGAACTCCGAGCCTTCCTCGGTGTAGCCGAGCCGCACCCACGGCACGGTCAGTGCGTCCCAGCCCGTCGTCAGGTCGGAGGGCTCGTTGGAGCCCAGCAGGTTGAGCCAGAGCTGTCCGGGTCCGAGCTGCACCTTGGAGGCGCTGCCACGAGTAGCAGTGGGCATGATGGTTCCTTCCGGGGGTGGGGGTGGCTAGCGCTTCTTGATCGCAGGCCGAAGGAACGGCTGCGCAGGCATCTCGGACGTACCGACCTCTTGGGCGAACATGTAGTCGTGCTCGCGGTCCCAGGACACGACCGCGGACCAGCCGAAGCGGTCGAGCTGGACCTTGTGGTGGATCGACGCGGCGCCCGCCCCGGTGTCCTTCGGGGCGAGGCGCCGGGCCGTCTCGGCGACCTGCGCACCAGCCTTGTCGACCTCGGCGCGGACGTCCTGGTGGCCCGCGAGATCCGCGATCGCCCGGCGGTCCCAGCGGATGTCCACGGCTAGGACTCGTTGGCGACCTTCGCCGCCGTCTTCGTGTTCGGGCCCACGACCTTGTCCTGCCATCCGTTGCGCTCGACGTTGTCCGCCGGCACCTCGTCGCCCTTGAAGTGGGCGCGGGCGGTCCCGATGAACAGATCCTCAGTAGCGATGCGGACGTCACTCACGATGCCTCCACGGCGTAGGTGATGAGCTGGACGGACATGATGTATCTGGCCCGGCCGGTCGGCGGGTCAGCGGAGTAGAACGGGGGGAGCGTCAGCGACGCGCCGACGACGTAAGCGCCAGTCACAGGCGACGCGCCCATGAGGTCCGGCAGCACGGCCCTCACCGTCCGGGCGATACGGCGGGCCGTCGGGCGGTCGTCGGCGTAGCACTCGACCTGAAGCTCAGGCCGATCACCGCGCTCCGTGTCGTCGCCGTCACCGGGGAGCAGGCTGTAGCGGATCGCCGGGTAGACGCCCGAGAGGGCTTCAGACGCCCGCTGCCCGACCAGGGCAGTGATGGCCAGGTGGGAGCGCAGGAAGGCGCCGAAGACGTGCTCGGCGTCCGGGGTGAGAGGTTCCATCAGCCGGCCACCCGCCGGAGCACGGCTTCGAGGTGGTGCAGGCCGCCGGGGGCCACCCACTGCCCTACTTCGCCGTCGACCTCGAGCGTCAGCCCGCGCCACTCAACGCGGTGCGACGACGTGAGCTCGGTAGGCCTAACGAACAACCGCCAGCGGGTGATCGTGACCTGCTCATCCGCCGTCGACTCGGTGGACGAGACCGGCTGCACCACGCCGGGGAGCGTGCGGCGGGTCGCCGTCGTCCAGTCGCGAGACTCGTTGCCCGTCACCGGGTCCGTGGTGACGTCGGGCGGGCCGATGAGCTTCACGACGTCGTAGAGCTTCACAGGTCGTTCGTCTCATACAGCGGCTCGCCCTGAGTCAGCACAGCCCCGCATGAGCAGTACAGGGCGCCGAAGTTGACCGCACAGATGTCGGCGTGAAGCGCGCCACCGTAGCTGCTCACGGTGTCGATGCCGAACGCCCCGGCAGGCCCGCCCGTCTGGCACAAGCTCTGTAGCTGCTCGATTTCGGAGGGCCAGAACATCCCGCGGCGCGTCTGGCGACTGTCGACGGTGTAGTTGTAGCCGCCGATCGCCTCAGACTGCAATGCGCCTGACCCCGCCTCGTGCCAGCGAAGGATCGCGCCGCGCAGGATCGCCCGAGCCGCAGCCTCGTTGGTGAACGTGTCCTCAAGGATGCAGGGAGCGACCCGGGCCGCCAGAGCGACCGCGTCCTCGATCATCGCCAGCGCCTTCGCCGATTCGATGTCGGCGAACGGCGCCAGGTCTGCCGGGACGAGGTAGATGGCGGCCACGGGTCCCCCTCGCTGCTACTTCTCGGACTTGCTGGCCGGCTTCTCGGCCGCCTTCTTGGGCGCCGGCTTCTTGTCGGCCGACTTGTCAGCCGCAGCCGTGTAACCCACGACCTGAGCCGCCTCAGCGTCCATCTCAATGACGACCCCCTGTGGGGTCACGAACCGGCCCATCAGACGGCAGGGGCGACAGAGACCGCGGCGAAGGCGTTCAGATCGAAGATCGCCACGTAGATGACGGCCTCAGCGCGGTACGCGATCTGGTTGTTGCCCTTGAGGTCGCCGTTGCCGTCCGGGTCGCCGTACTCGATGACCTCGACCGGGATGCGCCGCTGGAAGCCCCACTTGACCTGCGTGAAGTCACCGACGAGGGCGCGCAGATTGGTGTCTGCGGCGGCCTCGGGGCGGCCCGAGATCGACGAAGACGAGGCCACAGTCAGGCCCTTATAGCTGGACACGCCGTTGCCGAAGCCCATGCCGGGGTTGCGCTCCCGACCGTCCGGATACGTTTCGGTCGCCAGACCGAACGCGTAGCCGCCGTCCAGTCCAATGCCGGTCGGGAGGTAAGCGCCACCCATGATCGAGCCGACCGCCGCCTGGATCTCGGCGGACGGGCTAGAACCGACCGTCGTCCGCTTCGTGGTCTGGTTGAGGAAACTCGTCACGGACGTTGCCCGCGTGCCGGTCAGCGGGTTGATGCCGTGAACGCCGATGAGGTCGACGGCGCGGGCCATCGACTCACCGAGCGCCGACACGAGATCGTCGACGATCATCAGTCGGTGGTCGTCGTCGATCCACTTGACCTCCTCTGTCATCCGGACCGTGGTCTGGAACTTGACGGGGGAGGCAGTGACGGGCGTCCATGCGGCGGTGTCGGACGCCTTCGCGGCGCCCTCAGCGACGATCTGCGCCCGCGGCTTGCGGGACATGCGGACGGCCTTCACGTCGCCGTAGAGCGTCGGGCGCTCGGGCGACAGGCTCGCCAGGACGGAGTCGTTCTGGACTCGCTCGGTGATGCGCCCGAGGTCGGTGACGGGGATCGTGAACCCCGCGGTGGTGAATGGCGTAGCCATGTCGGTGCTCCTTCAAGGGTGGGAGGTCAGGTGCCCCGGTTGCCCGTGAGGAAGTCCGCGAAGTTGCGGCGCTCATCGGTCGGGGGGCGTGAGGTGCCCCCCTCGTGGGGGACGCGGTTGCCTTGCTTCTTGCGGTCGACCTCGCGGGCGGTCAGCCGCTCGGCCTGTTTGGTAAGCGTCTGCTCGTCCGAGCCGGTGAGGAACAGGTCTGCGTCCTCGTCGCCGATCCCGAACTTGGAAGCGACACGCAGCCGAAGCGCTTCGGAGCGGGCGCTGGCGGCGTCCTTTTCGGCTGCCGCCAGACGATCCGCAGACTTCTGCGACTCGGTCTTGTTCGCTTCCTCGATCTCGGCGAGCTTGGCCGCCGCGTCAGCGTTGGCCTTGCTCCGGCTCTCCCACTTCTTCGCCTCGGCCTTCCAGTCCGTCTCCGGCTTGGCGGGCGTCTCCGGCGCAGGCACCTGTGCGAGCGCCTCGGGGGTGGGAGTGGGTGCGGGTGTGTCGGACATGCGGGCTCCCGTGCGGGAAAGTCGCCACCGTGCGGCAGCGGGGGTCTGTGGTGGCTAGCCGAACTGCGGCGTCGCCAGGCAGTCGCAGTGGTCATGCGCCTGGAAGTCGGCGGTGTCAGCGCGGTAGACAGCGCCTCGGCCGGCGAGCATCACGCAGAACTCGCAGGAGACTCCGGTCGTCTGGCGCGACCAGCGGTTACCGCGTGGGTCCCGCGCCGAGGACATCAGGACGGTGTTCCGGTCGGCGTCCGCGACGAGCCGCTGGAAGCCGCCCGCCACGAGTGCCTTCGCAGCGTCGAAGTCCGGCTCAGCGCCGAACAGCGGCCCGATGCCCCAGCGGGCCAGGGAGTCCGTCCGGCCTCTGTCGGGAAGCTCGGCGGGTGTGGCCCGGTACGGGCCGGTGACCTCGGCGGCCTCGCGCATCTCGTCGTACCAGTCAGCGCCGAGCGTCGCGGCGGCCGAGCCGTAGACCTCCGAGAGGCCGGGCAGAACGTCCATGAGGGCGTCGCGGGCCTGATCGGCGGTGCCGATCTCCCGCCACACCAGCGACAGGTCGCCGAGCGCGAGCCGGAGAAGTTCCTCGATGTCGCGGCGGTGCGCCCTAACCAGCGTCGCGGACATCGACCCTCGCGGCAGCAGCCTCGGTCAGTGCCCGCAGTGCCGCCGAACCGCCTGCGCGGCGCTTGTCAGCCATCGCCCGCTTGATCTGCTGCTCGTCCAGCCCCAGCAGCTCGAGCCCGACCTCCGACTCGGCGAGCCACGGGACGGCCGAGAGCTGCTTCATGCCGGCGTCGGCCTGAGCCGCCCGGGAGAGGAACCGCGGCGACCGCCACTTCGGGGCGATCGTCAGCCACTCTGTCGGGACGCTGCTCTCGCCGTTCGCCATCGCAAGCGAACGGGCCAGCGACCGAAGAAGCGGGCGGCTGTAGTCGTCCGTCGCGCCCTCAGCCTCAGCGATGAGCTCGTGTTGGGACGCGTCGTAGGACTCGGCCGAGGTGGGATTCGCGATGTCCGTGATCGCCACTGCCGTGTC